>JAAUYH010135425.1_pt1 | contig 14228 bp, 11 predicted proteins | sample 7278061 | NCBI WGS metagenome assembly JAAUYH01 (sample SAMN14350203, study PRJNA611818) | marine sediment metagenome | isolation source: surface marine sediment (0.6m) | place: French Polynesia: Moorea | collected 2018-08
CCGGCCGCCCGAGGCGCCGAGCGCGAACCAGGGCGCCTCGCCCCGGGTGGCGATCAGCGGACACATGTTGGAGAGCGGCCGCCGCCCCGGCGCGATGGCGTTGGGGCCACCGGGGCGCGGGTCGAACCACATGATGCCGTCGTTCATCAGGACGCCGGTCTGCGGCAGCACCACCTTGGCGCCGAACAGCGACAGCAGGGTGTTGGTGCAGGCGACCAGGTTGCCCTTCGCGTCGGCCACCGAGAGATGGGTCGTGCTGCCCTGCCCCCTGGTGTCGCCATCGTGCCCCATGGTGGCGAAACGGGTCTCATAAGCGGCGTGCAGGGCCGCGGCGTAGGCCGCATAGGCCTCGGGCCCCGGCGCGCCCGGGCCGATCTCGGCCAGGCGGGCCAGGGCGTCCGCGAAGCTGGGGCCGGCGGTCAGTCCCGGCGCCAGGTGCAGATGCGCGCCGCCGCGCTGGACCGTCAGCGGCTCGACGATCCGGGCGCGGTAGCCGGCCAGGTCCTCGGCCGCGAGGCGGCCGCCGCCCGCGGCCATGTCGGCGGCGATGGCGCGGGCGATCTCGCCGTCGTAGAAGTCGCGCCGGCCAGCCTGGGCCAGCCGCTCCAAAGTGGCCGGTAGGACCCCGAGGTCGAGGTACGCCGTGCCCTGCTCCGCGGCCACGGGCGGCAGACCGTCGGCCAGATAGACGGCGCGGGCCGCCTCGTCCTCGGCCAGGCCGCGCGCCTCGCCCGCGACCTTGAGCGTGGTCCACCAGTCGACCGGATGGCCGCGCCGCGCCAGCTCGATCGCCGGCGCCAGGGCCTCGGCCCAGCCGAGGCTACCAAAGCTCTCCAAGGCCAGGCCCAAACCATCGACGGAGCCCGGCACGGCGACGGAGAGGTAGCCCCGGACGTTGCGTTCCCCCTCGACCATGGGCCAGCCGAAGAGGTCGTCGTCGCGGCCGCCCTCGGCCAGCGGGAAGGCGGCGGGCTCAAGGCCGCGCGGTGCCACCATGCCAAAGTCGACGATCCGCACGCGCCGCTCGGCCGCCAGGTAGACCGCCATGTAGCCGCCGCCGCCGAGGCCGCTCATCCATGGCTCGACCACGGCCAGGGCGAAGGCGGTGGCCACCGCCGCGTCGACCGCGTTGCCGCCGGCGCGCAGGACCTCGGCCCCGACTTCGGCGGCACGGGCATTTTGCGCTGCAACAACGCCGCGCTCGGACCGAACCAGCGGTTTGGTGACCTGCCAGTGCTCGATGCGGTTCGCCATGGCGGGATCCCGGCCGTTGCGGAGCGCTCCTTACTACGTCGGCCGGGATGCCAAGTCGAGCCGGTGGGGCCGGCCACAGGCCTCACATTTACGGATTCTTATCCGATCTACTTCAATCTCACGATGAATTGAGACCTTCAGATCATTGCGCTTCCGGCCCAAGAATTCATGCAAATCAGGGGGGTAAATGTCGGCTCCAGCACAAGAGGCGATCGCGACACCTGAGGCCACGCAGGCGGCCGAGCCAGCCGCCGCACGGGCCCAGAGCACTCCCGCGAGCGCCGCGCAACCGCAGCAGGCGGAGGACGAAGCCCCGATACAGGGCGCCGGCTCGTATCTTTTCCTTCTGTTAACCGTACTCACGGTGGTTCTGGTCGGCATCGCCTACGGCAACTATAAGTTGATGCCGTACATCTACCAGAGGGACGCCGTCGCGGACATCGCCCGCACGCTGCACGAGGGCCAGAACTTCGCCCTCTACGATCTCAACTTCGACATCCGCGGGGTGCGCCGCGAGCAGATCCGGCTGATGATGAAGACTCCGGAGGTCATGATCTACGGGGCGAGCCACTGGCAGGAAGCCCACGCCGGCCTCATGCCCGGCGTCGACTTCTTCAACGTACACGTGCATCGCGACTACTACCACGACCCAATGGCGCTGACCGAGCTTCTGGTGCGCCACGGCCGCCTGCCCAACACCCTCGTGATCGCCGTGCGCGACGCCACCTTCACCGCGCCGGCCGACCGCAAGGACAACCTCTGGGTCCCTTTCACCCCGGAATCGCGTTCGATGGAGGAGCGTCTTGGGCTGCCGGACCGGCCCTGGATCGACGACTTCGTTATGCAGACGGTGCTCGACCGCTTCTCGCTGCTGAGTCTGATGTCGACGGCGCACATGCAGCTGAAGTCGGAGGAGGTGCCGGGGCCGACGACGGCCGAGAGCTCCCGGTACATGGACATCTTCATGGCCGACGGTTCGATCCGCTGGTCGGAGGAGCACCTGGCGGTGTTCACGCCGGAATACGTCCGCGAACGGGCGCTCGAACACGCCCATCAGTCGATGGCGGATCCGCCCGAGATCAACGTCGTCGCGGTCGACGCCTTCCGCCAAACGCTCGAACTGCTGCGCGACCGCGGTGTCGCCGTGGTGCTGGCGCATCCGCCTTACAATCCGACCTATTACGACGAGATCGCCGGCAGCGCTTACGAGACCCGGCTGGGCGAGGTCGAAGCCCTGACGCGGAAGCTGGCCGAAGTCACCGGCGCCAGCGTGATCGGCAGCTTCGATCCGCGCCGCGTCGGCTGCACCGCCGACATGTACATCGATTCCGAACACAGCCGGCCGGAATGCCTGCAGAAACTGCTGGCGCAGGTCTCCGTCTCGCACTCGGTCTCGCTCCGCCAAGAGCGGCACAGCGCGCAGTACTGAGGGGGAGGCCGCCATGCTGTTTCATTCGGTCGAGTTCATCCTGGGCTTCCTGCCGATCTGCTTCATCGCCTTCGCGCTGATCCACAATTTCTGGGGCAAGCGCGCCGCGCTCGGCTGGCTGGCGGTGGCGTCGATCGCCTTCTACGCCCAGTGGAGCCTGATCCACGGCGCGCTGCTCGCCGGCTCGGTGTTCGGCAACTACCTCTTCGCCCGCAGCATGCTGATCGAGGACCAGCCCAACTGGCTGCGCAAGACCAAGTTCTTCGGCGCGATCACGGCCAACCTGGGGCTGCTGGGCTACCTGAAATACACCAACTTCTTCATCGACAACATCAACGCCGTCGCCGGTACGGAATACTCCTTGATCGCCGTCCTCGCGCCGGTCGGCATCTCGTTCTTCACCTTCATCCAGATCGGCTTTCTGGTCGAGGTCTACAATCGCCAGGTGCACAAGATCTCGCTGACCGACTACGTGCTGTTCGGCTCCTTCTTCGGCTACGTCACGGCGGGCCCGCTCGTGCTGCAGCGCGACATGATGGCCCAGTTCGAGAAGCTGAACGACAAGGTCTTGGACCTGTCGCGCATCGCCATCGCCGCCACGGTCTTCGGCTTCGGCCTGTTCAAGAAGCTGGTGCTGGCCGACAGCGTCGCGCCCTTCGCCAACGCCGTCTTCGACGGCACGGCCGCCGGCGCCCTGCCCTCGGCGAGCCTCGCCTGGATCGGCTCGCTGGCCTACACCGTGCAGCTCTATTTCGACTTCTCGGGCTACTCGGACATGGCCCTGGGCGTGGGCTTGCTGTTCGGCCTGAAGCTGCCCTTCAACTTCAATTCTCCGTTGAAGGCAACCAGCATCACCGACTTCTGGCGGCGCTGGCACATGACCATGACCCGCTTCTTCACCAACTACCTCTACTCGCCGCTCGCCGTCTCGGGCGGCCGGCGAGCGATCATGAACAAGTACTCGCAGACCCGGCGTTTCCTCACCTGCGTCGCGGTGCCGATCTTCTTCACCTTCCTGCTCGCCGGCATCTGGCACGGCGCGGGTTGGACCTTTGTCGTCTTCGGCCTGATCCACGGTCTGGCCATGGCCACGAACCACGCCTGGCGGCAATCGGGCGCACCCGAGTTGCCCGCACCCCTGGGCTGGCTCCTGACCATGTCGGTGGTGATCGTCGGACTGGTCTTCTTCCGCGCCCAGGACGTGACCACCGCCATGATGATCCTCTACGCCATGGTCGGCGCCGGACCGGATGTCGCCGGCGGTTGGGCCGCCGGCCTGGACGCCCCGGTGGTGATCTACTCGGACGCGGTGGCAATCATCACGCTGCTGGCGGCGGTCGCGCTCATGATGCCGAACACGCAGCAGATCATGTACCGCCACAACATCAGTTCCGACCCCGCGGACTACGACGAGCTGAGGCTGTCGAAGTGGCTGCTGTGGCGCCCCTCGCCGCGCTGGGCCGCGACCTGTGGCGTGGTCATCGCCCTCGCCCTCGGACTCGCGACCGGCAAGACCGAATTCATCTATTACCAGTTCTAGCCAGATAGCGATTGCGGAGAAGAACCCATGACATTCGTCCTCGACCTGCCGAGACAGATCGATGAGACGCTCGCGGCCGACATCGAGAAGGAGGCAGCCTTCGTTTCTCCGTATCTCGCCGGCCTCAAGGTCAACAGCGAGCGCACCAACATCGCGGTCGAGCTGACCGATAGCGGCAAGGATGCCGAGGTGCGCGACAAGGTCGGGCGCTTTCTGGACGCCATGCTGAAGCGGGTGCATCAGTTCGACACCAAGGTGTTCTACAAGAACGAGCGCAAGGATCAGGGGCCGTACCACCAGGACGTCCACGCCGAACTGAAGAAGCGTGGCTGGCTCTACGACTACGGCGCCGGCCATGTCGCGCTGAACGGCCCGCCCCTGGCGCTGGCGCGGGCGATCGACGCGGCCGCGGCGGGGCTCTACAAGCAACACTTCGGCATCGACGACCGTCAGTTCCCGGCCCTGATCAAGGCCGACCTCCTGGCGCGTTGCGGCTATTTCGAGTCGCATCCCAACGCCGTGTGCTTCGTCGGCCACGTCATGGAGGATTTCGACGCGATCGAGGACTTCCGCGTCAAGAACGCCAACGGCGGCGCCCCGGTGATGCCGCCGGCCGAACACGTCCACCTGCCTGGCATGTGCCTGAACCCGGCGGCCTGCTTCCCCTCCTACACCACCCTCCAGGGGCAGAGCATTCCCGCCGAGGGTCGGGTCCTGTCCTGGAACGGCAAGGTCTTCCGCTTCGAGTCGCGCAACGTCGCGGGCCTGGACCGTCTCTGGGAGTTCAGCGTGCGCGAGATCGTCTTCGTCGGCACGGAAGACCATGTGAGGTCCTGCCGCGAGCGCGCCCTGCCGCTGATCGCCGAGCTGGCGGAATGCTTCGACCTCGATTGCCAGGTCGAGACCGCCGCCGATCCCTTCTTCGCGACCGTCTCCGCCGCCAAGACCTTCTGGCAGCAGGCCCAGGAAGTGAAGAACGAGATCATGATCCCGATCGGCGTCAAGGAGGACGGCACGCAGCGCCGGCTCGCCTGCGGGTCGGTCAACCTGCACGGCAACTTTTTCGGCGAGCGATTCGACATAAAGGCGGCCGACGGCCAGCCGGCCTTCACCGCCTGCATCGGGCTCGGCGTTGAGCGTTGGGTGCTGGCCGCCTTCGCGCAGCACGGCTTCGAGGAAGACCGCTGGCCCGCCGACGTGCGGACCCAGGTGTTCGCGTAGCTCGTCCCGGCTCGCCGGCTGACGACTGAGGAGAGGGAAAGACAATGCCACCCATCGAAGAGATCGTGGCGCAAGTTCTGGGCATGCCGGTCGAGGAGGTGTCGGACGACACCGGTCCGAACACCGCCAAGAACTGGGACAGCATGCGCCACATCGAGCTGGTCCTGGCCCTGGAGACGACCTTCGGGGTCAAGTTCACGCCGTCCGAGATCATGCTGATCAGCTCGCTCGGCTCGGCCCGCGAACTGCTGCAGCAGAAAGGCGCGGCGATCTGACAGCGAAGGAGGCTTCGCCGGCATAGAAGCGCCGAGCCAGCCTACTTCCCTCGAGCGGCGCATCCCGCCTGCTCGTCGGCGCCCCTCGGGCGATCCGATGCCAAAATCTCCTCATCGGCGAAGGCCCGAGCCGGGGTCGGCAATGCCAAGCCGCCCGGTTCGAGCCACCGCGGTCTTGATCCAATTTCAGGAAAGGCCACCCGACCGGCCGGGCGGCGCGCCTCAGCCGGCCGCGGCCCTGACCGGTTCGACGGTCCTCGCGGCCGGGAGCCGGAAGCGCGCCGCCGTGCCGACGCCGAGCTCGCTGTCCAGAACGAACGAGCCGCCGTGCAGCTCGGCGTACCAACGCACCAGAGGCAGCCCCAGGCCGGTGCCCTCGTACTGGCGGTCCAACGCGCCGTCGGCCTGCCCGAACGGCTGCATGCAGACTTCCAGGTCCTTCTCGGCGATACCGATGCCGGTGTCCTGCACGCAGAGCTCGATCTCGCCGTCGGCGCTCCGTGAGGCGGAAATCGTGACTTTGCCGCCCGACGGCGTGAACTTGATCGCGTTCGACAGGAGATTGAGGACCGCCTGCCGCAGCATGCGCTCGTCGGCCAAGAGCAGGGCCAGGTCCGGGTCGACGGAAGACTCCAACTGAAGGCCCTTTTCTTCAGCCGGTTCGGCCATCTGTTTGACCCCGAAGTCGACCAGCTCTTGCAGGGCGATGCTGGACTCGACGACTTCGGCCTTGCCGGCCTCGATCTTGGAGAGATCCAGGATCGCATTGATGATGCCCAGCAGGTGGACGCCGCTCTTGTGGATGTCCTGGGCGAAGGTTCGATAGCTCTCGTCGCCCAGCGGTCCCTGCAGCTCGTTTTTGATCACCTCCGAGAAGCCGATGATCGCGTTGAGCGGCGTGCGCAGCTCGTGGCTTATGTTGGCCAGGAACTCAGACTTGGCCCGATTGGCGGAGTCCGACGCCTCCTTCGATCGGATCAACTCGGTTTCGGCCCGCTTGCGTTCCGTGATGTCGAGGCAGACGAGGACGTGAAGCCCGTCCGGCGCGACGTTGTGACGCACCTCGATGATCCGGTCGCCCGAGGTGGTCAGCTCCTGGCTGCTTTCGGCCTTCAAGCGATCCAGATCGACCTGGCGGGAGAGCGCCTCGCCGACCTGGCGTTTGGTGGTCTCCGATATCGCCTCTTCGTCGATGTCCTCGCCCTCGGGGCCCCGAAGCTCGAGCAAGTCGACCAGTTGGCGGTTGAAGGTGACCAGCCGCATCTCGGCGTCGAAAGTGGCGATGCCGGCGCCCGTGTGCTCCAGGGTGGCGCGCAGGAGCGCGCTTCTCTCGGCCAGATCCGAACGGTTCTTCGCCTGGGTAATGGCGAAACGGATCGTGCGCTCGAGCAATTCCGCCGTGACGCTGCCCTTGTCCAGGAAGTCTGCGGCCCCCGCCTCTGAGGCCTCGACGTCGACCTCGTGGTTGGCCAAGCCGGTGAGCAGGACCAGAGGTACCCGGCAGCCCCTCTGCACCTCACCGCGGATGAACTGCAGCCCGGTCTCCGCGCCCACCCGATAGTCGATCAGGCCGACGTCGAACGAGTCTTCGGCCAGCTTCGACCTCGCTTCGTCGAAGGTCTTGACCCATGTCAGGTCCCAACGAAGCAGTCGGGAGTCTGTGAACAGGTCATCGAGGAGCAGAAAATCGTCCTCGTCGTCCTCGACCAGGAGGCAACGGATCTGTTCGCCGCCAGTCATCGGAGCACGCCGTTCACCGGTCGAGCGCGGCCCCGGGCTCTAGGGCCGCTGGGTGCACTGCGGGGGCAGTTGCACGCTCTGGATCCAGTAGTTGGCGAGGATGCGCACAACCTCCATCAGCCCCTCGAAGGTCACCGGCTTGGTCATGAAGGAGTTCACGCCGGTCACATAGGTGCGCAGGATGTCCTCTTCGGCCTTCGACGTGGTCAGCACGACGACGGGGATCGTCCGGAAGCGTTCGTCCGCCTTCATGTGCCGAAGCGCTTCGCGCCCGTCCATCTTGGGCATGTTGAGATCCAAGAGGACGAGGCCGGGATACGGCTCGCCCTCATGCTCGGACCACTTCCCCTCGCGCCGCAAGAAGGCAAGAAGCTGCTCGCCGTCCTCCACGAAATGCAGCTCGTTGGTGAATCCGTTCTCGCGAAAGGCATCCTCCAAGAGCATGCGATCGTCCGGATCGTCGTCGGCGATCAGGATCGATACTTTTGATTTGCTGTCGTTCACGTCCGTACCCTCTTCTAGTGCTTGGACGGCAGTGTAATCACGAATGTCGCCCCCTCGCCGGGGCGGCCCTCTGCTTCAATGGTGCCGCCGTGGCGCTCCACGATCCTGCGGCAGGTGGCGAGTCCAATGCCGGTGCCTTCGTAGCTGCTGCGACCGTGCAGCCGCTGGAAAATGCCGAAGATCTGCTCGGCGTACTTCTCTTCGAAACCGATGCCGTTGTCTTCCACCGTGATTCTGTAGCTCGGCCAATCCTGGCCTTGGTCGACCGCTTCCGCCGTGGGCTCCAGCATTTGGCACTTGATCTCGACCCGGGGCGTCACATCCTCTTTCTGGAACTTCACGGCATTGGCGATCAGATTCTGAAATAACTGACGCATCTGTATCGCGGCGGCCTCGATGGTCGGAAGCTCGGCGGCCTCGACCACGGCATTGGTCTCGGCCACGCGGATCTCGAGGTCCGAGAGGACCTCCTTCAGGATTTGGTTCAGATCCGTCGGCTCGAACGGTTCGGTTCGCGTCGACACGCGCGAATAGGAGAGCAGGTCGAGGATCAGCGCGTGCATTCGCGCCGCCGAGCTCTGAATCCGGTCGATGTACATGCGGCCGTCTTCGCTCACCTCGTCGCCGCATTTGCGGACCAGCCGGTCGCTGAAGGCCTGGATCTTGCGCAGCGGCTCCTGCAGGTCGTGGGAGGCGACGTAGGCGAAGTCCTGAAGCTCCCGGTTCTTCCGCTCGAGCTCCTCGGCGTGCTCCTTCAAGGCCCCCTCGGCCTTGGCCCGCGCCGTGATGTCCTCGTAGGTCGCGACCGAGCCGACCCCGGGCATCGGCTGGTGCAGGACCTCGATGATCCGCCCGTCCTTGAGCCTCTGCTCCAGCTTCGACTGCTCGTGCATCGCCGCCTGGACCGGCCGGTCGGCCAAGGCCCGCCCGGCCTCCTCCGAGCGATAGTTCCCCAGCGAGATGCTGTATTCCATGATCTCCCGGAGCTGGATCCCGGGCTTCACGATCTCGGGGGAGAAGCCGTACATCTCCAGGTAACGGTGGTTGCAGACGATGAGGCGTTGCTCGTCGTCGAACAGGCAAAGGCCCTGGACCATGTTGTTCAAGGCCGTGTCGAAATGCTGGTTCTGCACCTTCAGGGCGTCGCTGAGACGGGTCAATTGGGACTCGCGGCGTTTCAGCTCGCTGATGTCCGAGCGGATGCTGACGGTGTTGCCGTCACTGGTTCCGGTCTCGCTGCAGTGCAGCCAGCGGCCATCGCTGAGCTGGATTTCGAAGCTCTCCCGGCGGCCTTTGATGGCGTCCTTGCGCAGCCTGATGATGCTCTCGGCCGATTCGTACTCGCCGGAATACTGCCCCAGGGAAAAGGCATCCCTGAGCAGGCTCTTGTACTTGGCGCCGGGCAGCAGTCGGTGCGCGATCAGAGGGTGGTATTCCCGGTACCTGTGATTGCAGAACACCAGGCGATCTTCATGGTCGAACAGGGCGAAGCCGTCGGCCATGCAGTCGAGCGCGTCCAGGACCTCGGCGCGCACCGAGACCGCCGCATGTTGGCGTAAGAAACGGTTAAGGGCTTCCTCGCTGGACTCGGTCGCGCAGACCGAGATGATGCCGCCGCCGTACAGCGGGGCGACCACGGTCCGAATGTTCGCGCCGTCGCCGCGCTGCCATTCCTCTTGGTGAGGCTGGGCGTTCTTCGCTTGGTCGACCAGGCGCGCCGTCTGCCGCTCCGTCTCCCCCAGGCTGGCGTGGCCGCGGGCTGCCATGTAACGGAGAAAATCTTCGTAAGAACGCCCTCTTTGCGCGAAGTCCTCGGGCAGGTCGAGCAGCTCGAAATAGAGCCCGTTCCAGGCCGTGAGGCTCAGGCGCGTGTCGAACAGGGCCAAGCCGACGTCGCCCGCGACGGCCGCCTCGGGCGCTTCGGACTGCAACTCATTGGCGAAGGCTGTGGATGAAATCGAGCCCATTTCCGCCGACTACCGCGATCTACAAGTTCGACAAAGTCACGGATTCCGGCGCAGGCCCATGAGCCCGCCTGAGGTGCCTTCGCCGAATGCGCGCAATGCGCGAGCAGCGCGGCGGCGCCCCCCGGATTTCCGAGGAGAGTCTACCGCTCACAGGATTAAGGACGGCTTAACCGCGGGGCCGCCAAACCGGCCGCGGATAAGGGGTTTGGCGGAGGGGGTCTAGGACAGGCGGCATAATGGGATCTTAATTCTCATCGGCGACACTGGGTCGACATTGGAGATCCATCGCGGCTGGCCACTTGAGCCGAATCTCGGGGGGAGTCCCAGAATGCACCGCCCAAGCAATCGATCCGACGGCTCCTCCGCGGAGCCGGCGCTCGCTTCCGACGAATCCTCCGGGGTCTCGGTTCCGGAGCCTTCGGCCGCGCACGCCAACGAGAAGGTCTGGACCCAGGCCCGCAGCGAATTGGCCGAGAACGAGATCGGGCGGAGACTGATCCCCGACGCCCCGCTCGCCGGGGTCGACGAGGGCGAGGGCTCCCCGGGCTTGCGCCAATTCGGCCGCTTCGTGGTATTCGGCGGCGTGCTCCTCGGCCTGGGGGTTCCGGAGATCGCCGCCGAGCTCAGGCCTTATCTGGCGCCGCTGCTGGTCGCCACCCTGGTCTTCGGTCTGCTTCGGGCGGATCTGTCGCGTCTGACCACCTACCGCAAGCAGGCCCTGCCGATCGCGGGGCTGCTGTTCGCCCTGTTGGTGCTGTCGCCAATCTTCGTCGCGCTGGAGGCCAAGGTGGTCTTGGTCCCCTACGGCTTGCCAGCCAGCATCGCCGACGGACTGGTTCTGGCGGCCCTCTCGCCGCCGCTTCTGGCCGCGCCGGCAATCGCTTTTCTGCTGGGGCTCGATTCCTTGCTAGCCCTTGTGGTGGCCCTTCTCGCCCACGTGCTGGCCCCCCTGACGATCACGGTCCTGGCCCACTGGCTGGTCGGACCCCAGCTTCAGATCAGCATGTTCGAGCTCATGGCTCGCCTGGTCTTGATCATGGGCACCGGCTTCGCGCTCGGCATGGCGCTGCGTCAGGTCAAGGCGCCGCCTCGATACCAGCGCCAGTGCCGGAACTTCGTCGACGTCATGTCGGTCATCACCCTGACCCTGCTGGCCATCGCGTTGATGGACGGCGTGGCGGATATGGCCTGGAGCAATCCCCAATACGTGATGCTGGCCGTCGCCTGCGGCTTCCTGCTCAATCCCCTGCTGCAGTTACTCGGCGCCTTCCTGTTCGTGAAATCGGGCTTCCAAGGCTCGCTGACCGTGGGCCTGCTCGCCGGCTACCGCAATACGGGCGTGATGATCGCGGCCCTGGCCGGCAGCGCGCCACCGAGCGTCATCGCGTTCCTGGCCATCGTCCAGATCCCGGCCTTCATCATCCCCTTGCTGTCGGGACCCATCCTGAACAAGGTCCGCACGGTCGGTTTCGACACGCCGTGAAGCGGCGGACCGGGGTCCGGTCCGAGTAGACGCAGCCGGCGCCAGCGCCGTCTCCGCTTCGGCCTCCCTGGCCGAGAGCCTACCGATCCCCGCGCCGGGGAAGCCACCCGCCTGCGCCCGTGTGCCGCCGCCGAGACCCCCATTCGCGCCGGAATTCGCAGCTCGATCACCTAGCTCGATCACCTAGAACGTGCGCGGTCGGGAAAGGCTTCGTAAAATGATCGCGAACGGGTCGCGGTCGTGGCCCTGGGGCTGGGAGGAACGATTGCCGAGAGGGGATTTGGCGATGCCGGCGCGGGCGCCGGCCCTGTGGCTCTTGCCGCTCGCGTTGCTGCTCGGCGCCGGTTGTGCCGACAAGCGCCCGCCCCAGGCCGCGGAGGGCAGCACCGGGCTCCTGGGCGTCTATCAGACCCGCATCGACGGCGTCTCCTACGCGGTCAACCGAAAGCCCGGCACGCGCGAGATCTACGAGGTGCGGACCCAGGGCGGCGCGCCCAGCGGGTGGAGAAACGTGTCCCTGGCGATCCGCTGGGCCTACGGCTGCGAGCGGGTCGAGTTGCTCAAGCTCGACAAGGTCAACCGCTACGCCGAAGCCAAGGGCGTCTTCTGCCGCAAGGGCCAGCAGCGCTTCCGCTAGGCCGCTCGCCCGGACCCACACGCCATGGTAGAAAAAACGAGAATCCTATAGGCGGAGCCTGTGCGATCGGGCAGTATCCGGGAAAGCCAGGGATTCCTGTGGGGGTGATGACATGGCGACGGCAGGGATGCGCGCGGAGTTCCGCATCGGCGGCGTGCTCGGCAAGTCCTTCTCGATCCTCTTCAGCAACATCGTGCCGTTCGGCATCTTGGCGCTGCTGATCACCTCGCCCACCCCGATCTTCACCCTGGTCACGGGGACCCAGGTCATGACGGCCGAGGGACAGGTCTCCGAGAACCTGACGACGGGCGGCCTCTTGACCCTCCTCGTCGAATTCGCCCTCACGTTTCTGCTGACCGCGGCGCTGACCTACGGCACCTTCCAGGAGCTCAGAGGCCGGCGCGCGAGCCTGGGCGACTGTATCGGCCGAGGCCTGGGCTTGATCCTGCCGGTGGTCGGCGCGGCGATCGTCGTCTTCCTGATTTTCGCAGTGGGTGGGTTTGCCATAGCGCTGATACTCGGGCTCGGGATGGCCGCAATCCCATTTCTGGGCATCATCGTCGGCTTGATCGCCTTCGTGTTGGCGGTCTACGTCTACATCGGACTTTGGCTCGTCATCCCGATCGTTGTCGTCGAGCGGCCGCCGATACTGGCGAGTCTGGGACGAAGCTGGGAGCTGGTCAGGGGCTACCGCTGGAGCATTTTTGCGATTCTCCTTGTCGTCGGGCTCTTGCAAGGAATCGTGGGCTTTGTCCTCGGCGTTCTCGGCGGTGCGTTCTCGGTCGGCCTGGGGTGGCTGATGATCAGCTGGGCCTTGAGCGCCTTCGTCTACGCCCTCTACGCGGTGGTCGCCACGGTCGGCTACCACGACCTGCGGGCCGCCAAGGAAGGCATCGGCATCAACGAGATCGCGGCGGTTTTCGACTGAACTGTTGCCCAGCGCCACCTACTTGGGCGGCGTGTCCGATCGGTCGAATTTGTCCCGGCGGCGCACGCCGAGCAGCATCTTGGCCTCCAGGTGCGCGCGCAGCGCGGAGTAGAAGGCCTCCAGGAAACGGCGGGTATCGACCGGCTCCGTCGAGCGCCAGCCGATCTTGCGCTGGATCCGCCCGCACACGGCCTTGCGCATGGCGTTCGCCTTCGGGCCCTGCTCGCGCAAGACCTTCTCCAGGGTCTGTAGCTCGTAGATGCCGTAGGCCTCGAGCTGCTTGGTCGAGAACTGCGGGCCCGCACCGCTCGAGCGCAGGCCCGGGCGCGGGGTGGCGGAGGCCTCGGCCATGTCCGGCAGCAGCGCCGCCTTGGGCGCGGCGACGACCCAGGTGCCACCGACGATATCCCCGGCGCGCAGGCGGTCCTTGTTGAAGAACGGCAGCAGGGCGAAGATCGACATCCAGACGAAGGTCAGCAACACGCCCAGGCCTTCGATTCCGAGCGCGTCCCTTTGCAGCAGCAGACCCGCGGGCAGAAAGATCTCGACCTCGCGCATCAGGTTGCGTGCGAAGATCGCGTCGGGCCGCAGCCGGCCGCCGCCGCGGTCGATCACTCGGACCCCGAAGATGCGCTTGCCCGGCGTGCTGCCCTGCCAGCGGAGCTCAAAGAAGATGAAGTAAAAGCTGCGCACGAAGAAGGAGAGCAGCACGCCGAACGAGAACTGCCAGCCCGAGAGCGACCCGCCCAGCGCCGAAAAGGCAAACAGCAGGACGAGGACGAAGATCGCGCCGAAGATGATCATCAGATCGACCAGGACCGCTGCCGCCCGCTCGCCCCGTTCGGCCAGCCGCACCGGCAGCAGGACTCCCTCGGGGGTGACCAGCTCGCGGAAGCTCGAGTCGCGATCGCTGCGCTCGACGGCCGAGACGCTCATGTCGGCCTCGCCCCAAGGGCCACGCCGGAGCGGGTGAAGTAGATCAGCCAGAAGCCGAGCGCACCGATCCCGATCAGGTAGCGCAGATCGACGTCGAGGACGAGCTGGCGCGCGAAGCCTTCGAGCAAGCCGGCGACGAAGAACAGCAGCACCGCGCCGATCACGATCCGGCTCGCCATGCGGCCGTTGCGCGCCAGGTTGTCGAGCCGCCGATGCCGCCCGGGAAAGGCCAGGCTGGTTCCCAGGACCAGGCCGGCGCCGGCGCAGAGCAGGACCGCGAGGAACTCCGTGGTGCCGTGGACGCAGAGCCAGGC
>JAAUYH010010109.1_pt1 | contig 14225 bp, 19 predicted proteins | sample 7278061 | NCBI WGS metagenome assembly JAAUYH01 (sample SAMN14350203, study PRJNA611818) | marine sediment metagenome | isolation source: surface marine sediment (0.6m) | place: French Polynesia: Moorea | collected 2018-08
ACGTTGTCGACAACCGGGCCGTGATATTCTGTTTCAGGGCCACATTATTTTGGTGGTGTCTTGGGCACGTTGGCTACAACGGCGGCGGACACCCAACAGACCAAGTCCATCGTACTCTTGCCTGATAATAATGTTCCACATGACCAGTCCAGCTATCCATCGTACTATATTATGTTTTTCGTACAGTACATATCATCGAGATACCCTACGTACCCTATAATTCCATGGCTGAAAGACATGGTTCCTAGCAACATTTCAAACGATGCAAGGTGTAAATGCATAATTGGTCAATTTCTCCAGTTGGAAATAAATAATTAGATAACCGGCATTCTCTTGTAAAATAGAAAAAATTGTGCGAACGTGGATTACGAGCGCCAGCCGAATTATTTTAAAAATTAAAAGCGGGTTGCTCGTTAGTATTCATAAATAAACCTGCAATTGTCACAATTTACCGCTTCAAGGAATTTAATACTTCAAATAAAAATCATGAAAAACTGCTTTTCTGTATGTCAGGCACCCGCGTGATGTTCGCCATTCGTGGGATCGCCGTGGCGACGAAAGCCACTGATCGCCACGTGAACACTTCATGAGAGGGAGGCATGACAACCGTTCACATTCACCAGGAGACAGGACACGCCGCGAAAAATATTCAAGTCCATTTCTACGAAGGCACAGAGGTGCGACCAATAACGAGCGCATCCGAAATCCTATCCTACAGCGAGGAAGGTTTTGTTTCGAATGTGGGTCTTCCGACCATATACTCCGGGACAAAAAATGCACTCCCATTTTGAATCCATTAAAACAAATTGTTAGAATCTATTAACTGCATGCATGAAAAAGTTGAACTCCTGACAGAACAATTCCTAATAATTCAGACGCAACCAACGCCAAACAGTGTCCAAGGAGAGTCAAAAGTTCCGCGGTGCGATTCTGCCCTTGAACCAAGCCGCCAGATTGGGAGCGAATCAAGAGTCCGCTTCCACGAGTCGCTCAACGAGGTTTGAGGATCCGAAATCCTAGAGGTGCAAATCGATGCGGAGTTCCAGAATGACTTCTTCTACGTCAATGAAAGCTACTCGAGCAACAAAATATTTGATTGCTCGCACATCATCTTCTCTCTTTCACCTGAGCAGCTGTATGCAGACAATGTGAAAAATCGTCTGGTTCACCGAGATGGGCTCTCCAATGTTGATGAACCACTCCAATTTGAGGATCGCTGCCACGAGCCTCTGGATCGCTATGATGTGCATCTGTACGCTTGTATGAATTTCCCTGCCTGTATCTTTTCCACCTGCAAGCATTTGCTCCGGTTTCACAAGCAGTTTGCTCACCCCACCACGGAAAAACTATAAAACCTTCTCAAACTCGCCGGTTTAGAAGCTGTAAGCCCCACGACGCCTGAGGAACTGAAAGGTATAGTGGCGCGATATGAACCATGTCAGCGAATCCGAAATGCGCCGCGGCGCTTCCGTGTAACAATAGGCCAAGAGGGCGTCCGCTTCGACACAGAAGCGTATATAGATATCATGTACCTAGACGGTAGGCCAGTGGTACATATTGTTGATTCTGCGACCTGTTTTTCCGCAGCCAGATTCCTCCCGAAAATATCTACTAAATCAGTATGGGAGGCAATATTAATGTGCTGGTGCAGTATCTACACCGGACTTTCTAATTCTTTCCGCGTCGATGAAGGAATGCAATTTCAGAAGATATTTGCAGAGCTTTCGGCCATGCACGATATCCAGGTCAAACAGCGTGGGATGCAATAGCACAACAGTCTCGGCATCGGTGAGAGGTATCATAAACCGTTCCGCGACACGTACCGGAAACTGCGGATTGACCACTCGAGCATGCAGCAACAACTTATCCTTGCACTTTCTGTGAAGGTAATGAACAACACAATCGGCGCTGAAGGGTTCGTGCCATCCGCGCTCGTGTTCAGCGAGTTTCCGAGCCTCCGCGCATTCCTCGGCCCAGTAATTCATCGTACTTTATATCCCGAAAGAGCAGAAGTAGCTCAAACTACACGCAAATACATAGCGAAACACTTGTCGGAAGTCACAATTAAGCGAGCAATTCACCATTAAGTGTCTCCTTCGTCTGATAGAACCAACCAACCAGGCGAAAAGGTCCTGGTGTGGCGAGAAGGGCTAGTGGAAAGTCGAATAAGAGAATTGGTGGGTCCTCACGCCGTCAGCAATTACGACGCCGCGGAGCAGATTGTCCTTGTTCAGAAAAATTCTGAATCATCCCATGAGCTATATAACCAAATCCAGTTGAAACCGTTTTCGCAACCTAATGCCGCGGCGAATTCATACTTCTTCACACTCCACAAGCTTTGTCCGCATACGAACACATGTCGCGACCAGTCACGACATATGTCACCGGAGTAATAGATAAAAGTGATCCACGCGCCGCGGCGCCAGAGATGATATCGGCCATAAGAAGTGAGGTTCGTGACCTCTTAATGAGGGGAATGTTCAAGTTCTGCTCAAATCTGAGCTTCCGGACGGCGCCAATGCACTTACAGCCCGTTTCTTCTTAGCAATAAAATCTAACGCCGCCGGACAAATGAAGTACAAGGCGCGATACGTCATCGGTGGACAGAAGGACAGGCTAAAGCCTTTTCTGGTTCATAGTGCACAGACCCTGCAAGCATCCTCTGCGCGGTTACTTTTCGCTTCATCCTCTGCGCATTGATTCCAAGTATGGCCTATCGACGTTAAGTTGGCATGTTTACAGTCAACCGAGCCTCTTTCGCGCTGTGTCTTCATTGAGAACCCGGCACCCGAATTTGAGATGAACTCTGACGAATTCTTTGAGCTCCTGCGTCCACTGTACGGTTTGAGCGACGCTGGGGACCTTTCACACTTGACTCGGGACAAACTCCTGACAGAATGTGTCGGAATTGAAATCATGAAGGCAGAGTTGTCATTGTATTTCGCCTCTCGCCGCGGTGAGCTTATCGGCATTAATGGTACAAACGTTGACGATCCTTGAGAAGAAGCATGCAAGAATTTCGGGATGCATGTGAAGAAACTCAACGACTGTTCGAAACATCTGGAGACGAGTCACTCCCGCTTAAATTTTCATGCTTCAATATAGCACCCCATGATGAGGCCTCGCCTTCTATAGAATAAAATTTCTATACGCGGAAAATAGACACAGTCGATGATTCTAGTTCCTACTCCTATTTTCGGTCGATGAGAATGACCGAAATTTGGGAAGTTTTAAAAATCATTGATTCGTCAATGGTATTGGATTCGAAAGGAAAAGATCGATAGACTAATGCAGCTCTGGATGAATAATCATACATCGTACATAGATGAGTAAAACCGTAAAACGCTTAGGAGAAGTATTAATGGGTTGGAGTCGTACGATTATCTTTTGAATTGTGAGTAGGTAGAAAAGGACGACGATAATATAAAATCCAAATCTGTCATAGACTACGCACAAGCAAGTTCGGAAGGAATCGAAACTCAGACAGAACATAAGTCTTTTTTTCGGTACACAATCACGAGCGTCATAGCATAGAAGCTCGTGATTTCACTTTACTGAAGATAATTATTGTAAAGAAGTGCAATGATTTATTCAGTGACCCAGCTTCTGACCTTTACGCTCGTCCATTTACAGAGGTATTTCCATACGGGCGTGGTCATCCGAAAACTGTGCGGCTAGTCTCTGTTTCAATGGAGCAATGCCTAGACTACTATTTGAAACTTTCTGCTAGATAATTTTCGTTCAACCAGCATTTCACTCTGATTGCCTTCGACATGACAGCTAAACAAAAAGCATTAATGTCTACCAGTATATCATGTGCTGTAAATCCCAGCAGTAATAAAATGATTGCTTCCATAACAGCGAAAGAATCATCATTTCACTTGAGAAGCGTCTTAAAAATCACAAATTAATGCAATCGGGAAAGTTCGAAAGAATATAGAACCATATGAAAGATACCAGTCTGCAGCTAGAATGGTAGGCAAAGTAAACGCAATTTCTGGAAGTTACTATGGGACGAATAAGGCAAGCGAATTACATCAAAGAAAAGCGTGGAGCTTATCTGCTAGGCATCACAGTGCTTCATCAATCGTTCAGTTCACCTCAGATGACTACTACTGAATGTTATTCCGCTTTTACGCAGAGATGACCAGTTGAAATACTATTTTCAATCCTTTTCCACCCTTTTATTCAATTGACTTCTTTTCCTTTCTTCAACCCTTTTATTTAACATCTTTTTATGTTCTCTTTCCAATTACCCTTTCTTTATTTCCCACGTTTACTGATAGAAACCAACCGTTTCCTACAAATGCACTTTAATCTGAACATTCCATCATTTATTTTCAATCTTGGACATTTTACGATTTCCTCATCGACGCGATTTCCACGTGTACCACCTGTATATATACAGTTGTGTATGCCCTGTTTACACTGTAAGCCCCCAATAAAATTTCGGGTTCGATATTTAAGAGCAATGGTCGAAACGAGAAAGAGGAGCTTTTGGTATGATAAAAAGGATTTGTTGGCGGTATTGAGACCCAAAAGCGAGGGAAATTATACGCTCATATTATTTTGTACTTATAAAGGTTGCCAAAAACATGTGGTGAGGCTGAAAAATTGGCTAAGTCTTTGCAGTTTCGACGACATTTCTGCCAATTTGTGACTCCATAATTGGCAATTCTCCTAGCAAAGAGCCCTAATGCTTCATTTGTCCTGATTGCAGGATGTCAAATATAGTTGATTCATCAAAAAAATTTTCAGAGTGCGCATGTATTTCAGCAAAGCATAAAGAATCGAGACCAGATCTTTTATAATGCTCTGATTGCGGCAACAGGTTTAATTCTGATGAAATTCTTAAGCATATTTCGGAATCCAAGAAATTGGGAACCAACTTAGTAAACGTTTTTAGAAAAGATCACAATGGATGTGAAAAAAATTAAATCCAGGAAAAATAACTTAAGCGCTTGTTTCAATCCCTGACATAGGTGAATATCCGCTTCACATTAATTTTACTACAGACGAACCAGAATTAAACTCGATAAAAGAATTTGAAATGCGAAAATGTTTTCAACTACATTTGGGGAAAAATGGTTGGTCATGCTTGAAACCAACATCGAAGGGTAGAAGTTCTTATTGCGGATATAACTTCCCAAGGTAAATCAAAGTGTAACAGAAATCATTACTGTTGACGCAACACCGATAATTGTACATAAAAGACCTGTGGGCGGTGAATATTTCAACAATTTCAAACTACGAGGTTGAGAATTCTAAGATGTAAGCATGATGTACGCCTTTAAAACGAATCGTTTAGAAGAATGCTTTACGATCTAAAGTATAGCTTGAAGTCGCAAAATGATGACAATGCCTGCCTGGAAGCAAGATTCTCGCGATAAAAAGAAGAGAAACAGCTCACTAGAATTCAGAAAGAACCACTTCACGCAGAAAAAAGCAGTAGGTGTAATAGCCTCGTTCATTACGGAGCAAACTGGTGGACAAAAGATTAGTGCATCACTTGCAGGGAATTATATTGGCCTCGGCATTTAATTATTTCGTCAAATGAGTATAATGCACTACCATTCTTAGGTATTTTGAAATTGTTTCAAATGAGAATAATCAACTTGAAATAAACCTGGTTCCGGACGGTACAGGAAATTTTCGTCTGTCCTAACAGACAGATGATTACATGTTTAGACGTGAAGGACTTGACGAAATATCTCTCTACACATTTACTAAGTGGTATTCCTGTTATTCGAAAGGAAAAAAATTCAAATTCCATTATAAGGCTACTATTTACGATACGATCATCTTAAACAATCCAGCAGATATGCCAAAAAGCGTCTGATTCCTTTAATATCAGAAAAAAAGGCCTAGAATACCAGACGTCACGGAAATTGATCAAGATGAAAAACCAGCTACAATGTAATACAGCTATGCATTGTTTTTATATTCATCTTTCTGGCACAAAGACTTAACAAGGCACCGGAACAATCCGGTGGACTTACAAGAAGTATATGAATCTATGCTGCAGTCGAGAAAAGTTTTAGACCGCAACCATTTGCATGTTCTCCATAATCTAAAGGAGTATTACGAAGGTAAGAAAGCCGATTCTGTCACTTTTATCCTCTATAAGCCATCTGAATCAGAAATTGAACGTGATATTTCTAATGATGATGGAGAGAAAAAATCTGGTGAGGCAGAGTCCGGAAGTGAAATGGTCTCTGACGTAGAACAATTGGAATATGAAGTATTGGCTTCTACTTTGGATAGATTTATAAAGTCTAAAACAACGAAAATTCAAAATGACTACGAAAATCTGCGCATATTTGAAATAGTGGTTTGTTTGCCACTGAATAGCTTGGCACCGCAATATATTCATCATAAATGTTGCATGAGCAATCCAAACTTCTCTTAATCCAAAGGAGTCACGTCATACTCTTTTGGGTTTCCTGATGATGGTATGATCGAAATTAATTATTTCACGCATTCAGAGTTACGAGATGAACTTAAAAGCTTGTTGAATGCTCTTGTTTAGGTAACTAAGGAAGAGTGCTTTTTGGAGTCAAAGAAAAAACCATCAAAGATAGAACTGGCTAAGAAGACAATGCATGAATGCAACTGGGAGAGGCGTGAAATGTCTTCGAGCAAACCTGTTTCAATCATGCCTTTCTATACTATATCATTATTTTCCGAAAGCTCTTCCTTAAACGGAAAACAGCACTACACTTTCTGTATAATCGGGAAAGAATTTTATCGACAATAGCCATAATCGACGGCGATACACATCTAGAAAATCAACGTCTGAAAATTTTCATAGCTGGACAAGGTAGTACAGGAAAATCTAAAATATTTGATGGTGTGAAAACACTTGCTAGTTACTGGATTAAACCAGAAGGTGTTCAGACAGTAGCTCCTACAGGTATTGCTCCAGTTAACATGGGTGATAGTACGGTGCAATCATTTTCAAAAATTGGTAAGCGTTGTCGAGAGCTTCGTAAGTTTACAGACCGTGATAGAGACAAATTTTCTAAACCTGTAATTTGTTTGTGGTATGAAATAGGGATTAATAGCGAAAAGAAATTAGCTCAAGCCTTTAAGCAGTTGCATCGATACTTTGATACAACTGCTGCTCAGAAGTATCGCATAAATGTAGTCCTATTCGGCGATATATTCTAGCTCTCTCCTGTACGCGTATCATATCTTTTTAGAGATCCTAGAATTACTAGTGACGAAAATATTCCGACACATTTAAAGAGGACTACGCAGGATACATGTATTTGAAAGATTTCGATTAGGTGATCATTTCGTATGAAAAAACGGCAGAGCACAGACAGAAAACTTTAGAGAAATACTGCGCCGATCGAGGTACGAAAAATTGAGGGTCGATGAAATGGGGATGATTAAACTGCGAATTCTGTGCAACAAAAAAGCTGTATCGCGACAACTAAAAGATTTGAAAAGAATTATTTTTGGATGACAAAAGAATTTTAGTCGCCGTTTATTCAAATGAAAATAGACATACAGTCAATTGGACCTGCGAACGTGAGCAGGCCGCACTCGGAAAAGTTGACGTGCCTATCAAATTTGTGGCTAACTTCTTTGTGAAACGGGAAGAATCAACACTATTTGGAAAATGTGACGCTGAATTGCTGTATCTCGGAGATGAAAAGACTTAGCGATTGCCAACAATACAAGTTGTTGTTAGAGAGTTGCCAATAAGAATACTGGAAACAGTGCAGTTGAGGCTGGTATCGCCAGCGGAACAATAAGAACGGTATTGGGATACTAATTCTCAAGAACCTTAAAGTTCACCGAAATAAGGATTCATGTTGTGAAATATGTATACTGCTTCGGAACGTTCTAATGTAGTTAACGCCCAAATAGACTCCTTTAGCATACCAACTAGGCTAAAATGTGTCCATATTGAATATCCGCCGAATACGTTTTTAATTTATTCCACCTCAAATCATGTCACAGTAGACGTACTTAACGGAGAAGTTTAAATAGGGATTAGTCTATTACCGTTCTCGGTTGCTTCTGCAGCAGCAATGTATAAACTGCAACTATCTACATTAAGCGCTTCGTACTGTGTAGAAGTTAAGGGAAAAGAGTGCAAAGCTACGTAACTTTACGTGAATTTTTCTCGGTTAAAAACACTACAAGAGCTATTTCATCTACGACCTTTATCCGATGATAATGTTAAATGCTTTCCATCAGAATAATTAGCGCACAATGAACATCACAGGCTTAAAATTTTTCTGAGAGAAATCTAAGCCAACTTAAACTGCGAACTGAACAGCAAAGGATCAATTCAAATGAAATTATTTACAAAGCTGCGATTCAGACCGAAGAAAACGATGCTGAAATCGAAAAAAGACGATCTAGACAAGCCATATCCACTACTCTTCAGTTAAAAAGTGTAAAAAAGAAGCGTGTACGATTTAGAAGCTTAAAGTTAGTGAGAGCTCGAATCCGCAAAGAAGCTAGACGATACTTGCCATAAATTAAGTAGCATGGGGCCTTGCTGGTTATTTTTAGGACTATGATTAATTTATTAGACCGTCGATCATGCGTACAAAAGGTCTTCCCTCTAAGAAAAAGACGATTAAACCATACCTCTACATTTTAAATCAATCACTAGTTCTGGACCCATCACTAAACCTTTCCTTAATTCTACCGTTCCAGCAGATGGAGATCATTGTATTTATTTAGTGTTTGTGAGCTATATGAGTTTGATAGACACTAAGTGTGTATGTTTTCTCTCTGCTTAGTCAATTTGAGAGTTAATTGCTAATTTTATAGTCTCAATTCAATATTTCAAGTACCCAAATAGGATGAATAGGGCGTACAGGATTGTTGTCAGGATGCTTCAGTTATCTAGGAGTAATGCTGTGGCAATGAAGTTTTCGAATTTTTTAATCCTATTTTCATGGCAGCAAATTCCGGACTTTTCAGAATAAGAGCACCTCATTGATGTTTATAAGTGCAGTTTTTGGCATTAACATTTCCTTTTGTTCTACTGTGACAGATTCTACTGCTATCTTAATATGCGCTGGTGAAAATTCTGCTCGAAAATTTCGAGTTGTCCCGGTGATATCAGAAGACACAAAGCACATTCGATCATGAGACTTTACTGCAAATCGCGAAAAAAATTCTTACGAGAAGACGAAAGCGTCGCGCTGTTCATCAGTGACATCCTCTTGCCACTAATAAGGAGCGAAGAATACATCAAAACCTCCTGAAAGCGTATTTTTTTCTTTTACGAGTGTGCCTCTCGTCATTTTCTAGCGATAAGAAGAACCAGTGTTGGAGAAGAAAATCAATTCCATAAATTATTATCAAAGGTCGATCTCGATGGATCAGAGCACAGCAGATAAACCTATTTATACTGATCTGAAGGCTGGATTCTAATCAGACCAGCACGATTTTTCAAGCAGGTTTTAGAACAGTACACATGTTTTCTAGTATGCACGGTAATAAATTCTGGAGAGCTACTCGTCCTGCTTTAAAAAAGCTGTCGCTCTGGTCACACAATATTGAAGGCAACAGAGAAGTGATTCACTGCTGCTCCATATTAATTTTCGTCTTTAGAAATCGGGTAAGCTTTTTGATACCGTGAAGCACATTTAATCTGGCACAACACTCTGACGAACTATGTTATCACTCCGAAATATGCAGGACGAAATAGGTCTTCCAATAGAATTCTACTTGAAGTAGAAGTTCAATTCTGTCCTTTCCCAAATTATCCAATTCAATTTTTCTGAACGGCAATATTGCACTGTTAATTAAATTTCAATACTTCCGGACTTCCAAATCAGAGCGCAGGATCCGGATCATGCTCAATTAATTCAGGATTGGGTTAAAATAGTGCAGCAAAAGTTGCCAATTCAAATTAATGCTTCTCAAAAAATTGTTTTCCATCAAAAAAATAGTTCTTCTTCAATTTAGCCAATTTTAATTGGTGATCAATTAGCTGCTTGTATGGTAGGCATCATATACTTCACGTCGAATATCGAAGCCTCTAATCGTACCTAAACTGCATGGCAAAAGCTTACAAACCTACGGCAATCATCTTGCACTGGCATAAGCTCCAATTTCTTATCAGTGCTGTTCTATAGGAGCAATTTAACTATGCTCAGCCACTTGAGAATAAACTGTGCATAGAAATTGTTCATACAGAACCAAATTACTAACTTGTACCGTAATAGCGCAGAGTAACATGTGTACGAAAATAGACGACTATCTTTCAATCCCGAAATCTTTTTTATTTTCGTTAATCTTGTTCCAGAAGAAAATGTTTGTAAATACTTTGGAATTAGATCATGCAATTTTATTCAACACAAGGGATTTGATTTAAAGCTGAAACAAAGTAACACGCTGCTTCTCTGCTGGAGTTGCTTTAAGCTCGACCTCATCAAAACTTGCTTCTCGAATTAAAGCTAAGATAAAAGGTTCCAGGTTGATCCTCTCAATCATTCTTGGAGGTGATTCTTTTCCCATGAAATGAACTGAAGTCCGCTTGATACGAAATATGATAGCTATATTCAGTCCTGAGACTCTATTTATAGAAGGGCATCAATAAGCTTCAGTCTTTCGTCAAATGTATCCTCCAAGATCGGGATATGAGGTAGCATGTTTCAGGAAATTGGGCTAGCTTTGATGACGTACTGCTCAATTTTGCTCTTTTTTGGCAGCTCTGATTGATATGGCAGTAGCATGTTCGGATTTAAAGGAGATCCTCTTCTAGATAGAGGCTTAGAAAATATGGATACTTCGTAATTGCTCTCCAGGCTCGAGAATGTTACTGGAACCTTATCTTTTCCGTTTTCTCCTACCTAACGTCGCATTACAGTTTCCGGAACAACTTTCTGGGGCCTTTCATTTCGAAGAAAGAATTCAGGAGCACTTTAATTGGATAGCCGGTTGTGTGGAAGATTTTATTAGAACTTACTGTCCACAGCTCCTTGAGCAGGCTCTGCGCATGTAGAGCACAAAACAAACTTCACAAGATATTTTTCAACGCGTGCTTCTGAGTAGTGGCAATGAGCCGCTAACTTTTCCGGTAAGATGGATAGATCATTGTCGAATTCTATGGCTCCTTCGATTCGGAATATGGCATCTTCTTCAGGCCTACGGACAAATCGAAAAATTTCAGAACCTACGAGACTACTGTCTCGGACGAACGATACACTCATCGCGGATTCTTTTCGACATCTACGGCAAATTTTACGTCGTCTATCGCCATTGACATTCTATTTTATTCCTTCGCAGTGCTTCCGGTAACTTCATTCTTCACTTCACGCAACTTTCTCGACGAATTACTAGCAGGGTTCGATTTAACGTTCGTATTACGCTTACTCATCTTTGAATGGTAGTAAATTTGCAAAAAATGCTAGAAAAGTCTTAAATAATATCATTACCTATGTTCATGATCTAGTGTACCCAATCGATTTGATTTGCGCTGAGGAAGAATAGTCGCGACCTTAGCATGTTTCTACGTGAAACTCTATGATCAGTTACTAAATTTTTTTTCATTCACTGTATAGAGAGAAACATATAATCTTATATGGATGCCGGATGGTCACAGAAAATTGCTCCGAGGCGAAAAACTATCTGAAAAATGACGGATCAACTTCTCAAGAACGACACCAGTTCAATATACCTAACCTGCCGAAAACCTGTGAACAAGAGGAAGATTTAACTTGCCAATGATGCATGGTTGTGCAGCGAAATATCTCCGATCATCCCAAAGCGCAGTTCCAGGATTAAGTTCGAGTCCAAGAGTATTCCGCCGAAGTCAAAATAATTGTTTTTCGAACAGGAACGCGTCATTTCAAATTGAAGAAGTGCCCATATCGTGTTCATCACTAAAATACAAGTTGTCAGAAGAGAGTAAAAAGTCTTGATTTCATTCATTTCCTTCAGACATTTTATATTATAGCATTGAATCTGCTTCGCAGATCTGTCGGCTGGTTAGCTACGAAGCCACGTTAATGAAGGAAACTACGTTCTATCACATTAGACTCTTTGAAGTCGTAGCTAGTTGTAAAATATACCAGAAATATGCATATATGCGCGGCATGTGTTCGAAGCAATTTTTTATTCATGTTGTGATTGGTAATAAACTTTCCTGTCTTGGGTTCCTAAGGCTTAATTTAGATTAAGGTCTTCGGATAAACTTATTACTTAAAGAAATCGTTTATTCTTGGTGTATTAGCACTATACTTCGTAGTTCGGTCCGTAGTCTGTGAACAGTTCACTGCCATTCATTATAATATCTATTGAATCAACTTTAGATATAAATGAATTATTCGAGATATTCCATAACGGCAGTCATTCTCTAAAAGTCATACGGTCCGATGTCTCCTGAAGCATACTTCTGTGGGTTTTCGCCATTGAAATAGCGCCTTTCTTTTCCCATTGCAGCAACACAGTGCATATCTGGCACTATCCATACTGTTCGACTATGAATGTTCGATTTGGAATATTTCCGAACCGTTCCAATGTATATTCTTGCCCTGGACATCCAATTTATACACCGTCTTTGAGTGCATCGTGTTCAGAGAAGTCATCTCGCACGATTGTAACCACAAAATATCCTAAGCAATCACCTCGTTACAGATCTTTCGATGCGAATACTCCTGAACCATCCCCTCGTATAGTCGATATTCCAACCCTTAAGCTAAATTTTTTAGCACCTAATTCCATAAGTTCAAGCGATGATAAAATTCTTTTGCTCATGAGAACGGGATTCTTGATACACTTCAAGCCATTTATAGAATGGAATCGGTGATAGAAAAATCAGGGCTGAGATCATCTGGTAGAATTGACTTCAATAGAAAGAATTCTATTATATGGAGAGGAAACGACTGCCGTAGCACTAAAAAAGATGATTGACGTAATAAATCTACATTGCATGCAGCACAACCTGACTCCTACCGCTTGTCATCGCATGTACCAATCTTGTATTCCAATTGCAATTCAGAAATTCGTGCAATGTCTCGAGTGAAGTCGGATACGGAATTAATGAAAGCTTCAGCTGCATGAAGATAACTCTCATGCATTTCAAGACTTCGGCTTTCAATGTTATAGTCTGATTCTTCCATACTTTCAGATTCTATATGACCTAATCTTAGATCAGAGTAAAAGTTTTTGATGCTGTGCGAGTTAGTCGATCTGTATGTTAACCAAACCTGCCCCAATTTATTTGTTAAATAGGGTCAAAACATCTACTCAATAGTCGCGAACCCATACTCCTAGACAATAAGTTCTAATGGCTGAAGATTATCTTTACTTGATCCACAACAAACTCAATCTCCCTAACTGAAATGTTTGAAGATAAGTAGTAGGCTTCAGACCAAACAACTTAAAAAGACGGATTTTAGTAAAATTTCATGTGAATCAATGTGTTTTTGAATCTCAAGTAACTTTTTTGTCCCACCAACGGGTTTTCTCGTTTAAAAGTCCATACTGTTCTAGATTTTGAATTTTGTACTCCATTCCTGGCGTACCATATTCAGGTAAGAAACCAATTTGTATAATGAAAAGTTGACAAGGACGTTTGTCCTCGTGTCCTATTAAGCTGTGATTTAGGAACTTATACATAAACATCAAATTCCTCCCTTCGGAAGTAGATAGTACTTGTACAGCCCCAGTGTGACTGGTATAGCTTTCACAATAATCGTCTCGTATATGCTTGCATCAGGATGGCCCTGTTCGCTTCTCTGCAGGAAGTCTATCCACAAGTTTTGCAAATTGAAGAACATTCCTATTAAGGGTTGCTCTCTGACTGGACACAGCATTTTTATCGTCTGCTGTCCAACTATATACGGGATATTCATCCGAAATACTATCAAGTTCATCTGATGATGAAAGATCATCACTGTTAGAGTATTCAGAAGTTTTTTCACCCCTAAGGTTCCAGCAGATTCTGATACGATTGACTCACTTAAGCTTGACATTTAGTGACTTATATCTTCAGAGTTTAGGTTAGAATTATTAAACTTTTCATTCTATTCGGTAAAAGAAATAGATGAAAAGGTACGAGAATAGGGATTTGTTTCGACACTTGAGCTCGAGGAATTGGAATAGAATGACCAAGCATCCTCAGAAGTGGTTGAAAACGAGATATGGTGAGATTCGGATGCTATAGAATATAAACTTAAAGATTCTTCAGATGATTCAGATGATACTGTGTTGTTACCGGAAACTTCATCTTTCAGAGTGTGCCG
>JAAUYH010137500.1_pt1 | contig 14225 bp, 10 predicted proteins | sample 7278061 | NCBI WGS metagenome assembly JAAUYH01 (sample SAMN14350203, study PRJNA611818) | marine sediment metagenome | isolation source: surface marine sediment (0.6m) | place: French Polynesia: Moorea | collected 2018-08
CGGCAAACTTCGGGGTATCGGCGCGATTCGGCGATTCGAAGTATTTCGTCGTCGAAGCCGATGAGTACGACACCGCGTTTTTCGACAAGCGCGCAAAGTTCGTGCATTACCGTCCCCGCACGCTCATTCTCAATAACCTCGAATACGACCACGCGGACATATACGGGGATCTCGATGCGATTCTCTGGCAGTTTCACCAGTTGATGAGAACAGTACCGTCTGCGGGCCGCATCATCGCCAACGCGAATGATGCCAATCTCGACAAGCTTTTCGGCATGGGATGCTGGACGCCCGTAGAGTCGTTCGCTGCCGATGATACGGCAGACTGGAAAGCCGCTTTCCTCAACGCCACGCAGCGGCGTATCCGCATTACGGCGCCGGGGGGCGATACCGCAGAGACCCGCTGGCACCAGGCTGGCACGCACAATCTCGAGAACGCGCTCGCGGCAATTGCGGCGGCGCAGTCGGCGGGCGTGTCGCTGGCCAAGGCAGTCGACGCGATGTCGCGGTTCGAGGGCGTCAAGCGTCGCCTGGAACGGACTGCAACCGTCGCAAACATCGCGATATACGATGACTTTGCGCATCACCCAACGGCAATTCGCCGCACGATATCGGCAGTGCGTAAACGCTACCCGGGCAACCGCGTCGTGGTCGCTATCGAGCCGCGTTCCAACACGATGAAGCTCGGTATCCACAATGCCGAGCTCGCCGACGCGCTCACCGGAGCCGACATCGTCTGGATGTACAAACCGCAGGAGATGGGCGACGAGTTCGAGGAGTCGCTCGAACCGCTCGGGTCGAAGCTCAGGATGCACACGGATTACGACAAGCTCGTTGGCGACATGTCGAGCAAGGTGCTGTCCGGCGACCAGGTCGTGTTCATGAGCAACGGCGGATTCGGCGGCGCCCGCCAGACGCTGACCGCGGTGTTGCAACGCACGCGTAGCACCTAAATCGCGGTTTCGCTGCGCTCAACAGCTCCTACAGGCACATTGTTGTAGGAGCGGTCGTAAGACCGCGATCCCCCGCCTATACTTGCTATATGCGCGTTCCTCTCTTTCCCCTGAATACGGTGCTGTTCCCCGGTGGTCCATTGCCGCTGCGAATCTTCGAGTCGCGTTATATCGACATGATCAGCGAACGCATGAAGGCGGACGCGCCTTTCGGCGTCTTGCTCATTCGCGAGGGCGTCGAGTCCGGGATGGCGACGACATTCGAAACCGGCACGCTTGCGCGCATCACCGACTGGTACCAGGGCAGTGACGGCTTGCTCGGGGTTACGGCGATCGGCGAACAGCGATTTCGCCTGCTGTCGAGCGAACGTCAGCACGACGGCCTGAACGTCGGCGAGATTGAGCCGCTTGCGAACGAACCCGAGCTGGCGCTGCCACCTGAATTCTCGCAGCTGCCCGATATCCTCAACGCCGTAATAGACGATCTGGGCCGTCTCTACGAGGGCCTCGAGCGACGTGTGGGAGATGCAGTCTGGCTCGGCTACCGTTTCATGGAGGTCCTGCCGATCGACCTCGAACGCAAGCAACAGAGCCTCGAAAGCAACGACACGATGGCGCGGTTGCAGCAGGTCGCGGCATTGCTCGAGTCGGTACGGCAATAAGGACAATACACAATGCCCCGGGCGCGACGCCGATCGCGCTCGCGAGTACAATTCCCGTGTCGTGACACACTTCAGTTCGAACACACCGCTGGCCCTGTTGCTGGTTGTTGCGACGCTGGCAACGCGCGCGACGATACCCGAGGGCTACATGCCTTCAGCACCGGGTACGGGGTTCCTTTACGAGCTGTGCCCGAGCGCGGTACCTGCCGAGGTGATGCGAGTACTACAGGCGCGGCGCGGTCCTTCCGCGCATGCGCATCACGGCCACCACGGTCATCACGCCGATACGTCCGGCGAGCCGGCCGACCATACTGTGCACGACGGGGCACAGTGCCCGATCGGGCACCTGCTGGCGTCGGCCGTCGCGATTGACATGAGCTGGGAGGCCGACGCGCTTCCTCCGGCCCCCGAATTCGAAGCCGCGCCGGTGATCGTCCGGCTGCGATCGCTGCGTACCGCGACGTCCTCGCGCGGCCCTCCGGCCTGACAGGCACGATCCGACCTTACAAATCCGTCGCGCGGGGAATCCCGGCGCGACCTCGTGCTTGAGAGGAAACTGAAATGAGAATTCTGCATCGTGCGGCGTTGTGCATCGCCGCCGCGCTCGTGCCCGCTGCATTGCCGGCGCAGGAGAGCCCTGCTGCGGAGGCGGTTGACGAAATCGTCGTTACCGGGCGATCGGTGTCGACGAGTGCCGCCAAGGTCGAAGTCGAGCGGGAGCTTATCGTCGACTCGGCCAACGTGCTCAAAGACATCCCGGGCGCCAACGTCAATCGCAACGGTCCGCTGACCGGCATCGCCCAGTATCGCGGCATGTTTGGCGATCGCGTCTCCGTTGATATCGACAATCTCGGCATTATTGCCGGGGGACCGAATGCCATGGACGCTCCGCTGTCCTATACGTCGCCAATGATCACGCGCCGCCTCGTCGTCGAGCGGGGTATCGCCAGCGTGTCGTCTGCGCCGGAGTCCGTCGGTGGGCACGTGCATGCCGAGCTCGCGAGGGGCGATTTTGGCGACGAGAGCTTCGGGCTGTCGGGTTTCGTCGGCAGCCGCTTCGCGAGCAACGGCAACATCAGCACAACGGCGAGCCGCATCACCTTCGCAAACGGCGAGCATCGTTTTTCTGTCATTGCGGAGGTCGATGACGGAGACGACGTCTCCACGCCGAAGGGCGATATTCGACCGACACGACTCGATCGCAGGCGCTACGACCTGAGTTACGCGTTCGAAGGCCAGCGATCCGGAGTGCTGCTGTTCGCCGGCAAGCTCGATACCGAAGAGACCGGAACGCCTGCGTTGCCGATGGACATCCGGTATATCGACACCGAGTTGTTCGGCGCGCAGGGCGAACTCGATGTCAACGACCGATTGGCGATCGAATTGAGGTTGGCGTACAACGACGTCGCTCACCTGATGGACAATTTCGCGCTGCGCGAAGCGCCGCCGGCGATGCGCCAGCGACAGAACCTTACCCACGGCAGCGGCTACCAGTTCAACACTGCCGCGCAGCTCGATTTGGGCGGTTCCAGCCTGCGCATCGGCATCGACGGTATTGCCGCCGAACACGATTCGACCATCACCAATCCGACCATGGAGATGTTCCGCGTCGACAATTTCGTCGATATCGAACGTGATCTGCTGGCTGCTTTCGCGGAATGGACCCGAAACGGAGGAGCCGCGGACGTCGAGGTCGGCGTGCGGGTGAAGCGCGTCGACGCGAATGCCGGCACCGTTGCAGCAGCCGGCATGTCCGGAATGATGGGCAGCAACGCCCAGCTGCTCGCCGATGCTTTCAATAATGCGAACCGTGACCTCGATTGGACGGCGGCGGATGTCGTTGCCAAATTCAGTCGTCGGTTTTCGAACGACCTCGAGTGGCAACTGGAAATCGGCAGCAAGACGCGAGCGCCCGCGTACCAGGAGTTGTACCTGTGGTTGCCGTTGCAGGCAACCGGCGGACTGGCTGACGGCCGCACCTACGTCGGCAACCTCGGACTTCGCGAGGAGCGATCGAACGAGCTGGTCGTCGGATTCGCAAGTTATAAAGGGCGCTTCTCGCTCGCGCCTCAGCTGTTCTTCAAACGCATCGACAACTACATCCAGGGGGCGCCATCGTCCAATGACGTTGCCAATGCGGTGGCGGTGATGATGTCCGGCAATCCGGCACTCGAATGGACGAATGTCGATGCCGAGATCTGGGGCGCCGACATCGCCTGGAAGTACGAGTTGTCCGAGCGTTGGTATGTCGACGGTATCGCAAGCGCGATTCGAGGGCGTCGCACGGACGTCGCTGACAACCTGTACCGGCTGGCGCCGTTCAACGGCAGCCTCGGATTGACGTACACGGCAGCCGACTGGTCCATGAAGACGGAGCTGGTGGCGTACGCGAGCCAGGACAAGGTGTCGGCCTACAACGATGAGCAGTCGACCCCTGGCTACGGGCTCGTGAACCTCGCGTTCGCGTGGAGTCCCGCTGCATCGCTCCGGGTCGAGGCTCGTGTCGACAACCTGCTGGACAAGACCTACCAGGACCACGTCGCCGGCATCAATCGCGCGAGCGGATCGGAAATAGCCGTCGGCGAGCGACTGTATGGCGTCGGACGTACGCTCGGCGCCGGTCTGATACTGAGCTTCTAGAGCGTCGCCATGACCGCGCGCGCGGCGTCGAGCGTCGCCTCGATCTCGGCGTCGCCGTGCGCGGCAGAGACGAAACCGGCTTCGAAGGCCGAGGGTGCCAGGTAGATGCCGGCGTCCAGCATGCCATGGAAGAATGCCTTGAATCGGTCGATGTCCGCCGCGGCAACCTGCTCGAACGAGCGCACCGGTCCGGCGTCGGTAAACACGAAGCCGAACATGCCACCGGCGTGCTCGACCGCAAGCGGAATGCCGGCATCGCCGGCTGCCGCCTTGAGACCCTCGGCGAGCTGCGTCGTACGCACACCCAGCGTCTCGAAAAAGCCTGGTTCGTCGATGAGTTCGAGCGTTGCGAGCCCCGCCGCCATGGCGACCGGGTTCCCGGACAGGGTTCCCGCCTGGTAGACGGGACCGTCCGGCGCGATGCTGTTCATGATGTCGGCCTTCCCGCCGAATGCGGCGGCCGGCATGCCGCCGCCGACAACTTTGCCGAGCGTCGTCAGGTCGGGCTCGAATCCGAGCAGGGCCTGCGCGCCCCCTTTGGCTACGCGGAATCCGGTCATGACCTCGTCGGCGATCAGGATTGCGCCCGAGTTCGAACATTCGGCCCGCAGCGCTGCGAGGAAATCGATCTCCGGCGGCACCATGTTCATGTTGCCGGCAATCGGCTCGAAGATAACGCAGGCAATCTGCTCACCGACTTCCGCGAATACCGCGCGCAAGGCATCCGCATCATTGAATGGCAGCGTAATCGTGTGGGCAGCGAGACCGGCCGGCACGCCAGGCGAGCTCGGTACACCGAGCGTCAACGCGCCGGAGCCGGCCTTGATCAGCAGCGAATCGGAGTGGCCGTGGTAGCAACCCTCGAACTTGACGATTTTGTCGCGGCCCGTATGCCCGCGGGCCAGGCGAATGGCACTCATCGTAGCCTCGGTACCGGAGCTGACCATGCGCACACGTTCGATCGACGGCACGAGTTGGCAGATCTTCTCGGCAATGCGCGTTTCGAGCACACAAGGTGCGCCGAAGCTCAAACCCCGGCGTGCCGTCTCGACGACGGCGTCGATGACCTGCGGGTGGCCGTGCCCGAGGATCATTGGTCCCCACGATCCGATGTAGTCGATGAAGCGGCGGCCGTCCTCGCTTTCCAGCCACGCGCCACTGGCGCTTTTGAAAAACACGGGCTCACCGCCCACGCCGTTGAATGCGCGCACCGGGGAATTGACGCCACCGGCGATGAATTGCCTAGCCTCTTCGAAATAGCTCATTGGTCTTCCTCCAGGCCCGATGCGGCCAGCTGGCGAATGCGAATACCGCGCTTCTCGAGCAGCCGCGGCACGCCGTCGTCGCCAACGAGGTGCAGCGTTCCCACGATGACGAGGTAGTCGTCCTCGTCGTCGAGCATCTCCTCGATCGCGTCGGTCCAGCGGTGGTTTCGATCGACTACGATGACTTTATTGAGCTCTTCGTACTGTTGCATGTCGGCAAGCATGGTTTCCTCGATGAACGCCGTATCTCCTTTTCGCCAGGCCTCGATCGTGTCGTCCATGATCTCCTGGAGTTCGGCACTGTCGATCAGCGTCTGCAGCAGCATTTCACGCTGTGCCTCGAGCGACAGGCCGTCCAGGAAAAGCAGCTGCTCTTCCGCCGTCTCGAAGCCCTCGATGGGCTTGCCGTCAGAGCGCGCCCGGTCGGTCAGCCGCATCTCGACGCCCAGCATCGGGTTGAAGCCCATGCGGAACAGCAGCATCTGCTCTACGGTCATCGCGGCAAGCCAGGGCTCGCTCTGTTCGAGCATATCAATCGGGATATCGATGGCCGCGGCAGCCTCTTCGGCCCGGGCGTACATGTCGCTGCCCATCAGGTCGGCCAGCGATTCGCCATCCGGCAGCATGCCGAGTTCGTTGACGAGCGACTGTGTCGCGACCGGATCGAGGTCGTCCATGTCGATCTCCATGACGAGTGTCTCGGCGTCTGCGTACGCATCGTCTACGACTGCCGGCAATGGATAGTCCGATTCCCGCAGCAGATGCACCGAGCCGAGCAAGTACACGCGATTCGTTGCGCCCTCGGCAAGCCAGGCGCTTGTCAATGACCCTTCGGCGATGGCGAGGGGAGCCGACAGCGTCAGCAGCAGCGCCACACATTGTCTATTCATTGGTCACCCATATAAGATTGGTTTCGATCCTGCCGTCCGGCAACAAGGAGATGCGGCGATACGCCGGTGGCCGATCGTCGACGTCGAACTCGGCGCTGCCCGGCTTGAACTGGCGACAGGTCGACGGCGTACCGAGCACGCGTACTACGCCGTGCATGCGGTCGTATTCCTGGTGCACGTGCCCGAACACTACGGCACGGACTTTCGGCTGCAACGCCACGGCGGCCATGAATTCAGCAGCGTCTTCGAGACCCACCGAGTCGAGCCAGGCGCTGCCCATGACGACCGGGGGATGGTGCAGGAAAACGATGACGTGATCGGCGTCGGTCGCAGCAACGGTTGCATTGAATCTCTCGAGCTCACGCGTCCCGATCCGGCCGCCGGCGCGGCCGTCGACGCAGCTGTCCACGCAGGTCAGCAGCCAGTTCGCGTCGCGCATGTCCGGACAATAGGAAAACGGCGGCTCGGCCAGCATCTTTTTCATGAGCGAGCGAACGTCGTGGTTCCCGGGCACGCACACAACGGGTAGCTCCAGCTTGCCCAGCTTCTTGCGAAAACGCTTGTAGGCCTTCGCGGAATCATCCTGAACGATGTCCCCGGTACACACGACCAAGTCGGCCTCCCAGGCGTGCCGGCGATAGGCCTTGAGTACGTGTTTCAGCGAAACGCTGGTCTGCACGCCCCGGAGCGTGCCCAACTTGTCGGCAAAAAGATGCGGATCCGTCAGGTGCAGGATCCGCATGCCATCCCGATCAGTAACGATAGTGTTCTGGCTTGTAGGGCCCGTTCTTGTCGACACTGATGTAGTTCGCCTGCTCGTCGCTGAGCTCGGTCAGCTTCGCGCCGATTCGGTTCAGGTGGAGTCTCGCGACTTTCTCGTCGAGATGCTTGGGCAGCACGTAAACTTCGTTGTCGTAGTTGTCGCCGTTCTGCCAGAGCTCGATCTGCGCGAGCACCTGGTTGGTGAACGAGTTCGACATGACAAAACTCGGGTGTCCCGTCGCGCAGCCGAGGTTAACGAGCCGGCCTTCGGCAAGCAGGATAATGCGTTTGCCGTCGGGGAAGATGATGTGGTCGACCTGCGGTTTGATCTCTTCCCACTCATACTTCTTCAGGTATTCGACGTCGATCTCGTTGTCGAAATGACCGATGTTGCAGAGTATCGCCTGGTCTTTCATGCGATCCATCTGCGGACCGGAGACCACGTGGTAGTTGCCCGTCGCCGTCACGACGATATCGACCTGGTCGCACACGTCGTCGAAATCGACGACGCGGTAGCCTTCCATTGCGGCCTGCAGGGCACAGATCGGGTCGATCTCGGTGATCCAGACGGTCGCGCCGAGCCCGCGCAGCGATTGCGCGGAGCCCTTGCCAACGTCACCGTAGCCGCAGACGACCGCGATCTTGCCCGCAATCATGACGTCGGTCGCGCGCTTGATGCCATCGACGAGCGATTCGCGACAACCGTAAAGGTTATCGAACTTCGACTTGGTTACCGAATCGTTGACGTTGAACGCGGGGCACTTCAGTGTACCGTCCTGCATCATTTCGTACAGGCGCTTGACGCCGGTCGTCGTTTCTTCCGACACGCCTTTCACCTCGTCCATGATCTCGGGATGCTTGTCGTGCATGACGAGAGTGAGATCGCCGCCGTCGTCGAGCAGCATGTTCGGCGTCCAGCCATCGGGACCCTTGATCGTCTGTTCGACGCACCACCAGTACTCGTCCTCGGTCTCGCCCTTCCAGGCGAACACCGGGATACCGGCAGCGGCGATCGCTGCGGCGGCGTGGTCCTGAGTCGAAAAGATGTTGCAAGAGGACCAGCGGATATCTGCGCCGAGCGCCTCCAGGGTCTCGATCAGCACCGCCGTCTGGATGGTCATGTGCAGGCAGCCCGCGATGCGGGCGCCCTTGAGCGGCTGCTGATCCGCGTACTCCTCGCGCAACGCCATAAGGCCCGGCATTTCGGTTTCGGCGATCGCGATCTCCTTGCGACCCCACTCGGCGAGGCCGATGTCCGCGACTTTGTAATCGTTCTGTTCGATTGCGGCAGCTTGGCTGCTCATATCAACTCTCCTGGTATTTCGGGTTACGCCGCAACCGCGCCCTTGAGCGCCTCGGCTTTGTCGGTCTTTTCCCAGCTCACATCGATGTCTTCACGCCCGAAGTGTCCGTACGCTGCCGTCTGCTGGTAGATCGGTCGCAGCAGGTCGAGCATCTTGAGAATGCCATACGGCCGCAGGTCGAAGTGCTCGCGAATGAGCACGGTCAGCTCCGCGTCAGACACCTTGCCGGTACCGAAGGTTCGGACACTGATCGACGTCGGCTCGGCAACACCGATTGCGTAAGACACCTGAACCTCGCAGCGCTCGGCCAGGCCGGCTGCAACGATGTTCTTCGCCACGTATCGGCAGGCGTACGTTGCCGAGCGGTCCACTTTCGACGGGTCCTTGCCCGAGAACGCTCCGCCGCCATGGCGCGCAGTGCCGCCGTAGGTGTCGACGATGATCTTTCGCCCGGTCAGCCCGCAGTCGCCCATCGGCCCGCCGATCTCGAATCGGCCGGTTGGATTGATGTGGTATTTGGTCTTGTCGCCGAGCATCGCGGCCGGCAGGACCGGCTTGATGATCTCTTCCATGACACCTTCGCGGAGTTCTTCGAGACCCACGTCGCCATGATGCTGCGTCGACAGCACGACGGCGTCGATTGCGACCGGCTTGTCGTCTTCGTAAACGAACGTCACCTGGCTCTTGGCATCAGGGCGCAGCCACTCGAGCTTGCCCGACTTGCGAACCTCGGCCTGCTTGCGCACGAGCCGGTGCGAGTAGGTGATCGGGGCCGGCATGAGCACGTCTGTCTCGTTGGTGGCGTAGCCGAACATCAGTCCCTGGTCGCCGGCGCCCTGGTCTTCGTCGCGCTCGCGGTCGACGCCCTGCGCGATGTCCGGCGACTGCTTGCCGATAGCATTCAGCACGGAGCACGAGTGACCGTCGAAGCCCATGTCGGAGTGGCTGTAGCCGATATCGACGATGGTCTTGCGCACGATCTCCTCGAGGTCGACCCAGGCCGAGGTCGTGATCTCGCCGGCAACCAGCGCCATGCCGGTTTTGACCAGGGTTTCACAGGCTACGCGGGCGTCCGTGTCCTCGGCGAGAATCGCATCGAGGACGGCGTCCGAGATCTGGTCGGCAATCTTGTCGGGATGTCCCTCGGACACCGATTCCGAGGTGAACAGGAAAGAGTCACTCATTGGTAATGTTGGTCGTATAGAAAGGGTGGCGAATTGTACCCCAAGGGCGGCGCCAGTTAGTAGCGGATGCGAATCGTTACAAAGTTGCGGCTCACGAGCATCATTGCGAGAATGCGCTGCTCCGCAAGTGGCCCTGTAAACCAATGACAAAAGAAACCGTTCCCGGCCATTCGGGCCGGCGTCACCTGGCGAACGCGATTCGCGCCCTCTCGATGGACGCGGTACAGGCCGCGAATTCCGGCCATCCGGGCGCGCCCATGGGAATGGCCGACATCGCCGAGGTGCTGTGGCGAGACTATCTCAGACATAATCCGGCGAACCCCGACTGGTCGAATCGTGATCGTTTCGTCCTGTCGAACGGCCATGGTTCGATGCTGCTTTACAGCCTGCTGCACCTGACGGGCTACGATCTGTCCATCGACGAGATTCGCAACTTCCGGCAAATGGGCTTCCGCACTGCCGGACACCCGGAGTACGAACCGGGCTTCGGCGTGGAGACGACAACGGGTCCGCTGGGGCAGGGCATGACGAATGCCGTCGGCATGGCGCTCGCCGAGAAGATGCTCGCCGAGCAGTTCAACCGGCCGGGCTTCGACATTGTCGACCACAAGACCTTTGTCTTTCTCGGCGACGGTTGCCTGATGGAAGGCATCTCGCACGAAGCCTGCTCTCTGGCCGGGACGCTGAAGCTCGGCAAGCTCATCTGCTTCTACGACGACAACAACATCTCGATCGACGGCGAGGTCGATGGCTGGTTCACCGACGACACGGCCAGGCGCTTCGAGGCCTACGGTTGGCAGGTAATCGACGATGTCGACGGGCATGACAGCGAGTCGATCACCGCGGCGACCGAAGCCGCTATCGCCGAGACCGGCAAACCGACAATCATCTGCTGCAAGACCGTTATCGGATTCGGCGCACCGAACAAACAGGGCACGGCTTCGACGCACGGCGCGCCGCTGGGCCACGATGAAGTCGCGGCTGCGAGAAAAGAGCTCGGCTGGAGCGCGCCGCCATTCGAGATCCCGGCGGAGGTTGCGGAGGCCTGGGATGGGCGTGCCCGGGGAGCGGCCGACGAGGACGCGTGGCTGACGCTCTTCGCCGGCTACGAGAAGGAGCACGCGGATCTGGCGGCCGAATACCGGCGCCGCACTGCCGGCGAGCTGCCGCACAACTGGGCGGCGATTGCCGACGAGGCCATCGCCGGCATCGACGCTGCGGGCGAGAACATGGCGACGCGCAAGGCTTCGCTGATTGCGCTCAATGCCTTCTCGCCGGTCTTGCCCGAGCTCGCGGGCGGATCCGCGGATCTGACGGGCTCGAACCTTACCAAGCACGACGGGTCTGTACCGGTGACTGGCGATGACGCGTCGGGCAACTATATTTATTTTGGAGTGCGCGAATTCGGCATGACGGCGATCTGTAACGGCATGGCACTGCATGGCGGCCTGATGCCGTATGCCGGCACGTTCCTGACGTTCTCGGACTACGCACGGAACGCGCTGCGAATGGCAGCGTTGATGAAAGTGCAGAACATCTCGGTGTACACGCACGACTCGATCGGGCTCGGCGAGGACGGCCCGACGCATCAGCCGGTCGAGCACACGGCGTCGCTCCGGATCATGCCGAACATGCGCGTGTGGCGACCCTGCGACACCGTGGAAACCGCGGTTGCGTGGCGCGATGCCATAGAGAGGCGCGATGGGCCGACAAGCCTGGTGCTGACGCGTCAGGGCGTGCCGCACCAGTCGCGCACGGCCGCGCAGGTCGCCGCAATCGGTCGCGGAGGATACGTATTGCGGGACCCGGACGGCGACCCCAGTATCCTGCTCATTGCGACAGGCTCGGAGGTTCCGCTGGCGGTGGCCGCGGCCGACAAGCTGGCAGAAGAGGGTATCGGTGCGCGCGTGGTTTCAATGCCATGCACGGACCTTTTCGACGCGCAGGATGCGGACTACAAGGAGTCGGTATTGCCGGCCCGGATCACGGCACGTGTCGTGGTCGAGGCAGGCGTTACCGAGACCTGGTGGCGCTACGCGGGGCCGCAGGGCCGCGTAATCGGACTGGATCGTTATGGCGAATCGGCGCCTGCGAACGAGTTGTTTGAACACTTCGGCTTTTCGACCGACAACGTCGTTGCGGTCGCGAAAGCCGTTCTGAAATAGGACTGGAGAGAGAAACCATGGCAATCAAAGTTGGCATCAACGGATACGGCCGCATAGGGCGCCAGATCGTGCGCGCTATTCACGAAGCGGGTCGCACTGATGAATTCGACGTCGTCGCGCTCAACGATCTCGGTGATGCGAATACCAACGCGCACCTGACCAAGCGCGACACGGCACACGGTACCTTCCCGGGTACGGTCGAGGTCGACGGCAACGACATCATCGTCAACGGCGATCGCATTCGCGTATTTGCCGAGCGCGATCCGTCGAAGCTGCCCTGGGGCGAGCTCGGCGTGGAGGTCGTCTTCGAGTGCACCGGCCTGTTTCGCACGAAAGAAGCGGCTGGCCAGCACATTGCCGGCGGCGCGAAGAAAGTCATCATCTCGGCTCCGGGTGGTGCAGACGTCGACAACACGATTGTCTACGGCGTTAACCATGACACGTTGAAATCTTCCGACCAGGTCATTTCGAACGCGTCTTGCACGACCAACTGCCTGGCGCCGCTTGTGAAGCCGCTCCACGAGGCCATCGGGGTGAAGCACGGCATCATGACGACGATTCACGCGTACACCAACGACCAGGTGCTGACCGACGTCTATCACAAGGACCTGCGCCGCGCCCGCTCGGGCACGATGTCGCAAATCCCGACGAGCACAGGTGCTGCGAAAGCGGTCGGCCTGGTGCTGCCGGAGCTCAACGGCAAGCTCGACGGCTTCTCGATGCGCGTACCGACGATCAACGTTTCGGCTGTCGACCTGACATTTGTTGCCGAGCGCGAGACGAGCATCGACGAGATCAACGACATCATGCGCAAAGCCGCAGACGGTCCGCTGAAGGGCGTACTGGCCTACAACGAAGAGCCGCTGGTATCGATCGACTTCAACCATGATCCGGCCTCGTCGACGTACGATTCGACGCTGACCAAGGTTATTGACGGTACCTGCGTGAAGGTTATTTCCTGGTACGACAACGAGTGGGGCTTCTCGAACCGGATGCTCGACACGGCCATCGCACTGGTCAACGCCAAGTAACGAACCGGACAAGGGAGCGGCGCCGTCATGGCCGTGATAAACATGACCGACATCGATTTGTCGGGCAAACGCGTATTGATCCGTGAGGATCTCAATGTTCCGGTTGCAGACGGCAAGGTCGCGAGCGACGCCCGAATCCGGGCGGCACTTCCGACCATCGAGGCGGCCCTGGAGGCCAACGCCGCCGTCATGCTCGTGTCCCACCTCGGGCGGCCCACGGAGGGCCAGCCCGAGGACAAGTTCTCGCTGCAACCGGTCGCCGATCACCTCGCCGGGCTGCTGGGGCGCGACGTGCCGCTGGTCAAGGACTGGATCGACGGCGTCGACGTCGAACCGGGCAACGTCGTGTTGCTCGAGAACGTCCGCTTCCTTGCCGGAGAGAAGAAGTGCGACGACGCTCTTGCGCGCAAGATGGCCGCGCTTTGCGACGTCTTCGTCATGGACGCTTTCGGCACTGCGCACCGCGCTCAGGCCAGCACCTACGGTGTCGCCGAGCACGCGCCGGTTGCCTGTGCGGGGCCATTACTTGCCGGCGAACTGGCCGCCCTCGGCCGTGCCCTCGATAATCCCTCTCGGCCGTTCGTCGCGATCGTCGGCGGTTCGAAGGTGTCCACGAAGCTGACCGTACTCGATACGCTCGCCGGTATCGTCGACACGCTGATTGTTGGCGGGGGTATCGCCAATACGTTTATCGCCGCTGCGGGACATGGCGTCGGCAAGTCGCTCCACGAACCGGATATGCTGGACACGGCTCGCGACCTTGCGGCGCGCGGAGACGACCGTGCCGAGATCCCCGTACCCTCAGACGTCGTCGTCGGCGATGACTTCTCGGCCGAAGCGAATGCAGCGACCAGGTCGGTCGACGCGGTCGAAGAGGGCGACATGATTCTCGATATCGGGCCGGAGACTGCGGCTCGTTTTACGGACATTGTCGCCGGGGCCGGCACGATCATCTGGAACGGGCCGGTCGGCGTGTTCGAGTTCGACAAGTTCGGCGAAGGAACGCGCCTCTTGTCCGAAGCCATCGCCGCAAGCGATGCATTCTCCGTCGCCGGCGGCGGTGACACTCTTGCCGCAATCGACAAATACGGGGTTCGCGAGAAAATTTCCTACATCTCGACCGGTGGTGGCGCATTCCTCGAATTCGTCGAAGGCAAGAAGCTGCCAGCCGTCGCGATGCTGGAAAAACGCGCGGCAGGCTGATCTGCGTCCTGTGGGAGCGGCGTCCCGCCGCGATTCCTCTATCCGGCGGCGAGGGCCACTGATGCGTTGAAAATGACGCTCGACGAGCAGCACGGAACGCCGTTCGACCCCAATCGCGGTTTCGCTGCGCTCCACGCGCTCCTACAAGTGCCAATAGCAAGCTGTA
>JAAUYH010255909.1_pt1 | contig 14216 bp, 11 predicted proteins | sample 7278061 | NCBI WGS metagenome assembly JAAUYH01 (sample SAMN14350203, study PRJNA611818) | marine sediment metagenome | isolation source: surface marine sediment (0.6m) | place: French Polynesia: Moorea | collected 2018-08
TCTTAAAGAACTGAACAAACTTGAAATTGGTGACTACGTTACACATATAGATCATGGTATAGGTAAGTTCGGAGGTCTTCAGAAGATCGATGTAGAAGGGAAAAAACAAGAGGCAATAAAGCTGATGTACGGAGATCGTGACATACTATACGTAAGTATTCATTCGCTTCATAAAATCTCCAAATACAACGGCAAGGACGGGGCTGTGCCTAAGATCTATAAACTCGGCTCCACGGCGTGGAAGAAACTTAAGCAAAAAACTAAATCAAGGGTTAAGAAAATTGCTTTTGACCTTATTCAGGTCTATGCCAAAAGGCGTTTGCAAAAAGGAATTCAATATCATCCCGATAGTTATCTTCAACATGAGTTGGAAGCTTCATTCGTATATGAAGACACATTAGACCAGACTAAAGCCACGGAAGATATAAAAAGAGATATGGAAAGCGAGCGTCCTATGGACCGGCTCGTCTGCGGTGATGTCGGTTTTGGTAAGACTGAAATTGCTATCCGGGCTGCCTTTAAGGCTGTAGATAATGGTAAACAAGTAGCCGTTTTAGTTCCTACCACTATTCTTGCATTTCAACATCAACGGACGTTTAAAGAGCGGTTGAAAGAAATGCCCGTTACCGTTGACTATCTGAACAGGTTCAGGAGTACAAAGGAAAAAAGGGAAATACTTCAGAAGCTTGAAACCGGTAAACTCGATATTCTGATCGGAACCCATCAGATGGTGAGCCCGAATGTAAAATTCAAAGACCTGGGGCTACTTATTGTCGATGAAGAACAAAAATTCGGAGTCTCGGTTAAAGACAAATTAAAGTCCATTAAAGAAAATGTAGATGTGCTTACCCTGACAGCAACACCGATACCGAGAACACTACAGTTCAGTTTGATGGCTGCCCGTGACCTATCGGTGATCAATACACCGCCTCCTAACCGATATCCGATAGATAGCCAGGTTATCCGTTTTAACGAAGATATCATTAGAGACGCTATCATTTATGAACTACAGCGTGGTGGTCAAGTGTTCTTTATACATAATAGAATAGAAAATATACGCGAGGTGGCCGGACTGCTTCAACGATTGGTCCCCGATGCTAAGATCGGGATAGGTCATGGCCAGCTGGAAGGAAAAAAGCTCGAATCCCTTATGCTTGCTTTTATGAATGGTGAATTCGATATACTTGTTTCTACCACCATAGTTGAAAGTGGTCTGGACGTTACCAACGCCAATACGATCTTTATCAATTACGCCAATAACTTTGGGTTGAGTGACCTACACCAGATGCGAGGAAGGGTTGGCCGCAGTAACAAGAAAGCCTTTTGCTTTTTTATTACCCCACCCTATGAGGTTATGACTCCAGATGCACGCAAGCGGATCCAGGCTCTCGAACAATATACCGATCTGGGTAGCGGATTCAATATTGCAATGAAAGACTTGGAAATACGTGGTGCAGGTGATCTATTAGGAGGTGAACAGAGTGGTTTTATAAATGAAATCGGTTTCGAGACCTACCAAAAAATACTTGCAGAAGCCATTGAAGAGCTTAAAGAAGATGAATTTAAAGAGCTATATGAAGACATAGACCACAGGAAAAAAGAATATGTTAAAGAAACCCAGATCGATACTGATTTTGAACTTCTTTTCCCTGACAGATACATCAATAATATAAGCGAGCGACTAATACTATATACTTCATTGAACACCGTAGCCAATGAACAGGAACTCACCGAGTTTGAGGTTCAATTAACTGATCGCTTTGGCCCTCTCCCTGAACAAGCTAAAGATCTTTTAAACTCAGTCAGGATAAAATGGATCGCCAAAGATCTGGGACTGGAGAAGGTAGTTATGAAAAAAGGGACAATGATCGGCTACTTTATAGGCGACCAGCAATCCGAATATTATCAAAGTGAGATCTTTACCGCGGTTTTGCAATACGTTCAACAACACCCAAACCTGTGCAGAATAAAAGAAAAGGAGACCAGAAAAGGGCTTAGGCTTTTGTTGATCTTCCAGGATATTAATTCGATTGAGGCGGCATACCAGGCTATTCATCCCTTTTCCAGCGATCTTATCGCCGTAGGTAGATAATTTAGACTTTCAGTTAGAGCGATCTAAGGTCTTTGATAGTCTTAAATGCAGTGTCTACCTGTTCATCATTTACCAGGATGGTGAATTCGTTTGTGGTGGAGATTACCTCGTAGAGCACAATCCCTTCCCAGGCCAGTCTTTGAAAAATAAAGTAGTAGATTCCGGGTACCGACACGTTCTCGGCAGGTAATTTAACCGTAATAGAGGAGAGATTCTCCGCTTTTTGAGTACACTTCTCACTCTTAAATAGTGTTTCTACAGTTTTATCCAGACTATTACTTACAACAATGTTCAACTCGTTAACACCCCGTGAAGAGGTATAAAATACATCTTTGTTCTTGTTGACTTCTTTGATCAGCTTTGTCTGATTTTCCAGGATAGTGTCGGATACTAAAAAAGTGAAATCAGTGAGTGAGGACCTGACGGTTATTTCTCCAATATTCTTAAGGACTTTAATAATACGATGAGTGGCTCTAAATTCAAGATCGTCAGAAAGGCGCTTCAATGCCATTACAATAGCACCATTCCTGATTTCCTTACCCAGTTCCTCCTCAATTTCCGGCTTGATTATTCTGGAGAGCGAGGTGAGGTTGATAATACCCTGAGAAAGAGCACTCTGAAGAAATGGTTTTTTCTTGATATAGAGTTCTACTACTGAGGAGATGGTTTTCATGAAGGTTAGTTTCAATCAAAAATAACAAATTGTTACAAATAAAACAAAACTTGTGATTTTATTTTCTAAAAGTGGTAGAATGCATTCTCTATGTGCTCAATAGTATATTCCTGATCATTTTGAATGATCGTTATGACATCGAATCTCAATTCCAGATTCAATTCCCTGGACTGTACAAACTGATCTGCAGCCATAATCAATAAGTTTCGCTTCTTCTTGCTTATGGATTGGGACAAATCCTCAATGAAGTTACGCTGTCTGAATTTTACCTCAACCACCACCAATTGGTCTCTCTTCTGGGCAATGATGTCTATTTCTGCCTGGAGGTACCGATAATTTCTATATACTATATGGTATCCCTGCTCTTTTAGATATTCCGCAGCAAGTAGCTCACCTTGCTTTCCGAGTGCTTGATTCTTAGTCATTCTGGGTAGATTTCTTAAAAAATGCGGTTTTTCATCGAAAATTGCATTTGAATTACCCAATATTACATCCAACTATGTAAATTGGCTTCAGTATAACGAAAATACCTGGATGGCGATAATATCCATACTATTTAAGCGTTAAGAATTTGCCCCTAAACACATGAATGTTCTTAAAGCCTAAAAAAGACTATGGAATACTTCGTTAATTGTAACACCTCTACATTAGCGCCGTACACAACACCCTTAGATAGAACAAGGGCGGCGCATCTTTACCGAAGACTGGGGTTTAGTGCCTCGGTTCAGACAATTGATCAGGCCATTGGACAGAATGCCGATACCTTGGTGGATAATCTCATCAATGAGGCAATAAACATGGCCCCAACTCCTGCACCTGCATGGGCAGATTGGAATAATAACAATTACCCTGCAGATGATGATGCGGCCGGCGCCTTAAGACGGGCACAAGCCGAAGAATGGAGAGTTGCCTATACCAATGGATTGTTGAGTAATAATCTGAGAGATCGATTGAGTTTCTTTTGGAGCAACCACTTCGTTACAGAATTGGATGTCTACAACTGTAACTCGTTTCTCTATTACTACACCAATTGTCTTCAGCGGAATTCTATTGGAAATTTCAAAACATTCGTCAGTGAAGTAGGTCTCACCGATGCCATGCTATTTTATTTGGATGGTGCCTATAATAACGGTAACAATCCGAATGAGAACTATGCAAGGGAACTATATGAATTGTTCTCCTTAGGTGAAGGAAATGGATATACAGAAGACGATATAATCGAGACCTCAAAAGCTTTAACCGGCTATGTGAATAGGGGCGACATAGGTTGTGAACCTGTTTTATTCGATCCTACTCGTTTTGATGGCGGACCTAAAACCATTCTCGGACAAACCGGGAACTGGGGATACGATGATGTAATAGATATCCTTTTCAATGAGCGAGCCAACGAGATTGGTGAGTTTGTTTGCAGGAAACTCTACGAATTCTTTGTACACCCTGATTCGCTGGATGCAACTGGTAACGCACAAGTTATTATAGATGGTCTAGCAAATACTTTTGTGGCTAATAACTTTGAATTGGCTCCGGTACTGTCGCAGCTCTTTAAGAGTCAGCATTTCTTTGACGACAATTCCATCGGAGTAATCATAAAGAGCCCATTCGACTTGTATCTAAACTTTATTAAAGAAACCAATTTTGCCTATGATGATGGTACTGTACTCAATGTAGTAGATAATTGTGCTATGTTAAGCCAGGAATTGTTTGATCCTGTCGATGTGGCCGGTTGGCAACGAGACAGAACATGGATCAATACCAATTTCATCATCGGACGATGGTTGTCTAGTGAAGTCTTTATTGAAAGCTTCTATCAGAGTAACGCCGAACAGTTCAGGACTTTTGCAATGGACGCCGTTGGTCCTGCCGACAGCAATACCAGTAATCCTGAAACCGTTGTAATGGCTATTGTAAATAAACTGACGCCTAAGGGTCTATTAACAACTCAGGAGTTTCAGAATGCTCTCGATGTATTTAAAATTGACGACGTACCTGAGAATTATTACGGACCGGATTATATACCAGGCGGACTTGGTCTCTGGATGCTCGCAGTAAGCCCGGAGGTACCTCAACAGGTATTCCTGTTACTCATGTATATGTCCAGACAACCAGAATTTCAACTTAAATAAAACCTACAAGTTATGTGCAACACACATCTACCCCCTCATATAGATAAAAACAGTCACGACGACGAACACAAGTATTGGAGCAGGCGTTCGTTCCTGCAGGCATTAGGAATTGCAGGGTCGGGTACCATGATGCTGGGAAGTAATCTTCTAACCGCATCTGCACCTTCCCCTCTAACCGCAGCTATAGCCAATGCTGAAACCGATTGTATATTAATACTAATTCGTTTGTCAGGTGGTAATGACGGACTCAGTACCGTAATCCCAATTCAGCAGTACGATTCCTATGCCAATGCCAGGCCAAATATCTATATCCCAGAGAGTAAGATCTTAAGACTTACGGACGATTTTGGTATTCCAACTTATATGAATGCGCTTGAACCCATGTGGGGCGACGGTCAGTTCAAAGCCGTACACGGTGTTGGATACGAAAATCAAAGTCTATCTCATTTCACCGGTTCTGATATCTATGCCAATACAGACCTTACAACCACAGCGACCACCGGTCAGCGAACAGGTTGGATGGGAAGATATTTTGAGGAGCTTTACCCGGATTACCTATTAAATCCACCGGCAGCGCCTGCAGCCATCCAGATAGGTCAGTTCGGTAACCTTGTTTTCCAGGGAGAAGAAACAAATTATGCCTTCGTAACATCGAATATCGATCAATTGGAAGAAATCGCACAGACAGGACAGCAATACAGTCTTGATCCGGCGTTGTTCGACGGATGTATGTACGGCGAACAGTTGGAATTCTTACGTGGAGTTGCCAATATTACATATGAATACTCCGGTCTTATTCACGAGGCATATGAAAGAGGTCAGAATCAGGTTGAGTACCAGGACAACGGTTTTGCAAGACAGTTGGCTCTTCTCGCCCGACTCATCAAAGGTAATCTTGGAACCAAGGTGTACATGATTTCAATGGGTGGATTCGATACACACGGAAATCAGCCACTGGCTCACGAAAGACTGATGTCCAATCTTTCTATAGCCGTTCAGAATTTCTATGATGACATTGCCTTTACTCAACAAGATGACAAGGTATTAAGTATGACTTTTTCTGAATTCGGTCGAAGGATCTACGAGAATGGTTCCAATGGTACAGACCACGGTAAAGCAGCTCCTACCCTATTCTTCGGATCTGGTCTTAATGGTAGTGCTTTTGTTGGGGACCACCCGTCTTTGGATGCTCCTAACTCGAGAGGCAACCTGGAATATACAATGGACTTCAGGGATCTCTATGCGACGGTTCTCGCAGAATGGTTATGTGTACCGATTCCATTAGTTGAGCAACACCTGCTTAATCATCCATATAATCCGGTCAACCTTGGCTTTAATTGTAGTGGCGTGGAATTTCCTCCTATCACTATAGATAATGATCCTCCAACGCCACCAACGCCGGATGATCCTGTTGCCGAGGAGCCTACTCCGGATGAACTTGCATCAATTGAGCACAGGCCTTTCTATCCAACAGATGGTAATCCGCATATCTATGTTGAAATGCCATTTACAGGACATGTTGATATACAGTTGTACAATATCCTTGGACAAAATGTGGGTACTGTGTACAATGAGATCATGTTAGAGGGTTCTGCAGAAATAAATATCCGTGAGAGAATGGATAAGCATTTAGCTACTGGAAAGTATATATACAGAATACAGGTTTCCGATAGAAAAATGTCTAAATCAGTTATGGTAGCTTAGGCTATCCCTACTTAGCGATTACACCCCCAAATAACCGGGCTTCAAATAGTGTTAGATGTCCGGTTTTTGGGGGTTTTTCTTTGGGCTTTATGGGGCACCGCGGCTAAAAAATCCTATTTTTGTGCCTTAAATCTTCTGCAGATGTCAGAGCCGGCTCGTTATACCATCACCGCTGCCTTACCCTATACCAACGGGCCTATTCATATCGGCCACTTGGCTGGAGTCTATGTCCCTGCAGATATTTATGCCCGTTATCAGCGCTTACAAGGCAGGGATGTCGCTTTTATTTGTGGAAGTGATGAACACGGAGTGGCGATTCCGATGAAAGCAAAAAAGGAAGGGGTTTCTCCTAAGGAACTCATTGACAAATACCATCATATTATTAAAGATTCCTTTCAGAAGTTTGGTATCTCCTTTAATAACTACTCCCGTACATCAGCACAGATACATCACGAAACAGCAGGCAGCTTTTTTGTTAAGCTTTTTGAGCAGGGTGATTTCCTTGAAGAGACTACGGCTCAGCTTTATGATGAAGAAGCCGAACAATTTCTGGCCGATCGATTTGTAACAGGAACCTGCCCCAATTGCGGGTATGAAGAGGCTTATGGCGACCAGTGCGAGAACTGTGGTTCGTCTCTGAATGCAACGGATCTGATCAATCCGAAATCCACGTTGACAGGAGCAGTACCAACACTAAAGGAGACCAAACACTGGTTTTTACCCTTGGACCGGTATGAGGAATTTTTGACAGACTGGATACTAAAAGGTCATAAAGCCGACTGGAAACCGAATGTTTATGGTCAATGCAAGTCGTGGATTGAAGCTGGATTAAAGCCGAGGGCCGTTACGCGCGACTTGGACTGGGGTATTCCCGTGCCTATAGATAATGCTGAAGGAAAAGTACTCTATGTTTGGTTCGATGCTCCTATAGGTTATATTTCCTCCACTAAAGAATGGGCCGCAAAGGAGAACAAGGATTGGGAAGTGTACTGGAAAGGTAAAGGCACAAAACTCCTGCACTTCATCGGTAAGGATAATATTGTTTTCCACTGTATTATTTTTCCCGCTATGCTTAAAGCGCATGGCGACTATGTATTACCTGAAAACGTGCCAGCCAATGAATTCCTTAATCTTGAGGGAAACAAATTATCGACTTCTAAAAATTGGGCGGTATGGCTACATGAATACCTGGACGAATTTCCAGGCATGCAAGACGTATTGAGGTATGTACTGACGGCTAATGCACCGGAGTCTAAGGACAATGATTTTACATGGAAAGACTTTCAGGCCCGAAACAATAATGAATTGGTGGCCATTTTTGGGAACTTTATCAACCGGGTAGTGGTACTCACACATAAATATTTTGATGGCATGGTTCCTAAACCCGGAGATTTTACCAAAATTGATAAAGAAGTACTTCAGCAATTAAAGGATTTTCCTGCTATACTGGAAGATCGCCTTGAGCGTTACCGATTTAGGGAGGCAAGCCAGGAATTACTGAATTTATCCCGTTTAGGTAATAAATACCTGGCCGATGAAGAGCCCTGGAAGGTTATAAAAGATGATGAAGAAAGGGTAAAGACTATCATGTACATTGCTTTACAGATAGCCGCAGGACTTGCAGTTGTTTCTGAACCGTTTCTTCCGTTTACAGTAGCTAAACTGGCCAACATTCTCAATATATCAACCGCACCATCCATTCCTGTGAATAACTCCACATCTGATGAATTTTTACAATGGGGCGATGTATCTGTAAAAGATCAGTTGCTGGCACCGGGACATCAGATTGGAGCATCCGAGTTGCTCTTTAGAAAGATCGAAGACAGTGAAATTCAACAACAGCTCAACAAGCTTGAAGCTACAAGGCAAATCAATGAATCTGAAAACAAAAACATTATGCCACAAAAAGACACAATAAGTTTTGAGGATTTTACTAAACTTGACATGCGTGTAGGCACAATACTTGAGGCGGAAAAAATGCCGAAAACCAAGAAATTAATGGTGCTCAAAGTGGACACAGGATTGGATCAACGGACTATAGTTTCAGGTATTGCAGAGAGTTTTACTCCCGAAGAGCTTATTGGTAAAAGAGTGACTGTGCTCGTAAATCTGGCATCGAGACCCTTACGCGGTGTTGAAAGTGAGGGAATGATACTCATGACAGAAAATAAGGACGGCAAACTGGTCTTTCTGAATCCCGATGAGAACCAAGTAAATAACGGGGAAACGATTAGTTGATTTAGTGTTAAAAATAGCCTACCACCCTATTTACAAACATCCCTTACCCGAAGGTCATAAATTCCCGATGGCGAAATATGAACTACTTCCAAAGCTACTGTTGGAGGAGGGAACTTGTAAACCTGACAATTTCTTTGAGCCCACAATTATTCAGGACGAGACCATTCTTGCTGTGCACGATAGATCCTATTATGAAGATCTTTTGGAGAAACGGATAAACGGACTGGCTGCTCGTAAAATCGGTTTTCCTTTGAGTGATGAGCTTATTCTAAGAGAACGTATTATCGCCGATGGCACAGTAAAAGGCTGTGAATATGCTCTGGAACATGGCATTGCAATGAATATAGCTGGCGGAACACATCATGCATATACCAACCGTGCTGAAGCTTTCTGCCTGCTTAATGACCAGGCCATTGGCGCCCGTTATTTGCTGGATAAAGGAAAAGCGAATACGATACTGATTCTAGATCTGGACGTACACCAGGGCAATGGTACGGCTGAGATTTTCACCAATGAGCAAAGAGTGTTTACATTTTCAATGCACGGTGCTGGTAATTATCCCTTTCAAAAAGAGAGATCAGATCTGGATATATCCTTGAGGAAAGGAATGGAAGATGAAGAATATCTTGCCATCCTTAAGGAGAACTTGGAAATGCTCATACAAAAACTGAATCCAGATTTTATTTTTTACCTCTGTGGGGTAGATATCCTCGGATCTGATAAATTAGGTACTTTGAATGTGAGTAAAGAAGGTTGTAAAAAGCGAGATGAACTTGTATTACAAAGCTGTTTTCGGAATGAAATACCAGTTCAATGTAGTATGGGTGGAGGATATTCGAAGGACATCAATACCATTGTTGATGCACACGCCAACACATTCCGATTAGCTCAAGGTATCTATTTTTAATCTATTGAGTTTACCCGCCCATTCCAAGATCACAATATTTGTATTTTTGGTTAGCGCTCGTATCCAATTACTAGAAAACACCACTTATGATCCGATTCATCTTCCTGATTTGCTTTTCAAGATCTTTTACACTGACTTCCTTACTAATATTTTTATTATGTGCATGCGGTGAAAGAAAAGTTCAAGACGATAAACCTAAACCCGAAGCTGTTAAGTCTAATCTGCACACAGTGATCTTTGATACCGATGCCAATAATGAACTGGACGATCAGCATGCCTTAGCTTATTTATTATTTAATGGCAATATCTTCGATCTGGACGCTGTTACGGTAAATGCAACGTACAATGGGGGTGATATTGAAGGCCATTACAGGGAGGCTCAACGAATTCTTCAACTTTGTAATTTATATGAAGCGGTACCCTTACTGAAAGGGGCCGATGGTTCTTTTTCGAATATTATATCCTCATGGAATCCAGAACAATTTGATGGTATGGAAGCCGTGGATTACCTCCTTGAAGCTACAAAAGAAGAAGAGATAACTATTATTGCGGTTGGAAAACTTACCAACATAGCCCTTGCGATAAAAAAAGATCCCGGCTTTGCCAGGAGAACCCGAGTTATTTGGCTTGGATCAAATTATCCGGAACCCGGAGAATATAACCAGGATAACGATACGGTATCGATGAACTACGTCCTGAATAGCAATATTCCTTTTGATATGGTGACTGTACGCTACGGCAAACCGTCCGGGACCGATGCCGTAAGCGTAACCCAGGAGGAGATCAATTCCAAAATGCCAGGTTTAGGTGTGCCTGCCAAGCAGCCTGTAACAGGCAGGCATGGTGGTACTTTTCACAATTTTGGTGATTATTCGGTCAGCCTTTTTGAATATATCGATTACCACGGCGATCCCCCTTCACGCGCATTATTCGATATGGTAGCTGTTGCTATTCTAAAAAATCCAGGCTGGGGTAAGTCAAAAGATATTCCTGCGCCGGTATTAATTGACAATCGATGGATCGAAAGACCGGAAAATCCAAGGAAGATAAAAGTCTGGGAAAATTTTGACAAGGATGCACTTTTGAAAGATTTCTTTGACACAATGGAAAATCCTGCTCTTATAAATTCCAGATAGTACCATGGCCAAATTAACAGTAGTAGGAAGCTCCAATACAGATATGGTGATCAAAACACCTCGGTTTCCATTACCCGGAGAAACCATCATTGGGGGTAAATTCTTTATGTTCCCCGGTGGAAAAGGAGGAAATCAGGCTGTGGCAGCTGCCCGAATGGGTGGAGAGGTTTCATTAATCTGTAGTCTGGGTGATGATGTGTTTGGTCAGAATGCGCTGGAAGGATATCAGAAGGAGGGCATAGATACCGCAGGGATAGTAATTCAACCAAATGCTTCCTCAGGAGTGGCACTGATCACGGTTAACGAACAAGGCGAAAACGAAATTGTGGTTGCTTCCGGGGCCAATAATCTGCTCTCCAAAGAGCAATTGGACGAGCTTGACGATAAAATTATAAATGCACCATTGGTCTTGACACAGCTGGAAACACCAATAGGAGTAATCGGTCATCTGGCCTCTAAGTGCAGGGAGTCTGGAGTTCCCCTGATAATCAATCCGGCACCGGCTCAGGTTCTTGCCGATGATGTTTTAAGCAAATTGTATTTAATTACCCCAAATGAAACGGAGACAGAAATCCTAACAGGAGTAAATGTTACCGATGAAAGAAGTGCGGCTGAAGCGGCAGGAGAGTTGCTCAGTAAAGGGGTTGAGAATGTTATCATTACAATGGGTAAAAGGGGAGCATTCTTTATGAATTCCGACCAGCGTTTTAAGGTTGATCCCCCAAAAGTAAAAGCCGTTGATACCACAGCTGCCGGAGATGTATTCAATGGTGCGCTGGCAGTATTTCTCTCTGAAGGAATTGACTGGAATAAAAGTATGGATCTTGCGAGTAAAGCAGCAGCACTATCAGTTACCAAAATGGGGGCCCAGTCATCAGCACCCTATCGAAATGATATAACCAATCTGAATTTATAATGTTCATACTCGAATCGTATTCCTTAGCGGTAATTTTTTGCATTATTACAATGCTCGCCTGGGGTTCCTGGGCCAATACTCAGAAACTTGCCTCATCGAATTGGCGTTTTGAACTCTATTACTGGGATTACGTGATTGGTATAGTTCTGTTCGCACTCATATTCGCTTTATCAGCCGGCAGTCTGGGAACTGAGGGTAGGCCTTTGTCAGAGGATTTGGAACAGGGAAGTTGGGAAAACATCGGTTCTGCTTTCCTCGGCGGTATCCTGTTCAATGTTGCCAATATTCTTCTGGTTGCATCGATTACCATTGCAGGGATGTCTGTTGCATTTCCCGTTGGAATTGGCCTGGCACTGGTTATAGGAGTGATTGTGAATTATATAGATGCTCCCTTAGGAAATGCCACTTTGCTGTTTATGGGGGTCGGCTTTATTGTGTTTGCAATTTTATTGAATGCCTGGGCCTATGGTAAGCTATCCGCGAGCCAGGAAAAAGTTCCCACTAAAGGTCTTGTACTGGCTGTCGTGGCAGGATGTCTTATGGGTCTCTTCTACAAATATGTGGCCAATTCAATGTTTCCTGAATTTAATATTCCCATTGAAGGTAAACTCAGTCCTTATACGGCAGTTTTTATATTTACGATGGGTATCCTGATCAGTAATTTCCTTTTTAACACTTTACTCATGAAAAGACCTTTTGAAGGCAGGCCTGTTGGGTTTAGTGATTATTTTAAAGGCATCTCAAAAGATCACCTAATGGGTATTCTCGGAGGAATGATATGGTGTATAGGCATGTCTTTCAGTATTTTGGCTTCTGGAAAAGCTGGTCCGGCAATATCCTATGGCCTGGGGCAAGGGGCAACAGTTGTAGCCGCCTTGTGGGGGATCTTTATTTGGAAAGAGTTCCGTGGAGCCCCAAAGGGAGTACCTTCTGTTCTCAATATCATGTTGGTGGTTTATGTACTAGGTCTGGCTTTGATCGTCTATGCCAGGTAGTCTGTCCGAAAGATAAAGCTATATTGTTTTTGGCCATTTAGAATTCGTAACTTTGGGGAAAATTTACCGATCATGTTAACGAAAAAAATGGAAAAAGCGTTAAACGACCAAATCCGGGTAGAGGCCGAGTCTTCCCAGGTTTATCTCTCAATGGCTTCCTGGGCAGAAGTCAAGGGTTTGGAAGGAATTTCGCAATTTATGTATAAACACTCCGACGAGGAACGCATGCATATGCTAAAGCTGATCAAGTATGTGAACGAACGTGGAGGACATGCGCATATTTCAGATCTCAAAGCACCTGAAACCGAATTTGGATCGTTCCAGAAAATGTTCCAGGATTTATATGAGCATGAAATATTTGTTTCTAAAAGCATTAATGAGCTGGTCCATGTCTCGTTGGAGGAAAAGGATTATGCTACACATAATTTCCTACAGTGGTATGTAGCCGAACAAATTGAAGAAGAAGCGTTGGCAAGAACCATATTAGACAAAATCAACTTAATAGGAAACGATAAAGGCGGTCTGTATTTATTTGACAGGGATGTGCAGCAGATCACTGTGGAGAGTGCAGCATCGGATCCGGCAGAATAAACTCTGTTTTATTTATTTAGATTAATTATAAATAATTATATTTGCCAGTGACACTTGAGTTGCTGGATGGGCAAGAAAAAGAAGGCAAAGGCAGAAATTAAAAAATGGCGTAAACTGGCATTAGCTCATCGAGGAGCAATGTTGGAGGTTAGCCCACCCAAGATTTGCAAAACAAAATGTTGCAAAAAATTCAAAAAGGGAGATAACAAGCGCTGTATGAAATGTCCTTGTTATGATCTTCTGAAGAAAGTGGCTTAAGTGAGAGTGTTCATTAAGTTAGTTTAAGTTTAAGAACAAAAATCCCTGTGAAGTTCTCACAGGGATTTTTAGTTTGGGTTATTTACTCAGCATAAGCAATTCGTTACACCTAATTTCACTTGCATAGCGCTTTTCACCTTCCTTATTTTCATAGCTGCGGTGAATGAGTTTCCCTTCTACGGCCACTTCTTTGCCTTTGGTAAGATAGTTTTCAATGATCTCAGCAGTCTTCCCCCAGGCAACAACATTATGCCATTGTGTCTCTGTGACCTTTTCACCTTTGGAATTTCTATAGGTCTCGTTTGTAGCAACGGAAAACTTTGCCAATTTAGTACCGCTCTCAAGGTTAATAATTTCCGGGTCTTGCCCCAAGTGTCCAATCAACTGTACTTTGTTTCTAAGTGCATTCATTTTTTAATAATTTTTATGGTTAAACAGTCAATACTATCGGTTAAAAAATCCCGACAATGCAAACCTAGATCGATGTATAAAAAGGACTCGGTTAGGAATTATTTATTTTCGTTTGTAATCATTTGTAGTCGTTTGTAATTATTTTTATATTTGATATTCAATTAACTGTGAA
>JAAUYH010090152.1_pt1 | contig 14215 bp, 8 predicted proteins | sample 7278061 | NCBI WGS metagenome assembly JAAUYH01 (sample SAMN14350203, study PRJNA611818) | marine sediment metagenome | isolation source: surface marine sediment (0.6m) | place: French Polynesia: Moorea | collected 2018-08
CATTAGCTGTGCCTATCGCGATGCAGTAGTGATCTAGTCTATCCTTAACGAAAAGAAAGATTGACGCTTTGTTCCGTTATTGCTACTTGTTTATTTTGTAAACTTTAGTAACCTTGGTATTGCACTCCATTCAATAGTTCATGACCTCACTTCTCTTTCTACACATTGCTTCACTACAGCTTAGATCAACAAAAGTTTCAGTTTATCGTCTCGCATCGATCGGGTTTCTAATAAAATTTTTCTACGAGCGCATAAGTACACTAAATCAAAAACAGGACCTCTATGCCATATATTGAAAGTACGTGATTTCCTTGATCATTCCTTTAATGGAAGAAAGAACAGGCATTGCAAATTACAAGAGAAAAATAGGTTTAGTGTCTTCTGAAAAGGATACCAAATCTTTCGTCAAAAATACATTTCGTTGTATTAAAATTTGCAAATTGTTTTTGACGAAACGGTTTAGTTTTACTCGTTTTTGCTATTTTTATGTCTACTCTTGTAAATAAAGACGATCGCACTGAAGGAATACCCCGGAAATGTATACAAACAACAAAACCTTGAACAGGAATTGTAGTTCGATTTGCTTGGAGGTTTTGTTCTTCCTTTTCAATCGACTGTTCTTAGAAAAAGTAAATATGGAGAAAGAAACAGGATAAATCAAGCAAATAAATTCAATGTTTTATACTGCAAATTAGTTGCTTGGTCTTCCTACTGGAATAATTTTGTGACTCATTTACTGTTGTAAAATTTTCTTTTCTCTTCAGAGACACGGTGAAAGTAGATTCAAAATATTATTAGCGTGGTCACACTGAAATTTTTGTCAAGTTCGAAGTATTCGTATCCATCACTATGTAGTCATGTATTAGTGCTTGAAAATGGTTTTTCAATTAAAGTATCAGTATTCAGAGCTGTCTGCTGAAATTTGTTGTTCAATGGAATTAAAGAGACACCAAATCATTTTCAATACGACTGGTAAAAACACAACTTTTTAACGAAATATTTTGACAAAACTATTCACGTGACATACTAAACAATGCAATTGACGGACTTAAAATATTATATTAATCCGACATAAGTGCGTGAAATGAGAACACATAGAATTACGGTGCTGAAACTTTACTATGCCTTTCCATGAAATTTTAGTATCGCGATCTCGAATTCCCGAAAATACGTCTTCTCTTAATACGATTGCCTTTTATAAGACAATGTTTACAAACGCTTCGTAACAAGCATAAAAATTATTCTAAAATATAGACACAAAACTTGTTTTTTTTCGAAATTATCTTGAGTTTATTTTCAACTTACATTCGCAGTAGATTTATTGGACGAAATCAGTTTCTTCCTACAACAAAATCATTTCTTCTACATATGTTCTGATTGGTTCTACGAAAAATCTATAATACTTCCCAATCTTACTTGCACTGCATTATGCTTGCACTACTATGAACGTACAGTAAGTCCACAGTAATCATTTCTGTTATCCGTATGTTCATGAAATTTGTCTCTTTTACTTATCGTCACATATACTGTGCAACATGTCAATTGTCTACTTTGTTTTAGTAAAAATAAGTTTATGACTGCATTAATATGTAGTGCATGTGCAATTTATGAAATTTGACTTAGCTCAAATGAATTCACATCGTATTTTTCTTATCAGCTATCATGTGCTTACCTAATATTTCAATGCGATAAGATCATTATTTCGACAAATATTTTAGACTTCTGATGCATTACTCCGGAGCCTCGATGAGATGTCTAGAAGTATTTATCGAATATCCATGGAATTTCCATAATTCTCAGTGTACGAGATATTCAAATCAAACCACGCCCGTTCTATTCAGTAACTTTAAACTGCTTTCTGAAAAATGAAGAGAAGACAAAATCAAAATATGAAGTGATGTAAAATCAAAGAAAGGTTCCCGCCTTTCAGATAAAATCACTGTTCTTATTTAACACAGTCTTGCAAATCATATTTCACTTCTCCTTCTTTGTTTTATTTCATATGCTTTAATATTTTCTTTTCCCGAATAATTACCTTCTGCAAAGCATTTCTTAGAACTGTACTTAAAGACGTTTCAGATGCATTGGAATTTGAGATAGCACGTATTTATTTATTTCCTATTGTACAAGTGATGATAACAATATTTTTTCTCCATATCCCTGTTTCGATGTATTCCGTTCCTCTTTTTTACTCTAATTATTCTTCCCTTTCTTGACGAGTGTAATATTTCGCTTGTAAATCTACGCTACTTTCTCTCACCAGATCTACACAATACTATCCAGATCAATATGCCTACAAACAAATAAATATTTTTTTCAAGAAGTACGTACTCATCGACAGTAAAATCAAAACTGCCGGATGTACCACTAGTGTCTATGTGAAATTACCCTGGCCTCATATGGAGCTGCCTCTGACCTCATATGAGGCCGCTGCTATACGACGGTGGAATTAATTATTTGACACGTATTTAATTTCTATGTTTAAATTAGAGGTATCAGTAAAAGCATTCTACACCAAGACTACTATTATATGTTTCAAGCATGCGTAGACTAAGTTCAAATGAGAAAAATGGCACTCAGCAATAGAACAAGATCGATAAGTAGCCCTGTTGTCCCGCACGTTGACACATCATCCACTGATCTCTAGTTCAAATCTTGCTGGTCCCGTCTGTGTGACCTAAAATCGCCTTGTGCGACTCGTCCCTCTCCATTCGCAATGCTACCGGCTGACGCTTTATAGGGCTCGCGCCTGCCGCATGCCATGGCTTACGGTAGTTATTTCTCCATACATCGGAGTTAGAGGGAAGGGGCTATAGATTATGCACTTTTTCACCACGAACTCTCTTATTCGTCTATGTGGTAGCGCACCAAGTGCTTAGAAAAGCAATCACGACCGGTAGAACTATGACAAATCCATGCATCTGTCTTTTTGAACTGAGTGCACTCAGAGCACGTGTACTTAGACTTAGTTCCATTTTTGCACTCTGTGCATCTGCCTTGATAGAAAGCATTAGTAGCAAACCCATCGGACCTCTTTCTCTTCCTTGTGTTCGGTGTCAAGTGTGTACCAATTCCACTCGACAGAACAGCTGCTGGAGTAGACGCCTCAGTACTTGATCTAGTAGTCAATAAGCAGACATCATTATCAATCATCTGCTCTGCCAATTTTGAAAAATAGTCATTTGAAGTCATTAAATCCCGGCATCCTAGACTTCCTTTGTACAACAACCAAGAATCAACAATGCGAATATCCAACAGCGAAGTGTTCACGCGCATTGACCACTCACGAACCTTGAATTTCTTCTCCAAATGTAAATCTTGCTGACAACAATGATTGTGTCTATCAATCTGTGATGCAGCTGCATAATAAGTTTCCGCGATTTGCGGTATTGCAGTTTCTGTCACGATTCTCTTGGACAAATTTCCAATCTTTCTCCACTTCTCACGATAAATGTTGGTACCAGGTAGAGTAGTCCCTACAGAGGTGACAAAGTAACGTCTTTCTCTGTCCACCCATAAAAATGTACCAATGTCACAATTTCTATCTGAACCGTGATGAACCACTGAAAACCATTTTTCGCGGCCTTCCATTATCACGGATCCCAAATATTGAGCTAGGAAGTGACAGTGCGCCGTTTTAACCACACCAATAAATCTTAGACCAATATCGTACAGTTGCTTGACTGTATTGACAAATGCAAAGTAAGAGTCTCCACAAACGATTCGATTGGTGTTCTTCCATGGTTCGACAAGCTGTCGAGTGATAGAGGAAGTATGAGTCAAAAACTCATTCTTGTCACGTTTTTCTTCACTCTCATAACCCTTGACAATCTGCATCTTTAACATTATTTCACTTCTTCCAAAGGCACTTGTCTTGATTTCATATCCACTTTCGGGTTTACGGTCGAAGGCTCGATAATTTGGAAGGCCCACATCAATCCACTCGCCACATAATCCGTACCAGCGTGGCATGCTTCCATCTACACATATGAGTTCTGTCGGATTAACATACATTGAACAGTGACGATTGATAGCTGTTACGAAATAATCTACCAACGACCACCTGTTCTGGAATCCATCGTCACCCATATTTACATTGTCACTGAAACGTATACAAGAACGCAATGTCTCAAAGCGATGTCGGGGCATAATAACACCAAATTTTGGAGCAGAAATGTACTTAAACTTGCTCACAGATAGCCAAAAGTCACGTCTCGTTCCAAATTGATGGCGTGAAATGAGCACAAGGATGCCAAAAAACTTCAAAATTTCTAACCTATTGGTCTGTTGCTTGATGTTAATTGCCAATTGAGAATTCATTAGTGTGAAAATTGATTCGAGATGATGCATTGGGAACGTCTACATGAAGTACTCATAAGAGTAAAGACTATTGGTGCTCTGATTCTCTCCAATACGCTGCCCTGTAATGTGTGACACAGACCAGGCTTTTGGCTGTATAATTTGTTATTCGACCCATTTTGTACCATGTGGCGATATACCGTTGTCATTTTTGACACGTATGACGTCAGGTTCAAGGAACCGTCTCTCAGTTTGAGCTCTTCTAGGTTGAGATTGCTCTGCAGGTGCGTTACGCAGTTAACAAGATGGTCCACTTTCTTATCACTGAGTTGAATATTGCAGATTTTAACAATTCTGCGCTTGATTTCTGACCCAAAGAACCAATCGACGTCGATTGATGTTTGTTTTCCTGATCCTTTCCGGAGGTACAATACCACCGGGAACGATGCCAGTCACGAATTTTTTGTTGAAATTGGTCCCAAATCTTCTCTTACATTCCGGGATTGATGTCACGCAAGTCGCTTTGGCACGCACAGATGCTCCAATCTTTCGACAATCATTCTTTGATAGTACCATATCCCACTTTCCAGTAGCACTTAGTGCAGCAAATTTTTGAGAGGTTCTGGTTCTTGGATCTGGGCTGATGATTGAATACACGTGATAATGAATAAATTAATTGAAAAAATACAGCTACTTGCCTACCGTGACAGTGCCATATCTCTCTCAACAGACCAATAAAAATCGGCTTCGTATGAGGTCGTTGGCCTCATATGCGGCCAAATTTAATATAGACACTAGGCAAAGTGTCGTTTTCTCCAATTTGGAGCAGCAATTATTCATTGGTAAATTTCTAACGCACTCTGAACAAAGATAAGTGAGCTTTACTGCCAGCTGAGAACCTATTTCTGAGCATCGGAAACTTTCATCTCGGTTCTTAGGTAGTACAGCACTGGTTTATTTCTGCAGTGTTGAAGTATTCACAGATATTTCTATTCCGAATACGTTGTTGCTCATGTGAGGCACTGTACCTACAGTAGCGGATTTTCCGCTGGTATCAAATACAGATGATCATCTACCATAGTCATTCTGCTGGTGTTTCAATGGTCACCTGTCATGTCTGAATACCCTGTGTCGGCCAACTGAAATCAAGACGCGTCATGGGGACAGAAGTCGGGGTGATTCGTTTGCCTGGTAACAAAAAAACAAACGAACAAAATTGGTGATTGACGAACGAAGGATCCAATTGGGAATGAGATATTTAGATTCGAAGATATTCAGCACCAATAGTTGATTGGTTAGATGGATACTAAGGAAATCGCGTGATCTGCGTGGAAGTTTCGCAATACTGCCTGCATAGCGCAATTGTGTTTGTTTGCATCGTGCACAAGCGTACTGTACTCGCATTAAGGACTGTCCCGCTGCTCGCCACCCTTTTTGCGTTCCAACTCGCTAAGGTTCCAGCCGCGAAATGACCGATTTCAACACTAACACCGCAGACCGAATAAAGGGGACCTCAGTATGCTTTTCTTGTAGTTCCGGCGTATCTCTCCATTCCCACCGTACTGAACTGACGAGTCGACCGTGGTGTACCGCACTGCCTCTCAAGAATGGCGTCTTTACAAAGACATCGAAGGGGTTTGGGGACAAGTCGAGTGTTCCCCGCGCGGTGCTGCAACACAATCGCCCCGATTCGAAGTTTAACGTCAATTCGCCTCCACCAAATCCTGCGGTCCGAGGTTCTGCGCCGCACACTGATCCCGATGATTCCCTAGCCCAGGACGCAATGGCTGAAAACATGTCGCCACGTGATTCAGCGTTCGCAACGCTTCACAAGCATGCCTCCGACATGGAGGACGTACATCTTCGAGATCTTCTTCAGGATTCCGAGCGTGTTCGTGAAATGCGTGCGCGCCATGGAGATTTTGTATTGGACTACTCCCGCCAGCGTCTCACTATCCCAGCTCGCGACAGTCTCTTCAAGCTCGCGGACGCGTGTGACTTGAGCGGTCGCATCGCCGCGCAATGCACAGGCGAGAAAGTCAACAAGACGGAGGACCGTGCCGCGCTGCATGTTGCACTCCGCTCGGAGCGCGAAGCAGTTATTGAAGTGGATGGCGTGAATGTGGTTCCTAGTGTTCATGTGATTCTCGACAAGATTCGTGTGTTCTCGGATGACGTGCGTCTGGGCAAGTTTGTAGGGGCGACAGGGCGCAAGTTGACATCCGTTCTGGCCATTGGAATCGGTGGAAGTTATTTGGGCCCTCGTTTTGTTGCGGAGGCGATGCGAATGCATCCCACGGCGTACGATGCAGCCGCTGGTCGCAAGTTGCGATTTCTTGCGAACGTCGACCCCGTGGATGTTGAAATCGCACGTGAAGGACTTGACCCCAGTGAAACATTGGTGGTTATAGTATCGAAAAGTTTCGCTACCCCAGAAACCATGCTGAACGCGCGTACCATGCGACAATGGATTGTGGACGCCCTCGGCGAAGATGCGGTGGCGCAACATATGGTTGCCGTCTCTACGAATGTGAAGGGCGTGATGGAATTTGGTATCGATGCAGTGAAGAACATGTTCCGCTTCTCGGATTGGGTTGGTGGACGGTATTCGGTTTGTTCTGCAGTTGGCGTCCTGCCGCTTGCACTGCACTACGGATTCGATGTTGTACAGGAATTTCTGGCTGGCGCGAGGAACATGGATGAACATTACATGACGGCGCCGTACGAGAAGAACTTGCCAGTTCTCATGGGACTGCTTGGAGTATGGAACTCGACATTTCTGGGCTATTCGAATCGCGCATTGTTACCATACCAGCAAGCGCTTGTCAGTCTTGCGCCTCATGTCCAGCAAGTTGATATGGAGAGTAACGGCAAGGGAGTTCGTGCCGATGGAACGAAGTTGGACTTCCCTGCCGGACCTATTAATTTTGGTGAGCCTGGAACAAATGGACAACATTCCTTCTATCAATTACTTCACCAGGGACGTGTTGTGCCATGCGATTTTGTTGGCGTTATCAAGAGCCAGAAGCCAATTGATGTACCAGGCGAGGATGTGACCAATCATGACGAATTAATGTGCAATTTCTTCGCGCAGCCAGACGCGTTGGCGGTGGGTAAAACGGCGGAGCAATGTCGTGCGCAGGGTGTACCGGAAGAATTAGTGCCCCACATGACATTCCCTGGAAATCGACCGTCGTCTTCGTTAATGATCAAGGAGTTGAGCCCGTTTGCAGTGGGTCAATTATTGGCCTTGTTCGAACATCGTACGGCGGTTGAAGGCTTCATTTGGGATATCAATAGCTTTGATCAATGGGGTGTTGAGCTGGGTAAGGTTCTGGCGAAGAATGTTCGTGAACAAATAGTGGCGGTGCGCAACGATGGAGCGAACTTGAATGGGTTCAACGCCTCAACCAACGACTTGCTGTCTGAATACTTGGAGAATGCGTGAAGATAATTGTCTATAGGGTCTTTACCTACAACTGTATTAAAGGTAAGGATGTGATTTTGGAGATAGGAGCAAGTGTAACATCCGTTTCTTCTTCGCCAGTGCGGTTAGATGCGAGAGGCAACGATTTCATCGGTGGCGGTATCGGAGATCTACCAACACTTCGAATTACAGTAAGACACATGGTTCAATCTAATTGGTTACATGTACGTACAGACGAATATCACCGACCGTGACTTCTCCTTCTGAAGGCGTTTGTGCTTTCCGTTCGAATTCACGACTTTCAATCGTAACAAACACCTCGAACAATGTTGGGACTAGCTGCACGTAATGCTGCAGCTTTGCGTTCGCGCAGCTATCAATCGGCGATGATTATTCGACCGCTTGCCTCGTCCACCTCTAAGCGCGACGGAGTGACGAGCCAAGAAATACCGCAGCCACCAACTACCGCCCAGCCTCGAGAACGCCCCGGATTCCTGACGCGCATGCTACTGCCGAAGGAAAACAAGCGTAATCCGTTACTGGCGGCACTCGGGTACTATTCACGCGAAAGTGTAGCGCTTGGTGCCGGTTCAAATCTTTACGAACAACTTCGTTTGCGCTCGGAGGATGCGGCGCGCGCGTTGAGCGTCGCTCGAGGCGGCGCGCAACCATTTGTATTGCGCTTCGAAATGTTGAGCATTCATGTGTACCTGTCGTTGTATCGATTGCGGCAGGAAAAAGGGTCGGCTCTTGAGAGCGATTGCACGACAATCATGCAGTGCATCTTTGACGTGTTCTGGACCGACGTTCGTAACCGAATGCTGATTCAGGAGGAGGGAATGACGCTGATTCCTAGTGGGCGCTGGGTGAAGGAATGCGAGCAGATGTTCTTCGGGATGGCGCTGGCCTTCGACGATTCGTGGGATAATAGGAAGAAGTTTGCCGAAGCCGTGCAACGCAACGTCACGTCGGTTCGGAGCGATGTTGATGCGTTCGTGGACTACATGTACAAGGAGAAAGAAAGACTGGATAAGTTGCCGATTGAAGCGGTGTTGCAACAAAAGCAAATATGGTCACCAGCCTTCAAATCGGTGAAATGGTCGCATGCCAAGTAACTTCGCAGCTATTCCTCACTGCATATCAACTAACTCGCCGTGTTTTACCGTCCTCTCGACTCGCTCGCTCATTTGTAAACCCCATCGCTAAATTTTTTCTGATGAATTTGAAACACAGACGACTAGATTACGACTCACTGAATCGTTTTTTACGGATTAGTCATAGTGGCGCATCTATGGCCCTCGACTTCCTAAACTTGTTTCCCATTTCCTATCATTCCTCTGTGTAGGTCTTGGGTGCACGACTGCCATGCTTTGTTATGTGGTAACTTGTGTTTCTATGCTTTAGAAGCAACCAAAGGGTTCCAATTTTTCGAGAAGTAAAACTGAGTGAATCGGACTCGTATTTCGGAACGAACAGAAACTGAGATTAAGGTGATGGAGTTCACTGCCCACGAAATTGCTGCTGTTCAGGTTTTTTTCGCCTCAAGTCTTCTCCATCCAATGTTTTCTGCACTTTAACCCTATGTGCGAGTAGTAACTTCTATTATCGTACACGAAGCACCTAATTTGAAAGGACTGATAAAGACAACAAGTAGAAAATCCAGCTTAATAATTTGAAAATAGTATAATAAGGAAAGGAAATAAACAACTAGAAACTAAATATGGCTATGAATCAGGCAATGCTAATGTTTTGAATATCCGAACAAATTTCCAAGGAATTTTATCCTGCGACAAATACAGGTCGATTTCGACGATTCAGATGCAACCGTGCGAGTTGATTATCTTCTACAATTGAGGTATCTTGTTGTAAGAAGCGGTATGACATCATTTATGTCTTTCATTCACTCTGAACGGTGGCCAGTGGGGCTCATCTTGAATTGGACTAGTTCAGTAATTCCTGCTCTACCCCGAAAAATGTCGACCTTATCTAGAAAGCGGTTAAATTAAAGACTTTTACGTCGATCGAGTAATCAAACTTCTTTTGAGCTTTATTAAAAGATAGAAGAGAGGTGCCGGATGGAAATGAAAGGCTGGTAGTCCAGATAAAAATGTATTACAGAAAAGATGTATCATAACACTTGGAACAAGATGAGTCGGCATTCTTTATGATCTCAAATCCAACTAAGTAAACACGGGCGGAACGAATAACAAACCAATATATTTGGGATAGGTTTGCAAAATAAAAAGAAACGTTCGATAGACTTCCTCTAGTCGCTTCTAGATAATTCAAGTGTATTAGACGCCTATCATATTGGCTCTTCATTTTCACCGCTATGTTCCTATGATCACAGCACTACAAGGAACTCATGCTGTTTGAAGGAGTCAAGATGAATGGTTGTATCAAAACTAAATGAGTAGTTGCTAAAGAGGTGCTCTGAGACAACAGTTTGTCTGATGAGCCTTGATTTTATTGTTGTTAGACGATTGTGGGGCAATTCTACTGAAACCGTTCTTAGTGGAGAATATACCCAAATACCATTCATTGGATTTATATTCGATTGAAAATACTAAGGTTAGCTTACGATTCATATTTATAAGTCTTATCTTTGATAATTTCCAGAATAAATTAGTTAAAGCTATGTAGGTACTAAACGGAACAACTTTCACTCGTTGCAGAAGTTATATTGTTGTTCAAAGAAGCCTACAAACGATCTGAACAGATGAAAATCTTTGCATTCTCGGTAGAAGGCACGTGGTTGCCAAATATTCAACCATGGAAAGCGGTCACGACAATAATATCTTCTGCTTCTTAACTTGGTACATCGTACGTTTTCTAATTGAGTGAGTTTGGTGAGTTCAGCCATCCCGGCACTTATTGCACAGAATAGTTCTCGACATTCTTTGTTCTGAAAGGGGAAATATGCTTCTAGTTGGTAAATTTTTGTCATGCTTTTATATTATACATTTACGTTGTCTGTTCCACTAACACGAGTAAATTCATTCATTATCAGTTCAATCAACAAGGAATGTTTCAGGGGCTTGTGTTTCTACCGTGCTTCTTCTCTGCTAACTCTGCTCCGGGGATGGAGTGTCGAAGGAATTTTCTGTCTCATTGTGGATTTCACGGTGAGAAAGTTGAATCGTGTTAATTCACATTGCCCAATCGAAGAAGCAGGAATTGAATACTTCGGTATATCAACGAGGTTTGAAAGGTACTATCTTGCACCCGAGAACGACCCAATGTCAGGCAAGTACATGGGACTGGATATTTTTGTTATCAAGACAGCTGCAGCCGAAATGGCGACCTTTCTTTCTTTGCATTGTTAACGACCTGCAAAATATTATCTGTATGTTGACGCTTACGAAAAGGTAGGCGGTAAACCGCAGCTTCTCTGTTGGAAATCAGAAGGCTGGATGCGGCGACTGGAAGGGAAAGGGAAATTCAAGTTTGATTTTGGTTTCGGCGGAAAAATGGATAGCTTCGCTGTCCGAAGCCCGGGCTACTTGTTCGTGAAGAAAGGCTTGGCAGTAAAAGTAGTCAGTAATTCGTAAATAAAAAATAAAGTCACGAATCTTGCGACCAAATGCCGGTTCATAGTTCAAGTAACTGCAGAAGACAGGAGAGCTACACAAGCAAAAACACTACAAGTAGGGATGACGATAAACCCCAGGGATGTGTCTTCCATAGCTCTCTGAGGTGTGGACTGTCAAATGACAAGACCCGGAAGATTCGTGCACGAGAAATCGTAAATTTCAGACGTGGTGTTTCATATGAGACCTATACTACTGATGCCGCTGCGGCGACGAGAAGGAGTCTGACGCCATTACTTATGTAATATTTGCCCAAGTATGGCCATGTTGTACTAAAATGCAAAGGAGACACCGACCTAGATTCCCATCAAGATTTTAAGGATTCTGTGCTTGAGACAGCTGTTCACTGGGTCTATTACGAGATCCGTACGTATGTGATCAGTGAAACGCGGTTCCAAATGAGCTAATACACCTTGCTAGTGTTCATTGCAACCAAAAAATCCGGTGAAATCGAGAACGTCGCTTGAGTGCAAGCTGACTTCGGCGCATTGACCGTCACGAATCGAGTGAGCGGATTAATGATAGTGACAACGACGATGAAGCATATACGTGCAAATATTGGATAATCTAAGGGCATAGTCTCGTCAGCGTATTTGATTCCGCGAACCCTACGGCGGGAGGATAATGTGAAACTCCCAAGACCCGTAGAGGGCGGTACGAGCAGTGGCCCACTCTCGACTATACTGTTGAATTTACATTCCAACGGATTTACTGCACAGAACTATATATTTAGCCCGAATTTTTAATTCCATCCTAACAAGGCTACGCTGAATGCATTCGATTTCTGTACCTAATTTTAGTTGATAAGACTTACCGTTATGGCAGTTTGATATTTGTACAGTACAGTTTATCTTGCATCTGCTGAATTGAATTCCGATGTCATGGCTGATTTCACGGCTGCGCTTCACTATGTTCCACTTGAATACATTGTAATGAAACAAAATCTACTCTTGAATGTATGCAATGTGTTAAAGCAACATATGTAAACTGCTTCAGATTTTTTGATTATCAGCTTGAAGTTATAACAGCAATTCGATCTTCCTCTGAAATATGAGTGGTGCTAGCTAGACGGCTGCTGAGAGAAGATGCTCGAATTATATTATGTTTCACTTGATAATCCATAATAGCAGCAAGTCCTACTGTAAATTAAATATTATTCAAGGCTTTGAGTAGGTAACTTGGTCCCTGGGGCAATAGTACATTAATACATATCAGTTTTAAGAATGTGATTACTTCTCTTAATAGTCGTGCATGACTTGTAGACAGCATTTAAAAATGTCGCCAGTACTTATGTTTTGCAAGGAAGTATTAACGCAGCTAGCTACATATTCAGGGATCGAATATCGAATCTGAATAGAGTATTTTTTTTCGAGTACAGCATTTTCAAGCCAGTCGATGCACATAGAAGCGTTTTTACTCGATTCAACTGTTTCGTTTATCTCATGTAAACAGTGAATTCCCAACAAAAATTGCATTTCTCATAGTCACTGTCTATAATATTATGGACCATAAAGTTAGTGGGTCCCTTACTGTGATACGACTAGTATTACATGTCGAAAGTCTATTTCAATCAGCTATTCAACCGTATAGAACGAAAAGTGTTTTCAATATCCAATTCATAAATTCCGGTGTGAATGGAACGGTTCGGATCTAATCGCCCATAAACGAGCCGATTTTTGCCGGTCTGATCTCCAAAAAGGTAAATATTAGAAGTGAGATATCCACTTGAATTGGTTCGTTTTGCGCAGACATGCTGCAAGTAATCTGATATAAACAAGACACAATTCAAAAGCAGAATAAAATAGATGTTCTAAGCATAGCCAGGATTGAAGAGCACAAGCTTAGATGTGCAAGAGTTGACATAAATTTTAAAAATTTAGTATCGTAGCCATAAACGACGCACGTTAAGTAATTAATGAAGGCCTTAACAGATCTTGACACCATAAGTAGGGATTTTTGAAACCTACACTCAGCGAATAAAAATTATAGCCTGATTCACTGAAAAGACCTGATTGGCTAAAACTGGCTCCCGAAAATCATCATACATGGTGTCGAGATCTGTAAGTATCTCGACTTTTCTTGCTTTATTTTCTCTGAAAATGCTGGATTGTCGCACTTTTCCGTGTGCAATCGTTCTTTGTGGTCCGTGAAAAGTTGTTGTTCTGGACTTCTGGTAGATCAAGAAGCTGCTGAATGCCTTTGAGAGATGGAGTGGCTGTGATGAAATACTGAATGCAGGTTCGATACTGAGCTGCCAGTGTGATTACATAATAAGCCCTCAGAATGCAGGATTGGCAGATTAACAAAGTTTCTTTCAGTTTCGACATTTTAGCATACATTGTCAAATTCACACCTCACGATAAATGAGCATCGTACTAGATTTTCGACGAGCAATTTTAAATCGGGCATTGAGTTTGACTGCAAACTGATGGTATGACCCGGAAAGAGAGTCTTGTATGACATTTACCGAATCCATAGCGAGTCATCTTGTGCTACTTGGAATGTATCCTCTAGCAAGCGGTTTTCTAAATTCAAACACTCATTCATACTGCATATGTCGTTAAAGGGAATTAATGTGCAATTTATCGATCGAAACTTTCGCTTATGCTTGGTTTCAGTACGTTATTCTCTACAAAACATTCAGTTAGTTATGCACTAAAATTTGTAGCTGAAAAAGTCAATTTCGGAACCTTCTTCTCAGAACTTATTCTCAGATAAAAAATTTAGTTATAAATTTAGAGAAATTCTTTTGTTCAATTGTAAATTATTACTGCGCACCATGTTACAAGGGTTTGATATCGAGATCGAAGTTTCAATTTTCTTCAAAAGCATTCTAAGAATCTGGTTCATCTTGTCGTAGCAGCATTTCCTTCCTTGTTACACGATGAAGGGATCAACC
>JAAUYH010055243.1_pt1 | contig 14214 bp, 13 predicted proteins | sample 7278061 | NCBI WGS metagenome assembly JAAUYH01 (sample SAMN14350203, study PRJNA611818) | marine sediment metagenome | isolation source: surface marine sediment (0.6m) | place: French Polynesia: Moorea | collected 2018-08
CCAAAATAGGTCTAAATAAATGGAAAAAATAAACGAGGGATTAGAAATGAAGAAGACTGCTATTGGCAAAAAGATATTAGAGCAATTCTTGTCTGGTTATTCAGTAGAAGAGATAGCTGACGAATACAGCGTTAATTGCCTAATGATTGAACACGTTCTTAGATGTGAAATCACATTAGATAAAGCGCAATTTCGTATCGCTACCAAATAAACTGTAGCGATATAGAGATAAGGATTGTGTTAGTTAACCCTGATAGTAAATAGAGCTATCAGGGTTTTTTAGTGTGCGTATTTGAAAAACATTAAATAAAAACATTAAATGTTTTTTATTTATGACTACCCTAAAAGCCTGAAAGTACTATAAGACCGTCAAACAACCAAAATTCGTGCTTTTGTTCGTGTAAAATACTGAAAGTACTGCTATTAAAGGATTTATTTCTTTTAATTTAATCGTAGCTTTTTAGTTACAAGTATAGCAATGACAATTTAGCTAGGTAGAGAATTATGGGATATTTTTTACCCTGTTTTAGAGCATATTGATTACAGTACACACTTCATTTACCCAATTTAAAGCTTATTTTTGGGCGATCGCACTATATTATTGTATTCAGCCTCATAAAACAGAGTGAATACTTGATTTGACAGAATTGCCAGTTAGTGATAGAAGCGATCGGGTTATTTTTTTTGGGGAATAGTTGGGGAATTGACTTTACAGAAAACATAAGAAAATGAAAAATCTGTGTAAAGTACTTGCTTACAGGTGTAGATATATGGGTATTTTAAAGATTGTAAATGAGCGTATTTTGAGCGTATGACGAGGGGTAAAAATTTGTTCGAGGGGTTGAATAACTTACTTACACGCGATTCTTAGAAGCGGAGAGGGAGGGATTCGAACCCTCGAACAAGTCACCCTGTTACAGCATTTCCAGTGCTGCGCCTTCGACCACTCGGCCACCTCTCCAGGTTGCACCGCGATTTTTTATTATACATGGAAAAAGATTTTTTTAGACTGTTTGACAATTCTTTTTTATTGGTAGACTACAAATTGAGCTATTTATTAGAGTCTGGCTCGAAAAAACTCAACATTTAAACATAACTAATGACTAAATCTCATAAAATTACAGTTCACTATCGTCAAAAGGGAACTGTACATACATTAGAAGTTCCTGAAGACCGCTACATCTTACAAACAGGAGAAAAACAAGATGTAGAATTACCTTTTTCTTGTCGTAATGGTGCTTGTACTACCTGTGCTGTCAGAATTCTATCTGGAACAGTTTATCAACCAGAAGCGATGGGAATATCACCCAAACTAAAAGAACAAGGTTACGCTTTACTATGTGTTAGCTATCCTCGTTCCGATTTAGAAGTAGAAACCCAGGATGAAGATGAAGTATATGAATTACAATTTGGTCGTTATTTTGCTAAGGGCAAGGTTAAATTTGGTTTGCCTTTAGATGAAGAGTGAGTACCCAGGCAAAATTGTTTACCTATTTTTAACGTCGTACTAACTACTAACGATCTCATTTAACAAGCAATAAGAATTTTAGTAGACTCAAAAACAGTTTCGATCGCGATATTCTTCCTAAGCAAATAATATAGACGTAATGACATCGAATTATTCCCAACAACTACAAATCTTCTTAGATGTTGCGACAGAAGCTGCCTTAGCTGCTGGAGTGATTTTACAAGAAAACTACCGTAAATTAGAACATATAGAAGAAAAAAGTCGTCCTGGAGATTTAGTTACTGAAGCAGATAAACAAGCAGAAGCAGAAATCCTCAAAGTACTTAATCGTCACGTTCCCCATCATCAAATTTTAGCCGAAGAATCAGGCAAATTAGGACAAACAGATAGTGAATATACTTGGGCGATCGATCCTTTAGATGGTACCACTAATTATGCTCATGGCTATCCCATATCGGCGATTTCTATCGGCTTGAGTATTAAAGGAGTTCCCCAAGTAGGAGTAATTTATAATCCTTTTCGGGATGAATTATTTCGCGCTGCTAGAGATTTGGGTGCTAGTTGTAATCGTCGTCCTATTCGAGTTTCTCAAACCGAAGAACTCAGTAAAAGTTTACTTATAACTGGTTTTGCCTACGACAGAAGAGAAACTACAGATAATAATTATGCTGAGTTTTGCTATCTGACTCATCTTACCCAAGGTGTACGTCGTAGTGGTTCGGCTGCTCTCGATTTGACTGATGTGGCTTGTGGTAGGCTAGATGGTTATTGGGAAAGGGGACTTAAACCATGGGATATCGTAGCTGGAATAGTTTTGCTCGAAGAAGCTGGCGGTAAGGTAACTGCTTACGATGGTAGCCCTATGGATATTAATTCTGGTCGTATTCTGGCGACAAATGGACATATTCATCCTCATTTGAGTAAAGCTTTAATCGAAACTCCTGCTTTAAGTGAGTGGGAAAGTGGAAAATGACTAATAAATGTAACATTTTCTTAGCTCATTTCAATAATTGAGATTTATGTCAGATTTATATGTTTCTTGGTCGGAATATCATCAAAAAATTGAAACTTTAGCCGTCAAAATCTATCAGTCTGGTTGGCAATTTAATCAAATAGTCTGTATTGCTAGAGGGGGACTAAGAGTAGGAGATATTTTGTGTCGTCTTTATCGTCAACCGCTAGCAATTCTTTTCTCATCTTCTTATGGAGGGGAAGATAATCGTCAAAGAGGAAAAATTACTTTTTCTCAGCACTTATCTATGACACAAACTAATTTGGGCAACCAAGTTTTATTAGTAGATGACCTAGTAGATTCGGGGAGAAGTCTAACTGAAGCAATTAATTGGCTTCAGCATAATTATAGTCGAGAAATAACTGAGATACGTACAGCCGTAATTTGGTACAAAAGTTGCTCGCAAACTATTCCTGATTATTATGTCGATTATCTTGAAGACGATCCTTGGATACATCAACCTTTTGAATGCTACGAACAAACAAGCATAGCGGAATTAGCCAGTCAATTAACTCATATTGCTTAGTATATGCTTACACAAAGTCATTTGGGTCGAGCCAATTAAAAAAAAAGATAGTAAATTTACTGAAGACAGAGCAGAGATTCAAGTATATCCTTAGGTAAATTTCTATAAAAAAAGAGGTAAAGTTAATCAACAATACCTCCCAAGTTCATTAGAACTGTGAAACGTTGGAATTTAAATAAAGTCGTGAAACTTCCAAGGCATTAGTTGGAAGCTAATGCCTTTCTTCTATTATTTTAAGCTTAAAATATCAATTGACCTTGTTTTCAGATTGGTTATTCCTTGATTTTCAGCCAGGCAATGACCAAGTAATTAATATTTACGGAGTTGTTAATTTTTTTTAACTGAATTTCTCACTCCGTACATACCATGCTTCAACCAATATTAATTTCCATTAATCCATATTAATTGGGTCAATATCGAGCGTCATGCTAACCGATAGAGGACAGAGGGAACGCAAACCATTTAAATCTGGCAAATTCTCTCTTGCTTCTGGTGCAAACTTTAATAAAATTTGCCAACGGTAACGGCGAGCGATACGCATAATACTAGCAGGGGCGGGGCCTAGTATTTCACAGTCCGAACCAACTAAATTAAGACAAGCATCAGCTAAAATTTCCGCGGTTTGTCGTACCTCGGCTTCGTTAATCCCACTTAATTTGAGAGCAATTAGATTTCCATAGGGAGGATAATTCAATGCTTCCCTTTGTTCTAATTCGCTAGCACTAAAATTGTGATAGTCGTGGTTTTTGGCTGCCCGAATTACGGGATGTTCGGGAGAATAGGTTTGAATAATTACTTTACCTGGTTCATCTCCTCTTCCAGCCCTACCTGCCACTTGCATTATTGTTTGAAACGCTCTTTCTGCTGCCCGATAATCGGCGCGATGTAGTAATCCATCGGCAGCGACTACCCCCACTACAGTTACTCCTGCCACATCTAAGCCTTTAGTGAGCATTTGCGTACCAACTAGAATATCAGCTTCTTTGTGAGTAAAACGAGATAATAAACTCCGATGTGCTCCTTTTTCTCTGGTAGTATCACTATCGAAACGAATACATCTTAATCGGGGAAAGAGTTTATTTAATTCTTGAGTCACTTTCTGTGTTCCACTCCCAAAAAATTTGAGATAGGGAGAATCGCATTCAGGACATTGACGGGGTTGTAAGCGAGTATAGTTGCAATAGTGACAGCGTAGTAGTTGATTTGCTCCTTCATGAGTGTAGTGATAAGAAAGAGAAACATCACAATGAGGACATTCGATAACATAACCACAAGTACGACAAGAAACAAAAGTGCTATGTCCTCGACGGGGAATAAATAAGATACCCTGTTGCCCTTTGTCTTTCATCTCTGTCAAAGCGGTTTGCAGAGACTTACTAAAAATAGAACGATTACCCCGACTTAATTCCTGACGCAAATCGACTATTTCTACAGATGGTAAAGGACGGGATTGTATTCTTTCTGGCAGGGATAGGTAATATGATTGGCGTAGGGGCGAATGGCGATTCGCCCCTACGGAAATCCAACTTTCTAGCGAGGGGGTTGCCGAACCTAAAATTAAAGGACAATTGATTAATTGCGATCGCCATTGAGCGACGGTACGGGCATGATAGGTTGGAGTGGGACGGTCTTGTTTGAAACTAGAATCGTGTTCTTCATCGAGGACAATTAAACCCAAATTGGGTAGGGGGGCAAAAATCGCCGAACGAGTGCCGATAACTACTTGGGGTTCACCTTGAATCATCTGTCGCCAAGTGTCGTATCTTTCCCCATCAGACAAGGCACTATGATATACACAAACTTTATCGCCGAAACGAGCCCGAAAACGGTCTGTAAGTTGTGGGGTTAAACCAATTTCTGGTACTAAGACTAAAGCAGATTTACTTTGTTCTAGTATAGGCGCGATCGCCTGCATATAAACTTCTGTTTTCCCCGAACCTGTGACTCCATGTAATAAAACTTTGGCATAACCTTCTAAACTGGTAATTAGGGTCAATGCCTCTGTTTGCGCTTGATTTAAAGATTTGGGTCTGTCTATCTGCGGTTTTTCTTCTTGCAGTAGTCTTAATCTTTCTCTTAATTCAATTTCCACCCAACCTTTACGCTGTAAAGTATTAACAACAGAAGAACTTACCCGACAGATTTGTAGTAACTGATTGAGCCATAATTCACCTCCTCGGTGGCGCAAGACATCTACAACTTCTCTTTGTCTGGCGGTTAAATTGTCAGGAGAAGATTGAGCAATTAAAGTTACTGCTTTTTGTAGTTTGGGACGGGCAGTTTTCGGTGGTTCGAGATAACTTACTATCCAACCTCGTTTACTTAATTCCCTAATTCCTTTACTTGCCCCTCTAATTTGACTTCTTAAATAACTAACGCTGTAGTCTCCTTCTTTTTGCGTCCGCAATAGTTGTAAAATTTGTCTGGCAGTTACACTACAAAATTCTTCTGCCCCAGGGGGTATAGCTTCTGATTGTAAACGAACCCGTCTTTGGGATCTACCTAATAATCCAGGGGGAAGGGCTACCCGAATTACATTAATTAAGTCTGTAGCGTAATATTTAGCCACTTGCTGAATTAGTTGCCAGTAAGTAGCAGGGAAAAAACCAGAGGTAATGATATCTTCTACAGGGCGAATTCGACTGATATCTAAATCTGCTGGTGGCGACTCGACAAAACGAATTGCAATTCCGCCCATAATTTGTGCGCCAAAAGGTACACTAACGATATCTCCTGGCTGTATTGCTAAATCTGAAGGGACAGCGTAAGTATAAAGTCCTTGTGTACCTGGACAATCAACTAAAACTTCTACCCATTTCTGTGTAGGGAAACTTAGTTGATAAGTCGATCGAGGTTCGGCTACTAAAAAATTCACTGACATAAACAGTAATCAGTTATTAGCGATCGGTAATCGGTTATCCAACAATAACAGATCGCTGCTTAATCTTAAATCAAATGTACGCATATTATCATCAATTACGATCCTTTAGGCTTAGAACCGTCAAATATAGCCATTATATTTTTGAGAGAAAGCATACTTTAATTTATCTGGATTTCTGACGAAATAAATCGAATATATTTGGCGATCGACAATTTCCAACGCTACTATATTCTGAACCATTCCTTTTAAAGAATACATAACACCAAGTTGATCGTTAACTTCAACTATTTCCATATCGTAATTCTTCTTTCTGTCTCAATCGAATCAACTATAGTCTTTCACAAGTTCCTCAATTTTAATTCCTAAGTTAAAGATGGCAACATCATAGCTACAATAGAAACAGAAGGATAAATATATATGGATAAGCGTCCTTGGTATGATTTAAATATAACCGATCCGCACTTAAATGAATTGCTGCTGTACTACTTGGGCAGCACTTGGCAAGGCATGGCCGACATCGGGGAATGTCTCGATACGGTCAGTCGCGTGGAAGCAGAGAAGGAGGATAGCTGGTCGCGCGAATGGCGTAAGACGGCAAAGCGGATTCGCAAGATTGCCAAGTCGAGTGAAGCGAAGGGCCACCTCATCAGTGCTGGAGAAGCCTACTTGCGTGCGGCGAACTATTACATGGCAGCACTCCATCGCTATCCTAAACCCCAAGCTCCCGACGTGGCGAAGATGGCGCAGCAAAGCACCCACTGTTTCCACAAAGCACTGGAGCATCTTCCCCTGCATGGAGTGCCGGTCGAGATCCCGTACGAGAACACCATGCTGCCAGGCTACTTTTTCCACTCCCCCAGCCCTCGTGGAAAAAAGGCTCCTGTCCTGATCGTGCACCCGGGTCGTGATACTTGGGCTGAACAGTGCAAGTTCCTGGCCGAGGGAGCAATTAAACGTGGGTATCACTGTCTACTGTTTGATGGTCCCGGCCAGGGCAAGGTGATTCGCCTACAGGGTCTCACCTGCCGACCCGATTGGGAGAAGGTGGTCACGCCAGTGGTGGACTTCGCCATTTGCCAAGCGGGAGTCGATCCCGAGCGGATTGCGCTCATGGGTCTCAGCATGGGAGGCTCGCTGGCACCTCGGGCAGCAGCTTTTGAGCAACGCCTCAAAATCTGTATCGCTAACCCGGGCGTGTATAGCTGGACAGACCTCATATATGGGTTAGTCGCAGATTATCTGAGGATAACCCCTGCTGAACTTGAGGAACGTGTGAAGACAGACCCGAAAACCTTTAATGAGGACATGGCAGCCATCATGGAGACCAACGCGCTGGTGCGGTGGTATATGGAAGATGAGATGTGGAAATATGGGGTCACATCCTCAGTCGATTTGATGCTTAAGCTGAAGGCCTTTACGAATGAGGGTATCGCAGAGCAGATCTCTTGCCGAACGCTGGTTATGAATGGTACGCTGGATGACCGACAGCAAGCAGAAGAGCTGTACGAAGCCCTGAACGCGCCGAAAGATTATATGCTCTTTACAGAAGAAGACACGGCCATGCTCCACTGCCAAATCGGGGCGTTAGCCGTCTCGAGCGGGCGAATGTTTGATTGGCTCGATGAGTACCTTTAGGAAAGGGAAACCGATGAATAGGACCACAAAGCGAGTTTTCTTCTGGATTCCAAGGGTTCTGTGCATTCTTTTCGCAATGTTGAGGAAGAGATTAGAACAGTGAACAGTTATTCTGAAAAAGGAAAGTGAAATGAAAGCTCCTACTGTGATGATTTTGACAATAAGTATGCTCCTCTGTTTGTGGCAGGGGGCAAAGAGCAATCCAGAAGCATCCAAAGCAGCCGTAGAAGCAGCAGAGGTTTGGCTTGAGCTGGTAGACACTGAAAAATATGCAGAAAGTTGGGAGGAAACAGCTACCTATTTCCAGGGTACAGTGTCTAAAGAACAATGGCTTTCATCTATGCAGTCGGTAAGAAATCCTTTGGGTCAAAAGCTCTCTAGAAGCTTTAAATCCAAGCAATACCACTCTTCTTTACCAGGAGTCCCTGATGGAGAATACGTAGTAATTCAATTTAACACATCTTTCGAGCATAAACGCTCTGCGGTTGAGACTGTTACCCCAATGAAGGAGCGAGACGGGAAGTGGCGCGTCTCAGGATACTATATAAAATGAGAAAAAGGGAGGGGTACTAAGACAAGACTAAGTACTACTATGAGTACTATTATTAGATGCTTCTGCTTCCTTAATTTGAATTTGTTGAGAAGGGAATTCTCGCAAAATAAGGGTATAAATATCTGTCGGCATATCAATATCTGCTTTTTCTAAAGCTTCTTTGACAGCTTGGGCTACCTGAGAGGTGGTAGCGAGGAAACCAGAACGACGGGAGTCAACCCAAAAGCGGATTTCTAGATTGACGGTACTGGCAGCCAATTCTTTAACTAAAATATCGGGTGCGGGTTCACTTTCTACTTCGGGAATGGTCTTTAAAACTCGATCGATCGTCTGTTTGGCTTCGGAAATATCTTCACTATAATCTATGCCTACCATAACCGAACTGCGACGGCGAGGAGAAGCCGTATTGTTGATAATGCTGGCTTGGAATACCTCTTGGTTGGGAATATACACCAAACGACCATCATAAGTTTTCATGGTAGTAGCTCTTAGCTGAATTTGGGTAATCGTGCCTTCATAATCATCAATGACTACTTGGTCGTTAATTCTAAAGGGACGAGCAGCCAGTAAAATAACTCCAGAAATATAATTACTCAGTACATCTTTGAGACTAAAACCGATAGCTACACTAGTAAGCCCCAATGCACCTAATAATGCCCCAAAGTTTAATCCCATTACGCCTAATGCCACTACCCAACCAACTACCCAGACTCCGCCGTAACTCAATCTACCAATTAATAGTTCGGTACTGGAATCTCCTTCGGTTTGTTGCGCCCAAGTATAGGCTATGTAACGTACTCCTTTAGCTACTCCCCAGGTTATTCCTACAACAATTATTGCTCCTACTAAAGAGGGTAAATTACCTACAATATCTCGGAGTAAATCTCTAGTCGTGCCATAAAGACGCTGGGTAACATCGATCGCTAGAGGTGGTTTATCAAAAGCTGTATTTAGTTGTTTTGCCCATCTTTCTGCTAAGGCTTCGGTACTAATGCCAAAATCTTCCGCATCTTGTTGCGTAACGGTCATTAAAATCCGATTTTTGAGTCTTAAAGTGGCAATTCGGCGAGGATTATCGGGAGAAATGATAACGTCTTCTGGATTATCATTTTGGGCTAATACGCTAGCAATACGCCGATTGATAATTTCTGCTCTTTCACTCGCATCTATCTGCGGTAAGCTACCAATCTGAAAAATAGGTCTTCCTCTGACGACAACATCGGCAAAATATAAACCATCACTAGGAACAACCGCAGAAGAACTATCAGGAGGGGGTAAGATTTCTTCTTCTTGGGTTAAAGCTACAGGACTAATAGCTAAGGAAGAAAAAGCGATCGCTACTACCACAGTAAAGGAATATCGCGATCGTCTGGAAAAAGATGAATAAGATGATTTTTTAAAAGGGAATTTTATCATTATTTATAATATTTATCCTGACCAATTTATTGTTAATTGGCAAAAAATTTTTGAATATATTTCCAATTTATAGCTCTTAAGTTATAGCTCTATCTATCCCAAGGTATATTACAGATACTACGAGAAGGCCTAGGGTTGTTTTGAAGAAAAGGCATTTGCGATTTTCTGCCTATATCTAGAAGCTATAATTAATCCATCTTGTGACCAGGTTTCGATCGAGTTAGATTTCATGTCAACATAGTTGAGAATTTGAGAATCAGTAACTCGTTACTCAATACCTATAAACCAGAGGTCGTCTGGGCAAACAATCCACTAAAATCAGCAGTAACAACTTCCGAAGGATCGTCTTCTGGTTTAGAAATAATATCGAAAGCTTTATCAATAGCGTTTGGTTCTGTGAGTGCTTGGACTACTACTTCAGCAACATCCTCTCTAGGAATACTGGTAGGAATTCCACCAGGTGGATTTTTCAAAAGAGTATCATCTTTACCTACTATCAGTTCTCTTTTTCCTCCAGGCTCATCAAGTAATCCACCAGCACGAATAATAGTGTAGTTTATACCCGAATCAATCAAATATTGTTCCGCTTTACGTTTCCAGATTAAAATATTGCCATTACCGATACGGTTAAGCATATGGTTGAGGTCTGTACCACCCATAGAACCTACTAAGACAACTTGTTTGACTTGGGCTTTTTGGGCTGCATCAATTTGATTTTTCTGTCCTAGCCAGTCCACATTTTCAGGAAATTCCCCTGGTGCAAAGTCAAATTCTGGTCTTTGCCCTGGTTGGGGTGGTGCTTTCATTTGGGGTACGGCACTGGTGAGAATAACTAAAGCATCACAGCCTTCAAGAGCAGATTCTAAGCTGGCTTGGTCTTTTATATCTCCCAGGTAAAAATCTTCTGTCGAGCCAAACATTTCTTTTACCTTCTCAGGAGAACGAGCAAAACCTATACCCTGAAATTCATCGGCTCTTTGGCGTAATTTTTGTAGAACAAAAGAACCCGTTCTTCCTGTCGCCCCTGTTACTAAAACTTTTTTGACTGGCATAAACTAGTTAGATTGAATCAATACTCTCTCAATTCATCATAAATCTTCTCTTACCCATTAAAATGGTTTTTATGATAACAAGAAGTAATTCGGTCAATAATTTTTATTTATTATCTTTGTAATCTAACTCTTTGATGCAGAGGACTAAGTTTCTTTATTTTTTCTAATCTTTGTTCTAATTCTGTATGAGTTGCTGCGCTAATTGGTGCAGATATCGATCGATACTTATCGCCTTCTGGTATTCTGACTATGACTTTATGAGGCTTAAACCATTTAGGATCGTAATAAGTTTGCCAAGACAAGTAATCAGCTTCTTTTAATCCTAAAATTTCATAACCGCCAAACCATTTAATCGCTTCTTTGTAAGCTTTAATACTCTCAGTATCGAGTCGCTCTATTGATAAATTTTTTGACCATAATAAGGGAATTAGGTCATAACATATTTTTGTATATTTGGATGATAAGAATGTGATAAATCCCTTTTGCTGACATATCGATCGAAGTCTTTACTTGAGAGATTTAAGAAAGATATTCCTGCTAAAGTTGTTGCTTCACCATTTTGAATATAATAGTTTACATTAAGCTCGGAATTCACTACTATACCTATACCATTGCATTTTGTTTTCCATACAGGAGTTGTTTTAAGTCTTCTATGATAACTCCACTTAAAACTACCTTTTCTATTATTAGCATCAAATATACTTCTTAAAATTCTTGCTGGATTATGATCGAGTAAATCATATTTGAGAAACACCGTCGGTAATCCAAAGATTTCGCTATCTTCTTCGTAACCATAAATAATTACATATTTGGATATTTTTACTAAAGTTTTTCTTAAAGATATTTCAGCAGGAGTAACTTGTTTGGCTTCGACTTTGGTCTGATTCAGTATAGGATAGTATTTATCGATAAAATAATTTTCTAGTTTGGTCAGAATCTCTTCATTATTTTTACATTCATACCATTTCAATTTAATTGTATTTTTCTTATTAATATTTTTAAGCTGGTCATACCGATGATGATTTGCCCATCTCTTGTTAATATTTTGTGCTTTGCCGATGTACCAGAATTGGTCATTACTATCGACAGCAAAATAAATACCTGCTGTTGTCGGTAATCTTTCTTTTTCTAAAAGTTCTACTGAAGGTAAATCGTCTAAATTAAAATCGTCTTCAATCATTCTCAAAAATATTTTGTTAAAGCGATCGATCGTAATATTTCAACAAGATGGCTTTATTGTCGATCGACTTTTCATTTTCAAAAATCAAACCTCAAAAACATAAAATAAAAATTGTCAATAAAACTAACTATAAAACTAGATTTACCTACCATAATTGAGAGCGGTCTTGTCTTCGTAGTAATTATGTTTAAAATAACTATTTGTAAGTCGTGTAATTTAAATTACATTATTACGAATTATCATAGGCTAATTAATTCAAAACTAATATTACCAACGTAGGATGGAGTAATAATATTATTTAATTGTAATAACTCAGGAATCATCTGTTTTAATTTTTCAGTCAAAGATTCAATAGTATCGGCTTCTGTAATTAATCCAGGAACATCCTCACTTTCTGCTACCCATACTTTCGCTTCGGAATCCCAAAAAGCCTCTATTTTATAAAGTTTTTGACTCATAATTTAATTTATCGGTTGCGCTCGATTTTTCCAATTTCATCGTGACATAAATAAGTATATTTTGGCGCAATGAGGCTGATTTTTTTGGCTTAATATAGATTTTCTTGAGAAATTAGAGATTTTTCAATTTAGTTTAGAATACTATGACTTATTTAATTTTGGAGAACTTTAAATAGTTGTTGACTCTCTGTAAAAGATACTTTTAGCAAAAAAACTTATTATTAGACTTATGCAAAACCATAACCTAAAATCTACTCTACTCAGACTAGATGGTGCTAGTTACAAAGCCTATAAAGATATTAAAGGAAGCTATCAATTTCCCGATTTCACCCTGATTATTGACCATGTACAGGGAGACCCTTTTGCGTCACCGAGTAAACTTAGAGTTAAAATACCTCAATCTATTGCGGGATTTCCCAAACAACTATATAAATCTAAGAGTCGCGAAGTAGCATTAAGAGACTATCTTACCCGTCAATTCGATCGCGCTGCTAATAACCTTAGTTCTCATCGCGGTACTGGAAAAAGCGGACTAATTGCTATTACTCGTTATGGACAAGAAGTTTTAGAACGTACTGCTGTTTTTATCGATGATAATTTTTTAGAAGTTCGTTTTGTCGTGGGACTTCCTGCTAGAGGCAGAAGAATATTAGGTCGTCAGGCAGCAGAAATGTTATGTGGTGATATTCCCGATATTGTCACCGAAGCACTTTTATATCAATCTCTCAATGCTCGATCGATTCAACAGCAGGTAGAAATCATCGAAGATGCGGACTGGTTACGCCAACAGTTACCTGCTAAAGGATTAGTTGCTTTTGTAGCTAATGGTGCGATTCTGCCTCGTCGTAGTGGGGTAGATTTTCGTCCTCTAACAGAAGAAGCTATCCCTTTTAAGTCGCCACCATCTCTAGAAGTTCAGTTTAATTGTCCCAATCGAGGATCGATTAAGGGAATGGGTATTCCCGCAGGAATTACTTTAATTGTGGGTGGTGGTTATCACGGCAAATCTACTTTACTCAAAGCGATCGAACTGGGAGTATACAATCATATTCCTGGGGATGGTCGAGAATTTGTCGTAACCAATCCCACAGCAGTTAAAATTCGTGCCGAGGATGGACGGAGTATTGCGGGAGTAGATATTTCTCCTTTTATAAATCAGTTACCCCAAGGACGTTCTACTACTAATTTTTCTACTACTAATGCTAGTGGGAGTACTTCCCAAGCAGCCAATATTATCGAAGCGATCGAAGCAGGAACAGAATTACTGTTAATCGATGAAGATACGGCAGCAACTAACTTTATGATTCGCGATCGTCGTATGCAAGCTTTAATTTCCAAAGATAAAGAACCAATTACCCCGTTTATCGATAAGGTACGGCAACTCTATACTGACTATGGTGTCTCTACCATCTTAGTTATGGGAGGAAGCGGAGATTATTTCGATGTGGCAGATACAGTTATTGCTATGGAAAATTTTATACCCCAGGATGTCACAGAACAAGCCAAAGCGATCGCTGTAGCTAACATCACCAACCGCAATTCTGAAGGAGGGGCAAATTTTGGTCAGATTAAACCCAGGATACCATTAGCATACAGTATTAACCCCAGTCGAGGCAAAAAAGATGTGAAATTAAAAGTCCGCGATGTAGATGAAATTGCTTTTGGCACAGAAGATATTAACTTAGCTGCGGTAGAACAAATAGTAGATGCGGGACAATTAAGAGCGATCGCCTTAGCAATTGTTTATGCCAAAGAAAATTATATGAGTAAAAAGCAAACTATTGCAGAAATTTTAGACCGAGTAATGAAAGATATCGATCGAGAAAAATTGGATGTAATTACTGGTTTTCCTCAAGGAGATTTAGCTTTATTTCGTCGTTTTGAATTAGCTGCTGCTTTGAATAGATTACGAAGTTTACAAATTCAGTAGATCACAAAGAGCGCGATCGCCAAAATTATGTATCCTCTGTTACTTTTTTCTCGATTCTCTCCCCTCCTTTAAAATTAAATTTACTTATATAATACGAACAAGG
>JAAUYH010214018.1_pt1 | contig 14209 bp, 8 predicted proteins | sample 7278061 | NCBI WGS metagenome assembly JAAUYH01 (sample SAMN14350203, study PRJNA611818) | marine sediment metagenome | isolation source: surface marine sediment (0.6m) | place: French Polynesia: Moorea | collected 2018-08
AACGCCGCCAGGAGAATTGCCTCAAAGATGGCAAGAAGTCAGCGATTTTGCCGAATCTGGTCCGCAAGATAAACACTACACCATTGATTCAATTGAGGGGACGGTTCAGTTTGGTCCCAAGATTCTAGAACCCTTTCATTTACGGGAAAAGACTAGGCTGCGCGCCCGGTCCCAAGGTCGAGAAAGAGCGAAACTGACCAATGGTAATGGTACGGGCAAGCACAAAGAAGAGTCAACAGAGCGTCAATATGGCGCTGTACCGCCCCGAGGAGCAGAAATTAGCATGCTTGCCTATCGTACTGGTGGTGGAGAAAAGGGCAACGTCGATCGAGGGACTATCAAAGTCTTGAAGTCGGCGGTTCCCTACGTTACCAGAGTGATCAACTACAAAAGCGCCCGTGGCGGTACGGATGCTCAATCCCTAGAAGATGCAGCGATCGCAGTCCCCAGGAAACTACGTACTCGCGATCGCGCTGTCACTAAAGAAGACTTTGAAAACCTTGCGCTCAAAGCAGCAGAAGGAGCCATTGCCAAAGCACGTTGTTTTGGTGCAGCCAACAAGGAAGAAGCAGGTACAGTTCGCCTGTTGTTGGTGCCTCAGCCTCCCGATCTAAAAGCGATCGGTCGCGGTGAAGGAATTAACCCCGATGACTTGGAAATCGAGAAAGACTCTCCATTACTAAAGCAAGTAAGTGATTATCTAGACGAACGGCGACTTCTAGGAGTCGAAGTAAAGTACGACAAACCTAATTATGTGGGCGTGCAAGTTAAAACCGAAGTGGCTCTGGAGCCAGAGTATCAAAACCCTCTCGCCCAGAAAGAACTCCACCAGAAAATAGAAGTTGAGTTGTATCGTTTCCTCAATCCTATTACTGGCGGACCAGAAAAAAAAGGTTGGCCCTTTGGTCGTAATCTTTATGTTTCAGATATTTACCAAGTGCTTCAAGCCATTCCTGGAGTACTTTATTTAGGCACGGTGCAGCTATTTAAGTTGGAACGAAATGGATCGGACTGGAAGCGTAGCCCAAAACCAAAAAGAGTTATTGAGCTAAAAAAAACCGAATTATTATCTTCCTGGCACGACGACAAACAGGTTTCTAATAACCACGTCATCAACTTTATTTGAGACAATTAACAGTAAAATCGCCATGACTCAAGCACGGGACCTAAGGCAAAAGTTATACTTGCAATTGCGGCCAATGCAAGTGCCAGATACAAACCCTCAACCAGTAGATAGGGAAGATGAACGATGGTTGGATTCGTCGCCGCTAGCTGCTATTTTAGCAACAACCGATCGAGTCAGTGGCACTGAAATAGTTCTCTATCCTGGAGAATCCAATGAAATCCTAATCCAATTACAAAACTTAGGCAACGGACCTCTAGAATTAGGAAAATTGTCGCTCGAAATTGAGGGTAGCTTTCCCTCTAGCTGGTTTTCCTCTGGCTGGCTCGATATCACCGATATGGAAGGCAAACCACTTCCAAATATCGATTTTTTTAAAGAAGTAGTGATATTTGCTATTGTTCTGCTAATTAGAGAAGGACTATACCGATTTGTATCACTACTTCTAGTTTTACACGACTACCTCGATAGAGAAAGGGAAGGCAAGCGATTTCTTTGGAGGTCGCAGGTAGAACTTTCTCCGATACGGAAGCTAGAAGCAGTCCTAAATTTTAAAATACCTCAAGACTGGTTCGAGTCTGAGAAATCTTTGGGATCTGGCGATGCTCTAGTACTAGATTATCAGGGTCGGGTTTATGTGAGTTACCCTGCATCAGAAAGGCAAAGTTTAAATAAACGGGTATTGGTATCTACTGACTTTAATCTCTATGTTCGTCCCCGCAGTCTCTACCTCAATTTTTTGCCCGAAATCTACCGCGAAGTAGATCTAATTGGTCGCTTGCTGAAAATTTTTGAGCAAGCTTTTGAACCTGATGTTCAGGCGTTAGATGCCCTCTGGGCTTACTTAAATCCTTTAATAGCACCAAAAGAACTGCTTCCTTTTCTTGCCCATTGGATAGGCTGGAATCTGACTCCTGAATTGACCATAACTCAGAAACGCCGTCTGATTAGTCAGGCGATGGAAATTTATCGCTGGCGCGGTACCAGGAAAGGGTTACGACATTATCTCCATCTTTATACAGGTTTGCCCCTCGACGAAGATCTTCCAGAAGAAGAAAAGGCGATTAGCATTCAAGAAAACTTCCGTCGGGACTTTACGATCGGAAAAACCCGCTTAGGTGATGAGAGCAATGCTCGCATTGAGGGCGGACAGGCTTATCATTTTATTCTGCGATTGCGTTTTCCTCCAAACTTATGGCGAGAGGCATTAAGGCGAGAGGCATTAATTTGTTATTCTTACTCACCGCGTTTATCCCTCCGTCTTTGGTTTCTCTCTTTTTTGCCATTGCGTTTTCCTCCAAACTTAAGGCGAGAGGCATTAATTTGTTATTCTTACTCACAGCGTTTATCCTTCCGTCTTTGGTTTCTTTCTTTTTTGTTTCTCCACCTAAATCAGATTGAAGAGGTTGAGCAGTGGTTTCTCTCTTTTTTATTTTTCTACCTAAATCAGATTGAAGAGATTGAACAGTTTGAACCACTCTTTTTTTTCAACCAAAATCAGATTGAACCATTAATACGTCAGATCGTCGAACAGGAAAAACCTGCTTTTTGCACTTATGAACTTTACATCCGTCAAATCCATCCTTATCCCGCATGTCTCAGAAATTTAGCCCTCGCGATCTCTCAAAGCTTTACATAATCCAGGTTTAATCCCAATTTGGGACTCGGATCAAAAATGACAGAGTGTCGTTTTTTGCGATCGCTTGAAATATAGTCACTATAAGAAGAAAGATAGAATTTTGTTAATTACCAATGATAAATTATGACTGAACTTTTGCCTCTGCCTCCCATACAACCTTTAAAGCGACTCCAGGTCAAAGATGAGGTACTCATTAATGCTGAACGCTGGCAAGTGGCTCATGATTATCATCATCAGCGCCAAAATCTTCATTACCAGTCTGTTAACCAACCTGGGATTGTATGCGGGCTGGGGGTTCGCATAATTGAACCAACAGATGAATTTTCAGATGATAGATATAAAGAATATAAAGATGGACGTGGCATACAAATCCAACCTGGGATTGCAATTGACCTGTACGGGAATATTATTGTTGTCAACAACCATATGGAATATCACATTGATTCTAAGGTCAAACCAGAAGAAGAATCGCGAATGGTTTATGTGGTACTTAGCTACCCAGATCCGAAAGAGTTGGGCAAATTCCGAAACAATGGCCAAGAATATAATCCTATAGTCGAAGAAACATTCCGAATTCTGGAAAAAACTGACGAAGATCCAGTCAGCGACAATGAGGTGGAAGTCTGTAGGATTAGGCTTAAACAAACCCAGGATACTCAGGATAAAAAAATCAAGTTGGAAACTCCTAATGAGGTGTTTAATCCAGGGGATAACCAATTAGACTTGCGCTACCGCATCCAGGTGGGGGCACGATCCCAAGCTGTTGTAAGGCTTGCCACAATTAAAAAAGAAGATTCCCAAAGCGCACTCACTTTTTCTAATCTTCGATCACTTACCAGTCTTTATCCGGCTTTGCAAGTAGCTGCTTTGCAGGACAAAGATTTTGCTAATATCTCAAACTATGACTTACTCTTCTTAAAAGAACCACAGCTAGAGACGCTAAACGACTTAGAAGTAGAACCTATTAAAGAATATTTAAATACAGGTGGAGTCGTCTTGATAGAAAGACCTATCAAAACAACGGTAAAAAAACATATAATTACCAAACAACAATTACAAAAAGCGATTGCCAAGATAAAAGATATTGAATCTAGCGACAATAGTGAACTAGCAACCCTAGCAGAAATTAGACCCGACCTAGAAGCAGATCTCAAGATAATAGAAAAGTCTCTCAACGAAGAAATTAATAGCGAGCAAGAATACTTTGCTCAATGGTTAGAAACTCCTTTTAAAAACTGGGAAGATCTAGAACCGAATCATCCCCTGCGAACCGAACCTTTTCTATTTGCTGCTCTACCCTCGATTGAGGGAGAGCAAATTAAAATCAAAACCTGTGGAGGGCTCATTATTATTATTGGTGATTTGTCCTCTGCCTGGGGATTTAATCCAGGACTTGATCTACCGCGAGAGACTATTCGTACTGCCCAGGAAATGGCAATCAACATCTTGCATTTTGCTTGGCGAAGACGGCAAATGACCCAGTTACTAAGGGAAAGTAATGAGTAACAAGTAACAAGTTTTTCCCTAACAGCTAACAACTAACAGCTAACAACTAACATCTATGCCTTCGTTTAACCTCCGATCAAAATTACTGTTACTGGTCTGTGCCCCTCTTTTGGTTTACATTTTTTCTCTGTGGGGATGCCTTGAATTTTGGATTGTGCCGAGGGCGATCGAAAAATTAGCTGAAGATAGGGCTAATACAGTCAGTAAAAGTGTAGACAAATATATTCAGGCATATTTTGACCAGCCTGAATATATTTTACAAGCAAATAAAAATGCCATCGATCTTTTCCCTATTAGTAAATTTCTGGGAGAATTAGAAAGCTCTAATAATAATCAAAATCAAATTTTTTATGCAAAAATATTTATTATAGATAGCTGTGGAGGAATCATAGCGACTTCTAATAAATATAAACCTCAACCAAGACAAGATAACAGTCAAATTATTTCTGAAAATAATAACATAAAATGTGACCGAGAACTAAGTAATATAAAATATAGCGAGCAATATTTAATAAAAGAAATAGTTGAAAATCAACAATTTTTACTACAAAGAAAAAATCAAGCCACAGAAATTAAAACAGAAAACATTGTCGGAAAAGTAATCCGATTAAATTATTCTCCCCAGCAGAATTGGTTGGCAATCATAGCTATTCCTAGAGAATCGATCGGAAAAGAAATAACACCCTGGATTGTTGTAGCTAAATTTTTATGCATTTTATTAGCGATCATCGTAGGAATTATATTTTGGTTTTTTGTAGCTTGCCCAATAATTAATTCGATTAAGTCTCTTACTAAAGCAACTGAAGAAATAGAAAAGAAAGACTATGAACTTCCGTCGCTCAAAGATGCTAATGACCAAGGAGACGAGCTAGGGGGGCTAGTACAAAAATTCCAACAAATGGCAAGAGAAATATCCGATCGCGAGCAAATTATGGAACAAAAGCTAGAGCAACAGCAACTCGAAAGAAAGAGCGATCTAAGCATAAAACAAGAGTTGGAGCAACTCAAACAAGAAACAGATATACAAAAAAAGGCAGAACGAGTCATCCAGATAATTGAGAGCCAGGAATTGCAGCAATTAATAAACAATAAAAAAATAAAAATATCTAATCAATTAAAGAAAAATGGCTAAAAATCGTATCCATTCGACCATATCCACAAAAGAAGTTATATATCTGGGAGTAACTCCGACAAAATTCACTGTAACTGTTACAAATAAGAGCAATATCTTTGCCAGTTTTCAATTAAAGTTGGAAGTCCGAGACCCAAATACACACTATGGGATTAACTCTGATGATTGGTATAAGATTTCCCCGATAGTTAGCAGCAAAAATCCTCCTGGAGATTCAACTAACTTTGATGTAGAGATTACTAAGATACCGATAAAAACAAGATTACCAATAGGTGAGAAAATAGGTTGTCTAGCCATCGTTTCCTCAATAGATCTATTACCAGATGAAGACAGAATACCATTCGAGATAAAGATAGGAGAAGTAGCCTCAATTCCTCTGCAAGTATCAATAATTCGACAGAATTTTTATCGACGGCTCTACCCCGCACCTGAAAAACCTTGGGAAATAGGTATTGAGATATATAATCCTCGTTCAAAGCCTGCTAATGTTCTAGTTAAACTCTTAGGTTTAGAGTCTAATTGGTTAGTGAATAAAATCACCGAACAATCGTTGGAAGTACCAGATGGTAAACAAGAACAAGTAATATTTTATTGCCAACCAGATAAAAATGCAGAATGTAATACCTATCCTTTCACAATTCAAGTGAGTGATAGCAACAGCAATGCTATTTTAAAAGAACTTGAAGGAAAACTTGAGATTCTTCCTACGGGAGCGCTAGATTGTAGTCGAAGCGAAAACGAATCAGATAGAGATAAATTAGACAAATATAAGACTTTCCGAGATTTTCTGCACAACTTAGAGAAAAAAATCTTACAAACTTTATATGGGATATTACTGTGGAGAAAGCATAATGATGAGACTTATAAGTTCAAATTGGAGAATAAAAGTAATTTGCCTCAGAAAGTCTGGATAGAAATTGTTCAGGAAGAGTCAGACAAATTTCAAGAAGTAGTAAAAGAAGTAGAGAAGCCCAAGGAAACAAATTTAGCACCAGGGAATGAGGTTCAACAATCCTTAAAAATTAAGGCAGAAAAAGCCCCCTTATTTTGGCTATTTGGAGAAAAAATACTGGACTTAAAAATTAAAGCTTCTTGGTCAGATCCACGAGTAAATACGAGAAATGAAACCCATATCGTTAAATTCCCTGTTAAGTCGCTCCTCCCAATCTGGGGGCTGTTGCTATTATTATCTATATTATTAGGGATATTATGGTGGTTGTCGTGTCTAAATCCATTCAGTCCCTTTTGCGGACATAAAACACCTGTTAATTCTGTGCAATTCAATGGGTTAGGCGATAGATTAGTTAGTGGTTCTCAAGATCCGAGGATAATCGAATGGGACACTGGAAAATTTTTCAAATTATTAGAACACCAAGAAATCTGGGAGCTCCCAAAAGATGAACAAGAAACAGTATTGGTAATTCGCTATAGACCTGTAAACAATAATATTGTGGCAGCAGGTCTAGAAAATGGGACGATAAAACTTTGGGATTTGACCCAGAAGGCTGAAAATCCGATCGCTTGTTTCTTGTACGAGGAAGGCGATCGGGTTTTGGCTTTAGAGTTTAGCCAAGACTCTCGCTACTTATTTAGCGGTCATGGCAGTGGTAGAGTTATTCAGTGGGAAATTAATTACAACCGAAATAATGAGTCGGATTCTAAATGTGTTAGCAAGCCAGTGAGTCAGAAGGAAACACCATTCGACTTCGCTGTTTATGCTCTCAAATTTGTGGGAGAAGATAGGGATAGAAAACTAGCCATTGCTGGGGGCGACGATGATGATGGATTTTTTAGCAGCAAACTGGCCGTTGCCGGACGATACAACCAATTATTAGTTTGGGACTGGTTGAAGGACGAAAAAATCATCGAATTTGCCTACCACTCAGGAGGGAACAAAGACTATATCCAGAGCTTGGATATGGCTGAATTCCAACCCGATCTTTTGGTGAGTGCAGATAATCAGGGACGCATTAGCTTATGGGATCTCCAACAATGCTCTCCCAGCAAACAGTGTCAACCTGTTGAGCAATGGCTTGACGGTCATAATGAAAAAGCTGTGCGCTCGGTGGCTTTAAGTGCCGACGGTTGCTACCTAGTAAGTGGGGGAGATGATGGTCTGGTTAGGCTTTGGTCGTTGACTTCTGAAGGCAAACTTGCTGAGCAAAATGGCAAGAAAATAAAGAATGGAGCAACAAAAATACTAGATATAATACAAAAACAAAAAGTTAATAGTGTTGACCTCAAAATAGATAAAGAATGGAGATTGTTTAGTTGGAACGAAGGGGGATTCTTTAAAACTGAAGAGAAGATCTTGATAGCCAGTGGATGGGATAATAATCCGCAGGTACAAGTACAACAGCTTTGGAAAAACGATCTAGAGTACAAGGACTGCAATAAGCCTTAATCGAACATTTTTTTGACTTCGCGGGGATAAAAATATGCAACAAGCTCAGGAAGTAGGCTGTCCCTTAAGAATTATCCGCAATCCCTCTGTAAAAGCGGCCTCAGTCAAAGCAGGAGCAGAAGAAAAACCTTTTGAACTCAGCGTTACGGTCACCAATGAGGGAGATAAATTTGCGATCGTCGACATCTTTATAGATGATCGATCTGGACCTGTGCGAGATTGGTGTAGTTCCCCCGACCAGCAGCGTCCCTTAGAATCTAGGGAAAGCTGTGAAGTTGTGTTCCAATTCGATCGAATTCCACCAGAAACAATAGCGCGTGCCTACGAATATCTGCTGGCGATCGATGCGCGGCAACACTATCCAGAATATACCCCCATCATCTATGAAGGTCTGCTTTACGTGCAGCCTCCCGTTAAAGAAGCTCGCCAACTAGAAGCTCCTACCTTTAACGTGCAGCCAGCTACTACCTCTGAAACACCTGTTCCCCTTCAACCAGGGGCACAATTAGAATTTCAAGTTATGGTTCACAATCGCTCCTATAGGGTAGATCGATTTCGTCTTACCTGCCCAGAGCTAGCACGAGAATGGTTTAAAGTTATTTATCCCGAAGGTGTGTATCCAGGTGCGGAGGCATTAGAACTAAATCCTGGCGAGAAAGGTCAAATTCAGTTGTTATTGAAACCGCCAGCCAATACTCTGGCACGAATTTATTCTCCTACTATTCGTCTCTACTCGGCTAACAAGCCTGACCTGGTACTGCTGGATTTAGTGTATATTCAAGTAGCTCCAGTTTATCAGCTAGATATAGAATTTCTCACCTTGATAGGTCAGGTAAAAGATGGGATAGGTTTATTCGAGTTGCGATTGCACAATCGCGGTAATACAGTCAGGGAAGTTAATCTGCAAGTTGCCAGTAGCGATGAAGACCGACTGTGTACCTATACCTTAACGCCAGAAAGGGTCAAACTATTGTCAGGAAAATCTCAGACTGTGAGCTTGCGGGTGCAACCTAAACCGCTTTGGCGACGACCCTTTTTCGGAAAAGTATTCAATTTTGCGCTCGAAGTGGAAGATATTCAACACTTACCCCTACAAAGCGATCGCTTCGAGGGCGCTTTGATATGGGAACCTCGTCCCTGGTGGCACTTTCGGTTGTTTATCATCCTAATTTTAGGACTAGTTGGAGCAATTGCCTTTCTGATTTGGTGGCTTCTGTTTAACCCTCCCCAACCGAAGATTATTGCCTTTGACTCAACTAGCAGTTCCTACCAAGCAGGTGACGCGATCGCCCTTAATTGGAAAATTAGCAATTTTAAAAAGCTACAAACCCTCAAGCTTAAAGGTATATCCCCAGAGGGGGTAGTTACCAGCGACCCCATCGATTACGATCTCAGCCAAGGCATTCCCGAACAACTCAAGAATTCATGTTACCTCGATCGGGATCTGGGTCTTATTTGCCAAAATGTGCCTACAGATGCCCTCCAAACAGGTGACTATACTTTTAAGTTATCATTAATCCCCAAAAATGCCCAAGGAATAGTTTCTACTACTAGCTCGACAAATACTATTCGGATTAAACCAATTCCTCAACCGAAAATTATCGAGTTTGCCTCAAGCAACCCTACCTATCAAGAGGCAGAAGGCGGCATTATTCAACTTAATTGGACAATTACTCATCCAGAGCAAATCAAAGAGTTAAGATTAATTGGTCGCGCTCCTGACGGTTCAGTTAATAGTCCACCAAAAAATTATATCTTAGAACAAGATACTCAAAAACAAATTACAAAATTATGTGAAATAGATGGGGAAAAACAAATAACAAAATGCTATTCAGAATCCGAATTTCAATGCAAAATAAATAATCAAGAATTAACCTGCAAAAATGTCATGATAATTGCTAAAAATCCTGGTGATTACATCTTTGAATTAACAGCAATACCCCAAGCTGAGGAGTTAGAAGAAATCGAAGCTCGAAAAACGGATATTATTAAAATTGAAGCTTTAGTTTTACCGAAGATTGCTTCCTTAACCTCGAAAGTGATAGAAGAGAAGAAAAGAAATCAACTTGTTAATGTTGTTCTCTTAGATTGGGAAATTACTAACTCCAGTCAACTAAAAGAATTAATATTACTCAGAAGGCTCCCCAATGGGAAAATAGATCCCGCTACTTGCCTTAAAGATAAATGTGGAGAAACATATTCAATTGAAAAAAGCATTGACCCAAAAATTAAACGCTTTTGTGCTAGAAATAACGACGATGAGTTAATTTGTAAAAATGTCCCCCAAGAGATTGAAAAAGCAGGAAACTACATCTTTGAATTGATCGCCATACCAAAGCGCCAACTAACGACAAAAAAAGAAGATTCTCAACAAACAGAAATTATTTCAATTATAAAAATTGTTAAATTTAATATAAATAACATACCAGTTTTAATCAGACCAAAGCAGACTTTTATAGTCAATCCCTTGAAGCCGATTACTGTAACAATATCTTGGAAAATAGAGGGAGGCAAGAAAATTCAGGTTGAACTGCTTCCTTCTCCAGGGTTAGTTACTCCCGAAGGACAAATTATCTACCCTCTCAGTCCCAAAGATGGCAGCGAAACAATTATGCTCCAAGTTACTAATGAGAAGGGAGAACAGATTAGCAGATCGGCGATTATTGAGACATCAATAAAACCATTAGTCCCGCCGTCACCCTCATTTCCCCCTGGGGTCTCCCCATCAGAATCTTCCGACAGTGATTCTCTAGCACCTGCCGAATTTCCTCCTAAGTCTAAGTCAACAACCCATCGCTAAAAGCGAGGGCTTGTAAAGCCTATAGTTGACCAGTCTAAGTGTTCAATCACTACGTTTTTAAAGCCATCATACCTACAAATACTTCGCCAGTTTGTAGCTCTATGGTTAATAGTTAAACATCTTTAGTTGGGTTAAGGAAGTGCTATTAACATAACAAACTTTTAAAACATTGACGAGGCGAACTTCACCCTAGTAATAGGAGATTAACTCATGCGAGTATTTGTTTTAGATTCAACTCAAAAACCTTTAAATCCTTGTTTTCCAGGTAAGGCTAGAAAATTACTTAATCAAGGAAAGGCAAGTGTATTTAAACGTTTTCCATTTACTATCATTTTGAAAGAGAAAAAACCCAACCATGTAAATAAGAATTGTGAATTAAAAATAGATCCAGGTAGTAAAACTACAGGACTGGCTATCTTACTTGAAGAACGAGTTATCTGGAGTTGTGAATTAAATCATCGTAGTCAACAAATTAGAGATGCTTTATTATCTAGAAGACAAATAAGACGGTCTAGAAGAAGTCGTAAAATTCGTTATCGTAAACCAAGATTTCTCAACAGAACTAAACCTGAAGGTTGGTTAGCTCCCTCTTTAATGTCTAGAGTTTATAACATAACAACTTGGGTAAAACGACTAATTAAATTATGTTCAATTAATAAAATTGTTCAAGAACTAGTTAGATTTGATACCCAGAAAATACAAAACCCTGAAATATCAGGTATCGAATATCAACAAGGGACATTGTTTAACTACGAAGTAAGAGAATATTTACTTGAGAAATGGCAACGCAAATGTGCTTATTGTGAGATTCACAATCTACCTTTAGAAATAGAACATATAGTACCTAAATCTAAAGGAGGAACAAACTCGGTCAGTAATTTAACAATAGCTTGTCACTCCTGTAATCAAAAGAAAGGTAATCAAGATATTAAAAACTTTCTTTCAGGTAAACCAAATGTTTTAAAAAGAATTTTAAAACATTGTAAACAACCTTTAAAAGATGCTGCTGCTGTTAATTCTACTCGTTGGAAGTTATACAACAGTTTAAAAGAATTAGGTCTAGAAATGGAAGTTGGTTCTGGAGGTTTAACTAAATATAATAGAGCCAAACAAAACCTGCCTAAATCTCATTGGTTAGATGCAGCTTGTATAGGTAAGTCAACCCCAAACAATTTAATTATTGAAGTGGTTAAACCTTTAATAATTACTGCTACTGGTAGAGGTTCTAGGCAAATGGTTAAACCCGATAAATATGGATTTCCAAGGACTTCTTCCAAATTAAGACAGAAACAATTCTTTGGATTTCAAACTGGAGATATTGTTAAAGCAGTTGTTACCAAAGGTAAAAAAATTGGTACTTATGTTGGTAGAGTTGCTGTTAGAAAAACAGGTAGTTTTAATATCAAAACCAGTAATCAATTAGTTCAGGGGATTCCTTACAAATATTGTAAGTTTATCCACAAATCTGATGGTTATATGTACACATATTAAGGAGGGGCGCGAATTCCTCTCATCACTAAAAGTGAGAGTCTCCTTCGCGCAAATGCAAGATGAATTTAATCAATTATTTATTTGATACCCAAGAAAAAACGGCGAGAGATTTGTTAAGCTCTTGGGGTCAATGCGAGCCAAAAAGATGTAGTTTCCCGCGCCAGGGAATGAGTGATAATAAACTGGAAGACTGCCAGGTGATTTATAAAGAGCGATGGCATAAAATCAATCCTGAAGATTTATTTGAGAGAGAGCTAGAAAAAAATCAACTCTGTCAATCGATTCTAGAAGCTTGCCAATTCTGGGGAATGAAAACCAGTCTTGAATTTATTAACTCTCGTTATGAGTTTGAAGTGAAAAATTTTCTTTCCTTTGATCCTTACTTGGAATGTGATGGATGGGGACGAGATGTACTTCCTTCAATATCGATGCTCAAAGGATATTTGAGAGCATTTAAAAATAAATATATTCAGCCCATTTCTCTTGATGGTGAAGGAGTAGTTTTATTGCTCAAACTAAGAAAAAGTCCCAAGAACAAAAAGTTTTGGGACTTTTTAGATAAGAGCTTCGTTTATAAAGTCATCAACAAGAAAATTATTTTATTTTGTCCCCTTCCTCATCCTCTAGAAAACCATCCTTGGAGGCTAACAAAAGGACCATTGTTATTTAAGCTAGTCGAAGAATTCCAAGGCGAAGCTTGTGAAATCAAAAGCGTTTTACTGCCTGATTATCGAGAAATTTCACCTTTTTGGTAACAAATTTTCAATAAGCCTTAAACCCAAATAGCTATTATCTTTCAAAATAATAAATTATCTTTTCAAGAAGCTCAGACAAGCTAAGTCATTAAACGAGAAGTATTATCAGTTATCAATGTTTACTTTATTAAGCTCACAATCAGAATTAAATTTAACCCTTCATCAATCTAATCAAACTCTATTTAAGTGCCTTAACACTATTAAGGGTGATGAACAATCAGATATTCCTTGGATAGTTTGGTTGCTAGAAAATCCAGACAGTATCTTTCCTCTACCTGGAAAAATAAATCTTTATAATCATGACTGTTTACATGTTTTATTAGGGCGGGATTTTTTCCCATTTGACGAAGCTTTTGTGGTTGGCTTTACTATGGGTAGCGACATGAGAGCAAATCGCTTTCACTTGGCGGTTTTTAAAATTTTATCTAGTTTGTTTTATCCTCAAAAATATAAGTTCAACCGAGAACATTTTAAGTTATTTGACCTAGCTTTTGACTATGGCAGAAGACTTAAGGTTAAAAATCTCAACCAGTTTAACTTCAAAGCTTATGAAAATAAAACAGTAGGTGAATTAAGAAAATACTTGGGAATTGAACTAGAAGAAGTCAAGCAATGTTTCGATTCGGTAGTTAAAAGTAGTTCTTAGTTTTTAGTAATTAGTTTCTTACGTGATTATGCTTGCGGAGGAAACCTCCGCGCATCTCACGCGCTTTTAGTTCTATTTATCGGAGGAGCAGATAACCCAAACTAATAACTGCGGAGTCGGAGTGTCTCCGAACAACTAATGACTAACAACTAATGACTAATAACTATTAAAGGACAAAAAATGAGAAGTACCTTATCTACACTCTGGGATAAAATTACTAAATCTAATCAGATAAATCAAATTAATTCTAAGAGTAAACAAGCTGTGCTTGAGAAGCATTTATGGCAGGATTGCTATTTTAGTGACGGTGGTTTAATCTTAGATTGGCGCAGAGTTTCTGACTATTTTGAGATTAGATTTATTTTAAAATATGCTTTTTTGATTAATAGAGAAGTAATTCGCTTCTCAGAGATAGAAATCAAAAATATTAGTGGCAATAAGTTAAGCAAAATTAAGCTGACAGTTACAACAAATGATTGGTTGGATAGAGAACGTCGAAACTTTATCGAGGTGGGGAATATGGAAAATTCGCAGGTTTTAGCTTTTGCTTTGACCAATATTCCTTTGTTAGCTCTGCGCGGAATTGAGAATGAATTATGCCTTTCTCATGGGAACCTGAATGTTGTTTTTCATTCACTAGAAGAAGATAGAACTAATACAACACTCGCTGGCACAATATTAGAAGTTATAATTCCCTCAACTTTTCCCTTTCA
>JAAUYH010161710.1_pt1 | contig 14207 bp, 4 predicted proteins | sample 7278061 | NCBI WGS metagenome assembly JAAUYH01 (sample SAMN14350203, study PRJNA611818) | marine sediment metagenome | isolation source: surface marine sediment (0.6m) | place: French Polynesia: Moorea | collected 2018-08
CAGTTAGTAATGATCATGTGATTATTCTTAAGTGTCTGAACTGTCAATAAGACAAATCGCGAGACTGCTAAGATGAAGTACTGTACTGTACATTCAAATTGAACGATGTCGTTAACATTTTTATTTCAAAATTAATGTTCGGTTTACAGCCGGTCCGACGGTATAGTACCGTAATGCAAGGGAAACCCCCCGACTAAGCACAATCGCGAGACTCTGAAAAACATCAAAAATTAACTGTGGCTGTTATTTATCCTCCATATTTTGTAGAGAAATTAGGTAACGTGTGGTCTCGTGACTGTGCTTAGTCCAAGGTTTGACCGTACTGGCTGACTGTAATTAATACATTGCTGTCGATTTTGGTGCTCTTGTACGGACCTGTACAGTACCTACGTCAAACTACTGTAAATCGTACAGCGTGCTGTCCGTACATCGTCCACTCATTGTTTTCGCTTAACGGTTCAGCGATGAAAATGAATGTCAGTGATTGGGAGATTTCGACACTATAGAGTACGATTATTACTAGTACAGCAACCATCTACCGTACCGTACCGCATAATGTCCCCTTGACTGCAATCAAACGGCTTGTTCTAAGTTCGAACAGAAGTCACTGTACCGCAGTACCGCGGAGCAACATCATCAGAGAATTGTAGGGAAGCTGCTGTGCATTCCGTTGAAGTGAAGCGCCCTTCTCAGAAGTGGAAGCCTACAAATTTGAAGCAATCTGAAAATTCGCATCGAATGCTTATTGAGCCGTGGTGAATTACGACGCACGATTCGGTTTCCCCATACTTCCGTCCTTTTTCTTCTGTCCAGTGTTGTCTTGCAAGTCCAGTTCATCATGTGCTCGTTATCCTGTTTCCTCGTCCCAACACCTGTTACAACACACCCAACATTAACCAAGAATTTCGAGACACCCTCGCGTCGTCGCAACCCGCTCGTATGCGTTCTTGATGAAGCGAAATCGAGAAACCCGGCAACGGCTGATGTTCCAGCAAAGAAGAAGGCGTACAAATTCCAGATCTCGCAAAATGTGACACCCGCGAACTATCGTGCCCTGTCTGATGAAGAAACTAGTACGCTACCACCACCACCGAAACACTACACGGTTCCGTTCTTGGGTTATTTTCTTGATTTGATGCTGAGCAAGACTGCGCGTCGCGATAAGGTTCGTCGATTCGGCGGCGTTTACACCACGAGTGGATTGATGTCGCGCATGCACCATATAACCGACTACAACGCTATCACTGAGATGATGAATGACCCGGACACGTTTAGAGCGGCAGGGGCAGACCCCAAGACAGTGCAACTCTTTACTGAAGAAGCTGTAAACGTACATGACGGAGAGATGCACGCGCAATTGAGAGCAAGTTTCACACCAGTATTCTCGCGCAAGGCGTTTCCCGCATACTTTCAGTTCGTTGAGAAACGCGTGGTCGCGAAATGGGCGAGCGTTGCGCGTGAATTTGCCAACGGCGAGAAAGTGTTGCTTGACCCGCAGTTTCGCGACCTTTACCTCGCCATTATGATTGAGATAAGTACAAGTATCACCAAAGACGACGACTACTACGCGCAGATTAATGCGTTGAACAAACGGTTGGGGTTTGCGCTTATTTCTCCGGAGTACGGTCCCATTTTCGAGGATGCCATGAAAGCAAAGGATGAATTGCGCGACCTCGTGAGTGGTGTCATTGAAAGAGTTCTTGTTGAACAGGCTGACGTAATCAAGACACTTCGCTCGTATGGCGGTGAGGTTATTGCACAAGGAAGCAAGGACCTTGGAAACACGGAAGTTAACATGCTACTACTATGGCTGGCTGCGGAAACGAAAATTCAAATTGGTGTGAAGAATGACCCTGTTCTATATCAGAACCTGGCTATGAAGATTGTGGGCATTTGGTTCGCTGGTTTTGCAACTTCTGCCATCACTTCCTCATGTGCAATCTTCGAAATGCTGCGTGACCGAAGCTTATGGAATGAGCTTGTGGCCGAACAGGAAGTTATAATCGCTAAAAACCAAGGCGCTCGCCGAATTGAATATTCTCAATTGAGTGAAATGGTCAAGCTTGAGTCTGTAATCAATGAAGCTTTACGATTACATCCAGTAGCGTTGGGTGTAGTTCGAAAAGTGAACCGTGATGTCGAAGTTTTCGGTCGTCGTATTGAAAAAGGGGACAAGGTTTGGTTCGACTTTGCAAGCGCAATGATCGATGATGCATACTATCCGGATGGGGAACAGTTCAAATGGGATCGCTTCTTAAAGCAGGAAGGCAGGAAGCCAGTTCCGAAGGTTCTTACTTTCAGCCCACCAGGGGCGCCTCATTATTGTGTTGGAGCACAGTTTGCTTACATGATAATGAAAACAGCTATAGGAGAATTGCTCCGGAGTTACTCGGTGAAACTTGACCCGACTGCAAGTACTGAGTACTCAATCCTTCCAGAGAACGTACCCAAAGCAAAGGTACCAGTATCTGACTTTACAAGTCATGCTTAAACTTGAAGAAGATGCTCACAGGAAGAAGCAGTTAGCGAAATGGTAGGATATTATGAGATCCGTATGACTTGCGTAAATAGCCGTTAGTTTTGGCTGTAGAATCCGTTCTTGTAAAAACATTGAATCTCCGAAATATGGTTTTGTTGTTCTTAATGACTATTTCACAACCGAGACGGATCGAGGAATTTAGATCATCGATCGTTGATCGTGAAATGGAAGAACTTGAAGGATTGGATCTTTGAAAATCAAACCGAACGGCAAGTTGCGATGTGTGACAAATAGGGAAACCTCAGTTTTAGAAGTCGTGAACGGAATATTATCATATGTATGTTTTCTCCTGCATTGAGCGCAGAACAAGTGCAGCTTACTAGATATTTGAAAGGAATACTTATTAACCGAAGAGTTGTATCACAATTGATTGTGATCGAACTTCTCATTTCAAAGTTCTCCCAAATAATGGTACAATCAAAACTTCCCTGAACTATCTGTTCGAATTACTAATGGGAGCAGAGGCGCTCCATGTTGTTAACACGCCTCGATTTTTTTTGAAAAGTCCCCTATCTCAAAGCCGTTGAAGTTCGATGTCAACACCTGGTTCCGTTGTAGTAGGAAGGCCACAAGTAGATGGCAGTAGCAGCAAACATTATAAACTTTTCTGAGCTATCGAGCCTCGTACTTAGTGCTTTCTCAGATGCAGGAGCAGTAAATCAAATCTTTAGTCAGTACTATCAACTTTAAATACTTAAATATCTCATTCTAAAATCCAGTTAATCGTCCAGCATCTTTTTCTACATTTTCCTTCCACGGTAGAAGGTCAGTCGCACAGAAAAAAATTGTAGAAATGCCTGTTGTATCATGAATGAAATAGCTCTCCTTCTTTTTGGCTAGATATGTTCTATACACACACGTAGAGAATATCGATTATTAGCTAGAATGAAAAATTCGGTAGATAGTTGTCTCTAGACCGTCCACGAAGAATATGCTGTATTTCTCAAAGTTTTAATGGAAGGTCAAAACCCATTAATTAACGGCTGAGGAATCCGTCCCGCTTGAAAGAGATCGTTGATTGTTTTAGGATGTATTTTTAGTTCAAAGATCAACCAAATTCAACCTAGCACTCACAAAATACATATCAAATTTGTTATTTTCTTGAACAGGAATATTTTCGAATTGCCGCGACATCAGTATTCTATCGCTTTTAATGAACGATGGAGCATGCAGTGCTTTCCGAGTTAACGTTTAAGAAAAATTAATTGAAATTGCGAACAAATATTTCATAGTACGGTCAATTTAATACTTATCATAGGTGATATGGAACTGATAATACCTCTCCTAAAACCGATTATTATTTGAGCAAACCGAAAGAACTTCAAAAAATAAATAGGTCACTGTATCACAAATAAGAGCAGTTTCATAGTAATGAGTAACAGAAGAAAAAAGGAAATTCAATCACAGTGAAGAGAGAAACACGTATCTGAAATCAAGAAAAGTACAAAATTGAACATGGTCCATCTAGCAGTATCAGTTCGCTTTCGGGAAAATATAGAAGCTTTTAAAATATCATTTTTGCTGAAAGTGACCAGTTAATGACTATAAAATGAGAAAAGATGTAAACGGTTAGGTGAGCGGGTATAAGTGCTGGTTTATGAATTGAACCAACATTATTAGTATTAATGGAACAGAGAAATTCAAAAATCACATGGTTGAAAAGTATACTCATCGATTTTAGGGCAATTCATCCTGAAGTTAGATTATGGCTTTTCAATATATAACTATCTCTGACAATAAGAAATTTTTCACCTGCAATGACTACTCGGTAGGATTTCAGTATACTAGTTGTTGCCGAGAAATTTCGTTTAAAATTTTTGATTTGTTGACGTTCCCGTAGTCCAGTTCTATTACAAGAGCTTTCCGGGATCGAACCGGTGATTAAGTATTCCCTCTTCTTCCCTCCGATTTTCTGTGATTCCTTTTGATTCCCGTCTCTTTTTCTGACTGACGTTAACCATAAGTCACTTACCAGAATTAACGCAAATAGATGGGAGCAACTTGCAGCAGTTTCTTGAGAAAGCGGACCCTGACAGGGGGTTTGATAAAAAGAAAGAAACGTAGCGAGCGACTTTTGAATCACTACTACTAGCTACTAGTTCAAATTGCTAGATTATCCTACCTACGTTCTCCAACTACGGAGGCGACACGCAATTCAAGGATTGAATGGGGCCATGGTCCTACGTTTGGAAGTGCTTCCGCCATATTTGTTGGGCAGTACTACGAAAGGATCCGGGCAGATTCTACTTACGCTTTTCATCCGAATACTAACGAGCAAGACAGCTGGTGGTCTTCAATAACGTCTGGTGCATTTGAAGGCTATGAACAAGCGCGATTCAAATCTTTATTCGGGGAGGAAGCCGGCTTCTATGAGCCGGTAAGCTTCTTCGAGAATGCAGTCTAACCATCCACGTTTTCTTTCCTTTTTTCCCTCTTTTTGTTTCACAGGTTCAGTAAATGCGTGTGCTTGTTTGGTTTTATTACCGCTTCCTCTTTGTGTAGTCGGCAAACGTAACACAGCCATGGAAGACGCCGTAAATATAATTAATCGGCACAAACTTCTCTGTTCAACCTTACCTGTAAGACTGAAAATTCCCTAATATCTCGAGGTTCTGCGACTATTAGTCGTATGTTGGATGTACAAATTCAATAAATACTTTTCTATATCTCCTTTCTGTACTCGAACTCACAATCCGCTAGAGACCCATCTATTTCATTTTTAATGCTCTTTCGACTATCCACAGAGCAAGTACAGAGTGTATCATTCCTGCCTCATTCGGCTGGAGGACGAATATTATCGAATGAAAATTAGTGTTCGCATATTAATTCTAGGGTCCTACGGAAATAATCCCGATTCATTTAAACAAAAAATTAACAACTCCGCGCGCACCTAAACCACCTTGCAGCATGGTTGTATGCCCGAAAAGAAGGTAACAACAATAGTATTTTGATTAACATAATTTTTTATTTAAATTCCGATATAAACTGGAGGAAACACACTGGTCTTGTAACTTACCAGTGGTAACGGAACTATTTACGTTCCCGGTAAAATGTAATGTAAATCATATCGAAGTTCGCCCCAAACTTTTGCTACAATACTTAAAAATCTCTCTTTTCCAGCATGAGCTTGCCTGTTACAAAAGAAGTCTCTCAAACAACTAGCTAAGCCTAGGCCCCAAGGTAAACCAATGCTTGCTTATGACCCAGCCGAAATTGGATTCTCTCGCGATAAAATGTCACTGCCCGCGTCAACTCTCTTCATCGCGCTCATGTTAGCGACTGCGAGTGCTAGACCAGCTTATCGAGACCTGATTCCAAACGCGAACCAAGGCCTAAGGTGTGACCGTATCGGTCATTATGATTGCCTTATAGGCAACAAAACGGTCAATGCATTCGGACAAGATTTCGCGAAGTTCGGTTACGTGTGGAGCAAGGAGTTCTGCGAGAGAGATAGTGATGGCGACAAGGTATCGAATGGCGCTGAACTAGGAGATCCGTGTTGTGAATGGACTCCCGACAATGGAGCTCGTCTTCGAGTTATTGACATTTCGCAGCCCGGTGACAAGTATTCAGTTCCAGCTCTGATGCAACACAACTCTTGCGTTGGAAAGTCTCCCCCAGAGAGGCTATTGCAAGAAACTCCCAGTATGAAGGTCATGAGCTCGCCTGGGCCCGGAAGCGCATGTTTTCCGGGTAACGCACGAGTGGAATTACGAAGTGGCAAGATGGTGCAAATGAGAGACCTTCAAGTGGGAGACGAGGTTGCTGTTGGAAAAGGAAAGTTCTCGAAAGTATTCATGTTCACGCACAAGATGCGTTGGTGGAAAAACTCTTACGTGACTCTCAAGACTGAATCAGGTGCTATGGTGTCGGCTACAGAAGATCATTTCATCTACGTCAATGGTCGTCTGATGCCAGTGGGCAGGGTCGGTGTAGGCCAATTTCTAGAGCTGGAAAATGGAACCTCATCCCGTGTTGTTAAGGTCAGCCGTGAATTTGCTGATGGTCTCTACAATCCACAAACCTTACATGGAGACATTGTTGCGGATGGGATTCGCACTTCTACGTACACGAAGGCTCTTCCCAGCAGAATCGCTCACGCCGTTCTCAGTCCTCTTCGCACAATCTACACGATGGCTGGTATGTACTCTCGTTTCTTTGAAAATTGATCAAGATCTTTGTAACGTTAGGCATATCTGTAACATAATTGAGTGTAGATTCCTTCTGTCTACAGTTTGTAATCATTCTTGAATGGCTTTGTTGTAAATACTTTCCTTTTCCAACACCACATCTCGTTTTATTTTCAGTGACCCATACTTCTAGTTCGTCGATTTCAAAACCAACTATCAGTGATCTACTCCCACCCTCCGGAAATACTTGACCACTTACCGCGATTTCTCACAATTATCGATGTTGCGTTACTTTGAATGCAGTGATTTAGTGAGACGAACGTACAATAGCATCTTGTTTCACTTACACTCACAGTTCTATAGTTCTGTTTCTCAGAATATGGCCACAGAGTACTAAATGTTGTGGCTTCAAGATGGCGACGTAAATGGCTTTCTAATCTCCTCCGAAATTCAGCTTGCGGTTGCTGCCTTCTTCACAAGATCATGGACCAAGCATTAGGAACCACCGAATAATGCTCGTGATCTGGCCGTGAATAAGAAACTACCGCGCGGTATTGACTCCAAATTGAGACAAAGTAGAGTACTTCGAATAAATCGGAACAACAAGCCCGTAACTATCGTTGTTTGGGACGAAAATATCTTTACTTCAGCTGCTAATACTCTCAAAGAACTGAACTGCTAGAGTTTCGTAGAGAACTGCTCAAAAAAAGTGGACAAGTATTTCCGGGCGGAGGGAGTACCAAGAACAAAACAGTACGTCGGAAATTACACATTGCATCGCCAAGTTTTAGATAGATGCGGATTCTACAGCTGAAACGAGTACGGAGTAGCTCTTTACGCAAATCATCTAAATCTGAAAGTACCCTAGCGTTTCTCTAATTCCTTCTTCCTGCGCACATGTTCTTTAAGTTTGAACACGATTTGTAAAGTCCGATACTCGTATCTTTGCTTTGGGTACGCGCTCTGGGAATACGGCGTACTCAGTACTTGCAGTCGGGTCAAGTTTGACCGTGTAACTCCGGAGCAATTTTCCTATAGCAGTTTTCATTACCAAGTAAGAAAACTGTGCTCCAATACAATAATGAGGTACCCCTGGTGGGCTGAAAGTAAGAATCTTCGGAACTGGCTTCTTGCCTTCCTGCTTCAAAAATCGATCCCATTTGAATTGCTCTCCATCCGGATAGTACGCATCATCGATCATCGCGCTTGCAAAGTCAAACCAAACAATATCTCCTTTGTCAATGTGACGGCCGAAGACTTCGACGTCACGATTCACTCTTCGAGATACACCCAATATTACTGGATGTACACGTAAAGTTTCATTAATCGCAGACTCAAGCTTGACCATTTCACTCAATTGAGCGTATTCAATTTGGCGAGCGCCTTGGTTCTTAGCGATGATATCTTCCTGTTCTGCCACAAGCTCATTCCATAAGCTCGGGCTACGCAACGTTTCGAAGAACAGGCATGAGGAAGTGACAGCGGTAGTTGCAAAACCAGCGAACCAAATGCCCACAATGTGTTGAGCAAGGCTCTGATATACGACTGGGTCATTCTTCACACCGGTCTGAATGCCCTTTTCCGCGGCTATCAAAAGTAGCAGCATGTTGACTTCAGTGTTCCCAAGTTCCTTGCTTCCTTGCGCAATGACATCATCGCCATAGGAACGAAGCGCTTCGATTACCTCCGCCTGCTCAATAAGAACTCGTTCAATGACACTGCTCACAAGGCCAAGCAATTCAAACTTGGCTCTCATCGCATTCTCGAAAACTGGACCGTACTGCGGCGTAAGAAATCCATAATTCAACCGTAGGTACAACGCGCGAATCTGGGTGTAGAATTCGTCATCTTTCGCCACGCCTGTGGTTATCTCAATCATAATCGCGAGGTACAGTTCCCGAAACTCGGGGTCGAGCAACACTTTTTCGCCGTCGGCAAATTCACGTGCTATGCTCGCCCATTTCGCGACCACTCGCTTCTGAATGAACTGAAAGTACGCAGGGAACACCTTGCGCGAGAATGCGGGTAGGAAGTTTGCTCTCGATTTCGCGTGCACCTCCCCATCATTCACAATAAGAGACTGTTCACCAAAGACATTCACCAGCCGAGGGTCTGTTCCTGCCGCTCGGAACGTGTCCGGGTCGTTCATCATCTCGGTGATGGCATTGTAGTCGGTGATGAGGTGCTTGCGCGAGAATAACCCACTCGAGGTATAAACACCGCCAAACCGACGAGCCTTATCGCGCAGCGCAGTCTTGCTCAGCACCAAATCAAAAAAATAACCAAAAAACGGAACTGTGTAGTGTTTCGGCGGTGGTGGTAGCGTACTCGTTTCGTCGTCGGACAGGGCACGATAATTCGCAGGCGTCACATTCGGCGACGTCTCAAATGAGTACACCTTCTTCTTCTTCTTCTTCACCGGAACATCAACCATTGCCGGGTTTCGGGATTTCGTCTCATCAAGAACGCAAACGAGCGGGTTGCGACGACGCGAGCGTGTCTCGAAATTCGTAGTCGATGAGTGGGTCGTAACGATGGGTGCTGGGACGAGGAAACAGGTGAACGATGTCATGATGCCTTCGACTTGGGACAGAAGAACAGACAGAGCGAAGAGAGTGGAACTATAGTATGGGAAAACCGAATCCTACCACATAATTCACCACGACTCGTCATAGAGTGATTCGATTTTATAGGTTGCTTCAAATTGCAAGCTTTCATTCCTGAACGAGGAGGTTTCCTGGCTTCATTGGAATGCGCAGCAGCTTTCTTCGGTTTTCCGATGAAGTTCCTATGCGATACAAACTTGCACTTTAACTTAGAACTAGCGCTTCAGTTACAGTCGAGTCGGCATTTTAGTTGGTTATTGTACTGGTAGTAAAAATCTCGCTCGACAACCCACTGAACTGTTCAGACGACTGACAAGAACCGCGGGTCGTCGATGAAACTACTGTAAAGTGTATCTTGGCTGCGATAACTTAAATTTGTTTTTACAATCCATGCTATGCGTTTCTGACTTTTTCGACCATCGAGAAACTACATTAGTTCACGTTACAGAGTTGCAGAAGTTATCCTATCCCTTCTCGACAGAGTAAATCTTTGGTTTTGTGTCTAGCCGTAAGTGGTGCCACCGAACTTCGTAGATATAACCTTACCTCACTAATTTGAAATCGATTTGTACGAAATACTTTAGTGAGCATCTGTAAAAAAATTCATGTAATTGATTTTAACGATGTTTAGATTATAACGGGTCACAAACGGTAGGTAGAAGTTTCTGGCCTTCGGACAGACAGCGCTCCGCTCCTATATCTGAGAATTCAGTTAAGAATGCTTGTCTTTAAAAAATTGACTAAATGAACTATCGGATTTTATATGTCTGATTGCTTTCATTCAGTCCGCATGAAAAAATGAAAAGAAAATTTAATTGTATCACGATGTTGATCAAAAAGAAATTATCAATTGCATGCAAATCTTTAAAAGGAGTCCTGGTAAAAATGAAGTATGAAAGGTACATGATGATGAAAAAAGAGCTTGTATTTGCCAAGAATAGTGTATTGTATTTTGCAACTTATATTCTGAAAAGTTCAGTGTAACATATGAAATTTATTTTAGATATAAGCAAAACTATTTGAAAGAAAGAAAGAATGAAGTATTTTTGTCCGTGAAAAATAAGAAGATAAGTTAGTTCAAACTACAACTTGGTATACTATGTTTCTAATAGTCAGCAAGGAATCTGGATCAGCGAACAAACATACAAATTTCTTAGATGTGTGATCCGATACATTGAGATGTACAATTCCTCGGATAAAATCCAGCTATCTGCTGAATTTTATTCCAAGATTATATTAAATTTATTGAATTTAACCCTTGTCAGTTTTCATGACAACGCGTGCATGTACCGATAATTTTTTCCAATGAATCCAGGAACTGGGAGATACTGATCTACAGGCTTGCATTTCATGTAAGGCATGCATGGCGGTAGATTCATTTCGCTCACTTCCTTTGTTGCAAGCCTTCTTCGTCAATCGCAGAAGAAAAATGGGTATAGTCAAGAGAATGAATCAGCCGAAGTATCGTTGCTGAGCTATTACAGTCGAATACCTTAGGACGTGAAAATTCTGAAATCGCGATATAGGGAGGATTGTCTATCGCTGTCTACGATCTGTTTCTCTCTGGAGCCACTAAAAATTGCAGAAAATATTTGCTTAAAGCATCCGATTAGAAGTACTTCATTTTTATCAAAGAGTTGACAAATTCTTTTTATTGTAACGGAACAAACGCCAAACAAACATGGGAACTATAATTCGCTATCGATGTCACCGCTACCGCTCCAATTGGGACGAGATTGGGAAATCAAATGGCTTTCCGTGGTGTTTGAACTCCTGGTACAGAACCATTGGTCTGTGACAAGTGATGGATCACCGGTGATCGCCTTAGATTATGAAGGCTACACACTCACGGGTCAGCACTGGAGTAGGGAAGTCCGGACTTCGATCAACGTACACGGGCGGCGCCGTGGCAGTTCATAGACGGTACAAACGTTTGTAATTTTACTCTACTTAGTAATAAAGCTTGGTCTGTAGGCTGCAGATACGGATCAGGGACCAAACTTGCTTGGTTTACCGTTAGTTTCCTATGGTTTAAATACTATGCGTACAGTTAATACATCCATGACAAATTGTGTGCATGGAGGGTGAAAGCGTGGATCTCTGTCAGGGTAATAGTGCGATAATCCTGACATTTCTGTATGGATTAGACAATTTTGATGAAGCAAAATTTCTGATGAAAGTATCGTGCACGCTTAAATAAATTTACAGAATACAATCTATTAACTGGATCGGCTCTTCTACGGAAATCATATTTGTTTGGTACTAAATTACGGATTGAGAAAGCTTCTCGAAAATTTTATGGCTAGAACCATTGGTCTCAATTCAAATAGTTTGGGATTTGTGAAACTTGAACTGGTGGACAAGATTATACTGTCCACGTAAGTGAGGGAACTACAGTGAAAGGCTCGGTCCAGTAAATCGGTGACCTCAGAATCGGCAGTCGGATAGATTTAGGCAGACCAAAGTAGTGTGATAGAAATGTTACACTGGTAATGAATGGTCGACTGCGTCAGCCTCACTGAAAAAACGACGTGGTCTCCGAATGACGGCTAGGCCCTCCGTAGGAGCCGCCCTGGATGTTTACAGTGTAAGTAATGCTTACATTGCTCTAACAGTACAGATGGTAAACGTGGGAATCCTGTCTAAAGTAAGATCATTACATAGCCGAAAATCGGAAAAAAACGATGGAAAGTTCAGGTTCAGGTGCATGTGTAGGGAACGATCCGTTTTTTTCATTTAATGCAAATTTGGAGAAAAGAGAAATCGATAGGAAGACACGGAAAAATACTTATTAAATGGAATAAAAAAGGAAAGAACAGAATAGAATGAATTGTGTAAAGAGGAAAAGGGGAAAATAGTGTATTAGTAACTGACTAAAACTGTTCATATTGAACCGAGCAGTTAGTTATGTACTTGCGACTGCAAGTACAGTAGCAATACCCTTCTTTTCTTCTTGGGAGCAAACCTGACTTTATGCTACCAAGTAAACTTTTCGACGTACTAAAATCGGATCACTGGGATGATTTTCGAAGTTTGTGATTCTCCAACTAGTGCCTAAGACAGATAAATAATTAGCCTCGATGAAGGAATTGAATTCGTCAGCTTGGACTCTGTATTATAAGTTGAAATAGTGAATTGATTGCTCTGCTTAAAATATGTTTGACTACGTCCTCAATGGAATCAAATCGAAGTGAAAGTATTGAAAAGTTCATGTTGCACTGAAACCTTGGAAGAATTTTTGGATAATAAGGACCGATCTACCGATTCCTAATTTCAATATTCTGCTTCTGAATTTTCCGTTATTATTTTTAATGAAGACTCGTGCCATTTTCGAGGAAATACCGCAAATCATAGCTTTTCGAAGTGTCAAGTATGTTCTTCGTTTTTGTAACAGCTGACAATTGCCGTTTATGAAGCACAAAGGAAGTATATATAACATTCATCGGCACTCTGGCTCATCCACGCAATGAATCTTTCTGATACCACTGACAAACTCTTCAAACGTCGTGATTTTCTCATGCTTCAATTGAACTTGGTTACGTTTTAAGTGTGAAAGCCTTTCTTCTTCTTTTTCAGATATAAGTTGATTATTTCGCTATCGGCGATCTCAGTTTCGTATGAAATAGGCTATGAGAAATGCCTTGCGGTACTAAAGAATGATTTTTAGATATTGATTTGCTTTTGAAGACGATTTTCTCATGATTTCTTGCAATATATCAAATGTATTGGAAAATATCAGCTCTATCACCGAAAGTCTGTAGAAGATTCTATTTAGAACTATGCACGTACCGGATCCAAATGGCTGATTTACCAATCTTAAACTTTACCAGATAGAATGCAAATAATTAGATCGTTCCCTTTAATAGTTTAATTTTGATGCCCAAAAAGTACTGCTGCTAAATGTTCAATATTACCACTACTAATGAATTTGAATAACAGTTACGAAAAAGATGTAAAGTAAATTCCGAGGAATTCAGTCCTTCGAGAGCTTCCTGAACAACCGAAAAAGAATGATTTCCTGATCGAAATTGTACTTGAAAAATTGATAGGCTATGAGCCATAATATTTTATCTGTCGTTCAAAAGTTCATATATAGAATTGAGCAAATAGCAGGAAGATTTTCCAGATGATGAGTGTCATTGAGGCGAAGGCCTGCAGGCGACAGGTTGGAGTAGGAAAAATTAATTTGGTGAGCCCAATGCCAGAAACTCGGTAAAAAACTACGCCACACTCAGTTGTTCTGTTTTTATATATACAGGCTAACGAGTTGCAAGAGTCGGAAGAGTTAAGGATCTTGATTGGCAATAGCCGGAAAGTTTTTATGAATATTCTCGAAGATGACAGTAACTTCATCGACGGGTGACTGTATTTATTGTAGAAGGGCTGCTGTAAGGTATACAGTCTTGTGCAAAAAGTTTGGGCCCCCTCCTATTTTCTGATTATTGAGCATACGTTTGATATTTCTGTGCTATTACAGAAGGAATTTATCTTTGTACTCTGTATGCGTAATTACATTAAGGAACTACCGTTAATACGGCGTAGGGTGAATTGTTGAAAATTACTATTTTCAAAGTATCCTCGGAAACGTTTATAGTTGTAAAAGTTTTGAAAAACAATGACATAAAATTTTAGACAAGAACTATTCTATTTAAATGAAATTTTTTTTCGTAACTTTCATCTTATTCTCTGATAAATATCTCTTCGTATTTTTCACTTCTTCAAAGCTATCCTCTGTTTTTAAGTTCATTGTTGTGGTAATAACTAATCTATGTCTTGGTCGAAGTTAAGTTTTGAATAAAGAAATTATTTGATACATAATTGGTTGGAAATGAAAGTATTCTGGAGTAGTTGAAATTATCCTTTTCATATAACTAGCATGTTATGCAATACTTGTATTTGTTCGCTTCTTTCTATCGAATTGGAATTTACATA
>JAAUYH010003013.1_pt1 | contig 14206 bp, 10 predicted proteins | sample 7278061 | NCBI WGS metagenome assembly JAAUYH01 (sample SAMN14350203, study PRJNA611818) | marine sediment metagenome | isolation source: surface marine sediment (0.6m) | place: French Polynesia: Moorea | collected 2018-08
CGAAACCGGCCGGCTCGCACTTCGTCCTGCAGGCGGCGGTTGGTGGCGGCCACGATGCGCACGTCTACCTGGCGCGTCTCCGAACTGCCGACGGGAGAGAACTGCTTTTCCTGGACGAAGCGCAGCAGCTTGGCCTGCACGTCGAGGGGCAGTTCGCCAATCTCGTCCAGGAACAGGGTGCCGCCGTCCGCCTGCGCGATGCGACCCGCCGACGCTCGCTCGGCGCCGGTGAACGCGCCCCGGGTGTGTCCGAACAGCTCTGCTTCCAGCAGGCTGGCGGCGACGGCGCCGCAGTCGAACACGACGAACGGTGCGGCCCGCCGGTCGCTCAGTTCGTGGAGCGACTGCGCCAGCATTTCCTTGCCCGTGCCGCTCTCACCGATGATCAGCACCGTGGCGTCCGACGGCGCGACCTTGCGCAGGGTCTCCATTACCGCGTGCATGGCCGACGATTGATAGATCATCCTCGAGTAGTGGAGCGCCTGCCTCAGCTCGTGCACCTCTTCGCGCAGCTTGCGGCTCTCGCGGTCCTTCTCGCGGATCCAGCGGGCCGACAGTGCGGCGCGATCCATGGCCACCGCCATCTGCGATGCCAGCGCGTTCAGAAATACAATGTCGGAGGAGTCGAGCTGCAGCCGGTGTCCCTCGGCATCCAGGTAGATGCAGCCCATCCGCGAGTCCTGGCTGACGAGCGGCACGGCGTAGGCGCAGAAGCCGGTCGCATCGGAGTCGCGGCCATGGGCGCGCGCGACGCGGCCGGTCTCGAGCGCTTCGGCAATGACTGCCCTGTCATGTTCGTCCAGTTCGAAGGCCCGTCCGGATGCCCGTCCGTCGTCGGCGGAGTCATCGCGCACGTTGCTGGCAAGGCTGTGGAAGTCCCCGTCCACTACCGAGTACAGCGCCACCCTGTCCGGACGAAAGCCGATGGCGAGGCGATCGACGAACTCGGTCGCGATGGCCTCGGGCACTGTCTGGGTGGAGATCAGAGCGACCGTTTCCCACAACAGCAACATGTTGCGGTAGTCCTTTTCCGTATCTGCCGCGAAAATGCCGCTCAGCGGGTTTACCAGAGCGCGATCCAGACCGTCGCCACCTGCCATGTTGGTCACGATGATGCGTGCCCCGCCGGACAGGCGGGCACCGTTGAGCGCGGCGTCGGCGCGCTGCGAGATTTCCGTTTCGATGCCGCTGTTGCCGGCAATGTCGTCCGCCACGGCTACCGCGGCGCCGATGCTGAAGGTCAGCGCGACGGTGCCGTCGACGTAACGGGTCGACGACAGCTCTCGGCGCAGCTTCTCCGCGGCGGCCCGGCACTGCGCCATGTCGGTGGCGGGTAGCACCGCGGCGAAAATGGCGCCGCCGTAGTGGAAGACGCCGTCGGTCTGGCGCAGGCAGCGCTCCAGCGTTTCGGCGATCTGGCGTATGCCCTGGTCGCCCTGTCGCCTGCCGTAGCGCACGTTGATCATTGTGAAGTCGTCCGGGTTCACCAGCATCAGGCCGATCGCCTGCTGGTTGCGTCGGACCGCCATCAGCGCGCGTTTGAGGAAAATCTGCATCTCCATCCGGCCGGGGAGCTGGCTGACAGGGTCCTGCAGCAGCTGCGACTGGTGGTAAACGCTCCACGCGAGGCGCAGGCACACGTGGGTGAGGGACAGTGCCGGCTGCTGGCCATGCGCCGCATCCGCCTCATCCGGGTCGATCTCGTCATGAAGCGCCGCCGGGTTCTTCGCGCCGCTCAGACCGATCCAGATCGCGCCGTCACGAGCCGGCGCCGTGCTGACCTCAGGCTCGGCGCGCCGCTCGCCGATGGCAAGCCGCTCCGATCGCCTGCGCACCAGCAGTTGGTCGACGGCAACACGCAGCAACGTGTCCCCGCGGTTCCGGCCCGGGATCGACACCACGCGACGATCCGGGTGGTTGCCAGCAGCGTACTGCGAGAGGAACTGCCAGGCCGACGCCTCGTCCGCGAACTCGGGCACGGCGTCACCGTCACCGCGTCCTGCAACCACCATCGTCTGCCGATCCAGCGGCTCCATGCACAGCAGAGCCGTGGCGTGACTGGCACCGGTTGCCTGCCGGACGCTATCGAGGAATTCGTTGAGCAGATTCGCCGCTTGCATACCGGGTCCTAGGCTTCGTCTCGAGCTTCGATCCAGCGCGCCAGCGTCGACGGCAGCGTATCGGCGAGGGGCTCTGGCAGGTCTTCCTGACAGTGTGAATGGGTGCCGTTCAGCAGCCACTCCGCGGCGAGCACGGCCCGGCTGGGGAGTGCAAGCGACCGCGTGTCGCGATCGCCGTCGGGCCGCGCTTCGCCAGCGTAAACGTCGGCGTGGCTGTCCGACACTGCGTCCACCACCTCGGCCGGCAGGTTCCACAGTCTGAGGATGACTGCGCCCAGCTCGCCGTGCGTGATGCCGAATTCCTCCTGCTCCAGCCGTGCGAGCTGCGCTTCGTCGCCGCCGCTGCGCTGGAACATCGGTTGATAGCGCGCGGCCTCGTTCTGCAGCAGCACCATCAACCCGATGTCGTGAAGCAGACCGGCCAACAGGCAGTGGCCGATCTGCCGGCGGTCGGCCTTTTCGATACGGCCTATGCGCTGCGCCAGCCTGGATACGTCGACGACATGCTGCCAGAGCACGTCGAGCTTCAGCCCCGGCGGCGGCAGGCCCGTAAACAGGTGGGCCGCGAGCACCAGGCCGAGCAGGGCGTCGGTTCCGATCAGCGCAATTGCCTCCGCCAGGTCGCCGATGGCCCCGGGGCGCCCGTAGAATCCCGAGTTGGCGATCTTGAGGGTGCGGGCGACCAGGGCCGGATCGCGGCTCGCGATGTCGGCCATGCGCGAAGCGGTGGCCGACGTGTCGCCGATCTGCTCGCGGATGTCGAAGTAGAGCAGCGGCGGTGAGGGCACGTCGTAGAAGCGCGAGATGATGCGCTTCAGGTTCTCGTCGCGAGCGGTCCGGTCAGACACCTCGGCTGCGGCGTCGAGAACCGCCTGCAGGGCGGCGGGATCGGATCGCAGCGCCAGCGTCTGGTGGGCGCCGGCCACCTTCAGGGGCGGGTTGTCGACCAGCGCCAGCCGAATGGTCCCCGGGCTCGCTGTCGCCACCGACGCGAACAGCGACTCCTGATCGCTGGTCTTTTCGAAACAGCCCACAACAATGTTCGCCGGCCGGCTCTCGAGGCGCTGCAGAGCCGACTGACCGTCCATGCTCTGCACGACCGACCAGTCCCGCTCCTGCGCGCCGAGCGCGCGCCGAAAGGCGGGCAACGTGTCCTGCCGCGGGCCGACGATTAAGAGTTCTGTCACCAGGAAGCCCCGAAATTTCTGCCGATCCACCGAAATATCGGCGTGTCGGGTCGGTTCTTTAGGGGCCAAACGGTGGTATCTGGAGACCGGTCCCCCGGGGGACCGGCGGTGTGTCAGCCAGCACCTGTGCAGCGCTGGGTGGGCAGCAGCCCGTGCTCCTGGGAGCCCACGAGCACGGGCCGCGTGAGGATCAGAGCCGCGGTCTTGTTGCGGTTCCCGTGCCGGCGGTCCCGACCAGCAGTTCTTGCAGTGCGTCGATGGCCATCGGACGGGCAAGACCGAAGCCTTGAGCGGACGGGCAGCCGACACGTCGGAGCCAGTCGCGCTGCGCGTCGGTCTCTACACCTTCCGCCACCACGTCGAGATCGAGGCGTGCGGCAAGATCCAGAAGACAGGTCACGACGCTCTGGATGGCCCCGTCTTCCGGCAGGCGATCGATCAGGGCCTTATCCAGCTTGAAGGCGCTGATGGGCAGATCGGTCAGGCAGGCCACGGACGAGTAGCCGATGCCGAAGTCGTCGATGGTGATGCGGGCGCCCCGTTTGGCCAGGGCTTCCAGGACGTGAGAGCCGTCTCCGTCGGTGGACAGCCGCTGGCGCTCGGTCAGCTCGAACTCGAGATCGTCATACGCCAGTCCGTGCGCATAGATCTCCTGATCGAGAAATCGCATGAGTTCATCGTCGCAGTTGAGCTGGCGCGCCGACAGGTTCAAGGCCACCCGGGGCAGCACGCCGCCCGCGGCGCGCACGGCGACCAGGTCCGCGCAGGCCCGTTCGATGACGGCCCGACCGAGGGGCACGATCAGGTCGCTGCGCTCGACCAGCTCGATGAAGCGGTCGGGGTAGATGAGCCCGCCCTCCGGATCGACCAGGCGGACGAGCGCTTCGGCCGCAAGAAGGCTGCCGGTAAGGAGGTCGTACTGGGGCTGGTAATGCAGCGTCACGCGACCGTCGTCGAGGGCATCCCAGACCTCGGCGATCGTCAGGGGCAGAGCCCTGGAGGCGACCGCCGCGGCTCTTGCCCGGGCGGAACGCCGTGTTTCCAGGTCCAGGATCCGAGCAGGCTCGCGCCTTGCGGTCTCATGGCGCGGCCTGCCGGTGGCGATGGGGAAATGAATGACATTCTGAGTGTTCATGATCTTGCTTCTTCCTTCCCTGCACTCAGTCGTCGTCGTTCAGCAGAAGTGTCTGGCTCTGAGCGTCGAGCAGGGGATCGACATCCTGCACCGCGTCGGCCCAGAGGTAACCGTCGGCCCACAGATAGCCGTCTGCCCAGAGGTAACCGTCAGCCCAGAGGTAGCCATCCGCCCAGAGGTAACCGTCGGCCCACAGGTAGCCATCGGCCCAGAGGTAACCGTCAGCCCACAGGTAGCCGTCGGCCCAGAGGTAACCGTCGGCCCAAAGGTAGCCATCGGCCCAGAGGTAGCCGTCGGCCCACAGGTAACCGTTGCTCCAGTAGGTGTCACCCCACAGGTTGGCGGTGTCCTCGACGAGCACCATGGTGCTGCCGTCGGTAGCGGTGCCCAGCGCCATCATGGGCGACAGGGCCTCACCGATGACGGTGGCGGTCTCGTCCAGCGCCGCTTCGACGTTCAGCAGGCCGGCGCCGGTGACCGTCGCGTCGCCCGGCAGCTCCGTCGCCGAGCGCATCAGACGGGCCTTGACCGTGGCCGGGGTCAGCGTCGGGTCGTTGGACAGCATGAGCGATGCGGCGCCTGAGACCATGGCCGCGGCCATGGAGGTGCCGGACAGCTCGAGATAGTCCTGTCCAACAGCACGTTCCAGCAGATCCTGCCGCAGCTTGGACTGACCACCCACGGCGGCGACCAGCTTGTTGCCGGGCGCGACCAGGTCGGGCTTCAGGTAGTGGTCGAACAGCGTCGGGCCGCGCGAGGAGAAGGTCGAGACGTAGTCGTCGCTGGTGTCGGCGGTGCCGGCGTCGGTGAGCGAGCCGACGGTGATGATCTTCGGCGAGATACCGGGGCTGGTGATCGTGAAGTGCCCGTCACGACCGTGGTTGCCGGCGGAGGCCACCACCACGATGCCGGCATCCCACACCTGCTCCACGGCCTGCACCAGCGGATCGGTGGCGGCGGACTGCTCGACTGCCTTGCCCAGCGACAGGTTCACCACGCGGATGTCCTTCTCGGCGGCGTTGGCCAGCACCCAGTCGAGGCCGGCGATCACGTCGGAGGTGTTGCCGCGACCCTCGCTGTCCAGCACGCGCACCGAGTAGATGCCCGCCTGGGGCGCGATGCCGGTGTGCTGGTTGGCGGACATGGTGCCGTCGCCGCCGATGATACCGGCCACGTGGGTGCCGTGACCGAAGGAATCGCAATCATCCGCCTGCGCCGCGTTCGAGCCGTAGGTCAGGCGGGCATCGAATCCAATCGTGCTGTAGGCGAACCAGTGATCGTCGCCGGAATTTGCATCTACGACGATCTTGATGCCGAGAAATCGGTCCTGTGCAAACGTGTAGTCAACGGCGCCGAAGTTGAACTCGTCCTCGATGAACGTGCCGCTGTTGGCCACGTCCCAGTCCGCGCGCGAGACAGTGGCGCTGGCGATCTCGGAGAAGGAGGAACCGGTGGCATCACTGTCCAGAAGATAGGCGGTGACGGTGGCGCCTTTGCTCGTGTCAAACCCCTTGACGGCACTGGCGAGCGTCAGGCGCACATCGCTGTTGACGACCAGGCCGGACGCGTCGGCCAGCCACATCTGGTGCTTGTTGCTGTCCGAATCGAACAGGCTGCCTCCCTTCGCCAGGAGCAGGCCCGCCGCGCCATCCCGCTGCGGATCCATGTTCTCGAGCTGTGCTCCGGTCGGTGCCTGCCCGTTCAAGGCGGCGACCGGGATATCGGAGCCGTTCCCCGCGCCCAGAAGGAACAGGGTGTTGGCGCTGCTGGCCGAAGCGCCGTGGGTGATCGTAAGATCATCGACATAGATGTAGCGCGAACTCTCCTCCGGGTAATAGCCGCCGGAGATGATGCGCAGCTGCATATCGGGGCCGAGCGGAACGTAGTCGTGCAGGGCGACGCTATTGGTTTGCTGCGAGCTATCGCTGGACGACAGCGGATGGCTCGCGACGGTCACCCAGCTTGCGCCGCCGATTGTCGAGACCTCAATGCGGGCAACCACGCTGCCGGACCCACCGCGACGACGGTAGCTGTATTCGAGCGTCGCCTGATCGGCGCCTTCGAGGTTCACCGCCCGGACGAAACCGCGATTGCTGCGATTACCCTCGTCGTTGAAGTTGCCGCCGATTTCCAGGCACGATCCGGCTGCGCAATACGACGACCCGTCAATCTCCGCATCGCCGCTCCACAGGCCATTGGATTCGCCATACTCGACCCACGGGTGAGACCAGGACCGCGTGCCGGTGTCGCCGTTCCAGCTCTCGGCATCGAAATCGTCGGCGAAGGTGGCGGCGCAGCCGCTCGGGGGCGGAACGATGTCCACAGTACCCAGCGTGTTGACGTCGGCGTGACCGCTGACGCCCGAGTCCAGCACGGCCACCCGCACGTTGGGGGACACGGGCACGTGTTTCGGCGAGCCGAACATCGGCAGCTTGGCAAGGAGTTTGGAGAGCCAGGAGCTGGCCTGCACCGGGTCATCCAGTGCGATCATTTCCACTCTTACGTCGGAACTGATGGCCGGGAGGAGCGACGCGGGCATGCGCATGGCTTGCATGCCCACGCTGTCGAACGTTCCCGTCACCTTGGCGCCCAGCGCTATCGCACGAGCAATCTCCATCCGATCGCTTGCGGAGGCGTAGGAGACGATCACTTCGACAGTCTGGTCGCCGCCAGTCTCGGCCAGCGCCTGCACGCGCGGACTCATGCGCGAACGCTGGTCCGCGGTCAGTGTCGCCGGTGCAGCGGCGGCAGGCGCGTTGCTGGCCGCAAGGTTGATAGATTCTTGTGTATCTCCGCGCGGGTCGGTCACGGTCGTCACGGCCGGGCTCGCAGCGGCGTCCGTTGCCGGACGCTCGGCCGTCACTGCGGCCGTAACGGCGGGAAGAGCGTTGGTGATTGCAGGGGTCGCGGCCGTCGGGGCTTCATGAATGCTCCGGTCCGACCCGGGCAGGCCGATCAACACGACAGACAGTGCAACGCCCGCTGTAATGAAAAGACTCGAACCCAACTTCATCGTGATGCTCCGTTTACGAATGCGTGGTCTGCCCGTGTAGGTGCAAGCACCGTGCCAGTAACGATCGGCCGTCTGCCGGCCGATGCAAAAACGAATGCGGAGCAATGAGTTAGGCAGTCGCGGATGCGATTGGCGGGAAATTCGGGGCTAGTTCGACCAGGGTTCGGTCGTCGAAATTCCGGTGCGAGAAACGACAATAGCGGTGGACCGCAAAAAACCGGCGACGCCGTTTTCGTTGGTCTTGCCGGTCGTTATGTTTACCGATCGACCGGGAGAAGTGGGCGTTTGCTGTGCCCGTTTACGGCTGGTACACGTCCTCGATGGAGTGCCAGATCTGGTCCCGCCGGTCGTAGATACGGATGTCGCCACGACCGATGTCGTACATCCAGCCGTGAAGGTCCAGGCTGCCGGTGGCTACTGCCGCCGCCACCGCCGGGTGCGTCATCAGGTGCCTGAGCTGCAGGATGACGTTTTCTTCCGTCAGTTCGCTCAGGCACTCATCGCCCAACCCGCCGTGGCGGGCACGTACGGCGGCGGTTGCTGCCTGCGTGTGGGCCAGCCAGTCGCTCACGTGGGGCAGATCGCCGAGGTTCTCCGGGTGCATGGCGCCCTTCACCGCGCCGCAATCCGTGTGCCCGCACACGACGACGTGCGAGACCTTCAGTGCCGCCACGGCAAACTCGATGGACGCCGCCATGCCGCCGGACGTTTTCTGATGCGGCGGGACGATGTTGCCGGCGTTGCGACAGATGAACAGGTCGCCGGGCGGTGCCTGCGTGACGAGGCTGGGGTCTATCCGTGAATCGGCGCACGTGATGAACAGGATGCGCGGGCTCTGCGAGGCCGAGAGCTCGGCGAACAGGTCTTTGCGCCCCGGGTAGACCTCGGTCTTGAACTTGTAAACGCCTGACAGCAGTTTCCGCATAGATCAGTTCCCTCGAATCAACGTCCGAACAGATAGCGCGTGTTCAATCTGAGCGCGCTGACGTCTCCGAAGTCGGCATCGCTGTAATCGTAGGCTGCGCCGATACGCCACCGATCGGTCGCGTGGAACTCGCCGCCGACCTGCAGGTACAGGTCTTCGCCGTCGGTGTTGAACGTCGCCTCGGAGCCGGAGTTGAACAGCGGCGACTCCCGCAGTTCGAGGTCCCAGAACGCGATGCCGATCTTGCCCACGAAGCCGAAACGACCGGTCGGCTGCGGTGCGTAACCGATGCCGAGACGCACGGCGTCGTAACTGACCGAGTCGACGAGGAGCAGCGAGAGATTTTCATAGTCGACGATGGAAAGCTCGGCGAGCCAGCCGGGGTTGAACTGCACGCCCGAGGTCACCTCTCCGGTCAGCGCGCGTTCGCCGCCGAGATCGACCGTGTCGAAGTCGCCGCTGCCGGACACGTCTCCGTTGAGGTCGACATCTCCGCCGCCGAGTCCCAGCCCGAGATAGAAGTCGGCTTCCGCGTGCGCGAGTGATGTGATCAGCAGCAGTGCGGTCGCTGATACGGTCGCTCGGGCAGACCGTGCAGTTGCGTGGCGCATGGTTCGTTTGGCTCTGTTCAGACCGTGGATTTCGATGATACAGATGCCGATAGTACGAACAAGAGCCGCAGCGGAAAAGGCGGCGAGGGGAACCCGCCGCGCCTGAGAGCAGCACGGATTCCGGCAGGTCTCGGTATCAGTGCGTCAGCCGCGAGGGAGCGATCCCGGCGCGTGCGTGGAACCATGGCGACGATCCTGCCGGTTTGCCCGAAAGTGCTTCACGGCTTGCCCCAGCGCCTGTTCGGCAGGAACCCGAATATCAGGTTGTACGCCGACACCCTGCCAGTTCTTGCCAGTGATCGGGTTCACCGACCGGGCCGTTACCGACCAGAGTACGAAATGAGGATGAATCGGGACGTACTCGAACGGATGGGCGCCGCCGCCTGACGGTTCGCCAACGATCGTGGCTCGCTCCAGCGCCTGCAAGTCATAGGCAAGCGCTTCGGCTGCCGAAAACGTCTTGCGCGAAATCAGCACGTAGACGGGCCTGTCCGGTCCGAAGCGAGCGCCGGAAACGTAGGCCTGGGTGAATCGCTGGGTGAGTGTGTCGGCGGGTCGATCGTATACACCTGTCAGGGGCTGCGGCTCGGGTCCGAAGACGTAGCTGGCCACCAGGTTCGCCATATCGCCGATGCCACCGCCGTTGTTTCTGAGATCGATGATCAACGCGTCCATGTGGGCGACGACGTTCATGGCAGCCGCGATGGTTGCTCCGCCCATATCGATGGGCGCAAAGACACGAAGGTCGATCAGGCCGACGTTGTTCTCGAGACGCTCGATGCGCTCGACGCCGAAGTTCAGGTGGGCGCCGTACCATCGTTCCATCTCGCTTGCGGAATACGCGTCGACGCCGTCGTCCGTCTGCTGCACGGGGTCTGCGGAATACTCGACGTTCAGGTGGCCGTCGCCGGTGAGTGCCTGAAGTCTGCTGCCGAGTGATTCTGCGAAAGCCTGTCCGGACAATGTGTTGTCGAAAGCACCGCTGTCGGACAACTGGCGCAAGCTGTCGGCGGCCCTCTGCCCGACCGGGGCATCCACGTAGTCTGTTTCCAGGTGTGCAACGATCGCGTCGACGACGGTGGCCTTGTCGGCCTGCGTCAGTTCAGCCGCCTTCGCGGCCGAGTGGGCGCAAGCCATCAGCACCAGGGACAGGACCAGCCCGCGCGTCATTCGGGCAGCTCCGTCGTTGCGACTTCGTGCTCGGCAATGCGGGCAGCGAAGGGTCGTTGGGACAAGGCGTCGATCGCCTCGGCGAGCAGGCCGCTGAGCGGTGCCGACAGTTCGCCATCCAGTTGATCGGCGGCGTGCTGCGTTGCCTGCCAGCGCGCTCGCAAGAGCGGCAGGAGCGCGCGCCCCTTTGCCGTCAGGCTGATCAGGCGCTCGCGACCATCGGTGCCGACGCGGTGTTCAACCAGGCCCTCGGCCGTCATCCTGGAAACGGTCTGGCTGGCGGCCGAGTGGGAGATGCTGGACAGCGCGGCGATGTCCTTGATCGTGCAGTGCTCGTCCTTCGAGAGCGCTTTCATGACCGGTGTATATCGCGGCCTGTAGCCGAAGCCGTCCTGCCGATAGATCTTCTCCAGGTCGCCGTCGAGCAATTCGAGGAGACGGCGCAACTGCGTTCCCAGGCCATCTGCGGGGCGAGCATTCATATAAGTCCTTATACATAAGTACTAATATAAATGCAACAAGGTGCAGCGAGCGTCCGATCCCCGGGGCAAGCGCCAGTTGCGCTCCAGCTCGAGCGGTCGGTCGACGCTAGAATCAGGGTGTGGTCGAACCACAGCGGACTGCTGTGCAAGCGCAGCAGTCGCGAGACAGCAACAGCAATCCGGGACGGCGCAACCCATGCCAGACGCCAAAATTGCAAAGGACCGGGTGTCGGACGTCTACACGAAGATCGCGCCGCTGTACGACTCCTGGGCCTGGCTGACCGAGAGAAACGCGCGGAACCGCTGCCTGGAGCTGGCGGCGATCCAGGACGGTGAGGACGTGCTGGAAGTGGCCGTCGGAACGGGCCTGGCGTTCGTCGAGATTCTCAAGGCCAATCCGTCGGGTCACAACGAAGGGGTCGACCTGACGGCGGCGATGTTGACCCGGGCAGAGAAGCGAGCGGCGGATACGGGACTCGAGTCCTATCGTCTGCGGGTCGGTGACGCCTACGATCTGGACTTCGCCAGCGACAGCTTCGATGTGCTGGTCAACAACTACATGTTCGATCTTCTGCCGGAACAGGACTTCCCGATCGTGCTTCAGGAGTTCAAACGCGTGTTGCGCCCCGGTGGACGTCTCGCGATGGTCAATATGACGCAGGGACTGCGTTGGTACCACAACGTGTGGGACCGCCTGTATCGGGTAGCGCCGGCCTTGATCGGCGGTTGCCGGTCTGTGTCGCTAATGCCAGCCGTAAAGCAGTGCGGATTCCGCGATACGACGAGGGAGTACTTCAGCCAGTTCGCGTTTCCCTCGGAAGTGGTGTTCGGCGTGGCGCCATGACCGGATGCCCTGTCAGGTCTTTTTGTCGATGATCCTGATCACGGCTTTCAGGTCTCGCGTCTGCTCGGCGATCAACCGCTTCAGCCGCCGATTCTCCTTCTCCAGTTCGCGCAGACGATTCGGGTCCGGTCCGCCCACGCCGCCGTACTTCGACTTCCACCGGGAAAGCGTACGCGGGCTGATGTGATAGTGGCGACACACCGCCGGCGCTGCCAGGCCGGCTTCATGCTGCAGAACGATCGATGTGATCTCTTCGGGCGTATGTCGTTTTCCCTTGCTCATCGTGAGTTGCCCCCGTTTCCGGTTGGCGGATCGCCTCGCCCCGGCCGCCATCGAGTGCGCGCTCTGCAACCGGGCCGGACAGCATAAGAGTAGTTCGGAATGGCTCCGCCGACACTTGTCTCCGGTCCGCGACAAGCGAATGATCCGCTTCGCGCCTAGTCGGCAAACTGCTTCCGCATGATCGGGCTGTTCGCAATCTGCCAGGCGAACTTCGGCCACATGGACCAGTGCCCGGCCGCTTCCTCGACGTCCGCCAGCAGGCGGTCGAGGTCCTCGCGGTCGTAGACGGCGCCGGCAAGCACAACGGTGTCTGTCGACCGAACGGCACCGATGTCCGCCAGTGGGTTGCCGGATAACAGCACGATATCGGCGCGCGCACCCGCTTCGATAACACCGGCCTTGCCATCCAGGCCCAGGAATCGCGCCGGCTCGATGGTCGCCGCGCGCAGGGCATCCAGCGGCGACAGGCCGGCTTCGACCAGGTGTTCCAGCTCATCGTGCAGGCCGGTGCCGGGAAAGGCGAAGCTGTCCGGCGCATCGGTGCCGGCGAGCACCTGCACGCCGGCCGCATGCGCGGCACCGGTCTGTGCCAGCCCGAACTCGTAGAAGTCGCGATAGCTGGCCTGGCCGTCGTCGCCGGCCCGCTGCGCCATGCCGTCGGCATCGCCCAGCCACAGGGACCGCAACGGCCGGGGTATGTACTTGAGCCGGGGGTCGTTGCGGTAGGCCTCGTCCAGCGCGAAGGCGTCGAGCTTGCGCGTCGTGTGGGTGGGTACGAACGCCGTGCCGGCTTCCACCATCGCCTCATGGAGCGTGCGGCACAACGCCTCGTCGTGGCCGGAAATCATCGAGACCCGGTGTTCGTTCGTGTAGACCGACCGTGGGTTGTCGGTGCCTCGCAGCTCGGCCATGCCCGGATAGCACTCCCAGATGAACAGGAACGCGTGCTCGATGCTGCGCTGACCTGCCGCGACAGCCTCGAGCCCGCTCACGGCCAGGGGTTGATGACCGGCGAGGTACAGGCCGTTGGCGCGGGCGGCTTCGGCCAGGGCCAGGTAGCTGTCCCGCGATATGCGCGTGTAGGGCTTGAGAAAATCGACACCGCGGGCCAAGTCGTGTTCGACGCGCTTGCGGGCTCCCGCCGGGCTGGCGGCGCCCAGCTCCGGGTCGATGCCGTTCGGTATTTCCGATCCGCCGTTGATGGCGAGGCTGGTCACCTGGTCGAAGCGCGGTCCCACCAGGCGTGATTCCCGCACCGCCTCGTTCCACGCTCCCTTTTCGTCCGCACAGGCGACCCACGCATCGTCGATGCCGATGCAGCCGCCCATATCGCGTACCGCCGTCACTCCCGCGGCGACGAACAGAGGATGGGTGAGCAGCGGAGACAGCTTGAAGCTGTGCACGTGCATGTCGAACAGACCAGGTATGGCGTAGCGGCCCGGGGCGTCCAGCACGATTACGCTGTCGCGAGGGAGGTTGGCTCCGACCGCGGCGATGGTCCCGTCTTCGATGAGGATGTCCTGGCCCGGTCGCACGATGCCGGCTCGAACGTCGACCAGGTTGGCGCCGGCGATCAGCAATCGATCCGGTGCCCTCTGGGCTATCGGCGTATCCAGAGGCCAGAGCACGCCGGCGAGGACAACGAGTGATGCTGCCAGTACGGTGGCCACGACGATCCGGATGCCGGTTCTTAGAAAGTGAATCACGGGTTGTCTGTTTACCTCGGGATCCGGTCGATCGGCGCCCGCCGGGTCACGCACCCGGCCGGCTGCCGAAGCTGCCGTTGAGCAGATTCGATTCATCGGGAACAGATCCCCGAGCCTCTGATCTTGCCTGTCGGCGCGGGCCGCCGCCAAGTCCCGTTGCAAGCCGGTCTCTCGGAGGACGCCCGTTCGAAAGCAATGCACAAGCTGGCGTGTACGGGTTGAACACAGCCGTTTGCCAGCAACGACAATTGCACGTGCGCAATCGCGCAGCCATGCGGCGTGCGGCCTGCAAGTCTGCTGGCGACCGTTGAGATCATCAACTATATTGCGCTGGAGAATTACAAGAACATCGTCGTGCTTCGATTTGTCATAACCGTACTCGCATATGGCGCAACGGGTGCCGCGCTGGCAGCCGTGCCGCGGTTTTCCGACCAGACAACCGAGTCGGGGCTCGCCTTCGTACACCAGCAGACTCTGACTCACCGTGCCGGTCCGATGACCGGCGGTGGCGCCGTGGGCGACTTCAACGGGGACGGTTATCCCGACCTGTTCGTGCTGGGAGGCGGAGATCGGGCCGACGCGCTGTACATCAATCAGCGTGACGGGACGTTCGCGTATCGCGCCGTCGACTGGGGCGTCGCCGCCAGGCATCGGGGTACCGGATGCACCGTGGGCGACTACGATGACGATGGCGACGATGACCTGTTCGTCACCAGCCTCGGTTCTATGGA
>JAAUYH010195013.1_pt1 | contig 14206 bp, 10 predicted proteins | sample 7278061 | NCBI WGS metagenome assembly JAAUYH01 (sample SAMN14350203, study PRJNA611818) | marine sediment metagenome | isolation source: surface marine sediment (0.6m) | place: French Polynesia: Moorea | collected 2018-08
CTTGAAGGGAGCTGCTCCTAGTACGAGAGGACCGGAGTGGACGTACCTCTGGTGTTCCGGTTGTCATGCCAGTGGCACTGCCGGGTAGCTATGTACGGACGGGATAACCGCTGAAAGCATCTAAGCGGGAAGCCCCCCCTAAGATTAGGTTTCCCTGGGGACTCGATCCCCCTGAAGGGCCCTCGTAGACTACGAGGTTGATAGGCTGGGTGTGGAAGTTCAGTAATGGATGAAGCTAACCAGTACTAATTGCACGTGAGGCTTGGTCATATAACGCCAAAGCACTTTGGCTTGACCGCGATATGTGTGCGACAACTTAACGTCAAGACTGTCCAGATTGTTATTTAATTCAAGGAAAATGGGGACATTCTTCATTTTCCGGCGGAAGTTGGGTTTGCAGGTTCATTTTTGGAAAAATGAAGAATGTCCCCAATTTCCAAACCAGTTTGCCTGGCGGCAATAGCGAGTGGGAACCACCCGATCCCATCCCGAACTCGGAAGTGAAAACGCTCAGCGCCGATGGTAGTGTGGGGTCTCCCCATGTGAGAGTAGGACACCGCCAGGTTTTTAATTCAAAGAGCCGCTATCCGTATGGGTAGCGGCTTTTTTCATGCGGGGAGCCCCCGATTGTTTCATGGTCGACTTCGGTGGACGGCCATGACGCAGGAGCTCGCAGAGACACTAAAGATCAATCCTCACCTACCCGGAGTGGTTCGAAGAGCTGTGCGGGAGGATTGCCATGTGAGAGTAGGACACCGCCAGGTTTTAATTTAAGAAAGCCGCAGCTCATAAGAGTTGCGGCTTTTTTTCTGGGCGGCGACATGAGGCGACCGAACGCCCGACTTCCTGTCATCAATCCACACCGGGCTGCCAGCCCTCCCATTGCTGCGCTGTCGCGCGAAGACTCCGCCACTATTGCATGCAGGGCATACCGCTCGACCTGCCGTCGTATGGGGCATAAGTAGTACTCCTGATTGAGGCTGAAATCGGCGGACACCATTCAAACTAAAAGGGTGTTTAGAGGAGCAAGCGACATGAAGACCATTACATACACGGGTACCTGGGCACTGCTCCACAGGTGCCTGGTAGTCGTTACTGCGGCGGTGCTCTCGGCAGCATTGCTCGCTTCCTGCGAAACGATGTCGCAGGCCGAACAGGGTGAGGTAATTGGCGGCGTCCTTGGCGGTGTCGTCGGCGCCCAGGTCGGAGAAGGCAGAGGTCGAACCGCGGCGATCATCGTCGGTACACTCGCCGGCGCAATGATCGGTCGCCAAATCGGCGAGACCATGGACGACACCGATCGGATGAAGACGGCCTACGCCCTCAACGACTCGCGAACCGGCACGTCGACCCAGTGGGTGAACCCGGACACGGGCTACGCGTACACCGTAACGCCGACACGGACCTTCGAAGAGTCCAGCGGACCGTGCCGCGAATTCCGGCTCGACGCGGCGGTTGGCGGGAAGACCGGCGAAGAAGTCTACGGCACGGCTTGTCTGCAGCCAGACGGTAGCTGGCTCGTACAGTAACCGGATCGGTGCCGTGAACTGACGGCCGGCCGGCGCGCGGATACGGCGGGCGGGCAGGGCTCCGTTTGGAAACGGCATCTCCACGGCACCACTGGCAAGGCAGGCAGCAGGACGCCGCCTGCAGAATCCCACATGCACGAATACCTGTGCGCTGCAGGTTGGCGGCCTGGTTCAATGCACGCATCACTTGCTCATTCCTTAAGATCGTCGCTCCGCAGGCCTCGCATCACCATCAATGTCTGGATGGGTGCGCCGTGTCTTACCCTGGCGCGACGCGGCCTACCCACGCTGCGGTCTTTCCTTCCGGACGCCCTCTGTGTCTCGTCGAGCTTGCACGACACGTCCTGCCAGGCTGGTTTGACTTGGCTTTGTTGACGCCGGATTCTTCAGCAGATGAAGATCCTTTTTCTCGGTCACCATGACATCGCGAGTCTCACGGCGATCAGCCGAGTCGCGCATGAACTACCCGACCACACGCACACGGTGCGGCTGTCGACGGCGGACGGCGACGAAAATCCACTACTCGCTGAGCTCGCCGCGGCGGATGCGGGTCTATGCGATCGGTTCCTGAAAGGTGAGCTCGGCGTCATTCCCCACGATGCGTTACTCAATCGCGCGGATGAGGGCTTCGAACGGCCCAATTCCGACGAGGGTCTCGAGACGCTCCGCCAGCTTGCGCCGGACCTGATCGTCTCCATCCGCTACCGCAAAATCCTGCACGACGCCGCGATCGCGATACCGCGACTTGGCGTGATCAATCTGCACTCCGGCATCCTGCCCGACCACCGGGGCGTCATGGCGACATTCTGGGCGATGCTCGATGGCCAGTCCGAAATAGGAACCACGCTGCATCGCATCACCGACAGTGGTATCGACACCGGGCCGGTGATCGCCATCGATCGTCGTCCCGCCGACGCCAATCGTTCATACCTGTCCAACGTCCTCTCACTCTACCCGGCCGGCTGTCGATCTATCGTGTCATCGGTACACAAACTTGCGGCCGGCGAAGACCTCGGTGAGCAATCTCAGCCGAGTGGCGGCCAATATTTCCGCGCACCGAACGAGGAGGCGGTTCGTGCGTTTGAGGATCGCGATCATAGACTGGTCGACGGTGGCGAAGATCAGGACCTGCTGAAGCCCCGTCTGTAGCGGTCTGAGGGCATTTTGCAACAAATTGTTTCAAGCGTATCTAGATGCGCTATGTCCTTGTATCCACGAAAAACTTGACTCCCGCTGGGCGAAAGAGAATCATACTTCTCGTGGCTTGTGTCGTAATTTTGCAACGCCTTTAGCGCTGCTGTCGCAGACGGCGGCTCATCGGCGTTCAAAGCAGTCCTACGGACGGACGACAAGCCTGGCGTCAGGGGACTGACCGAATACATTAAAGAAATGGCAGGAGAAATTACTGTGAAGATAAGATTGGGCAAAAAAGAGGGCGCGTTACTCGCTCTCGTTGCGCCGTTAGTTGTTGCGTTCCCGCAGCAGTCGATCGCGCAAGAAGACGGAGCAGAGGAGTCGATCGAAGAGATCATCACCACTGGTACCCGTCGAGCTGATCGCTCAGCGGCAGATTCGCCGGTAGCGGTCGACGTCATCGGCGGCACCGAGTTCCGCCAGAACTCGTCGTCTGACGTTCAGGATCTGTTGCGTACGACCGTTCCTTCTTTCGATGTGAACACGCAGCCGATCAGTGATGCGGCCACGATCGTTCGCCCGGCCAACGTACGCGGCCTGTCTCCGGACAACGTCCTCGTACTGGTCAACGGCAAGCGTCGTCATCGCGGTTCCATTATTTCTTTCCTCGGCGGCGGTATTGCTGACGGCGCCCAGGGCGTCGACATTTCGGCGATCCCTTCGCTTGCTCTGAAGCAGGTCGAAGTCCTCCGCGACGGCGCCTCCTCACAGTACGGCTCTGACGCAATCGCCGGCGTAATCAACTTTGTCCTTCGTGACGACGCTGACGGTATCCAGGTCGTCGCCAACTACGGCTCTACCTACGAAGGTGACGGCGACAACTACAATATTGCTGCAAACCTCGGCCTGCCGATCGGCGACTCGGGTTTCATCAACATCACCGGTGAAATCCGCGACGTAGAAGGTACGGTTCGTTCGGTTGTCCGTGACGACGTAGCGGAAGCTGTCGCAGCCGGCTACACGACGCCGAATTTCAGCGAGATCAACAGCTACACGGATGAAGTGCCGCAGTACTGGGGCCAGCCTGACGTCGAAGACGACATCAAGTTCTTCTTCAACTCGGCCATCGAGCTCAACGACAGCGCAGAACTCTACGCCTTCGGTAACTACGGTGAGCGCACGGTCACCGGCGGCTTCTTCTACCGTAACCCGACAACGCCGGGCAACCAGCGTGGCGGTGTCTATGCCGGCCCGAACGTTGATCCGGCGACCGGTCTGGAAGTCACAACCGGCGGCGTTGCTTCGGTTCTGGTCGGATCTCTGAACGGTGCTACCTGTATCGACGGTATCCCGCTCGGCGGCACCAGCGGTGTGATTCCTGACCCGACCTTCCTTGCAGATGTCACGGCTGATGCTGACTGCTTCTCGTTCATCGAGACGATCCCGAACGGCTTCGTTCCGCGCTTCGGTGGCGACAACGAAGACAGCGCGTTCGCTATCGGTATCCGCGGCGACTTCGACATCGGCACAGGCCTGATGTACGACTTCAACGCGCAGACCGGCTCGAACCGCACGGACTTCTTCATCAAGAACACGATCAACGCCTCGCTCGGCCCCGCAACCCCTCGTGACTTTGTTCCGGGTGGCCAGGAGCAGACCGAGACGCAGTTCGCTGCGAACTTCGTCTACGGCGTCGACGTCGGCTTCGAGTCTGACCTGAACGTCGCATTCGGTTACGAGTACCGCGAAGAGGAATTCGACCTGTTCGCCGGTGACGATGCGTCCTTCGCACTGGGTCCGCTGGCCGACCAGGGCTTCTCGTCGAGCTCGAACGGCTTCGGTGGCTTCCCGCGCAGCGAGTCCGCGAAGCAGGACAGTAATGCGCTGTACGTCGATCTTGAAGCTGACATCACCGATAAATTCACACTGCAGGCTGCAGTTCGCTACGAGGACTTCAGCGAGTTCGGCGACACGACCGACGGCAAGATCGCAGGCATCTTCCATGTCAGCGACACCTTCCGTATTCGCGGTTCGGCGTCGACCGGCTTCCACGCACCGACGGCCGGCCAGGCGAACATTACGAACGTGACGACGCAGAACGTCGGCGGTACGCTGGTCGACCAGGGCACGCTGCCGCTGTCGTCAGCGGCCGGACAGCTCGCAGCCGACTTCATCGAGAGCCAGGGCAACGGACGTCCGACGCTCGGACCTGAGGAAGCGCAGAACTTCACGATTGGCGTTGCATTCGACATCGGCGACACGAGCTGGACCGTCGACTACTACAACATCGAAGTAGAAGACCGTGTCGCGCTTGGCGCCAACGTCGACTTCCTGGACGCGCTGAATTTCGCTGATCCGAACGGCAACAACTACACGTCCGTGTCAGCCGCGCTGACGGGCCTTGACGCTGACGGCGTCATCAACCGCCAGGACTTCATCGGTCTCGACGACCTGTCTGAGTTCCGCTTCTTCTCGAACAGCTTCGACACGACAACGACGGGTATCGACGTCGTCGGTCGCTTCGGCTTCGAGCTGGGCGGTGGTGACTCCGACGTCACGGTTGCGTTCAACTACAACAAGACCGAAGTCGATGACCGCGGTACCGTGAACCCGATCAGTGACAGCCGTGTATCTGCTCTGGAAGACCTGCTGCCCAACATCAAGGGCAACGTCTCCTGGACGCACTACATGGGCGACTTCCGTACGCTGCTGCGCGCCAGCTACTACGGTGAGTGGGATGACACGGGCAACGACGTGCCGGGCATCGGTGCCGAGTTCCTCGTCGATGCCGAAGTGGCATACACGCTCAACGAGAACATCGAGCTGATCTTCGGTATCGAGAACCTGTTCGACACCTTCCCGGAAGAGAACCCGGGAGCCGGTGACCTCGGACAGCGTTACTCTGAAGCCAGCCCGTTTGGTTTCAACGGCGGCGCATGGTACTTCCGTGCTCGTGCCAACTTCTGAGTAAGTCTCGACTGCTCTTGAAAGCCCCGCCTCGGCGGGGCTTTTTTTTGCCCGAAGTTCCTGACACGGAAGCACTGCATGCATCCGGCGGCCGTTGCCGGAACGGTCGAAACCGCCAAAGCCGCGAAAATCAAGGGCTCAGCCTCTGATTTGACTAAAGAACCGCCCCCTTGTGGTCGATAACTCCTGCATGTTCCTAAGTCGGCTGTTGGTGCCGGGCTATGCTGCGATCCCTAAAAAGGCAGAAAAAACAATCAGGTAGAGTCGGTCTTGCCGTTGACGGCACGCATGCCGGCATCGCCGTGGTCGAACGCGTAGCCGATGGAAAACCCTTGCTGCGGGCCCGGACTTTCGAAGTCGCTTCCGAACGCGACGGTGCGGGCACCGATGTCGTCGACGTAGCCGCGCTGAAGGTCCGGCAAATGCCGCTGTCCAAGGTACTGGGCAACGCGACCTACCAGCTGCAGCTCGTCGAAACCCCCAGCGTCCCGGAAGAGGAGCTGCGACAGGCGCTGCGCTGGCGCGTCAAGGAAATCATCGACTATCCGATCGACGAGGCCCTGATCGACCTGTTCGAAGTCCCGAGCCACGCCAACCCGGGCAGCAAGTCCATCGCCTACGCGGTCGTGAGCCACGAACCCGGTGTCCAGGAGCAGGTTTTGCTGCCTCGGTCCCTCGGCATCCATACGATGGACGTCATTGATATCCCGGAATTGTGTCTCCGGAATATCGCCGCCCGCCTGCCCGGCGACCAACATGGCACGGCGCTGCTGCATTTCACCGACGAATGCGGCTACCTGACCATTACGCGCAAGGGCGTCCTGCACCTGATCCGGCGAATCGAAACGGGCCGAAGTGTCCTGGCAGACAATGCCGATGACGATTTCTTCATCTCGGAACGCGCTGCCGGAATCTCGCTGGAAGTCCAGCGTTCGCTCGACTACTACGAAAGTCACTACGACTGCAGCCCGATCAGCGAGCTGATTCTCGGACCCGGTGAGGGTCTGGACGCATTGCCGAAGGGACTCAACGAGAACCTTGGACTGGCCGTCAAGCGCCTCGACCTCGACGAACTCTTCGACATCGAAGGCGAGCTGACCGAGAAGCAGCGCGGCGAGTGCCTGCTCGCCATTGGCGCCGCTATCCGGCCCACCGGGGACGACAGCGAAACCAAGCAGGTCATCAACCTGCTCGAGCCGGAAGAAAAACTGTCCGCCCGCGAATTCCCGGCGCGATTCATGGTACTGGCGACGGCGGCGATGATCGTACTCATGTGCGGGCTGACCCTGTTTGCCGGTTCCAGGGTCAACTCCCTGGACGATGAGCTGGCGTTGGCTGCACAGCAGGAGACGGCGGCAGTCGAGCGACTGACGAATGTCAGGGCCACGCTGGACTCTGCGATTGGCACCAAGAGCTGGGCTGAGCGTGTCGATGATGCATTGGCAGAGCTGCGCGAGCGGCAGTCGGTGTTGGCGCTGGTGCAGGGCTCGTCGCTGGGTGAGACCCGGGGCTTTTCGCGCCATCTGCGGGCACTTGCAAGCCAGGACACCGACGGTATCTGGCTGACGCACATCGGGCTCTCAGCTGAAGGCGACAAGACGCGACTCGAAGGCTGGACACGCAGCGCCGAGCTGGTGCCGGTCTACGTGCAGGACCTGATCGCCAAGTCACCGTTTGCGAAACAACGGTTTCACCAGTTCGAGATCGACAACCCGATCGACAACGACAAGAACGCGCTGCTGTTCACGATGGACAGCAGAGTCCTTGAGGACACGATGCAGGGAGGCAGCAAGCAGTGAAGCAGGTGTATGAGTTGCTGGACCGTGTTCACGAGGTCGAGAAGAAGATCGACGCGATGACGCTGCGTGAGCGACTGCTCATCGGCGTGACGTCGCTGACGTTGATCACCGGCATCTGGTACGTGATGTTCTTGGAGCCGCTGATCCTCGAGGCCGATCGCAAGACCGGTGAGCTTGCTGCGCTCGAAGAGCGTATCAATGTGGCCAACGCGAGCCTCGAGCAGCAGGTCACCGAACTCGCCGGCGGCAGCGCCGATCAACGGGCGCGCATCGCCAAGCTGGACCAGCAGATTGCGGCGATCAATGAAACCCTCGGCGACTATGCCGCCGAGTTGATCGATCCGGCCGAGATGACGCAGGTACTCGAGGGCGTGCTTCGGAACCAGTCGGCCTTGAGCCTCGTGCGAATTCGCAACCTGCCATCGGAGACGCTGGCGGCGAGCGAGGAAGAGGACGCGACCCGGTTCTACCGGCACGGTATCGAGATTGAAGTCGAGGGCAGCTTCTTCGCCGTCGTCGACTACCTGAACGAGGTCGAGTCGCTGCCGTGGCGGCTGTATTGGCAGATTCTCGAACTGGATGTCGTTGAGTATCCGCGCAACAGGATTCGCATTGAAGTCAGCACGCTGAGTCTCGACGAGGAGTGGATCGGTGCCTAGCAATCGCGTGAGAAAGACTAAGACGGCACGACACTGCTTTGCAGTGCGGCTCAAGATGCTCATGTATTCACACATGCGCTGCACTTGCTCGCCGTTGCGCGCCTTGTCTCGCACTCGCCTGGGCATTGCTCACGCGACTGCTCTTTTACTCTTCGCCTTGACCAGCGTGGTCTCTGCCGAGGAGCTGCGCGACCCCACGCGGCCGCATACCTACAAAGCGGGACGCACGGTAGAAGGCGTGCCGAGCTTCTCAGTCAACGCGATTTTCGTATCAGACGACCGCAGGCTCGCCATCATCAATGGCCAGCGGGTTCGAGTCGGGGACTCAGTCTCCGGCGCCACGGTCGTCAGTATCCAGAAGGAGCAGGTCACGCTGTCTGTCTCCGGCAAGCAATTCACCGCAAGACTCAAGACGAGGCGTCCGTAGCAGCGGATTCCAGGAGCGAACGCATGAGAATCACACACCCGACTTACCTGATTCCGCTACTGGCCTTACTGACCGGCTGCGCGAGTTTCCCGGATGGCGGCGGAGCGAAAGAGCTGTCGCAGGAATCTGTGGAAGCGATGGTTCGCTCTGCGCTGGAAGAGGCAACGAAGGAACCGCCGCAGCGCGTAAAGCCCGCCAGCGACATCAAGATGATTACCGAGCCGGACATGCCTGAGGAAGAGCATCGCTTCGATGTTAACAGCGAAGGCACGCCGGCCCGGGCGTTCTTCATGGCGCTGGTTGACGAGACGGACGAGAACGTCGTCGTCCACCCGGACATCAAGGGCAATATCTCACTGATGCTGAATAACGTGACCGTGGCCGAGGTACTGGACGTCGTCAGCCAGGTCTACGGATACTCCTACCGCTACGGTCCGGCGGGGTACATGGTGTTCCCGGCCACGTTGCAGACGCGCATATTCCAGATCAACTATCTCGACCTGCAGCGAAGCGGCGTGTCCCGGACGCGTGTCAGCTCCGGCCAGGTCAGCGAGGGGCGCAGCCGCAGCAACAACGTGGCCGGCCGGGTCGCCGCCGGCGACACGGCGGTCGCGTCTGGCGGCGGTGCGGATTCACAGTCGATCAGCGGCTCCGACATCAACACGACCTACAACACGGATTTCTGGACCGACCTCGAGAACACGCTGGCCGCGATGCTGAGCAGCGAACCGAAGAGCCAGGTCGTCGTCAACTCGCAGACCGGTGTCATCGTCGTCAAGGCGATGCCCGAGAAACTTCGCAGCGTCGAGTCTTACCTCAACATGATCCAGGACGTCGCGCAGCGCCAGGTTGTGCTTGAAGCCAAGATCGTCGAGGTCCAGTTGAATGACACGTTCAAGGCGGGCATCAACTGGGTGGCCGTGGCGCAAAACAGCGACGGTTACACCAGCACGTTCGGCCAGCTGGCGCCGCCGCCGGGATTCTCCGGTAACGACTCCACGCTGGGTGGATCGCCGATCACGGTATCGCCAGGTACGGTTACGAGCGGTTTTGAGACGACCACGACGGGCGGCGCGTTCACGATGGCTTTCGACCTCGGTGACTTCAATGCGTTTCTGGAGCTGCTGGAGTTGCAGGGCGAAACGCGGGTGCTGTCGAGCCCGCGCGTATCGACGCTGAACAACCAGAAGGCCGTTATCAAGGCCGGCACCGACGAATTCTTCGTCACCAATGTGTCGAGCAACACGGTAACCGGCGCGTCGTCGACAACGTCAAGGGACGTTGAACTGACGCCGTTCTTCTCCGGCATCGCGCTTGACGTGACTCCGCAGATCAGCGCCGCTGGCGACGTCACGCTGCACATTCACCCGACCGTCAGCGAAGTGACCGACCAGCAGAAGAACCTGACCGTCTCCGGGGAAACCGACATCCTGCCGCTGGCGTTCAGCGAAGTGCGCGAGTCCGACAGCATCGTCAAGGCGCGCAGCGGCCAGATCATCGTCATCGGCGGCCTGATGCGAAACAGCCGCTTCGACGAAGACTTCGGCACGCCGGTCTTAAGCAAGATCCCCGGCGTTGGCGGCCTCTTCAAGAGCAAGCGCTCACAGGAGCGCAAGACAGAACTGGTGATCCTCCTGAAGCCCATCGTCGTCGACAACGATCGGGTCTGGACCCAGCTCGCCAATGAATCCTTAAATCGCCTTCGTTAGGCCGAGGTCGTACCTGTATGAACCAGTCGAACGAAGCACAGAAGGTTGCCAAGCGCAGAAAACTGCGCCTCGGTGACGTACTCATCGAAGCGGGCGCGATCACACAAGGTCAGCTCGAAGAGGCGTTGGCCCAACAGAAGCGCAGCGGTCACAAGCTCGGGCGAGCGCTGACCGACGTTGGCGCGATCAGCGAGAAGGAATTGTATGCATTTCTTGCGAAGAAGATGGAGATCGACTTCCTCGACCTGCGCAGCGTCGAGCTGAAGCCGGAAACCGTCAACCTGCTCGCAGAGGTCCAGGCCCGCCGTCTTCGCGCACTGGTACTGAAGTCCGACAAGAACGGCATCCTCGTCGGCATGGCCGACCCGGGCGATATCTTCGCCTATGACGAGCTGTGCCGCCTTCTCGGCGGCAAGGTCAAGCTCTGCCTCGTTAACGAGTCGGAGTTGTTGCGCACGATCGATATCGTCTACCGGCGTACGGAAGACATCAACGCGTTTGCTGCAGAAGTCAGCGAGGAGATGAACGAGGCTCGCATCGATCTCGATGAGCTCGACGCTGAAGAAGACTCGGCAGAGGCGCCGATCATCAAGCTGCTGCAGTCCGTCTTCAAGGATGCTGTGCAGGTCAACGCGTCCGACATCCATATCGAACCGGATGAGAAAGTCTTGAGGATTCGCCAGCGTGTCGACGGCGTATTGCAGGAACATGTGCTCGACGGACGCGGCGTCGCGAATGCACTGGTCACCCGGCTCAAACTCATGGCCAGGCTGGATATTTCCGAGAAGCGTCTGCCGCAGGATGGCCGATTCTCCATCCAGGTCAACGACAACAAGCTCGACGTTCGCGTGTCTACATTGCCGGTCACTCATGGCGAGACCGTCGTGCTTCGCCTGCTCGACCAGACCAACAACCTGGTGAGCATGTCGGAACTGGGCATGCCACCGGACGTGCTGAAGCGCTTCTCGCGGATGATCAGCCTGACCAGCGGCATGATCCTCGTGACGGGGCCGACCGGCAGCGGTAAGACAACGACGCTGTATTCGGCATTGAGCGAAGTCAACAAGCCGTCGACGAAGATCATCACGGTCGAGGATCCCGTCGAATACCAGCTCGATCGCATCAACCAGGTGCAGACCAACTCGAGCATCGGCCTGGATTTCAGCCGCGTGCTTCGCACCGCGTTGCGCCAGGACCCGGACGTCATACTCGTCGGTGAGATGCGCGACAAGGAGACCGTCGATATCGGCCTGCGGGCGGCGATGACGGGTCACCTTGTGCTGTCCACGCTGCATACGCAGAGCGCGCCGGAGACGGCCGCCCGGCTGTTCGACATGGGTGCGCCGGGCTACCTGATCGCAGCCGCGCTCGAGGGCATCATCGCGCAGCGACTGGCGAAGCGCGTCTGCGACTCCTGTGTCGAGGAAGCCGAGCTGACGCCCGGACAGAAGGCCTGGCTCGCAGCGCAGGATATCCCCGATGAAATTCGCAACGCGACGTTTGTGCATGGACGGGGCTGCAATTACTGCCACCTGAGCGGCTACCACGGTCGTATCGGCGTCTACGAGTTGCTCGAGATGGATGAGGGGCTGACGGATGCACTGCGCCGCGAGGACCTGAGCGCATTCATTCAACTGGCCAGGCTCAAGGAAAACTATGTGCCGCTGGAGCGCTGTGCGCTGGACTATGCCGTGCAGGGCATCACGTCCTTGGACGAGGTGATTCGTCTCTCGGGCGCCGTCGATTTTGACGAGGAACGCTATTCGGAAGACGTTGTTTCCGACCTCGACGTGAGCGAAGAACACGAGATCGCCGGTGGCTGAGTTTACCTACAAGGGCCGCTCCGAAGACGGGGCGATGCACTCCGGCAAGCTCGTCGCCGCGAGCCAGGATGCCGCCGCGGGCAGGTTGGTCAGCCTCGGCATAACGCCGATCGAGATCAAGGACGCTGCCAGCGACAAGGACATGACGCTGAAGGACCTGAACCGGATGATGGGCGGCGGCATGCCGACGTCGAAGGACATGATCCTGTTCTGCCGGCAGATGTACACGGTCACGCGCACCGGCCTGCCGCTATTGCGCGGACTGACAGGGTTGATGCAAACGACGCACAACGAGGTGCTGAAGGAAGCTCTGGTCGAGGTTATCTCGAACCTCGAGTCCGGCCGCGACCTGTCCAGCGCGCTGCGGACGCAGCCGAAAATATTCTCCAGGTTGTTCGTCAGCCTTGTCGAGATGGGTGAGGCCACCGGTACGCTGGATACTGCCTTCAAACGTCTCTACGAGTACCTGCAGATGGAGCAGGACGTGAAGGACCGTGTGAAAGCCGCCGTCCGCTACCCGATTGTCGTGCTCATTGCGATCGGGATCGCGCTGGGCATCATCACCGTCTTCGTCATCCCGAACTTCGCCCCGATCTTCAGGAATCTCGGTGATGACATCCCATTGCCGACCGTCATCATCATGGGCGCTTCGAACTTCGTTGTTGACGCCTGGGAGTGGTTGCTGGCGGGCGTGGCTGCGATCTGGTTCGGCGCGAAACACTACGTCAATACCGAGGCGGGACGCATGAACTGGGACCGCTGGAAGCTCCAGATTCCCGCCACCGGCATCATCGTGCGCAACGCGGCGCTGGCGCGAATCACGCAGTCATTGTCGGTCGCGTTAAGCGCCGGCCTGCCCATCAACCAGACGCTGCGCACGGTCGGCGGCTCGATCGGCAACGCCTGGCTGGGCGAGAAAATCGAGTCCTTGAGCGCCGGTATCGAGCGAGGCGAGGCCATGTCGAAGGTCGCCCAGCACACTGGCCTGTTTACGCCGTTGATTCTGCAGATGATCGCCCTGGGTGAGGAAACCGGTGCCCTGCCTGAGCTTATGGACGAGGCCTCCGACTTCTACAAGCGCGAGGTGGACTACGACCTCGACAACCTGAGTGCGGCGCTGGAGCCGATTCTGATCGTGTTCGTCGGCGCCGTCGTCCTTGTGCTCGCGCTGGGCGTATTTCTGCCGATGTGGGACATGGTGGCGAAGGCGAAGGGCGGGTGAAGCTCTGGCGAAAAAGCGGTCGAAATCGCTCAAGTTTCAGCCACTTCGGCCGTTTAACTGAGCAGGGGTTTACGTACCTCGAGCTCGTGTTCGTGATCATCATCATCAGCACGCTGATTTCGATGCTCGCGATAAGGCTCATGCCGGCGATCGATGAAGCGGAGCGGGCGGCGGTATTGAAGATCGAGGGGCAGCTAAGGAGCAGCCTGACGATGGAGGCCGCAAGGTACGTCGCCCAGGGTGAGTTTGGTCGCATACGCAGCATGGTGGGCATGAACCCCATGCGACTGATGATGGACCCGCCGGCGAACTATGTCGGCGAGCGCGAGACGACCGACGGTGTCCCGCGCGCGCATTGGGTCTTCGCGACCGAGACCGGGCGGCTCGTTTACCGGCCGGATCTGCCCCGAACGCAGGCGTTGTCGGGAATCGAGCGTTTCGCGCCGGAGTTTGCGGTGCAGCTGGCATACGAAGACGTCGACGGTGACGGACGGTATACGGCTCGAGATGGACAGTACTACGGCGTGCGGCTGGCCCGGGTGAAGGGAGTGGGCTGGCTCGACAGGGAGCCACTGTTCGAGAATTTTTAGGATGGCTGGGACTGGACCAGCTTTTGTAAAGGCAAGAGGAAGAAACAATGAAGATGAGAAAAGAGAACGGCTTTACGCTGATCGAACTGGTCGTCGTGATCGCCCTGCTGGGTATTCTCGCGGCGTTCGCTATTCCGCGTTTCGCATCGCTCGAGTCAGAGGCTCGTGCAGCAACGGTTAACGGCGTCGCCGGCGCGCTGCGCAGTGCAGCTGCGATGGCTCACGGCCTGCATCTCGCCACGGGCTCCGACCCGATCACGATGGAAGGCGCCAGCATCGATATCGTGAACGGCTATCCCGACGCAGCGACCGTCGAAGACACCCTCGCCGATACGACCGGGTTTACC
>JAAUYH010017567.1_pt1 | contig 14200 bp, 8 predicted proteins | sample 7278061 | NCBI WGS metagenome assembly JAAUYH01 (sample SAMN14350203, study PRJNA611818) | marine sediment metagenome | isolation source: surface marine sediment (0.6m) | place: French Polynesia: Moorea | collected 2018-08
TCGACGACAGCCGCGAGCCGCCGAAGAAGCGCTCTTCTGCACCAGCTTCTTCGTGCTCTGTTTCTTCAGTTTGTTGGGCTCCATCGTCGAAAAGGCTTGACTTCGAAAGAAGCTTCATATCCGTCGGGACTTAAAAGTTCGTTCGCAAACACCTGATGAAATTTCGAAAACGTGGATCATTTCACGATTTGTTCTTGCAAGATCGAAATTGTTTTTTTCCTCCAGCAAGGAGGTTTTCCATGGGCTACTGTCCCATCTCGACATACAGTCAATTCATGCATAAATGCAATTTCGTCACATTTGTATGTTCGTTACTTTGGTATCATTTCCTAGCGAGTGGTGTGCAGAACGCTCGCACAGGTTATAGACATGACCATTTATGAAATATCTACCGAGCATTGGTTCCACTCTTTTTGTAACATTTGTGCACGCACCACACCCGATGATAACGATGCTCATGAGTCTTTGTTTCACTTCCCTTTTCAATGAGAAAATTTAAATGGTGCAAGGTTACTAACTAGCAGTTGTTCCGCGGGAGTAAACCGTTTGTCAAACACAAGTAGTTTGTTTATGGCAAATCTAAATTTGGACAATGGTAAAAAAAGATTGGAAACAATAAGCGGCAGTTTATTCGATATCTGAAATGACACATGTTCAGTTTGAAAACATGAAGAAAGATGTCTGTGATAAATATGCATGTGATCTAGAGCACTACAAACGTAGTAGCAGAGCATTTACGAGAAAATTGATCAAGATTAAATCAACCCATTTTCATTCGAGGCTGTATGAATTGAATATAGAAAAGGATAGCTGACAACTTTAAAACAAAGCGAATGTGGCGTACTTCACATCTTGTTCTCAACAGGATTATTTTCTTCGGATTAATTCAGGTAGGTTGAAACTGGTTCAAACCATGAAATGGAGCTTTACTGAACTACGCTTGTTTTGTTTGATTGACCTATCTTGACCATACTCTTCTTCAGTTACAGAGGTTTCTTGCGAGCTATCGTTCAGCACTCAACGGCATTTCCGGTATTGAAGTGGTGTTGGTATTCTACGTCATGCACTATTGCGACTTTCGGCAAAACAATTAAGGGCATGTGCTTCAGTGCGCTGGTTGAATGCCTTAATTTATATAGGCAATATGCGAGGACAAAATTCCAGGATTTCCACTTGTCTTTTTAAGCTTTGTTAGCAATATTCGCAGCCTGTCTAGCAAATTCATGATTTACTTTTGCATGCATCTACATCATGTTCAAGCAAAAAACTTACTCTTCTTTTTCATGCTTGTACGAAAGAGAATTCAGTTCCGATCTCATTGGGAACTAGATTTGTATTTTTCGAAGTTACTGAGTACACCTTGGTCTCACCTCTTCTCACTGCAACATCCATCGCTTAGGTTTTGTACTCCATTCATGCCCTCCAAACAATGGAATGAATTACACATGGAATCTTCTCAAAATAGCGTCCAAGGATTTTTTTACCTACGAATATTCACCTGTGGCTGTGCGTGGAAACGAACCAAGTCTACTGGTTAGTTTTAAAACTGGTACTGTAGCTCCTTAATAATCGTAGTTTTCTGAAGTCCAAACAGACAAACAGTCAAACGGGTCAATAATCCGAGAATAATTCTTCCAATGCAAATCTCAAAAATTCATGTCTGTTCTGTCAGCCATAGAAACAGAAATGCTTTACGTTCCTAGGAGTCAACACGAGATAGAAGAGATCTTGGAGAACTTGTGATTCAAACCAGCATCAAGTTTCGTTGAACCAAAGCATGGACAAACAGCCGAAATTGCAAAAGAAGAACTCCACAAAACGGATGGTCCGGAAAGGAGCAGCCTCTGTCGCTCGTGGTTGTCTTCGAGCGGCGAACCATTCCTACGAAAAGCAATGGGCCCGCGATCGCAAGCAGGCCCATGCTGGCAAACCGATCACCTACAAGGTTGGAGACATGAAGCCGACCAAGTTTTCGTGTGGTTGTACCATTTGTCCATGCAAACACATGTAAGCCGTGCTTTCAATCGCTTACAGAGTGGATAACTCGAAGTCTGTATAACTCTCTGGTAACTCATGATATGTTTTTGCAACATATCAAGTAATAATTGCTAGCTGAAATAAACTGTCAAGACTTTTTTTCCATTCAAAGCAATGACTGTTACGAATAAGGCTCCGAAATAAAACCATGCGATTGATTTCCTATCGTAGTTTGAAACCTCGATGAGATCAATCTCATTCGTCAGCACATGATTTTAAAATCATTAGCATATTGCAAAAAATCTAAGCAGGGCAGTGTCCAATTCAATTGGTGTTGATTGTCACTATTTTTGAAACACATTTTCAATAGCAATCTAATAAGCCTAGGCCAATCAATACTGCAATTAGGCAGGAATACTGCAACAAAGATAGCAATCATTGATATTTTTACAATTCAGTCTAACATTAATGTTCACTTTCTTCTATTATTTCTAACCCACCCTGCCTAGTACTTCGCATCTTATCACGAGCCAATTTTATAGCTTGAATCACTAAATCTTGACACCAATATTGCTTATTCATTTCTAAAAATAGAATCGAGTCAAACATTAATGGTGTCATGCTTTTTCGATTAGCGGTCAGAATATTTTTCCCGTTAATCAAAGTCTTTTGATAATAGTGGTCGATCCAATTATGAAGCTTGTGTCTATGTATGAATCCCCTTTTGCCAATACCTTACAGATCTTTCGAGCTATTGTTCCTTTCATGAAATCTCCATGTTCGGAGGAGCTGCCAGGAGAGTTTTCAGGAATATTTGTGGTTCTATTTTCTTTCAGTAAAATCGAACGAACTTGTTTTTCGGATTCTGTCACAGTGCAACAGACTTCTCTTTGAATTTTTGTGACACCAGATTCAATATCAGAATCTGGTGAGAGCGTTATTCGTAACTTGATCCGTTTACCATCAAAATCGCATTGCTAGAAATAGAGTTCTGAGATAGTTGTCTTTTTCCAATCAATTTTTGTCTTCTTACGTAACTTAGACACAAACCTAAGTAGTGCATACCGTTATGAGTCCATCTGTCATATTTCAGTTCTCCTTTTGTTCCTTCCAATATTTCCTAGATTTCACTCTCTACGAGTTCAACTATAGATATAATGCATTAAGTGAACAATTTATTCCCTGAAGATACGTCGTATTTTGACATAGAATGAAGGACATTGCTTTCTAAGTGCTTAATGGGGTGGTTGAGAAGCACAAAATTTTCAATGTAAATTCTCCGCTTCCGGTGCAGTTCTCACCGCAAAAAGTGAGTATCAATTCCCTATCCATCGACTTCTCGAAATCAACCTTTACTAACGAGTAGATTTTTTATACCTATTCTCCATCTAATCTATAGATTAAATTTATCTTCCACGCCAACTTTGTTTCTTTTTTGTTATGCTTTGAGTTATAGTAGGTAACAAGAAAAAAAGAGTTTATTTGCTATTTTCCGGCTCTGACTCTAATCTATTTCGCCTTCAAAGATGTTTCCACAGCTTTTGAATGAATTCGGCAAAATTTCGACAGAGAAATTTTCCTATATCTGCTTCAGCCAAGTCAAGACATCAACACGTTGAGGGGCCGGTAAATTCTTGTCTTGCTGTAAATCTGCATACCTGTTACGACGCCACTGAGAAGTGGGTTTCTTCAATCTTTCTTTCAGTGACTTGTTGATACCGACATCACAGAGCTGAAGTAGTCAATTTTAATGTGGTACTATCAAATAAAGCACAGAACTATCTGTTTCTTACTTGTCTTACAACTTTTGAGATTTGTGTCCGACGAAATCGTTTGACAGCACTCGAGATTTTAGTTCTCAGCTCGAAATGTATGGCTTACAGAGACGCTCGTATCATATGCATATTTTTCTGTCATCCATCGACCCTTTCGCTTGGACACAACCAACTATTCCACCAGGAGTTACATTTGGCAATTAATTTTAAAATGACCCGCCAAGTGTGGCCTTGAATATTACGAACAGTGGAAGCCTGGTTTCATAAATTTCCACGGAGATGGCCAACGTGAATATTATAGATGACGTGCCGGCAATCATAACTGAGACAGTTCTATCTCCTTCGAAATGAAGGGTACGATTAGGAGTACAGCTCAAAAGCACAGCAGTATCGTCCATATTGATGCGATAATGCGGATGATTAATCCAGTTACCGTAGTATTTCATCAATTCTCTACATTAATCTCGGCGAACCGGTTGCATGGTTGCGTCTGTAATTTGTCTCATGCGAGTAACTGTTCTAATCGATAACGATTGGCGCTTCAAGAATCTGTAGACCCAAGCGGTTAATGTAAATTGATTTGGAGAATTGAATTGTGGATCGATTGATAAAGCTCTGTCAACAGTTTATGAAATCGACACTGCAAGCTCTTTCTTCGTCGATCAAGAATCCTGCCATACACTACAGATTTTTACTCTTCGTTTTCACATTTCAGCCCTGCCTAAATAGTTAGCTTCCTTGGAGATTTCACAGCTTCATCTTCGATTCGCTCGTAATTTTTTCGCCGCTTACGAATAGATCGAAGATAGACTTTCCATTTTGTTGCTGTTTAGAGGATGATTAAGGATTGGCCAGTGTAATCGACTGCTTCTAATTTCTGGGAGAGTGAGACGTTTGGTTGGTATTGCTGGTTTTGATTTGGAACGTTAAGTTCTAAATTTAAATGGTCTTCCAAATGTTATAATTTTTTAGATACTGAAGTTAACGTTTGAAATTTGTCAACGTGAGAAAATCATATAAGACATGGAAAGAGAACATTTTTACGGGTACTTTAATTTTTATTGTTTTAAGAAGCGAAGCCACTACCATATTGATAAGAGTGGGGGCCATTTACACCTAAACACGGTAGTGTTATCACATCCATCAGGACTAGCACGTTGAGCCTGAAAACCCAAACTTTCTTTTCAATTTTCAATGCCAATATCGATTTGCGTCGTGACGAGAGGAATACTTAAAAGAAAATATGATAATCATGGACGTACAAAGGAGTTTTGTTTTTATAGCTATTGGCTCGCACCGAATACTTTATCTATCGAGGTTGAAGTAAATATGAAGTGATGTTTGTTTTGTTACACTTATTTACATCTAGGTGTAAATTGGTTTCACTCTTTTCCTGATTGTATTCAGTAGTTCAAAATCAATCTCATCTTAGTGCGTTGAGCAAATAGTGTTCGAAATCGAATTGCAGACAACTGTGCCACTAAGTAAATGAATAAATAATCTGTAGCGGTATATATTTCAAAATATTTAAATTATTCAATGAGGAACAAACACTCTAACCATGCTTTGAAATGATGCTTGGCTACAAACTACTAGCGTCATCAAGCCACGAGAGTTTTTTTGCTAATATCTCGGACTCAGTTGTTCGTTCATAATGCAATTATGTCTGTGTAATCAAAAGAATATTGTATGCATACCTTCGCGGTTAGCAACGCATAACACGATTCCACGCACTGCGGGTTATGTCTCGTAATTAGAAAATTTGGCTCTACCCATTAAATAACCAAGTTAACAGTGAGAAATATATGTTTCAAGAATGAGTTGGAGACCACTCAAAATTAAATTTAATACGAATTACTGTGGGCCACATTAATCATCAAACTGGCACATGCGTGAGAAAATCCTTTTTCGAATTGATCATATTATTTGGAGTAAGTTCAATAGAAAGAACACGTAGTTCTTCTATAAAAAGATAATAAATTACAATCTAATCTAATCAATAGTAAAAACTGTCGTAAAAAAGATAGCTGCAGAAAAAATATTTGCGAATGAAGAAGGCAAAAGAGGATAACTATAAACTTTTTATTCCAAAGTCTATCGAAAAGCAAACACAGGTACCACAATCGAAAAGAAATATGTAGAACGACTACCCATGATAAAAAATCATCAGAGCTGAAGATCAATTTAAAATAAAGTCAGGCGACACGTAGTATTCAAGACCCTTACCATGAAGATGTAAGGGTTCATTAGAAAATAATCTGCCTAAGCATTCGAGTAGTATAGGCATTATTAAGTTAGGTTTAATCTTTTTGCCAAGAATGTCGATGAAGTAATAAATCTGTGATTTTCCAGTCGACGGTCGTACGTTTATGCCATGATTTCACTGGTTAGGTTTTGCCCTTACTATTTCGGGCCTGTATATTCAATGCTCTTTTCTTGTCCTTTTTCCCAGAACGTAAAAATTACAGCAGAATCGACTAAAAATTTGAATTTTTTAGATTCAAAATAACATTTTTTTTGCAATTTCTCCCTACTTCACAACTGGATAGTTCTATATAGCTTGTTCAAAAACGTTGTATGACCTGGTTTTCATGCACGAGATAGCAGTCTAGAGTTTCACTCTTTTCTTGATATGGCTTTTTATTTCTGCTATCTTGCTCATCTTTACTACGTATGTTTCTGATGATTTTTCCCAAATATGAAAAACGTGTTTGCGATTTGTAGTGTTTTTCTTCTTCAAATACTTCAAGCTTGGATTAAGCATAGAACTAAATAAGATTTTCAATTATCGGATTTCAGAAAAATATTCAATTGAGACTAGGTTGTACGATCCTACAAGTTCTAAATTTTCTACAAGATAATCTTATGCCTGTTTCTTTACTGAGAATATCTGTAACATCAATGTAATTGATTCTGAATACGAGGAAATCAAATTGGCCCAAAGCATTGCAGATCATTGATCTCATTAAGTTCAAGTAGTGCTTACAAAAGTACAGCGAGAATAATTTATTAAATACATATTCAATCAAGCGGTATACACTAGCCTAGAATAAAGACATAAGAACCATAAATATTTAAAATTTTCCATCAATTTAAAAATGATATATAGCCTATTGAGAAAAGCAAGATGGCTAATGAAAGTAGAAAATATTCCCTTACGAACCCATGAAGATAGGCCTGAGAACCCTTTCAAAATGCTCAACGGAAAATGAAAAGAAGTGGTATAAGAAGAACAAGAATGAAATGCAAATTCAGCTGGGGTGGAAAAGATCGATTTCGAAAACGTTTTGCCTGAAATACCAAACAGTAATTTCTATCGACTGAAATGCTCCGAGATTTGCGCAAAGTATAAATTTCTATTTGATGTGGCTATATCTATCATACTTTATGAATACATGCAAATTACAGAATTTCAAATTATAGAAAACATGAATCAAACTATCCACGAAAATATCAATGAGCATTTCATCTGCGAATTTAGTGACAGAAATTCAAAGCTTTTAGGAATATAGCTGGAAATAGGACTTTGAGTCCTGAATTAGCTGAAAAGAGAAACAAATATTTAGCTTACGAGTTGAATTTCTTGGAGCGTGTATTCCACAATATATTCGACGGAAGAGTGGTAAACGTTGTGAAGAGACACATGGGATCTTGAATTTCAATAATAGAGTAGTCTTAGATTTTTCGAATGCGAAGTTAGTCTTCTATATTAATGCTTCGAGTATTCAAAATTACTCCCAGTTTGATTCCGGATTACTTGAAGACCAGAAGGAAAGTCAGAATTACTCTGACTGTAATACAAAATCAAAATCTAGATATCCGGTAGAGTACTTTCTGAATAACTTGAAGCTAATACCGTCCAAATTTCTGCCTGATGGGTGGTTCATTAAATCTTTTCCATGTTGAAGTTCACTGTCTGTATGTAATGAATCGTTTACGAAAACAGAGAACGCAAATTTGCCAGTTTATTTCTTACATTGGCATAATAAGGCTGAAATCTTAACTACATGCCCCAATAAGCTACAACATAGCCACAATGGCTCCAGATTTATCGTGCAAGTGCGGCGCAACTACGTATGCTATGCATAATACCAAATATTAAAATTTTATCGAAGAAGAAATGGAATAAAGAAATAATAAAATGGCCACATCGGAGGCGTTTCCAACATCTAGACCTATTTCTAATTCTCTAAAAAAGGTTTTGGCTGACTGGAGCGCAAAACTTTCCTTTAGAAAAACAACAGCTAGAACACATCTATTTGGTCCCACATCAGTGCACACCGGTTTGGAGAGCGGTCCACGCGTCGAGTTATTTTTGTGAAAAGTCGGCGCAATATGCCAGGAAATGCAATACTGGTTGCCAACAAATAACCTAATGCACAGTGAGATATGCGCTTACAAATCCTTTAGAGGATAGATAGTCCAAACTAACGAAACTTTATCTTAGTAGAGTGAAAAAGAAGCCACCATATGTTATAGAACGTCCATAAAGAACGACTTCAGCAGAGCCATAAAGTGTTTGCTAATGAACAGTAGTCCTTGGAACAGTACTGAACTCATGTCCGAAATGCTAACGATAGTTGAATCCAAGAAAAGGTCAATTACATGAGATCTACTCTGTAAAAACAGTTCTATTGTTCATTTCAGTCAATCATACGTAAATAAACCAGTGAAAAGCACAAAATGTGTCTTTCTTATTAAATATAAGAACTTCTTTCAATAAATCGATTCCGGATACTTGCGATAAGAACAGAAACTGTAGCTAAATATGCTTCCGCATCATTATCGTATGTAGTATAGAGTTCAATGTTGGATCAGGATTGCTAGTATCAGTGATATATTTGAAGTTCTTGTGTCCACGTCTACGTCTAGTGCAAGCCTTGGCATGAAACCCGATTAGTGTGTGAAAACAAGCTTTGATGTTTGGCAAAAATTGTTCGTTGTGTTCTCCTTTTTCATGTCATTTCAAATTTTACCTGATCTGTATGCCAAATATATCAAATGCTTAAGTGCGCAAAGCATCAGTCATTGTTTTCACTTCTCGTAGCAACAACTAATAGAGTATTCAAGAGTAATCCAATTCATTTACTTGCAGGTGCTTTATTACTGCAACAGTATGTGAGACTCATAGTAAAATTGTTATAAAATTTAGAGTATCTCACCAATTTTCAATATTTTTGAGAACTTTGTATGCATATTCAATACAATATCTCGCATACTGCATCAGCATCTATGTTTTGCGTAGAGTGACTTCGCGGGGGAGACACAGTGATCCGGAGAGCTTAACATTATGAATCATAATTATTTTCGATAACTTTCCAAAGAATTTTAATGTAATAATTAAGAAACACTTGTGCATCCTGCTTATGTCACTATGATGTATGGGTCCTTAGTAAAGTCAAAAATTCTACCTAAATCAATCGGAAATAAGGAAATTTTATCACGTTAGCAACAACACAAACTCGTGTCCCTCCAGTGTTATTCAGACTTATGAACATGAGTATTACGTTTTATTCTAAGATGTGTGATAAATTGTTCAGAAAAAGGTGTGCATGCTAGAATGGCACCTTATTCGGTCAACGATAGGCACAATAGAAGTCAAAAATAAGTTTTTCTCATACCCATGCGCAACGCAATCTGCAGTACTGTAGCTCCATTCTTTACGATAGAACCTTCGTTGTCCCAGACCAAATTCACTTTTGATCCCATATTATTTCTTGTCGATATTTTATTCTTTTTGAAGAACCTTCTCAGATTCCTTCTACAGTATATGTACTGTACAGAACATCAGGCCCATCAGAAACAATTTATACCTAAATAATTTATTTCCGATCCATGCGACTTTTATAGACCAGCATTCATCAACATATTCTCCGGTACAATGACACTCTCTATCAACTTACTTCACGAGCCGTTCACTATATCTACTTTCCTACTCCTATTTACATGTCCTATCTCAGTTTTTTCCTACTATTCTCACAATTTAACTTTTGCATTGCTTCTTCTAGAAAAAAATCGGTTTATTCCTATCACACCTCATGCTTGCGTGTACATTGTCCACAATTGTAGCCAACGTCCTCCATATCTGAGCTACCTATGTAGAAAACAATTGGGTCGAATCCCTCCTTGCGCTCCTTCCGCCATTCTTGTTCGTACGACCAATTCGCGATACGCCCCCAACTTAGGCATGTTTCCGACATAGTTTTTATCAACCATCTTAGACTCTCGAATTGTTTCAGCTTTTTCGCTTGCTTGTCCTCATTATCATCACTGTCAAGATTGCTCCAAGTGTTGGAAACCGTATACATCCTCAGTGTCTGCTGAAGATAGGAATCCTGCTGCTGGTTCTGGCTTCTTCTCGTTGCCTCCTTGTGTCCCGATACCGAGGAAGTTCAATACACATACCGAATTCATACGAGTGGAAATGTTTGATTAGTGTTCAGTACTGGTGTTGAACTCAATTTGATACATGTGTATGAATCAATCATACGTTAGTGCGCTGTGACGTATGATAACTTGCCAAGGTTGTAACCTGGGATTGTCGCCCAGGAGATCAAGCAACATATCTACCTATGTTAGTAACCCAGAAGGGTTGATGTTGATTGTAACCTACGTGGCTGTGTTGATTGTTGGCTGCCAATAAGAATTAGAGTTGTGTTAGTGTAATTATGGAATTGCTGGAAGGTGGATTTCAGGACGGGAAGGCACTTAGTAGAGGGCAGCGAGGTACCCACGGAGAAGGAGTGCGTTGGTAAAGGATTGTTGATTGCGGAACAACGTTCAGCCGTCGTGAAGATGCGGGCCTAAAGGAAAGAGTCCTTGAACAATTTGCAACGCGTGAAATTCACGTGAGAGGTACTTCGCTCATCTCAATGCGTTGTTGAGGCACAAGTAAGTGCTCAAGGCGTGACACATCTCCGGTAGGAACCCGGCGACAACGGTGTTGTTCTCGATAATCACGGTGCTAACGAAACAGCCTGCGAATTCCGTTGATTTTCCTTCTATTTGCGAACACACTTCTCACCGAAGATTTAAAACTGACACCATAATCATTTTTGCTCCTTGTTCGTCTACTTATTCTCTTTTTCAAAATTTGAACTTACAGTGATTACAACCTATGTGGACAGTATTTGGAATGAAACAACGAGCTCAAACTCATCTGCGCGAGGTGTGTGATCGAGAAAGTTGTCTCGTCATCTTGTTCGCACTAGGGTAATGGAAAATACACGCTATATTCGTACTCAATTACTTTTACATAATTATTTCGTCTAGGATTAATCCTTCGGACGTTTGCCAGATGATTTTATAGAATGAACCAGTCTTGTAAAAAAGTCTATTTAATTTAAAATTGTTTAAAATATACAAGCATTTATGTATTTCAGGCGATATCGCGTAGCAATATATTTATTGGTAGTGCTTCAGAGTAATTTATGTATTTAAAGGTGTTCACATGCATCAATGGCACCCAGGAATAATTTCGTATTCTTCACTTTCAATCTCTCAACTGTTTCTCGCATATATAGACAGCCATTCTCTTCAGTTTCATTCTCCGGGATTAAGAAAAACGCCGAGAATATTTCGCGGTCACCGGATTCGAGATTCATTCTTTACCCGATGGAGTCCTGACTCAGATGAGTTTGTGTGTGTCTGTGGAACAAAACGAAAAAATTCAGGGACCGGCTAAAGAACTTAGTTACGCATGTACAGTCTCAACATCCAGATGATCTCTTGAAACTTGAATCCAGCGAGTTCGTATCAAATTCCGATTCACATGAATCTCCTAAGAGTCTCTTCAATCATAAGAAAACGATACAAGTGAATGGATGACTTAAGCTTGTGTTAGAAGAGCTGTTACCGTTCCGAGTCGTAGAGTCACACGTTTACTGGAAATCTGTTAAATTTCCACCAATATCCAAGCCTACTTTGATGAAACATATGTCTTTACTGACAAAACTAGTAGAATCAAAAGTCTCTCTAGAATTACCGGATATATTTGATAGACGGCAAATTCATCACATTACTTGTGCTTGTTTGCTACGTACACCGATTCTACTCAAAATTTAGGATATTCAAGTGCATTGCTAGGAATGTCTACTTTTGAAATGGAAGATTCGCAAAGGACGAACGCTCACCATGGCTACTCAACTTTTGTTCTCGAGACCTTCAATCGCTCATTGAGCAACGTGGCTGCCATAATAGGCGATACCTGTAATGTTAACCGCTCTCTAGCCAATAAGATGAACGTAGGGTTCATTGGCTGCTCAAGCCACCGCTACAATTTGGCTATCAAAGATAGCATGGCAGATGATGATTCATCAGTATATATTGAGAAAGTACGAAAGCTAACGAAATATTTGCGGCGTCCGGTAATTGCTGGACATCTTTTAGAAAAAAATCCGTTTGAAAGCTGTAAACGATTGTGTGACAAGATGGAATTCAACAGCCAAGATGTTACAAAGATTTGTAGAATTTGTAGACAAAAACGTATTTGAAGATTGGGATGATGATGACTTAGTTTTATTCAACACCCGCGAAATTAGTACAATCAAAATTTTGTGTAAGAAATATGAGGAATTGGGACGAATCACAGAAGTATTGCAGTCTGACTCAACTACGTGCAGAGATGTGCGAATTTTGTTCGACGCAGTGATAGATGAGTATCCTGTTGCCAAGACTAGATTGCCAAATGATTCTAAAATATTCAGCCAGCCGTCTTTTGAATCTGCAATGCTGAAAATTCAGAGTGGGGCTGTAGGCAAACTGACGATGGATGAAAAAACGTGAGAGTATTGAAAATAAGGATCGATATGGAAGCAAACCAGGAAGATACTTCACTTTCATTTGTGGATAGAGCCTTGAATATGCGGAAAATGGCTAATATAGAGTCAAGTGATTAATATATCGACACCCGGTTTCTAGTTCCGCACTCTAACATGTGTGAGCGCTTCTTCTCTTTGGCTGGCTACGCGCTTGGGGATAGGCGTGGAATGATACTTCCTGCTAATTTCGATGAGCAGTTATTTTTGTATGCCAACTCGGGTTTTTGGAGATTAATGAAGTGAATCAGATCGTATCAAACATACTACCTGATGACACTGGCCCTGAGTAAGCAGTTCTACAATAAGAGTAAAGTGAATCTGGCACTTTTTTATCTGTTGAAAAATAATTCAAATAATTTATATTGATTTATTGTGCCGAATATTTGACTCGATATATTTTTTCTTTATATTACAAAGAAGTAAGTATCGAATAATATTTTTTACAAGACTGGAATGAACAACACTAATAAAAAAATGATTTGTTTCGTTCTGATGTCGAGATTGAGTGGAAAGGCGGTCAGCGACGGATTCCTTACGACCCACACCGAAATGAAAGACGTTTCTGTTCGGAGGTTTTGGTTAAGCAGTCTGCGAAATAATTCTTAATCTCTCTTACTTCTTCACTTCTGAGCAAAATATACATAAATTTTGGCTATTTCTGTAGAGGAATACATAAAATGAGATATGTGCGCACTCATTTAGCTGCCTTCTAGAATTTCATTCCAAAGAAATGGATTCTAACCAACACCCAGGAATAGATCATTCCATTACCCTAGCTCCGAAATGCCCAATTGAAATATACTTCGCATCATGCACTTTGTCTCGCTAATAAGGCATTCCTTTCGAAGAACTTTCTCCTTTTTTCTAGACGGCATTATGCAGTCTGCCACCTATCGATGAGCGGACGTCTTCCACAAGGGTTTCTTCGGAAACGAATGTTTATTTTTGTCTACGAGACTGTGGGTTGAGTAATGTGTGAACGGTACGAATGCCTTGACAGCACTAGGGCTAAGTTATATGTTCAATAGCTCAACTATAGTGCGTAAATTTTGTATCCATCTTTTTCAGTTCTCTGCAGTAGCAGTAACATGATATCGACCATCCTTTGAAATACAACCAACCAACAAAGAACCGTAACGTGAGGCAGCAGCCCAAACTGGCAAGGCAACCAACGGACGAGTACAGAAGAAAATATCTTCTTCAGCATCACGAATCTATATGAAAGGCAGTGAGCCCGTGAACCCAAGGAAGAACTAGTGCCAACCTTTTGCATGCCGTACAAGGTGAGCAAAGGCATTACTCAGTCAGTTTCATGCAGATTTATGATTTTGTCTGACCCACTACATGTAGCCAGTTCGCGTTGATCTGTGCGATTATCGCCTGGTAATGTGTAGTATACTGGAGTAACGATTTGTGAGAAAATGTATTTAACTGCTCGTATGTATGACATGACTCTGGTACAAGAGAATTATATAACTTTAGATGCAGAACTTCCAAATACATAAACAACTAAAGTTGGGTAAGTTGTTCTGGTTAAACAGTTAAAAGTTAGGTTTATAATTATAGAAGTTAGAGGAAGAGAGCCGCACTACATATGTTTGCAGGGACAAACCGTGCAATTGCACGAGA
>JAAUYH010038037.1_pt1 | contig 14198 bp, 13 predicted proteins | sample 7278061 | NCBI WGS metagenome assembly JAAUYH01 (sample SAMN14350203, study PRJNA611818) | marine sediment metagenome | isolation source: surface marine sediment (0.6m) | place: French Polynesia: Moorea | collected 2018-08
CAAATTTCTTTGACAGCACCTCTTTTGAGTCATAGACAAGTGACGAAAGAGTGATTTAAAGAATAGCGACTTTTTCTTCGTGTTATAACGGTACAGATAGTAATGAACTTCAAGTATTGAAATGAGAGGTAATTCTTTAACATAAAGAAAAATTCATAGAGTGGAAGTTTTGAAACTAACAGTTCTACATAATCACGAACTTGGAGAGTTTCTTCCTTAGGCGAAAAGTCGAAATTATTGCGAAATAATTGATTTAGAATACTTATAATTTCGATAGACCAATCATTGTACGAGATAACGCTTGGCTGGAAACAGAGAAATGAAATGTTGATAGTTGCAACATTTATTTCCGAAAATATTCTTATTTAATAGACATCGATTTTAGGGAACACTACATAATACATGCTCAGACGGATAGATTCCGAGAAAGTCGCCTTGGATCGTTTGGCAGTGAGTAGCAAGTATTACTACAGAGAAGAAAGAGGATTGATTGCAAGTTATATAGTCGACAAATGAAAGAACAAAGCTCACACTCAGTACGCGAGAAAACAGAAACAGACAAAAGTCAACTATTTACGCAAATACAAGAACTACGTGACGGTTAGTCGCATAACGCATCTCGCACTCCCGACAAGGAGAAAATGGAGTGCGGATATTACTCAAGTGATGGACCAGCAAGGCAGCAAATGCCCCCGCTTCGGGGCAAGATGGTGCTCGGCAGCCCAGATTCCCTAAGTAGTTTGTTTGCACAATCCGCAGAGAAAATACAGCAAGCATTTAAGTACAGCACGGTAGGCTAAGCATGCCGGACAAAGTAAGTGAAAGATTGTCCCAAAATATAGTAGGGTTTAGAAGAAGTTTGGGAAGCACATTGTCGCAAGATAAAGAAAACGAGCGTGAGAAACGGACGGAACGAACAGGAGGAGAAGGAAGATAGAAATTAATAGGGGAGTAGGCAATAACGTCAATAAACGAGATAGTTGACGAAAGAAGAGAGATTGTGCGGTCAGTATGGCAGCGCTAAAAGATGGGGGAAATATAGCAAAGCAGATCCTGTATTTTAGTGGAGTGAAAAAAAATTGAGGAGATAAGATGAGAGGAAGGGGAGAAATATACAGTACTACAGTACAGGTACAGATACTGGACTGCATTGCACTGCACTGCACAGAACCGTACTGTGCTGAGTGCTGTACAGTAAAGGAGACCAAGCACAGTACAGTACAGTACAGTACAGTATCGGTACAGTAGTACTGTAAATTTCTAGTGGTGACACAATGTAAGTGATCGTGAAGGTAAGCAAACAAGTAAATAAGCAAGCGAACAAGCAAGCAATGGGAAGGGACAAAAAACACGCGGAAACGTTGGAAGGAAATGAAAAGACGGTGACACACTGGGCCCAATAACGAAAGGGAGATGAGTGATGAGGAAAGTGAGAGGAAGACAGAAAGATGAAAGAAAATCACACAAAGTGACATAGGCAACGGGATGGCAAATAAAACTGATGGCTCAGAAATAGTAGAGGTGGGACAAACCAAATACCGTAAGTATGAAACGATAGAATGTCTCATGGAAAACGTTTTGTTACAGTTGGGTATCGCTCCAAGATACCCTCACAAGTTCGCCACGTCATGAAGCGAGCAACACTTTATAAACTTGAGCAATTCTCGTGTACAGTAATCAACCATTCAAGGGTTATTCGAAACCCTACAGTACAGTAAATTATGAATGCACACAATTAGTGTTAGCAAATTCACTCGTTTTAGTATGCATTATTATACTACAGTACGGTACCGACACTTTTCTGTGTAGTGGTGTGCAACAAAATCACCTGCCGGTAGTATTGAGGTGAGCGATGTAGTGTGTGTGTCTGTGTGGGTGTGCGTGGTACAGTGGAGGTTCACAGACTTGTACTGTACTGTACTGCACTGCACAGTAGTGTTTGTAGAGTGGATATGAAAAGGGAACTAAGGTTTGATGGCTGTTTTTGACTGTCTGTTTGCTATCGTCTTATGTTTTTCAATACTGTCGATACCGAACAGTACTGTACGTACAACTAATTACTGTACTGTTAAGCACGTGTGGCGAAGAGAGGAAAGAGAAGATAGCGCGTTGCAGATTGCTAACATGGGCAAGGCAGTGGACCGCCTCAAGTGGTGGGCATGATTGGATAGTAGACTTTTACTTAGATTGTTAGAAGCAAAGTACTGTACCATGGATGACTGGTTCTAGATGCAGCATATCAGCATCGAGCAAAGCAATCGTTCCACTCTCCTCACAGCAATGTGTTCTCAGGGTAATTCAGGTGAGATAAGGCCGAGGGCAAGGCGTGTGCGGTAATTGACGACAAGGCGACCATGGTTTGACTGCTAAACCAACTACCAATCGAGCGTTCCGATGACAGTCAAAAGAAGGATCGATCGACGCTATTTTGCGTCGGCAACAAGCTTTCCCTTACCCTCATTACTACACCCACTATATGTATGCGCGCGCCTCTACAAAACCGAACTATTCCAGAGTTTTGCGCTTCTCTTTTTGAAATTACTCTCTCCTTCCCTCCCTCTCCCTCTCTCCCGCTCCCCTCCTCGTTGAATACAGTGTTATTAGATACTGTACTGTGTCATATAGGCAAATATACCAGTAATATGGAAAATTATAATCAAATGCTGCAGATGTACAGTCCCGTAGACTGCATATTGTACTGTACTGCACTGTACTGTGCTGTCTCATTATGGCTGTGTGGGACAGGCGAGAGTGAGTGAGTGAGTGAGCAGCGAGTGCACTGACCAAGCCATAGGTTGCAGTTGCGACATGAGCACGCTGACACACACACACACACACACACATAGGCACACAAACAATATCAACACATCTCAATCACATCTCAAAAGACAGCTCGTTCTGCATCGCACATCCAACCCGAACAAACGCGCACACTAGAGATCATGGCACCACCCAGCGCCGGTAGTCACGAGACTGGAGTCGAAACGAAAACGACAGATCTGCGGTATGAAACAACGGGCTACGCAGTGGCCGCTGCATTCCAAACGCCGCAGCGAGAGCCGAAAGCGAAACAATCGTGCGTGCGCCGTATTCACACACGAGTGTCCCACGGCGCATCGATCTCGCTCACCATCCCACTATCGTGCTACCAATCATCACACACCACTTGCCACGTCTCCTTATAACAAAAACCGCCGCACACCCCCACATAACTCCGCTTCGTACGTAGTCGCACGTCACCACCTCGCCATGGACCCCCCACCACCGCCGTTGTACATCGCCCCACTACCTCCGTTATCATCACTGCTTCAACCCGAACCTTTACAGGTCTTGGCAACTGTTTCTGCTAAAGCCCAAGAATCTCTCGGAGTTTCTCCAAAACGGCGAACTCTATCGAAAAAGCCTCGCAGCTTTCCCTGTTCTCTCTGTTCTTCGGCTTTTAGCGAACGTTTCAACCTCAACAAGCATATCCGTGCTGTTCACGAACGTCGTCGTCCCTTTGAGTGTCCTACCTGTCACGCACGCTTTCAACAACGCGATCACATGCAGAAACACGAAGCTTGCGTACACAAGAAACTTCGTCTATTCGAGTGTCCCACTTGTGGTGCCGCTTTCGGGTGGCGTGGGGTGTTGAAAAAGCATCGTCGTTCCTCGGCTTGTGTGCCCAAACCGCAACACCAGCAAACACAGGGACAACCACCACAACCTCAATCGACATAGAACTCACCCCCACAGACACACAGATGCGCACCCATGCGCTCACTCGACCTACCTCGTCTAACCCGCCTGACTACTGTGACGCATTCACACAAGAAAGAAGAATAAGAACATGAAAAAAAGGAAGATCGGTTTAAAATGAAAAACGCTTGCCTGCCGCAGCTCAAGTCACGCATCATACCCGCACCGGCGAACAAAAAAACGAGCGAACAATGACCTCCACATCGCATCCTTACCTTTACCACGCCACCGTCGAGCTACCGTCGCGACGCCACGCACTTATTGTGATGCGCGCCACCGCTCCCGATGCCGAACTACGCGATGACGTGATACGCGCCGCCGAGGTCATCCACGACAACACCCTCTCCATCCAATTTCGTGCCACCTCGAAAAAGGCGCTTCGCACCTCGGTCTTGTCGTTCCTCGACTTTATCGCCTTATCGCTCCGTACACTAGATCAATTCCCTCCGGTATGAGACTTGTGCACTCTTCGCACGATTATTAAATCGCACTCCCGTTTGCGTTTCAGTCTTCCTCGCCTCTACTACTCTTGGTTCCACGCCCTCACTAGCCGACGCTTCATTCGCTCAGTGCACCATCCAATCTATTATCCCGACCGTCGACGCTACACATTTCACCTATGCACGGTACACTTCGCGTCATTTTCATTCGTCATCTCCCAAAAATTCGTCAACTATTCTTTTCCTTTCTAGTTATCTGAATCTGAGTCCATCTCTGTCGTCACCGGTCGCATGCGGCCCGTGAATGGCGAGGTCGATCCTGGACCCGTTCGTTCCCAGTTGAGTTTCTCCTCACCATCGCGCACCTCCACACCGAACCGATCCCTGAGCACCGAGCGAACACCATCGCATGCCGCGAACACACGGCCCCAGTCGCGCGCCATGGCGGCGCTGCGCACCATGTTCCGGAATACCACCAACTCGTCGACCACACCCCCATCGACCTTGTTGTCTCCTTGATCCACCTCACCGAATCCTGATACGCCCAACATCCCCAACACTTCACCCACTAATCGTCCTGCCTCGGCGCACACCAAAGCCGTGGCCCCGTCACGTTTTCCCTCGCTGTTCACCACGGTCATCAGCATGGCGATCTCCGTCAGTGCGGTGGGTGTGTCGAAATCATCTACGAGCGCTTCCTCCACTGCCTCGCGACACCGCTCCAGTGCCACCGTGAGCTTTCTTGCGCTAAGCGATTTGCTCGAGTAGTCCCCGTCTACCATACCGTCAGTATTGCTTTCCACGAAGTTCTTGCAACGCCGCAAGAAGTTACGCGCGTCACGCAAACGGTCTTCGTTGTACTCCACTGGTGCGCCGTAGCGATGTTTCAGACAGAACATGCGGAACACATCGGGGTCACCGCCTTCCTCGAAGTACTCTCGTACAGTTACGAAGTTCTTCGTGCTTTTCGACATTTTATCACCTCCGATTCGGAGTTGCCCAGTGTGCAACCATGACTGCACCCATCGACGTCCGTTCTCATCATTCACCACACAACCACACAGGGTTTTCAACTCGTTCGCTATCACCAGCTCGTTCTCGTGGTGCGGGAATCGAAGGTCGATCCCGCCCGAATGCACGTCAATGTGGTCTCCCATCGATGCACGTATCATCGCCGTGCACTCTACGTGCCAACCTGGTCTGCCAACGCCCCATGGCGAGTCCCAGCGCGCGTACTCGGGGTTGACTTTGCCTTCACCGCCTTTCCACAGCGCGAAGTCGCGATGGTCTTGTTTCAACGTGACATTAGTGTGGCTGTCGTCTTCTGGCGGCAAGTCCTTCTTACCGCGAGAAGGATCTAATACGCCGTAGCGAGCCGCTGCGCCGACACGGAAGTACACTGAGCCGTCGGTAGTGGGATACGCAGCGTCTGACTCTACCAATTCGGCGATAGTGCGTACGATATCAGGAATGTGTTCGGTGACGCGCATGACACGACTGGGCGGTCGAACGTTGAGTGCACTCATGTCAGCGAAGAATCGCGCCTCGTAGTCGCGCGCCAATGCACGCGGCGACACGCCATGTTCACGCGCACGGTCGATAATCTTGTCGTCCACATCGGTCACGCCCATGCAGAAGTCGACGCGCACGCGCGCCAGCCTGCTCAGGATTCGACGCGCCACATCAAACGCAACGTACGTACGCGCATGTCCCAGATGGGCGTCATCGTACACAGTGGGTCCGCACGCGTACCAAGTTAGGCGATGCCCATCGCTAGCAACACTCATCGCCTCTTTGTGCGACCGCACCAACGCATTTGTTACGCGCACAATGTGGCGGCCGCCGCCGGCGCGCAACACCGTTCGCGCCAGGCTCATCGTTCGAGGATGGTCCGGCTTAGGTACACGTGTCATATCGAGCTTTACCAAATTCACCTCTCCGTGCACCGAGCGCAGCCAGCTAACACTTGCGGCGTGCTCGAAATACAGCTATACTGTACCACGAGAGGTAGAAGTTTCTAAACATATTCGTGAAGGAGCGGAAGGGGAGATGAATTATCACCCAGCATTGCCCACGAGGACACCTTGACTTCGCATACACAAATCCCTCTCGCTCTTGCTCTTTCTATCTATCAACCCGCGCTATCTACTGCACGGTACCTCAATAACCGCGGTACCCCACGTGATTTACTCATACGCACCTCGGTACAGTACAGTACTGCACTAAATACAACAACTTACATGTGCGAAATCTCATTCCCTTGGAATAATCTCCCTGAACTTTCAAATCTTCCCACCCCGGTATCAACCCTACCCCCCGCACCGCACTGTACTGTACCCCACACACACCACCACCACTATCGCCGTGTCGACCCTCGCCACCGCACCTTGCCACGGTGCGCAACACAACCATTCCCGCACATCTCTGTCGTTTTTATCCACCCATACCCTCCCCGTCCTCATACTCGATTTTCGTGCAACTGACATGACACTGTGACACGGTGACACCACCCCTTGTCACTTGCACCGCGCGTTTATACCGTGCCACCGCATTTCTATTCTTTTACGACGCTACCTCAACTCTCCTGCTGGCTGGTAGCCACCGCCGCCACTGCCACCTCCGCCACCTCCGCCACCATCATCCGCGTCTCGACTGCTTTATTTCCCAGTACAGTACCGCACAGTATTAATATACTTTTTCAATCGTCCCGCGCCTTCTTGTCCTCGCTACACTTCGACGCCTCTTCTCGCACACACGAAAGTCCGCTTCCATTCGTACAACAATCATGTGAAGTTCCATACTCTCGCACACCATCCCCACAACTGTACCCGGGGAGCGGCCCATTTATCTCGCGTGTTAATTTCGAATCCAGAAATTACTACGGAAACAATTCATTTACTGTTTTCGTAATGCCGGCAATAGTTTTATTACGATTTATCTTTTCTATTTCGTTTTTCTAACTATATCCCTAAATTGTTGCGCTCCTGCCGGGCCCAGCGATTGCACGAAACTGTTCAATTTGCTGTCCGTATTTTCCAGCAGTTGCAACGGGGTGCCGTACTCCACCGCATGCCCGCTTTCCATAACTAAAATCTTGTCGTAATCCGCCAACGTCGATAGCCGATGCGCTATCGTTAATATCGTGGCGTCTTTCAGGTGCTTGCGAATTGATTCTTGGATTAATCGATCCGTTTCTGCATCTAATGAGCTACTGGCTTCGTCTAAAATTAGGATTTTCGAATTTCTTAGTAATGCTCTTGTCAAGCAAATTAATTGACGCTGGCCCGCAGATAGATTTTCACCATACTCCGACACTATAGCGTCTAGACCTCCGTCGAATTGAACTACAAATTGTTTCATGCTTGATTTTTCTAATGCATCCCATAGTTCTGCCTCACTATATTGGTCGAATGGATCCAAATTAAATCGGATCGTACCACTAAACAGCACAGAATCTTGTGGAATAATCGTAATTGAACTTCTGATATGTTCTAGTCCCAATCCTTTTAAGTCTACGTCATCCACTTTGATTGTACCTCCTGCAAGTTCTACAAGTCGTAGTAATGCAACCATCAAAGTACTCTTGCCGCTTCCTGTCCGTCCAATAACACCCACCTTTTCTCCGGCTGCTATTTTCAGTGACACTCCTTTCAATACTAAGTTCAGTCCTTCTCTATATCTCATTGATATATTATTAATTTCTACTCGTCCTTCTGCTGGCCAATTTTCACCCGGTTTGTCTTCATCGAGATAGTTGCTATAGTCTCTTATAGCATCGTCTTCCTGTGGAAGCTCTTTGGCATAATGTTCGAGCCTCTCGACAGAACTCATTTGCGCCTCGAGTTCGGTAATAGATCTTATAGTAAATCCTAATATTCCGGTAACTTGCAATGAATAAGAAAGTGAGAGACCTAATTGCGCTGGTGTACTTCTTCCAGGGGCAATAACAGATATCAAAGCCGTGAAAAATATGAGAGTAGATCCTAAAATTTCCAAGTACATAGAAAACCATCTATTCGAAGCGATAAAAGCGAAATATGCCCTCGTATTACCATCAATCATGTCTCTGTTATCTTTTATAGCAGATTCTTGCTTTCCATAAGCGCGTAATGTACTTAAACCGGAAAGAGTTTCAGAAAAGTGTGCATATATCGGGGATTTAGAAATACTGTCAAGACGCTTCACTTCCAACGATGTCCGGTTAAAAAATCTTTGCAGCAGCCAATATCCCAAAGTTACAGGAATAGCTGCACCTAAAAAAGGTGGAATAATAAATGCAATAAGAATATATGAACCTATCAACTGTAACACTGTAGTCATCATCTGGCTAAAAGCTTGTGGTAAATTGGTGTCAATCGCTCCAACATCTCTTGAAAATCTTGATAGAATTCTACCAATTGGAGTCGTGTCGAAAAAAGACATTGGAGCTCTCAGTACTGAATTAAGCGCACTTTTGTGCATTGTGTTTGATGCCCTTAGTGCCAATATTAAAAATGAAACGTTTTGAATTGCTACAAAAATAGCATATCCAAACCCCAATGCAAAATAGATTCCGATATAAAATGCCAAGCCTCTCCCTGTAGTTCCAGTCTCGAATTCTTCTGTTTGTTCATCCGACCAGAATGCCAACCAATATGAAGTTCCTATACCGATAACGACTGTAAGCAACCAAATAAGTAGAACAATTGAAAACAAAACGACTCCACCACATGCCAATGCATATTTGTAGTATGACCGCAATTTGATGTTCCCAACATTTCTATCTTCTGCTTGAATTAGTTCATCATTCACTTTAGTGGCTTCTTTCTTTGGATGAGTCTCTTCTTTACTCGAAGCACTTTTTGATTTCTTTTCTCCCATGCCTGTTTTATCATTTACAGAATCGTCCTCTTTTTCGTTCACCGCTTTTATCTCATTGACAATTTCTCGAAAAGCGCCATCATTTCTCACTAAATCATTGTATGTTCCCTGATTTCTAAGTTTCCCGTGTTCTAAAAGAACTATTGAGTCACACTCAGGCAGAACACTTACTTGATTCGTTATTAAAAGTCTTAACTTATCACCTAACGCTCCCTTATTAGATATGCAGTTGTCAAATACAGATTGACCTACATGAGAATCGAGAGCTGACAGGGGATCATCAAAAATATAAATGTCAGCATTTGAATACACCGCTCGTGCAATGCTCACACGCTGTTTTTGCCCTCCAGATAAATTGATTCCTTTCTCCCCTATAGAAGTAAGGTCTGCTGCAGGTAGTATATCTAAATCCGGGCCAAGAGCAGATACTTCTATAGCTTTTTTATACAGGGCTTCATCAAACTCGTTTCCAAACAAAATATTGTTTCGCAAAGTGTCATTGAAAATCCAAGCTGTCTGTGCAACATATGCCACAGAACCAGTTAGCGACACATTACCTCCTGTCTTTTGCATTTCTCCTAAAACTGCGCTAACTAGCGAAGACTTCCCTGATCCTACTCGTCCTACTACAGCAGTCAAACTTCCTGGAATAAAATCAATTGATATATTTTGCAATGTATTTTCCTTGATAGTCTTTTCTGGCTTTTCTTTTTCCAAGGCTGCATCTTCCGTTGCAGTTCTATTTTTCTTGAATAATTTGAAAAAGAAATTCATAGAAGTTTTAGATTTTGGTTCGTTAAGTGGAGGCCCTGGTTCTCCCCACCTAAAAGAAGCATCTTTTATCTTAATACGAGGAGTTTTTTTATTCTTTTCTGATACATTGTCTCGAGCATAATCATCAGTATCTTCCATTTCAAGAAATTTTTCTATCCTGAGAAGGCCTAATCTAGCGTCAATAAATCCAGTTAGTACTCTTGGTAGCACCATGACAGGTTGACGTAATATATTCAGTAAAGTAAAAGCAGTGAAAACTGTAGCTGGATCTAACGTTTTCTTAAATACACCTGCGTAAAATGAAAAGGTTATTACAGCTATTATAACAGGAATCGACAACATGATGGCAAACATAGTTGAACTAGCCCAAATGGTTTTTCCAATAGTTTCAACTTCTTGATCTCGCTGTTCTTCAATCTTTTTCGAAAACGGCTTTTCCCAGGCATAAAACTTTACAGCCTTAATTCCTTGCATTACTTCATTTATCAGTTTGATTCTTTGATCTGTAATACCAACACCCGCTCTTCGCAAACGCATGAGTACGGCCATTAGCTTTCCTTGGATAGGAATAGCAATGAACGTCGCGAGAACTCCAATGACGGCCGACCATTGAATGTATCGAAAAAGAAGAGCACAACTTACAATAAGCTGGACTGGTGCTGACCACAATACATGAATGAATTGAAGGAAGTCTCCTATTTTTTGTGAATCCATTTGCATGAGGTTGACTATTTCTCCAAGTGAAGAGCCTGCCCTCGCTGAAGGACTCATCGACAAGCTTTTATCGTAAATTATTCCCTGTATTCCCGACTTAATTTTCATTCCCGTTCGCATCGTCCGCAAAAAATAATGGTTCTCGGCTATAGCGAAAGTTATTGGAACAATTAGAAGAGAGATTGCCCATCCAACGCCAACCAACATAGATGGCTTTGGATCTTTGCTCGCATAATCGCTAACAAATCTAATTAAATTATTTAGCAATATTGGATTAATCAAGTTGAGAGTTATAGTAATTCCCCGTAGAACTGCCGTAATTATCAAGGTTCTGAGGTATGTGCGACGCATAGCCATGTAAAGCATGGACTTTCTCTCACCTTTTAAGTCATGATTGACTTTAGCATATGCTTCTTTCAGTTCTTCTGTAGCTGATGAACCTCTCTCTTCCTGCTTTAATTCCCAAAGATCTTCATCCTGCAGAGGTGATTTCCATCCTCGCAATACAAGGGGAAAGACCCACCACAAAAACAATTTCGACAATAAATTTGATGAATCTTCAGGACATTCTTCTCTATTTAGGGTGGGTTCATGGTTATCGAAGTCTTGCTTTCGCGCTGAAGAACTAACCATACCAATTACCACATATCTCGAAAAGTTTAACGTATTATTAAAGAACTTGTGTTAATTAATACAAGGCCAAGCCGGTGAACATAAAGACCAATAAAATTCGATTACGCAAAATTGGTTCATAACGGAATTGAATAATTCAAAGTTTACCTTTGAATTGGTAATCATGGGCAATTTAATTGGCAATCTTCACTGCTTTCAACAGCAAGAACAATATAAGTTTAATAATTGGTTATAGTAGCGACACCCTCAATAAGTGGTTGTTTATAGTTTGTTCATTTAATCAAGCTGCATTTAATACAATTGAAATCACATAATTTAACGGAAATATTTGGTTCACTGAAAGACATTTGAGCAAACCTTCAAATTATTTTAAAAACTCAGGATAATCAATCTACGGCTTACTATCAAGCATTTCGAATATATAAACATTTCTAATTTTGTTAACTATGCCATTTTTGGATTTCGATCTTACTATATTATAGGTGACCTGATGCTCTGTCACTTTGGAAATATAGTCGGTGCATCTTAACAATAGGTCCTCAAGACCGTTAGCAATAGCAAAATTTCGCGTGCAAGTTTTATGTTCAAGTCAAGAATGGTTTAAATTTTTTTAACTGCCTGATCTGGAAAGCTCTCTCTTACAAATTCTAAGACACCTACAGAAATGAAATTTCAATCAGTTTTTGTCTTTTAGAGTTTCAAAAATATTTTATATATAATGAGAACGAAAAGATAATTTCGGAGTAACAGAAATTGTTTATTGATTTATTAGGGTTTACAATTAATATAGTGCAGCAGTTCATGAGTAATGCGGCGTGGATAACAAATTTATTTCTTATTGCATTCTAACGAACGAGATCAATGTGTATTTATTCGTCGGAGATACGAGAGAAAAGTCAACAACAATGGCTTTCCTCTCAACACCGGCAGCTTGGCGGCGAGAGTCAGCGTTCACAAGGTTTCCGAAATCGTCGCGGTGTACGAGTCGGGTATGGCGCACATCTACTCGAATGCACGTGGAAGATGCGCGAGCCGACTCCGCAAGAAGCTTTAGGAATGACATGAATGTGACAAACGACCCACAGCTGGATTTATCAGAAATAGAAGACGGGGTGGTGGGTGTACTAGGCGCAGACTACGATTTGGAGCAAAAACGAAAAACAGTACGAAAGCGTACTCGGGAACTTCTGGAAGAGATAAACCGCGACGTGGGTGAGGATGAACCGAGAGATGCAGATTCACTACCGAAGCTTGAGGATGATGAAACTATGGGATGGGTTCGTACTGTGATACGCGCTGGTGACGAACGGAAAGCGGTGGACCCGTTGGCCGTTCGGGTGATGCGAATCACGTACGTTACCAGTTTTGTCGTGGCACTATCGGGTCGTAACGAACCGCAAGTCCGTGCGATTATGAATCTTGTGGAAGAAAACATGAGTAAGGAGCATGGCATGGAACCGAAACGTATCGCAGGAACGGCGGCTAGTGGGTGGATCCTACTCGATTACGGCGACATGATGGTGCATATTTTCACGATGGAACAACGTAAGTTCTACAACTTAGAGCAGTTGTGGAAAGGTGGGGAAAAGGCTGATATCTCGGATTGTCTTAGCGGGGCGTCTGGCGAAGCAGAGGAAGAAGGTGACGACGAGTCGTTGGACGACTGGGTAAGCTGACTTTAGCCAAAATTCGTATTGTCGTGATAAGACTATCTAACTGCATGTAGTGTACCGCTCATCTTTCATGTAGCTTGTTCCTTTCATCCAACACTGCACACAGGATATCGCAGAATTAAAAGGTCGTTATACATTGTGAATTTCAAAGTACGACCGAGTGATGGTTCCAGCACGCGCAGGTTTACAAACTACAGCTCTTGCTTCGCGCCGGGCTCATCCATTCCAGCCACAGGTATTTCATCCTCAGAGTCAGCATCCGAGTCATCGTCGTCTTTCGGATTGGGTCTGAAATCAAGATTATCAAGATTGACTCGGTCCACTTCTGGTTGTTTGAGGAGAAACCCTTTGCTCTCGTGGCCATCGCGCAGCGTCTCGCACTTGAGCACAATTTGTCTTTTCACATTCCCAGCTTCATGAACGTACCACGTACGGCATGCAAGTCCACCACCAGTCATCATGTTGAAGTAACGTGAGTTAATCTCTTGTCCGATTTTTTGCGTCGTCGCGATTTCCGGTTTCAGGTAGGCGTACAATACTTTCTCTTGTCGCATCGCACTGCCAATTACTTTCATTATGTCCATACCAGGCTTTAATTCGTGCTGTCGCTTTGGCATTGGATTGCGGCGAGTTTGCGTTGTTTCGCCCCACTCTGCCCATGCATCTTCGGGGTCATCATTCACTTTTGGTCGAGGCATATTGCGCACGTTCGGGCCGAGGTCCGGGGCTGGAATCGATTCTTCATTCGCGTCTACAATGGAAGATGTGCACAGAAGAATGCTCAAGGAGAACAGAACAGTAACGCCATGGTATCGTCCCATCTTGAATAGACCACCAACAAAGGCGCACCGTTACGTCACTCTTCAAATTTGAAGAGTTCAATCAAAAAATTCATTAGCTTTTTTTGACCAATTGAAAAGCAGTATGAATCGCACTAAGTTGGCGTATCTGAATCAATAAAACGGAAAACTGAATCAGTTACAGTGGAAACGTAAATTGGGACCTGGAATTGGGCCTCGAAATCTACCGGAAGAAACCATTTCTGCAGATAATAATGGCACAAAATGCAGAGGTGTCGTAAGTGTGCTTTTTAAAAGCACACTTTGACGAAAGAAATAGACTCATCCTAGATCCTCCTCCTAGGTGGCAAAGGCACTCTACAGATAAACTGAGACACGTAGTTCGGGCGTTGGTTAAACCCTCGAATTTCGTCGATAAATTGATTAATTATGAGAACGACACAAGTATTGTTCTAATGTCAAGTAAGAATCGGCTGCATAATCTCCTGAATAAACGGTAGATCGCTATAATTTTTGACAAGACTTCGAGTATGAGACTTTTCGCAAGTGCAGACATACCGATGACC
>JAAUYH010225462.1_pt1 | contig 14195 bp, 7 predicted proteins | sample 7278061 | NCBI WGS metagenome assembly JAAUYH01 (sample SAMN14350203, study PRJNA611818) | marine sediment metagenome | isolation source: surface marine sediment (0.6m) | place: French Polynesia: Moorea | collected 2018-08
AACAAAAGATTGAAGGTTTACTCAGAATGAACTTAGCAACCAAAAGCATCCCCTAATTATCTTAAGATCTTCTACTTATTAGTCCTGGTCTCAAAAAACATCGAAACCGTATTTGCGGGAGTACAAGCTTCTTAGCCACAGAATTATGTTCTGTTGATAAATTGCTAAAGAAATTAATTCCTCTCCAGGCTTTCATCCCAGAAATTTCCATTCTACCATTTTCTATAATCGAAAATTCACCTTAATATATAAACTAGTAAAATCAGCTGGTAAGATTGATAGGGAAACAACAATTTCTAATGATACCACGCTTCTACGAATTACATAATTGAAGAAATGGAAATGCCATATTCTAATGTTTGATCATAATGAGCGGTCGTTCAATCCTAGCTGTCTTGGTTAACTTGCCAAAAGACTTGCAAAGCGATTAACTATTCTATTATGACAGTGCCTCGAAATAGAAATTTATTTAAGAATTATTGAATATATTCGTATCACTCTTATTCAGGTCTGTCTAGCAAGGTATTGTTTTGCCATTTGCATGTAGAGCATGTGTCGCGTATGGAGCATACACGGGCTCATCTGGCCGGTTAACTGATTCAAATATAGTGCACTTGCTGGGCGAAAGATTTAAGGTTTCTGTAACTTAAGGGATCTCTAATGGTTTACTAAAATTGTTGAGATGCCTCGAATTCATCCTTCATTCAGAGATACGGCCTTACAACGCAACTTAAATACTTGCGCCGTATCGGCCGTCTACCACAGGCATAGACCAAGCACATGCCTATAGAATCCGCACGTTTCGTTCGGCTCACAAAACGTTTCAACGCCGCCAGTTTCCCTGCGCATACCCGAGGAGAAATTCACCTCGTACAGCCGACTGGTCTATCCACCAATGCACGGGTAGGTCGCGCCACCGCGAAGCAGACCCGCTCCATTTGGGCAGTATCAAGCGTTTCAGTCGTTGCGACCGCCAGGCAAGTGCCAAGAGGACTCTCGCTCCTTCGGGTCACAGCCCTAGCTGGGTATGTTCCTCAGAATTTGCAGCCACTTATCAATTTGCTGCCCCCAAAGCCTTCAACTTTGGCTATATTTTTTGACATCTTCTTTTGGCGAATGGTTGGGCGTCAGGCGAAGGAGTCGAAGCAACCGACTCTGTCAACGCCGGAAGGATGGAAAAATGCCGGCTGACGGCAAGCACAAAAGGAAATGAAAATCATACTTGGACGTTGACAGCTTCCACGGCAATCACAACGTTGTCGCATAGAACTGAGGATCACCACACACTCTACGGCGCAGACAACGCCGAAATTCGACTCTGGAAGATTTAAACTCTCGGAGCAGACAACGCCGAAGCTTCCCAAGTAAATCAACCGGCGCAAGCAACGCCGCGGCACCTCACACTCCCCGTTTCATGAGGTTGTCCCCATTATCGTTTTCTGACTCCATTTTACTATATAAATTCCAACATTTCATCCGTGGCCAGCTATTCACGTCCGACTTGTAGAACCAATCATAAATACGCAACAGCAATAAAATCATTATGGCAGCAACTAAAGTGATCTTTAGAACGGTGTATATCAGAATACAAGCATGCCCCTCGCACTCGCCAAGATGCAAATGAACTTCATTCCGCAGGAAGTAAGCAAGCACGGGCGGGTTCCGTAGCAGCAACAGCTGAGCTACTCTCTGCGCGATACCCAGATATTAGCTGATTTAGAGTGACATTTCGATAAATTGGAAACAATGCACTCGTGGTCGACATTCCTGTCCTCTTCAAACCCTGTCAGATGAAATTGAAAATGTCGATTGCGCCCATAAAATATCCAGTTTCACTCTTGTTCGAGAGTGCAATTAATTGTAATATAAAGTGATTCTGAATCATGGGTGTACAGGTAGCTCCTATACTACAAGGAATGATAATATCATTGTACATTTTGTTCACACATTGTGCTAGTAGTGTCATACATGTTAAGAGACATGGCTGCATGACTTAAAATACGTTTCTTAGCAAGATAGACACCTTTTTTTCTGTTATGGGAGCCTTTTATAACTTTAGTTGTTGCCAAATTGCGCACGGCTGGATTATTGTACACAACTTTTACATTTTTTCGATTCGATACTGTAGTTAAGGATATATTCAAAAACTAATTAACAAATAATGCACTTTTGAATCCTAAAAGCTAATTGTATGAAGTTTTAATCGATACGCGTGAAGCGAAATACACCATCATCATCTACACAGGAGAACAACTCACTTAAAGTATCTGTATCTGATATCACAAGTTCAGGTGGCAGCCATACCCATTTCCGACATACCGATTTGGCAAAATCTATAACTTTTTGTCGTAAAGCTCTCATAGTCTTCGGCAATTGGAAGTAGTGATCAACAAAGTTCCAAAAATTTTACCCCAGCTTTATCCGTATGTTCAATGATTACGAACATCAAAATCACGTGAAGAGTTTTCCGATACTAGATTTCGCATAGATCAATTGACTACCGTCTTTTGAGCTAGCGGCAGGTCCATCAGTAGTGTAGAAGTAGAATCAACAAGTATCAAAGTCAGTTTAGAGGTACTGTTTATATTTTTCACTAAATTGTTTGTTCTTCCTTCCTTGGGTCTCAAAGTATCTCTATTGGAACATATTTTGTCATAGTCGACGTTCTAAAGTGTCATGACACTACTCGTAATTTTCGATTTGGTATTTTGCCATTCTACAGCGGCGTTCAGTCAATTAGCTGATTAAGTCATTCAGACAATTGTCATTGATTGCATGGAATTTATTCAGATCATTAATTCCAATATAAAAAAAGTATTTTGTCGCCGGCGACGGAAGAGACAATCGAATTCTACACCATACAACTTATCCAGCAGAATAGAATTTCTTGAAAGAGTTAATCAACTATCTCGCTATTAGCTCAAGACTCCTTCGAGTGCCACCATCCGTTGGCCCGGTAAGGTTTCCAAGAAAAATCTTGTCGGATTGCAATGTTGTGCCGTGATTCGGGTTTGGGATTCAGCAAACAAGGTTTGGCACACCTGATCACGTCACCTTTTGGCTCCCTTCTAGGGAGAAGTCACACGACGGTCGTCTTGATAAATCGTCTTCCGGGGACGACATTGCACGGCAAGCCCGTTTTAATAGCGTGAAGTCGGTTGACGATGCGGTCGCACGACGCAGTTCTTACTTATTTCACGTAAATGATTGACTAGATAAAATACTTTAGAAAACTTGAGTTCTGCATTCTCGGTCCTACGCATTACCCTAATTTCGTTATCACATTCATTAAAAATTTAAGGATGTGAATGAGGCGCTACAAACTACTAAGTCGCTTATGAGTAACCAGAGACATTTGCGGATGGCTCAATAGTGTGCTGCTCGTCGACCAGTAGTCATTCTTGTTCGGGCATTCTACAACGCCCATGTAAAATATCATCGCCAAGATACTAGCATTTTTGATTCACTTATGTCGACCTGCTACAAAAATAGATCAGACAATAACGCTCTACTCACATATTTGTTCGAACGGTTTACAATTGCGTGGTAGAAATCAAATCAGAGATATCGCAGATATCAAATCTGCTGCTCGTCTACGTACATTACGTAGAGTCTTTCGATGCTTCTCTAAAGCGTAATCCAACAAAGAGCTGTAACTTTGCTCAATTATTCAGTACATCTCAAATATTCGATTGTTGCACAGTAGTCTAGACGCAGTGCTGGCTGCTGAATAAATGGCCATCGAGTCCAATACATCTTTTTCTAAATCGATTGTTTCCTCATCCTCGTCGTCATAAGTCACATAGAATAGCCATACAATGTTAAACAAGAGACTTTACTTAGTACGAGTCAGTTGACTTGTATTGTAGATTTCAGAAAGGTTGAATTTTTTCTGATTTCTCCGACATCTTTGCCCGGCCATCAATGCGGATATATCTCAATAAGGCAGCAGACAATCTTCTGAATCTTGTTAATCATTCATGCAATCTCTAAAAATGAATGACTGCCATGTGATCAGTATGAGGGTTGATTCCGCAAATAAACAATCTGAACTATCAGTTGATTCTCAGTATCGTTGTTCGGTGTTCAGGATATTATTATTTTAGGTGAAGTATGCATATGCATTACTGAAAAAGGCTATTCGCTCGGATATCACTGTCGTTAAGATAAACTGCCTCTTTGATAGATACTTTGTCTTTTAGCTTGTTAGGCGTACTACTGCGCCAAAGACTATGAAAGAAGAAGGTTATGCAAAGATTTCGCTTCCCGAAACTCAATACGGTCTTGATGTTTAAGGCACGGTTGGTACAGATGAGGTAAGAAAAATAGGTGAATTCTTTTTTGCATAAAGAGCGAAAATGTAGTAGGCGAGGATTGCTCGAAACAGTGAGAACAAAACGGAAACGCAAGCACTAGTCGAATGACCGCGTCATTCGGAAAAAAATGTTAATATGCAATGCGGTTTTGTTCTGAGCTAGGACGGAAAATTGTGAGATTCAAAGAAGGGTTGAAGACAGAAAACCAAGCAAGTTGATGACAACGCTTCCAAAATGCGTAAAAAAGGAAAGGTCGTTGTTCGCGATGAAAATTCAGTTATTCATAATCGGGGCAGTATGGTTACAAACATTCCACTGTTTGCTACAAAAATAACTACATCAAAGTGGTCACCGGTTTCTATACTCCAGCTATAACCGCAGATAGGCTGATAGAAACTCTAAATCAAGCCAATATATGAAGCAGGCTCTCTTCTACAATTTCATTTAGGCGAACTTGTTCGACAAATAGCACAAGATGCCCTAGTCTACCTTGCAAAAATTAATAAGCGAATTTTGGAAGGATATGCGAAAAGTCATTGATCAGTAAAGTGTATTGTTGTAGTAATTCAAAATACGATCAAACGTATCAATTGATGTTTGCAACGTTTTGAACATAACAGGAAAAAAGATGGACACTTCTGTCAAAGATACTGCCGATTCCGATAGTTGTTCTCATCCGTTTTTAGGCCGAAACAACAACCGTTCGTGTAGAAGCTAGCAGTCTGCATATCATACCGTGTTGGCACAATCATATTATCGATAATTCATGAATGTTCCTCGCACTTCCAGTCACACGTTGGTTGAGTTAGTTTGTTCTAATTTACCATTCTCTCGGCTGATACCCTCGGTTACTCAACTTTAATCCGAGAATTTGCGAAGACCGCATTCAGATATGCAACTACCAGCAGCACGTCACAGACTTCATTTATTGGGAGCTAGGAAAACATCGTAATCTATATGTTATTCAGAAAAGTCTTTCTATACTTTCGTTCACGAAACAGAAGAAATGCCAGAAGAGAACTCAATCGAAGTAGGTTTGCAGTGGCTCCGTGACTTGTTCATGCCGTCCATTGGTGCGAACAAGAAAGATAGCTGATAGAACACTTCTTTTGAACACTCGGTTCGAAAAAAAGCATATCAGCACGTCCATGGTTCACCTACATAAGCCAGATGAGATAAAGACGGTATGGGGTTCAATTGGACAAACGGGAGTACGCGAGGCTTTCCGCCGCAAGTTGCATCTTCGTTAAGAATCAGAAAGGCATCAGTTGAAAGAATCAATACGAGAAGGACGACGTCTACAACACCGGTAATTTTAATAATCACTGACATGTTGAATGGAGATGTGCGAATTGTAAGATCACCCTCGAAAGTAGGCGTGAGATATATAAAGTCGAGCTCTTGCCGTAGTTGAAATTACTCTGATATCTGCGAAACGCTTAAATGCAAGAAGGTAGGCTCTTTTGAGGCTCCCTGGAACTTGAAAATGGCGATGCAGTTTTCAGATACCCCGACATTCCCCCAAATGTGTTTAACAAAAACACTTTCTAGGCCTTTTAGCAATTTTTTGTGCGAGAGAAGCTCTAAGCGACGGTACTCAATGAACATTTAATTATTGTACCCAATACAGTTCGCACAATACGAGGACGAATGAAAAATCTCGTTACCAAGCGATGACGGTAGTAATCTGAATATGCTGGATGCCAATCACATAAGAAAAAAGGGAGAAATTAATCCTTTGAGTATCAAAGTTTTTGATGCTTGCATTAAGACCCCATTGGTGAAAGCGGATACTCCAAGGTTCAGTTCTTAACCACGTAATTCAGTTAACTAAACAATAACCTTTGGCAAACCAAGCCATGAATTTAGAGAATTCGAGCTTTCGCGAGGAATTGATAACAGATCAAGGATTGGCGATCGTCGCAGTGCCACTCTGAACGCGGAAGATTTTTACGAACCAAGCGACGCGTCTTTCCTGTTTCAGCAATGCCTGAAAATGTGTTTGGTGCATATTCCTTGAAATTAACGCGCTGTTGCTGAAGGTGCATGATTCAACGTGCAGTGGGACGATGCTTCGATACATTCATCAATTCCTCCCGAGAAATGGGTACCCCGACATCGTTTCAGCTGCATTTGGTGAAAGGCAAAATTAGGACGGTGGAAGGAACCTATTCAAATGAGAAATGTTTTTCGCTTACACACAACTTGCAAGTATATTCCTACCTGAAAGTTCAGTGTTCTTTGCGATCTCATTTTCATAGTTTCCCTACTCTGCGAAAGTACTTAGCACAGATCGTCAATCAAATCACAAAGGAATAGACTATTATCAAATCGGTTCTGGATGTCGTGAGTACCAGTAGATAGTGAGAAGCAGTGCCTACGAAAGGCTCACTCTTCTCTGGGCCTGAGTACCTTCGACAGAAGCAGTACACTCACCAATAGCATGTACCTCAAAGTGAAGTGCACCCCTCACGTCACCGTGAGTAACGGCTTCGCACCTGCCGCTGACGGTACTCGAATGAGTTTCCCGATATCGGGGTAGAGGTAAAACGTCACCCTCCGGAGGTTGATTCAGGGATACTGATCTGCTTGTAAAAGAAAAAAAGTCCCCTTCCAAGGAAGGATCCGGCACCTGTATATCCCTACTCTAGTCAACGTAATTCCCTAGGAACATGCCACTTCATGTTGAGCCACATGGAGTCATCAGAAGCGGTTACGTCAATGGTATGTGTAATCGTACTATAACAAATTCAGTACTACGAGATCGGACACCAAACTGCGCGACACTGGACGATGGAATCAACACTGTTGGCGTGCTACAACTTTAACTTCACGGTGCCGTTCTAGAATGGTTCGTGGAAAATTTGATCTCTTTTTCGAGATCTCGATGACTAATGCTTCGCTGCTCCTGCATCTTAACATACGAAAAAAGTTACTCGAGATGCGACGTAGAAATCGAATAGTTGAGAATAGAAACGATCGGAAAAAGCTTGTGCGTAGAATTTTCCTTTTGTTGGTCATGTACCGCATCTCCCTGCATTTCATTGAATTGTTCTAGAAGTGAATGTAAATAATAATTTTTGAGGCCATTAGATGGATCCAGTAATTTTTGAAGTGCCACTGATTAAAGTAAAACTGAGTTGTAGAAGACTGTAGAAATGTAATCAAGAGCTTATGCCTTATTTGATTAAGCAATACCGTCTATGGTTTACTTCTCACTGTTGTCTGGAATTCTGGTTTGCTAGGCAATCAGTCAAATTTCTAGTGACAGGCGGAATATGAAGGAGATGTTGGTTATGTTTTATCAGAGTGAATGCCTACCAGTGGGATGTGCCTCATTGGGAATGGAGGCAGATATGTGGAGAGCCTTAGAAGCTGGAATATACTCATGTATCAACCGACACACGTAGCGCCTAATTAGTGGATGACGCTTCAATGAAGATATTTTGTTGCATCCAGTAGTTGAATAAAACGACGAGGACGGCCACCCTAGGGAGAGGATCCATTATCAACAACTACAACACCGCGTTCGGGGGTGATTCCATTCGTTCACCCACTGTTTGGTAACAGCTTTCGCTTGCCTCCGAGGAGTAGGCCCAGATCTCCAAGCTGCTGAAAAGGCATTCGGCTACCCTGCTGTGGGGATTTGTCGTGGTGAGATCCCAGCCACTAGTGGGGATACTTAACGGAGCGTTCGGTTGCGTCGGTGGCCAATCGTCGCTCATCTTCCCACAGGGGATTGACACGCACAGGTTGCGTCGGTGGCCAGCCTGTGTCTATTCACCCAGAGGTGATTCTATTAGCTGCTATTTGAAAAACTGATACGTCGGTGGCTAACAGTTCAACGTCTTCGCGATTGGAGATTGCTACTATCTATAACACGAGAGTGTTACGACAATTCATTTGCTTCACATGCCGTTATTGACTCCCCAACCAATCCATTTGAATCAATGCGAGAATAATATATACACTGTAGGGTGCACGATTAGTCATACATGCCGAGCAATAGTGCGTTGGTCAAAAGCATTATGCTCCAAAGATATGATAAAATATCGACGAGGCACCAAAATTATTTCGCATGGATTGGTCGAATTTTCCGAACAACGCATATTTTTTTGCAGTGATTATCTATCTCTGCCAGAATAGAATGCTTTGGGCAGGGTTGAGTCTTCGAGATTCGTTATTTACCATAGAGTAATTAGAAGACACCTAGAATAACCGTTGTTCGCGACAGAGGAACCACGTAGTACTGTACTACACAGATCGTCCAACCCCTCATTCCTGATGTGATTAGAGACGAGCCGATCCACATTACAAGCGTCATTATTCGGGAAAGAGAGAATTTATTTCCTCCTCACACAATAATGACAGCCGTGCCTGAAACATTATAGAATTTGCTCAACACATACACTACGGGCTAGTTAGGCATAATTAGCTTAATTTTACTGTGTCGCCACTGTTTCAAATAGAAATCTTCCTAGTTCTTTCAAACCTTTCCACACGGTGTGTACATATTCCAGTGTATCTTTGCTTCCATTCTTAAATATTTTGGAGTGTGAGATCCAAACGGGCACGCGAACCTAATGCAGGCTGCTCATGAGCTTCCACAATCTGCTGCAGCGCCGATCTTATACTTTTTGAATCGAAATACTTCTTTTTCAGTGTCTATTGTCAGTATTAGACGGGTGTCTAAGTATCGCAAGCGAGACTTTATCTGTAATGTGAGGATGAGATGAAAAATCTTTTTCCGAGCAATGACGCTAGTAATCTGAATAGGCTGTATGCCAATCACATGAGAAACACAGGAATAAATAGATTCGTAGAGTATCGCAATTATTTATGCTTCCATCAAAACATCACAGCTGAAAACGGTTGTTGTAACCTTCTGGTCTTAACTACGTGATTCAGTTAATGAAACAATTAACTCTGGAGTTCGGTTGACTCTGTAGGAAAGTAAAATGGTGCTTATGTTGAGTCCTCGTACGTTGCCTTTGCAAGCTAAGCCATAAATCTCGAAAAGACGGGACTCCTCGGGTAATTCATTGTTGAGCAAGGATTGGTCACCATCGCAACAACACTCTTGCTGAGGAGGGTTTTTTCGAACCACGCTACAGTTGTTTCGTGTCTCGTCGACACTTGCAAATGTATTTGGAGAATAGTTCTTCAAGTTATTGCACTGTTGCTCACAATGCATTGTTTAACGTGCAATTTGAATTATGCTTCCGATGCAGTCTTCACGTCCTACTTTGCGGATGCTAACCTGTAACATGTTTTCTTTTTGTAGCCTCATCATTGTTGTGTAGGGTAGACTTTGAACGTCGAAAATTGAACGATCTCAGGGAACTTCTCGTTGGCCAGTAACGGTGATACAAGTAGAAATATTCTTAGTTTGGAAGATTTAAATGAACTACGAGACTGTATTTTTGTGCCTCGTCTATAGTTGAGAAGTGTTTGTAGCATGCTTGGTGAGATGACGAACAATAGGGACGATCCTCCGATGCCACAGTCACATCACACATTAGAATCGCTATTCTCACATCCTTTCATCAGAGATTGTTAAAAGGAGACTCTTTAGATTATAGAAGGCTAAGTTTTCAAATGAAGGAATATACTTCGCTCACTCCCAATCCTTTCAGTTGTGGTTTAGATATTGAAGTAGATATTCAATAATTTCACTTCTGGCTTGTTGCAATGTAGGTCTTAACTGTGCTGTATAGCACCAGACTTAGATCTATAAAACCCAAAACATAAAGTCTTCCGCGGGAAAAGCAACTACGCGCGAGGTTTCGAGCCGTCGTAAAAAACAACGTTGTATATTTTCAGAATTTGATGCTTCATCATAAAACTCAAAATTTTTCTCGATGAATCTAACGGGATTTCTTGCGTTTGATCGAACTAGTGTACTATTCTAAATGTTTATTTCGAATCATCGAATTCAACATACTGTACAATTCTACTGGTAGGATGCAATCCATAATGTCGGTAATATATTGATTAAAAATCTCTGAGAACCATATGCCTATGCACTGGAGCTGTTACTGGCCCCGATTTAATTTTGGAGATGTTATAAGAACAAAGAAGCTGCTTCAACCTATAGATATTTAGTCAATTAGACAGCTGTAATAGTCAAAATTGAATAAATGCTCCAAATTAAAAATTGTGTTCTTTCATGCTAACAGAACCATCATATTTTCCTTCTTCCTATTTCACACCTTTCACAAATCGTAAATCAAACAACTACAGGATTCAACATCATCCAATCCATTCTTAAGGACCAGATCCATAGAATTTTTGTACTGCAACTCGTACTGTAACTTGTTAGGCTGGAAGGATTCGTGGAAAACTGCAATTGTTTTGAAGACCTCGATGTGCTAATGCTTCGCTGCCTCCCTCTCAGTACACGAATGGAATACAAAAAGTACTGCATAGAAATCTGAATTTGAAGCTAATGTAGAACGATCGAAAAAGGTTTCTTTATGTTTGTAGCTATCATAGGAATCCAGGCGCTTTACCGTGAATTCTTGCAAATGTGCTTGCTGTAGACTCGATAATTTTTTTATTGAAAAACACGATAGGACACAGTACAATATGGAATAAGTCGGCCGTGATATTGCCAAATATTTAAGAAGTTAAGGAAGTACTGAGTAGTAGCAAACTGTAAACATTTTGGAAAAACACCCGAGTTTGTTTTTCTAAGAGTAATCTGCAGTCCAGCTTCAATCGCATGAAAAGAAAAGGCTTTGCTAAATAATGGACGAAATTTAGGGGCACATTGATTTCTAATAAAAACAAATGCAAAGCCAGCTAATTAGCACAGCGGTATGTGATGAATGCATCAGAGCATCTTCCCTACTGCAAATGAAAGCGTGCATCTCGAGCAACACTGTATTGATCTAACGAAAGTGCACCTGACATACAATCATGTATCGATGAGGAACGAAAACACCTTCTCGCAGTTCATTTGAATCTTCCGCAATAAGAATATTTCTGCAAGGACTTCTCCGAATGGATTCGAGTTTGCGAGATTTTTGGTTTAGCCTATGATAATAATGTATGAAGCCTCAAAAGGAAGCATTTTTTGGATTCTGATTGATTTAATTCAGCTCTAGAACTAACTGTCTTAGTAAACGAATAGCACAATAAAGAAGAGAACCCTGGAAGACCTGCTTTCAGCAATGCTCCTCATCTGTTTTTCAAACAATATCCTCGCGTCGTTTCCGCAGTGATTGGCAAAGAAGAGATTCGTTGTCTCTATTCACAAGCGAGAGAGTTCACGAATAACAAAGGTTGTTATGCTAGAAGACTTATGCGATACAGTCATTTAGAGCTTATAGCGCACAATTATTATAATTGTACTGTATCGGAAGTGCAACAAATCTCATATCCGCTCAGAAAAAGTTTGGATGAAACACATTTCTGAGAATTCAAAGTATTGGGAGGCTGCAAGGATAATTTCGAATATCGATGAACCTCGAAAAACCCGTCCCTTTCTGTATTTAAGTGTTCTGCAGATGAACGAGAAGCTCTAAAGAGCGCAACAGCTCCCCGTCACATTATACACCTACTCACTCGGCTAATCTTCCTAGTCGCACTTCTCCGTTCAACATGTCGGTGCTCATCAACACTACCGCTGTCGTTGTCGCTGTCCTTCTCATGTTGCTTTCTTCATCTGATGCCTATCTCATTCTTTACGAGCATCCGAATTATACTGTAAGGCGTCGCATATACGTCACAGCGAGGTCATTTGTGGGTAGCTTGTTCAACGACCAAACCTCTTCGGTAACAGTGACACCAAGTCAAGTTTGGCTTCTTTACGAGCATTCTCGCTTTGGTGGAATGAGCTTCCACGTTCGCCACAACTATCGCTATGTTGGAAGGCGTTTTGACTACAAGACTAGCTCGCTCCGTCGAATTCGATAATCTTCCTCTCGTAAGCACGACAGCCACATGAAGCGGTCTGCACATACTCGCAGCATTAATTGAGGGAGCCTTGTGTTGATCATACTGCTCCTTTCATTGACTTTATATCATGCCGATGAGGAGTTCAATCAGTCTAAATAGTGTTAGTAAAATCGATTATCTGGTCTGTGCAGTAGAAAACCTTGTGCTTCATTATTTCTAGTCTGTTTTATTGAAACATCGATTTGAAGACAAGCTTACCCTGAATTTAACGTTAATACGATGGCTCCCTTCGGCCATTGTCCAAGTTTACATATTTGTCAAGTATCCTCATGACTTCGAAGGTATTCTCCACATACCATTCCTTTTCTGTCGTACGTTCTTGGGTCCTAGATGCTTTGTGAAGTTTTGCGTTCAATTAATGATGTCTGAGACATGCTGATAGTAGTGTCGTAATACTCTCGTGTTACTGATAATAACAAACCCCAATCGGGAAGACGAAGAACCGTTAGCCACCGACGTAGCAGTTTCTCCAACAGCGGATACAATACCGCAGGGGTGGGTAGACACAGGCAGGCCACCGACGCAACCTATGTGTGTCGATCCCCTGTTCGAAAGTCGAGCAACGATCGGCCACCGACGCAACCGTGCACTCCGGCAAGTATCCCCCAAAGGATGGCTGGGATCCTCCAACGACAAGTTCCCACAACCGGGTAGCCGACTGCCTTTTCAGCAGCTTGGAGTTCTGCATCTACTACTTGGAGGTAAGCGAATGCTTATTACCCAACTGTGTGTGAATGACTGAGATAAATCCCGAGCGTGGTGTGGTAGTAATTGTAAGTCGATGATCCCCCTAGGGTGGCCGTCGTCGTCGTTCTATTCAACTGCTGGATACAAGAAAAATATCTACTATGAATTATAATCTACTCATTGGACAGTAATCGTGCCGGTTCGCAGGCAGGCATCTAGTAGCTTCAATACTAACTCCGCCTTCTATCCCAAACCAAATCATCCCACCGGTTGATCTTAGTTGTTAAGTAGCTCTTTCACGACATGATTATCTTCGTCATTGCCTTTCATCAACATCCCCAAAGAGGTAGTACGACAGTAGCATTCTCAGGGCAGTTCTCGAAAATTTCCGGACTGAAGGAGACGACAGATGTTTTAACAAGTTAGACAGTTGGGTTGGAGGGCTGGTCTAGCTTTTCATTCGAAATGTCGTGTGTTTACTTCAACGCGGACTCATATATAAACTATTCTGGCGTGCATAGCGGGGGATCGATAGTATGTAGAAAGTCTGACTTCTGCAGCCAGGGAAAGCGGCTTGGTAGAGAGTAACGATCGGTTTGGGCCATTCAACAGCAACAGGAAGAGATTATCTCTGTTCTGCTGGATACCCGAAAACATTTTTGCAGTTTCCAGAAGAAGCGTATTCACGGAAATGTGTTGCACTAGAGCAATTTCTGATCAGATAGCAGATTAGTTACAGTTCTGGTGCAAGGTTTAAGATCCATATGGGCGACACGGCGAAAACGTCTATACGGAATGGATGGCTTAGCATCAGCGCCACATCTGTCAGTATTGCCTGTGAATGAGCTAAATAAATTCGCTTGCGAATAGTCACACCAGTAATCTGCATAGTATCCCTGTCAATCTCATTGGAAACGAAGGGGGAAAGGATTAAAGAGTACGACCTAGTGTGTTGCGTGCATCGAAACATCATTGCTGACAACGGTTATAGCACAGTTCCTTTCTTAACTACTTAATTCAGTTAGCCGTTTGCTTTTGAGTTTAGAAAACTAGTTGTTAGCTTCTTTTTCGCTTCGGAGGTTGCTATTGCAGGTTAACCAACGAATCTTCAAAGATGAAGCCTACTCAGAGAGGTTCTTGTCGACTAGTATTCTGTAATATAGATTTTTATGAACCTCGCGACAATTGTTTTGTGTGTCCGCGATACTTGAAAGTGTGTTAGGAACATAC
>JAAUYH010179371.1_pt1 | contig 14192 bp, 6 predicted proteins | sample 7278061 | NCBI WGS metagenome assembly JAAUYH01 (sample SAMN14350203, study PRJNA611818) | marine sediment metagenome | isolation source: surface marine sediment (0.6m) | place: French Polynesia: Moorea | collected 2018-08
CAGCGTCGATGGCGAATGTTAAACCATGAGTTGGACTGTTTGTTACGCAGAGTTGTGCATCTCTTGCGTCATCGCATGTTTGAACAACTGTGTTTCTCTCGACTGCTCGACTCCTATCATGCAGAGGACACATTGCAGCAGCAGGACCTTGTAAATGTGTACATATTATCTCCTTACGACCCAGGAGTTATTGGAAAATTATAACAAGAGGCTTTCGAATCGTACACTAACTTGGCTCCTGCTCAGGAACTTCATTGGACAATATCGTAAAAGGTTCACCTATTTATCTAGCATGTCTGAGCATGCTCAGACGCTCAATACATTGATTCGTATTGACATGAACTGCATTACAATAATAGGTTTGATTCGGAAAGTAATTGTATGAGATGAACACCCGCGGATGAAGAAGAATCAGTTTCGTAAGTTATCACTTTAACGAGTTCGTAGCTTAATTGATTGATTCATATGAAATCATGACGATTCTACTTCGTTTCTGTTAGTAATGAAACACGATAAGCAACATAGCAGCCAATTGACTCGCAATTCCGAAAGCCACGAACAGTGAAAATCGATAAAGGACTATATTTTTGTACTTTACGAGCAGACCTGTGGAAAAATATATTATAGTTTGGATTATTGTAGTTATTTTGGAAGTTACTTACGTTCTCAATATGCAAGAGTATTGTATTTACTGTAGAAGGCACTCAGCAAACCGTTATTCTACTTCGGGATACAAAATTATTTTATCCAGAAAGAGTCAATTTGCTGGTAGCCACGCTTATAGGGTTTGGTACTAAAGTTGAAAAACAACCACGGATTTGCACTCAGGTCATCAAGGCACGTCGGCGATTGGAAAGCGAATTAGAGATGCCTTCTTTAAACAAATCGAAGCGAACTCATCTGTCTGGCAATGTAAATGTGGTTGCAAGCGCAAAGACTCTGGTCGGGGCTATTCAAACTTCGTAACTCACGTACAATCCGAGCATCCAGATGACCTTCAAGTTTTATTGCCTGAAAACTCTACAGTAAGTAAGTTATCTACTTCACCAGCTAAATCTCTTTTCTATCGTTGCAAAACTGTACACTTGCACCGATGGCTTGACTACGTGATCAACAGTCTTCAATGTTTTTATGCTGTGGAAAATGCCGTTTATCAACGTATGGCAAAGTACGATCCTATTGCTTACAAGACATTAATGAAATTCAAGGAGAAACTTACTGAAATCGTTGAAGGAAAAATTACTTCCTTACTACTCGACAAATTTGGATTGGTGTTTGATGGATGTTGTTGTGCTGACACACATTACGTCGGTGTATATACTACATATCTATCAGAAGATGAGATAGGCTATTCTAAATGTTTATTAGCCTTTTCTCTGTTTGAAGAAGAAGATCGGCAGGATGCCGAAAACCATCAAGAATTTGTAAAATTTGTATTGAGTGTATACAATAAGAGTTTGGAGAATTCGGTTGTTTTGATTGGAGATAACTGCTCTACGAATCGAAGATTAGCGAATGACGTTGGTATCTCATTTATCGGGTGTGCTAGCCACAAGTTCAATCTCGCTGTGGAAATAATACTAAACGAATAGAAATATGTAACAAAGAAGATTCATGCTGTGATGAAAAAATTGAAATACACAATGACGGCGGCAAAGCTCCGAATCTACCCGCATTTAAAACCTAAGTGTGCCAACTCAACAAGATGGTCTTCTCTGTAGAAATGCTTCGACGTTTCATAGAATTGAAGGAATATATACCGCAACTAGAAATCGATGATGTGGATGTATTAATGTCGACCATCACCGAAATTCGAAAAATTGAAGGGCTATTCTCAAAACTATCTCAATTAGATGGGGTGACCAAAGCTTTGCAGAGAGTCGAATTAAATCTTTCTGATTCTTGAACACTATTCGATACAGTTTTGGAGGATTATCGGCAGTTGAATACTTAGTTTTCTCGAAATGCCAGTATTGTTCATGACAAAATTTTTGAGAGTGCTGTGTATAAAGCGCTTGATGATCAGCACAGTCTGCTTGTATCCGAAGAATTGGAAGTATTAGAACCGATTCGTGTTGGGTCTATCATGAGTGAAAACTCTACAAGTTCATCTGAACTTTTTCTTGTCGATCGAGCTTTAAAAAAGAGATAATATCGAATCTTTCGCGTACGAAGTACATGGATCTCAGATTCATCCTACCAACGTCTAATACATCTGAAAGACTTTTTTCGTGCTGGTTACACTATCACGACCCGACGCTGTGGTATATTGCCTTTGAATTTTGAAAGGCAAATGTTTTTGCATGCGAATTCTCATTTATGGAGTATTAATGAGGTCAATGCTACTATTAATGTATGATGATTTTAGGATGATATTGTTGCAATAAAGTTACTGAAGAGGAGATTCAATAGAATACAATTATTTACTGTTGTTCACGGAAAACACCCACACTGTTACTGCTTCTCATTTTCGCGTTCAAGAATAAAATACAATAAATAGTTCCATAGGTCTGTTTACGAGGCATAGAGATAGCTGAGAAAAATCACACGATAAGCTGGCTGTATACGAAGAATCATTTTGTTTGCTCAATTCATTGAAATAGGGCTTTCTGTCATTGTACAATCCTCGTGTAGTATATTATTCTTAGGTACAACACTGACCTGCTTGGGGCAAAAAGAAATCAAGACATTCTTCATTATTCAAAGGGGTTCAAATGGGATTTGAACTCACCACTTGAAACGGCATTCTAAATTAGTCTGTTGACCATCCATCATAGAAGTGAGTTTCCAACAGTTGAAATCTTCACCAATTCCTAGATAGAATCAAATTATCAAGAATAGTAATTTGATTGAGTCTAGAAACTGATACTAACATTTTACCATGCACGTGCTTTGACTAACAATAAAAGAAGGTTTACCCTGCTGTTGATAAAGAATTTGACTACTGCTGCGCTTTCACTGCTCTTGATTTGGAAGAAGGTATTCACAAAACATTACTGAAATACAGTACAGATTTTTAGTGTTCCCGAGAGAATGAGTGAAGTCCGCAAATCATGAACAAACTAAAGACCTCACACCAAATCCAAATCCAAATCTAGGGTCATAACATGTAAAATAATGGATGTGATACCGATCTAAGTACAGTAGTGGAAACGCTCAATACACAGACGATTACAAACTAATGGAGTTGCCCGGACTTTACCACACTTATTCAAGAAAATCAACATGACTTTGACAGACCTGGTATTTGTCTTCGTCGATGTACACGTTTGTAAGAGAAGCCATCTAGAAAAGTGCGGTTCATGGAAAGAGAAGAATGTTGAACTCCTTTAATAGATGTTCAGAGGTTTTCGATGAATCAAGCTTTGACGACTTACCGAAGTAACAGAGGTGGTACATTCTTCAATAACAGATAGGAAGTATCGGAGCTTGCCCTTTTGATCACACTAAACATGATCTACTAAATTCGCTAACGTTCTAGCATGCGGCTCACATCGGTGACAGTAAGATTAGTACCGGTTGAAATCTCGACAAGTGTCTGATAATAAAATTAGATTCCATTCGGAGTATTTCATGTTTATTGGACGGAGGTCCCGCCCCAGACCAACGAAAACATTGAATACGCTAAATAAACTATGGAACTGGGAATTTCAAGTCCATTAAAATGCCCGTTCAACTGCGCGGACTTCGAATTAAAGCGCCTTTTCTCACCATCAAACTTTGCATTGAGTTACTTTCGAGAGTGCTACCATTATTTATCTGACAGTCAGGAATCTGAACAGCGTCCTATAACGGCACCGTAATTATCAAGAGCCAGAACTGTCTCGTAGACAGCTAGATTTGTAAACAAAACCTGTTGATCCCGGTTTAAATTGGGCAAACAATTCATCTCACGTGCCACGCTTTTGAGGGCAAGACAAGTTTAAAATACGAAATTTGGAACAAGCACTAGCTGTTCTAAAGTACGCCGTCAACCTGGGGAATAACGTCAAGTACATCGATTAGAGTATATACAGTCGATTTCATTGAGGCGCATTGCCCCCCTCAGCCTCACCCAGCCACAGCTTCTCTCCAGACTCCGTCTCGCTTTTAAAATAAGGCAAATGTGATATGTACGAATCTGCGAAACACTTGTGCGCACTTGGTACGGTTGCTCGTCTCGATCAGTTCATCAATCATGCCTAGAGACCTGCTGTTGAATACATGAACAAATAAAACCATACCACAGCAATGTTAAGTACCCAGCTTATTCGAATTTATTCCAATTGAATTCAATCTTTTCAACTCTCTTCGAGATGCGAACAATACAATGAAATAAATGTATCGATTTTCCAAATGTGATAAATTTGGTTGATTCGCGGAAGATTATAAGCACTGAGTCTATAAAAACGAGACAAAGGAATGCGTTTTAATCGAATTGAAAGACACAAGATCTACCAGTTCTTATTTGCATATCAATCAGATTTGAAAGAAAGGTAAGTCAGTTGTTCGGTAAGACACGGAAGATGAGTTTGGAGACTTGGCCCACTGGACCCTGGGCGTGCACGGTTTCTCCATGCTTCAGTTCATCATACGCCTTACGAATGAATACCACATCGGTCTCCTGAATTTCTTGAGATGGATAGTACGCCATCACACTCTTCTCGTTCTTCACGCCGAATAGAATGCTTTCAGCCCACTTCTCCTTCTCGTGTGCGAATTCATGGCGAAGGCCGAGAATATGTCCAAGCTCGTGCAACATTGTGTTGTAGAGGCGGTAGAGATGGGTATAACGACTGTCGAACGAGCTTCTGTACACACGCAAGAAGTTGAGATCGCGCCTGTACTCGTTAGGGAAGAACGCGCTCGCCAACAGTCCATCACGTCCCCACTTGTCGAAGCGCAATTCAAAAGCGGCGTCACTCAAATTACTCACATACTTGAACGTCACGCGGCCCTCCATGACCTTGTTCCACGTTTCGCATGCGTTCCATGTGGCTCGTATTGCTTGTTCCGCTGTGTTCTTGTTCGGCCAGCCATCGCGACGCGCGGTCCAGTTGATAACACAGCCAGACTCCCACAAGTGCAGGGCGCCGCGGTCCATTCCAAGATAAATCTCGGCCACACCGTCATGCTCTTGAGTACAGCACGAGTAAGGATGCTTGGTGAATTCATCGTCGCATTCCTCATGCTCTTCCGGTTTGACGGCGGCAGCCAGTGCCTCTTCACGAGTGAACAGGTCATAATCGGGATTTTCTATGCGCATGTACTGCAAGTACAAGTCGCGGTTCTTTGCAGCATCTTCAGTCATTGTAAATTGATTTGTGAAAGTTGGGTCAGTTTGAATGTGTTGGGACGATGATTGCTGAGATGGGGATAAAGTGGTGCTCCGTGACGGGGCGAGTGAATCTTAAATAAGGAAGAAGAGCCATAAGGTGCTCGAACGAACATACAAATACAGTGGGATGCAATGGTGGGCTCTAGTAGTGTACTGCTAAACAATGTAAGATCAAGTCGAGACCTAACAATGCTTGAATCCCCCATCCAGTAACTCACAATAAATTTATGTTCGTTAGGGTTTCCGACTCCACAAGAAGCAAGTTTGCGATATCATGGCTGTATCGAATCTCCGTAGTAATGTATGGCTGACTTGAGATATTTTGTGTTGGAATATAGCAATCGAAATACAGAGATATAAAGTTTTAAGCATGAGAGTAAAATCATGCTATTTGATGTTTGAAAGGAAGTAGAATTTTGATGTGGAAGATTTGAGATTTCCCCTGGAAATTACTTAGTTTGATAATCTTGCTCCGTTGAAATGAAGTGTCGAATTTCGTCGAGATGAGTGGAGCAAGCCTGGTACACCGCTCTCTTTTACTGACATTAAATCAGTGGCAAAAATCGACGTACAAAGTTCGTTCGGCTGAATGTTATTGGGATTTGCAAATCTGATAAACCCAATTAAGATAATATCACTTTCACTGCACCAGACCACAAACATACATATAGATCTTCCATCCATGACAAGTTCTCAATAATACAAAAACCCGATCATCCACCTCTCATCATTTTTGATGATCGAAATCCTCGAAAGCATCAAGCCAAACCTCTCACTACTAAAACCCGACACACTGTACCGTACACATCTGTTCTTCATTTACTTACTGCTCCATCCAACGTTTACTCAAAGTTCTACAATCTACTCGACAAACTTCTTTCCAAAATGACTACCGAATCTGCAAAGAACCGCGACTTGTACTTGCAGTACATGCGCATGGAAAATCCCGACTATGACCTGTTCACTCGTGAAGAGGCACTGGCATGCACTGCTGAACCAGAGGAGCCCGAGGATTGCGAGGACGAATCCACCATGCATCCTTACTCGTGCTGCACGCAAGAGCATGACGGTGTGGCCGAGATTTATCTCGGTATCGAACGTGGTGCCCTACATTTGTGGGAGTCCGGCTGTGTTATCAACTGGACCGCGCGTCGCGATGGCTGGCCGAGCAGGAGGTCTGCGAGGAAAGCCGTACGAGCCACAATGGACGCATGCAATGCGTGGAACAAGGTCATGGATGGGCGCGTAACATTCCAGTATGTTAGTAATTTGAGTGATGCCGCCATCGAATTGCGCTTCGATAAGGACGGACGTGAGGGATTGCTGGCATCCGCGTTTTTCCCTAATGAGTACAGACGTGATCTCAACTTCTTGCGTGTGTACAGCAGCTCTTTTGACCGTCGTTACAGACGTCGTTACCGCCTCTACAACACAATGCTGCACGAAATCGGACATATTCTTGGACTTCGTCATGAATTTGCGCATGAGACAGAGAAGGGCATGGAAAGCATTCTATTCGGCACAAGGAACAAGAAAAGTGTGATGGCGTACTATCCATCGCAAGAAATTCAGGACACCGATATTGATTTCATTCGAAAGGCGTACGATGAACTGAAGGATGGGGAAATTGTGCGCGCCGAGGGTCCAGTCGGCGAAGTTTCCAAACGCATCTCCCGTGTCGTTCCGAACAATTAATGACCTTGTAACTCCTAACTTTTTCCTGGGAAACTTGTAATAAACATATTGCGGTCGGTGACTGCTTATGGTGAACGTAGTTGTCTCATTCATTTCTCATAGAAAGCGTGAGAAGTACTACACAATATCCAGGCGACAAAGAACAACAAACAATAAAGTTGTAGACAACACTCAGGATCAAAACACAGAACGACTAGAAGGAAAATACTTCATTCACAAAGAGTACTAAAACTATTGAGCAAGACAGATGACACAGCGCATTCATTGAACTCATATTCCTTATCCCTGCCTCTCGTCTAAGGGAACACCCTACTCAGTAAGCATCTTCCAGGCAGGGCGTTCAAGGCATCTATTCAAGTACCCTTTCAGCACCGGCTCCTCTTCGAGCATATTGCATTGGTCGGCGAGCTGCAGAAGCCACGCGAGCGAAACATCAGCCATAGTAAACTCATCATGATCTGGTCCGCAAATGAATTGGTTGTCGCCAAGTATCTGCTTGATTACGACTACACCTTTCGACTTGAATTCCTCCCGTCCCTTAGCTGCTGCCTCCAAGTCTCTCGACTCCTCTGGTGCGACTTTCTCGTTCCACATCACTTTTGATATCATGAAGTCGAGGTTCGCCGCACACATTACGTTCACACGATGATACGTTGATCGCGAAAGCACGTCTGTTCTTGGTGGCGACAGCTTGTCGTCACATAACTCCGACAAGATGGCCGGAATTGCACAACTTTCCGTCACCGTGCGCTTGCGTCCTTCGCTGTCGGTAAGAATGACAATAGGAACTTGCATCAGCGGATTCAACTTCTTCATCTTTTCCGCCTGATGCTCGCCAGCGAACAAATCAATCGAATGTACAGTGGTACTGTCTTGAAGACCGAGCTCATTAATTGCCCACAGTACACGGTGGGATCGAGTGGGTGGGGTGTGGAAGACTTCAATTTTCATGCTGGAGTCCTTCATCTTTGATGTCGAATGATGATGAAGCTGTTCAAAGTTCGTCCTGTCTTCTACCGTTGGGTTTCCCCTACATTCCAGTATGGTGTCAATTTTATATCAGAACTGCATCTCGAATCATCGCCGACTGTTATAGAAGAAACTAATTTCTTCGCTGCTTCGCCATGATAGCGCGGTTCTCCTGCCGTCTGATGGAGGTGGCAATACAACGATACGATCTCTGTCTAATTGAAAACCTTAAAAAACATGGAGAAGCTTTTAATTGGTCCAATCTGTAATAATGGGATGCAATTGAACTGGATCACAGACTCATCGATCCATTCAGTAATCAACTCATGTGAATAATTGCGGCACTTGTATAGTAAGCCAAAAAGGAACGACTTGATGTAGAGTACGTCCACAACGGGTCTGAAAGTTCTCTAATGTTTCACATATTGAATGGAAACAAGGTGATTTATAAATTCAACAAGTAGAATACTGTGCGGTTCGAATTAATGGTTCGAATCGTAAACAGCTTTCGAATCTTTTTTTGACTAAGCCTGGGAAAATCGTTGCTTTCAGAACTCAAAGGTACGGTATCAAGAGCTGTAGGCAGATTTGTAAAAAATAAACTCTAATTTGGATAATATAAATTCTTTAGTATTTTGCTCACTTTTTGATTGATTTTTCCTCCAATTATTTATTTCAACTCGAGGAGAACATTTTCCTAGTACATCAGCCAATAGTTTCTGCTCCTAAATCAGACGAAGCCCATGAACTACTCTCGGAATCAATCTTAAATTTCTGGTACCATAACAGTTTTCTGAATCAACAGGAATGCTCCTCCATGGAGCAGTTGATGCATCATTTCATAATATAGGTTGAACTGGGTCCATAAGATATTGGCAAATGCATTTTAGTCTGCCTTAAATTTGGAAAATCAGGAGAACAAATATTTGGGAACTATTTAAAATAATTTTAAAGAATATGTCAATTCACTAGTTAGATAGTTGTAAGAAAAGGATTTACATGTAATTTTTTCTGTTTAGTTTTTATCCATTAAATGCATGTGATTTAACTGAGACTATGAAAACCGTCAAACTCTAATTTTGTTAAATTAAGAAGTACATAGAAAATATGGAAGTATTCTGTTTTTAGCTATAAATGCTTGACAATGTATATCCATGTCTTGAGATTGTATTAGGGGAGGAATTCTGTTGTGCCAGTATAGAAATCACAATTGTTTGCTACAGTCACAAAGTGCTTACAAAAAGCGATAATTTACAAATTTCTCTTGTGCTGCTTAACGAATGTTATTTGTAATAATCACAGACAGCTCTCGAAGCATTCAGAATCATGAAAAGTCAGGTAGAGTCAACGAAGCACATAGTGGCACAGAAGGAAAGGTTCCAGGAACTGGTATGTTTGGCGATTGATATATATTGGAAAGAATATTGAGTGAAAGAGATTTATAAGTCTAAAAATATCAATCGTGAAAAGCAGAATACAATAGTGTTATATTCTTCATGGATATAAGCTTATTAATAAAATCCAATTCTCACTTAATCACATTGCACACAACGTGATTTTGATTTACTTGTTGGAATTTTCAGATCATAACCGCGAGACTAATGGATGTTACATTGAAAATGAGATACTAACAATCCGCTCAATGTCTGCTTGTGAATAAGAAGGTTGCCTGAGTTCATTTCCATCTAGAGTTGCATTAAATAAAACTGAATGTGATCAGGGGACAGAAAATTTACTCATAGAATAATATACTGTGTAACGACAGCTAATGTAGATCCAAAAATTTTGGCCTGACGTAGAAGTAAGCAGAACTCAGAGTCAGCATGGATGAAATCAAAGGAAGACGTAATTAATTAGTTGAATAATTGATTTGGAATGTTTCGCGATGGGTTGCTTGAGAAAAAATTGCACCTTGGAGCTTAATATATGAGAAAAGGGAGATAAATTAAGCAAAACAAAACGAAAAGCTTCTAGTTCCGAAACATTGAAGGAAAGTATTGATTGGTATTCAAGAAACTGTGAATATATTGACAAAAAGATGCGAACGACTATGATCAGGAAAAGTATTACTCTTGTTGAAGTCGCAATCAACTTCATGGACTAGCGTTACCGAAAACTTACGGATGCCATTAAGGTGATTTCAAATTACGATTGCTTCTTCCTGAGTACTTCCGGGAAAGCATTTTTCAATTTCTTCTTCAACAAACATGTCATCTATTGGCTAGCGATGAATCAGAAGCTGACAGCCAAAATTTTGACTAAGTGATCCTAGCAATCACTAACTACAAGAAAGATAGCTGGTATAAAAAATTAATTGAATTCGAAGTAGCTAGAAACAATGCAGTCAATAGTGTCGCACAGTTTGGATCATTTTTGCCAAAAAGGGAATGCAGAATAAGCTATTGTTAAGCAAGATACTTATAGTAAACCATTTCATGTTGTTATTTGTGAGCAAGTCGAATTTGTGAACCGAAAAATTGTTACTCGAAGAGGAAAATGGTTATAACTTCCGATAAGTTCTAAATTTCACATATCTGTGTTGTCGACGACAAATCTTGACAAGTCATAAAGCTACGATACACCAAGAACTAACAAGAAATCCAGATTATTAGTTATAGCGACGTTCCATTTAGCGATGAAGAGGTTATTCCGCACAAATGGCTTATCTTTGGGCAGTCAAATTTGAAATTGTTTCTATCAAGTCTAGTGAAAGATACAGTTCGAACTCATTAAGGCTGAAAGCAAACAAAAATATTAAATAATTGCTCTAGAAAAATTCTCAACTACAATCAAACTCAAATCTACCTTGCACTCAACCACCTAGAACGCAGATATACTTCAATGCATGTGAGCAATGAGCAACTATGAAATTAAGTTTTTTGTAGACTTCATGTAAAGCAGAAAATTACAAATATTATTATCTCGTGATATGAAAAGTCCAGAAACACAGCTCAAATTCTTTTTACAAGAAGGGACAGTTTCATTGCAGCAGCAGGGGAACTCAAAGAAAGGGTTTTGGAATGCTGAAATTGTACGTTACCTGGATCTGTTGGAAGGAGGACTCGAGGAATTGAATTCGTCGAGTCTATACATGCACAGGAAAATTAGGAAACCTTTATTGAAGATTGAATTTAGTTCTGTGACGAAGTAACTTTTATTATTTACTGTTATTTGATAAAGCAACAGGAGGCCGATAACAACATCAAATAAAGCACAGAATAAATAGCTACATTGTAAACCATTCTAAAATCGACAATTCAGTGCAATGCAAAAACGTTCAGAAGTAAGGTAAAAAATTTTCCTGAATTTGCTTTGTATAATCTTGAGACTTCTTAGATTTAAATGAAATACGATTACTTATAACAACAACGTATTTACAGTACTGTGCTAGTTTGAATCCTGACTTAAACGGTTGGATTATACTGACTAGTTTTGAATTGACTTAGATGGTTTGTCGGGAGTTCTACAGTAACATGAACGGTTTTAAATATACATAAGCAGCTCATACTTCAAACCGAGATTATTAGAAGAAAAAAGTATTTTGAGCATCCTTAGTGAAATTAATATACATCTATTAAATATACCTTCTTTTAAATGCTGTAAGTCAATACTTCAAGCTTATGTTTAGTATCGAAAAGAGATTCTTAAAGATCGGTACATAATCCTTACTTCTAACGTGTACCAAGAAAACTGGTTATTGTTGATTCTTTATTATCTTTATTTGTGTAAATATTAGTTCTGATTCTACAAAACCTAGACTGCTGACACAGGTCTCAAAGAATTGAATAGAAGTAGGATCGTATAAAACGCTTGATTCATTGAAACTTTCGGCACCGTACCTTCACATCTAATAATTTCAGTTCAACTACGTATAGTACTTTTTCTCGTTCTAGTAGTAGACTGCAACGTAGGCCATGGTAGAAATTGAAACGAAGCTGCGGTCCATGAACCGGCTTAGTAGTAAACGTTGTCATTTTTTACTCACATGAGGCGCTATACAAGGAATCTATCAATGCATTGTGGAAATTTTTTGGCCTATTTCTGCTTTGTATGCTCGTTGTGAAACTGCATTGTATCTGTTTCCGCTCTATTCCCCGGTATACCGTTATTCTCGATAGCAACACGAAACATGAACTAGCAGATTATGTGCGCTACTCGCAAAGGCTTAAATTTGCAAATTTACAATGCTCCTGTCCTTCCACTGAACTACCTTTTGATTATTTTTCAGCTAATTTTATTTGAGTCTTGAACCCCTGCTTCACCCTGTACAGAGGGTGGCCAAAAATCTAGGAACCCTCGTTTGGAGTATCGTTCGTAATGGCTAAACTTGGCAAATTTTAATGAAAATTTAGGGTTTCGCCTTGTAAAGCTGCAATAAACGAGTTCAAGAGAACAAGCTTCAAAGGCACCAAAAAAATTTTATGATGCCACCCCAGAGCAGCAATCTCAATAGAAATGCATGACAAGTCTATTTGTACGGAGAGGTGTTGCTCTGTTGCTTCACAAAATTTTTGTTGGCACAAACTTCGTGCAATTACGATTGCGAACTTTCGTGCCTGTGTAATTTGCCTAATTTCCTATGAACACTCGTTGCCAATGCAGAACTGCAATCAAAAGGGCTCTTCTGATGGTATCTGGTCCCCGTGAAAAATATTTTGACATACAGGCCAGATACTAGGTTGGATTCTCTAGAGATCTAGTACTTAATAAAGACTTGAAAAATCTTTTTTTCTTGAGCACTTTCTTCAGAGCTTCACAATGCGAAACCCTAAATTATCGTGAAAATTTGCCAAGTTTAGTCATACGAACGATACTCCAAACGAGGGTTCCTAGATTTTTGGCCACCCCCCTTGACCAATGGCGAGTAGAAGGGATGCGATTTAATGATAACCAGGCAAATTCCTTTGAAAACTTCAAGGTACAATGACTGTAAAAGACATAGCTAGAACTATGCTTTTGAGGTAGATGGTTCATTCATATACTCTGTTCCACGAATCCTGGCAAGAGACTTCTTCATGTCAATCATGATCTCCCGAATTGTCGAATAATCCCTGTGAATACAACCGTTGTTTTGAAGTCATCACCGTGGACCGAAATCGTCTTCACGGTGTAAAAGATCGATCAGATCCGATGATTCTTCCATGACAACATCTATATCGTCCATGGTAGTTGCTACTGTGGTAGACTCAGTTCAAATTGCTGGTCGTTGGCGAACTTGAGACTGAAAATACTAATGTACTAGAAGCGAAGTATTCTGTCAGACAATTCGAAACTGAAAATTTATACGTATTACACTTGTACTTCCAGGAAAATGACATGCAGCGGATAATTTGCTGTAACATCGAATTTCATGCATATGAGAGTCTGACTTGATGAATGAGAATGTTTCTACAATCTTTTGGCCCATTCAACACCACTTGTTATTCAGATTCACGCTGTGTCTCAGAATTGTACTTCCATTTCTCGTTTGATACCACTATATACGGACAAGAAACTGAAATTCACTTCAATGTTTTCTGAAGGCTGATATACAATTCTCTTTTGATCCTAGAAACAGTGCTCAAATTGGAGTTTCTGCTGGTAAGCGAAGCTTCTGCAGTCAGGTTCTGATCGCGGATCAATTTACAGTTGAAGCTGATTGCACAGATTCTGACTCATACAGAGAAAATTGATTTCGAACTATGTTTTGAATGTGTCAGAGGGACCTCCGGAATTCACGCCCGGTAGGATGGCTGAGTACCCACACAAACTCATTCTGCAAGACATCATTAGAAAAACAAGAAACGAGGTAATTACACTACCAAAAAGAGCTGACAAAGTATACACTGCACTTTGAGAATACCAACCTAATGCAAAAGGTTTAACGGCCTGATTTTGATATTCCATTTCGCTTTAAATTAGCCATTTGATGGGCTTTTAGGATCTCGAAAAAGTTGTAACCACGACAATAAACGTTTTGTTGTAACCCGCAAGGTAACGATGTATTGAGATCCCTCATAAACCTTTAGATTTTTTGTGCTGGTGAGCATACCTGATGAATTATCTAACGCCGAGAATATTCGCCTAGTTTTCTCGAAGTGAATACGTTATTCTTCCGCGTTACAATATTGAGTAAATTATTCCTGCACACTAGCTCAGACAATATCTAATTCTAAGTTTGGAATTATTTAATATCTCATTCACATCTTGCGCCGCAGATATTCTCCATTCA
>JAAUYH010001642.1_pt1 | contig 14191 bp, 12 predicted proteins | sample 7278061 | NCBI WGS metagenome assembly JAAUYH01 (sample SAMN14350203, study PRJNA611818) | marine sediment metagenome | isolation source: surface marine sediment (0.6m) | place: French Polynesia: Moorea | collected 2018-08
CTCGAGGGTCGTCGAGTTGAAACCGATCACGAGGTCGCTCCGCCCGAGCGCCTCGACGAAGGGCGTCTCCGTGCCCGTCACGCGGAGCCGCGGATGCGGCCCCGAGGTCCTGACCGCCCTCCTGCCGCCGCATCCGCGGCTCCGCGTGACGGGCACGGAGACGCCCTTCGTCGAGGCGCTCGGGCGGAGCGACCTCGTGATCGGTTTCAACTCGACGACCCTCGAGGAGAGCCTTCTCCATCGCAAGCCCGTCCTGCTGTGGGGGCCGGTCCGGCGCTATCGCCACTTCGCAGCGCGCACGACGCCGCCGACCGCACAGGACCGGGCGCCCGTCTACGCCGTCGCCTCGCGCGAGCGGCTCCGGCCGATGATCGCCGCGATCCTCGCCGCCCACGCCGACCGGCCTTTGAGCGATGAGGAGATCGCCGACTACGTCTGGCCCGAAGGCACGCCGGGACTCGAGGAGCTCGCGCAAAGCATGGCCGCCGGCACCGCGAAGCCCGCAGCCGCCGGCGCGCCGGCCCTGGAGGCCTTCGGCCGATGACCGCGAAGCCGCAGACCGCCGAAGCGGAGCGTTTTTCGGACCTGCAGGCCGAGGTCGAACGTCTGCGGCCCTGGCGTTACTCGCATTCGGTCTCCGGGGTCCAGATCAGATCCGAGTTCCCCGCGGCCGACGAGGCGCTTAACGGCGCTGGCCGCGGCCGGGATATTGTCGGCCATATCGTGCGGTGCCTGATCGCCGATCGCGATCCGGCGGAGATGCGCGTTCTGGACCTCGGCTGCCTCGAGGGACACTACACGGCCATCTTCTGCGCGCTCGGCTTCAAGGAAGTGGTCGGGATCGACCTGAGCGAGGGCCATCTGGCGCGGGCCGAGTTCCTGCTCAAGACCCTTCATGGCTTCGACAACGTCACCCTGGTCTCCGGCAACGTCAACGACAGCGCGGTCGCCGAGCGGCTCGGATGCTTCGACATCATCCTGTGTCACGGCCTGCTCTACCATCTCAAGGACCCGCTGCTTCTTTTCGACAGCTTCGAGCGCCTGCTGAACCCCGAGCGACCGTCGCACGTCATGCTCTCGACCCAGTTCAAGGGGAGTTTTCTCACGATCGTCGACGAACGGCCGATGCTCGAGATGCAGCACAAGACGATTGGCGAACTCAAGGACGGGATCCTGCACAGCCCGAACGACGGCTCCTCCTTCGAGCGCCTGTCGCTGCGCATGAACCCGGCGGCGATCCGGCTGGCTCTCAAGGCCTACGGCTACCGCTCGCCGATCGCCTACGACACGCCCCAAGGCGATCGCCTCGGCTTCGCCCTCAATCTGGTCATGCAGAAATCCCCTTCGGCCGCGACGGAACACCTGCTGGCCAACGACCACGACATCGAGGGACTTCGCTTCAGCGAATGGAACGGCCGCGATCTGAACGGATTCAGTCCATCGCAAGGGCTCTTCGCGCCGTTGCTGTGGAGGGCCTATGCGGGGGGAACCCGGCTTGTCGACCAACTGACCGTGCGCCGCCGGCTGAACCGGCGGGCGGGCAAGGTCGCGCCGCCGCAAGGCAAGTCGTGAGCGCAAGGGTCGCGACGACGCGATGACCATCATCGCCCTAATTCCCGCACGCGGCGGTTCCAAACGGGTGCCGCGCAAGAACCTCGCCGACTGCGCCGGCAAGCCGCTGCTGGCCTGGACCGCAGAAGCCGTGCTCGCCAGCCGGCACGTCGATCGCGCGGTCGTCTCGACCGACGACGAAGAGATCGCGCGCCTGGCAGAAGATCTCGGCCTCGAGGTGCCCTTCCTGCGCCCGCCGGAGATCTCACACGACCGGGTCCCCATGCTTCCGGTCATGCAGCACGCCCTGCAGTGGGTACTGGACCAGGGCGAGGCGGTCGAGGCCCAGGTGTTGCTGCAGCCGACCTCGCCGCTCCGTCAGGGCAGGCACATCGATGAGGCCATAGAAATCTTCCGCGACTGCGGCGCAGAATCGCTGGTGAGCGTGGTCGAGGTCCAACACGGCCAACACCCGCTCGTCACCTATCGGCTCGCGGACGGCCGAGCTGCCCCCTACTTCCCCGACTGCGATCCCGCGGGGGCCGCGCCCGCCTACGCCCGCAACGGCCCGGCGGTCATGATCAACCGGCCCCAGGTGATCCAGCGGGGCGAGCGGCTCAGTGAGGATCTGTTCGCCTATGTCATGGAGCCCGAGGACTCCGTCGATATCGACACGCCGCTCGACCTGGCCATCGCCGAGTTCTTGTTGACGCGGCGCGCTGCGGCCGGGGCGAGCGACTCGGCAGCGTGACCTCGGGGAACGGAAAGCCGATCATGCCCATCACGCTCATCGCCGAAATCGGATCCGTGCACGACGGCTCCTTCGGCAACGCCTGCAAGCTGATCGAGGCGGCAGCGGCCTGCGGCGCCCAGGCCGTGAAGTTCCAGACTCACATAGCCGAAGCCGAGAGCCTGCCCGACGCCCCATCGCCCGGCTATTTCAGTGCCGAGCCGCGGATCGAGTACTTTCGCCGCACGGCCTTTTCGCTCGAGCGGTGGCGCGAGCTCCAGGCCAAGGCAGTGGAGCAGGGGGTCGAGTTCCTGTCCTCGCCCTTCTCCCTGGAGGCCGTGGACCTCCTGGAGCGGCTCGGAGTCAAGTCCTACAAGATCCCTTCGGGCGAGATCACCAACCTGCCTCTGCTGGAACGCGTGGCGCAGACGGGCAAGCCGGTCCTGCTGTCCTCCGGCATGAGCGACTGGTCGGAACTCGACGCGGCGGTCGCCGTCTTGCGTGAGCGCGTGCCGCTCACGGTCATGCAGTGCACATCGGCCTACCCTTGTCCGGCCGAGCGTGTCGGGCTCAACGTGATCGAGGAGATGCGCCAACGCTACGGGCTGCCGGTCGGCTACTCGGACCACAGCTACGGCCCCACCGCCGCCATCGCCGCCGCGGCGCTCGGCGCCACCGTGATCGAGAAGCACTTCACCTTTTCGCGGCTCATGTACGGCAGCGATGCCAGCAACGCCATGGAACCGGAGCAGTTCGCCCAACTCGCCGCCAGCCTGCGCGAGCTCGAGAGGATGCTTGCCCATCCCGTCGACAAGGACGATCTGACCCCCTACGCAGATATGAAACGGATCTTCGAAAAATCCGTGGTGACCGCGCGGCCGCTCGCCTCCGGCTCGGTCCTGAGCGAGGCCGATCTGGCTTTCAAGAAACCGGGCGATGGGATCCCGGCGTCCCGGATTCGCGATTTGATCGGTCGACGGACGAGCCGAGACCTGCCTTCCAACCACAAACTTTCTTCAGGCGATCTAGAATGAAACGCATCTGCATTGTCGTCGGGTCACGAGCGAACTACTCCAGCGTCAAGTCGGCCATGAGCGCGATCGACAAGCATCCGGACCTCAAGCTCCAAGTGGTTGCCGCCGCCTCCGCGCTTCTCGACCGCTATGGCTCCGTCATCAGGCTGATCGAGCAGGACGGCTTCACGATCAGCGCGCGCGTGCATATGCTGGTCGAAGGCGAGACACCGCACACCATGGCGAAGTCCACCGGCCTTGGCCTCATGGAGCTGCCGACCGTCTTCGACTATCTGAACCCCGACGTCGTGCTGACCGTCGGCGACCGCTTCGAGACCATCGCCACGGCGATCGCCGCCGCCTACATGAACATCCCCCTGGCCCACACCATGGGCGGCGAGGTCACGGGCACGATCGACGAGAGCATTCGTCACGCCATCACCAAGTTCGCCCAGATCCACTTTCCGGCGAGCGAAGACGCCGCCCAGCGCATCGAGCGGCTCGGCGAGCCGGCCGAGAACATCCACGTGGTCGGCTGTCCGAGAATCGACTTGGTGGCGCAAATCCTGGAGGCGCCGGACAACGATTTCGGCAATGGCGCCCTCAAATCGGGAGTCGGCGATCCCGTGGACCTGGACGAGCCCTTCGTCCTGGTCTCGCAACATCCGGTGACCACGGAATACGGCCACGGCATGGAGCAGATCGGCGAGACTCTGAAGGCCATCAAGGAGATCGGCCTGCAGGCCCTTATGCTCTGGCCCAACCCGGACGCCGGGTCTGAGGACATCGCCCGGGGCATGCGGGTCTGGCGCGAGAGGGGTCTGGCCGGACACATGCACTTTTTCAAGAACTTGCCGATCGACATCTACGTGCGTCTGATGGCGCGCGCCGCCTGCCTCATTGGGAACTCCTCGAGCGGCATTCGCGAAGGCGCCTTCATCGGGACTCCGGTGGTCAATATCGGCACGCGGCAATCCGGCCGGCAGCGCGGCCGCAACGTGATCGACGTAGACTACAGCGCCGAGGCCATCCGGGCAGCCGCGATCCGGCAGATCGAGCATGGCCGCTATGCGGCCGATCCCATCTACGGCTCGGGGGCCGCCGGCGACAGGATCGCCGACATCCTTGCCCGCTGCGAGGTCAAGATTCAGAAGCAGATCGCCTACTGACCGAGCCAAGCGTCGGCAATGCCGCCGTTCGAGACATTCATCAGAGGTAGAGAGTGATTTGATCAAGCCAGCTCACGTCCTGAACAAGATACGTAAGACTTGGGTGCGCGGCGCCCTGGCACTGTCCCCCCGCATGACGCGGATCGCAGCGGACTCGGCGGCGGCGCGAATCGCACGAAGTTGCCGCGTTATCTGCGAACCCGAAATTCCCGACGCCCTCAGCGTCCTCAACTTCAGCTCCTTCAGGTTCACAGAGGACCTCGAAGTGCTTGCCAGCACGGGGCAGCTCCGACTCCTGGAGGCGCCGCTCGACGTGTTGCAGAGCATCAACGGTTTCTTCGACACCGTGCCGGCCGGCGTGAAGAGCGACGACTACGCCTACTTCCTCGAACAGGACCCGCACCATCTCGCCGAGCGGAAGCTTCAGCAGCGCTTCTATCGCGAGGTCGTGAAGTCTCTATGCCGGCGCCTGTCAGTCGACTGCGCCATGACCCCCGCCGTCCAGCATCGTTTCGCCTTTCCCTGGCAGGCGGCATTCGAGGCGCAGAGACGGCCCTTTATCGCCTTGCACAAGGAGTTCACGGTCTTGGACCGACGGCAGATCCCCGAGCGCGTCGAGAGCTATCGCCGGCTCGGTTTTCGCTTTAACGGCAGCTGGATCTTCGTCACCAACGAGAGCGCCCGGAACCTCTTCACCGAGGCCGAGATCTTTGCGCCCGAGCGGATCGTGACCACCGGACTGCCGCGCATGGACCGCTTGTTCAGGGACGACGGGCCCTTTCGAACCAAGACGAGCGCGCGCAGGCAAGTGACCCTGTTCTCCTTCGCGCACTACTGCGGCGGAATCGGCGCCACCCGGCCCCGGCGCTCGCCGACCTTCAGCAAGTACGAGGACGAAGGCTTCGTGCAGCTCTTCCGCGAGGTCCACCGCGCGTTCGGCGAGCTGGCGCTCGCGCATCCCGATGTCGAGTTCAAGATCAAGCCGAGGGAAGTCGCCGGCCACTGGGTCGGGGAGATCGACCGTGTCTTGCAGGACTCCCTCGGATGCACGCTCGACGACATCCCGAACTGCAGCGTGGTCGCCGATAGCGCGCCCGAGCTGATCCGTGATTCCGACGCGGTCATCGGCTTCAATTCCACGGTGCTCCTGGAATCGCTGGCCCTGGGCCGACCCACCATCGTCCCGATCTTCGCCGAGGCCGCCGATCGCTATTGGGAGAACATCTACCTGCGCGATTGCCTGGATGTCTTTCTGCAGGCGCACAGCCGCGACGACATCAAGGCCAAGGTCGAGGGCGCGCTCGAGGGACGGATCTCGCCCTCGGAGGCGAGCGAAGAGCGCCTGCGGCAGTGCTTCGAATTCTACCTCGGCTACTCGGACGGACGCTGCGCGGAACGCGTGGTCGAGGAATTGCGCCGCGTCGTGGCCCTCTACCGCGACGGCGCCGCGGGCCAAGCGGCGGAGTCCTTGGCGATGCCGTCAAGCTCGAGCCGGGCGGCATGACGCGCGCCGCTTTCGTAACCGGCGCCGATGGCTTCATCGGCTCCCACCTCGTCGAGCTTCTCGTGACCGAGGGCTACCGGGTCCGCGCCCTCGCCTACTACAACGCCTTCGAATCGCGCGGCTGGCTCGACGACCTGCGGCCGGAAATCTTGGAAGAAGTCGAAATCGTGGCCGGCGACATCCGCGACGCGGCCCAGATGAAACAGGCCCTGCGCGGCATCGACAGCGTCTTTCATCTGGCGGCGCTGATCGGCATCCCCTACTCCTACGAGGCGCCGGAGAGTTACGTTGACGTTAACGTAAAGGGAACGCTCAACATCTTACAAGCGGCTCGGGAGCACGGCGTCAACGTCCTGCAGACCTCGACCAGCGAGGTCTACGGCACCGCCCGGCAGGTGCCGATCGACGAGTCCCATCCTCTGACGCCGATGTCGCCCTATGCCGCGACCAAGATCGCCGCGGACCAGCTGGCACTCTCCTTTTATATGGCCTTCGGCCTGCCGGTCACCGTGGTGCGGCCCTTCAACACTTACGGTCCGCGGCAGTCGCGCCGCGCCGTGATTCCGACCATCGTCACCCAGATCGCCGCCGGACAGCGCGGCCTTCGGCTGGGCAACCTGCATCCGACCCGCGACCTGACTTTCGTGGCCGATACCGCGCGGGCATTCCTCATGGCCGACCACAAGGAATCGGCGATCGGCGAGGTGCTGAACTTCGGCACCGGCCACGAGATCGCGATCGGAGAACTGGCCCAGCTGATCGCGGACCTGATGGGCACCGAGGTCGAGCTGCAGCAGGAGGAGCGCCGCCAGCGCCCCGCGGGCAGTGAGGTCGAACGGCTTTGCGCCGACGCCGGAAAGGCGGCAAGCCTGCTCGGCTGGAAGCCCGACTACGCCGGCCGGGCCGGCCTGAAGCGCGGCCTGGGCGATACCATCGCCTGGTTCACAGAGCGCGAGGCGCTCGCGCCCGATAGGATCGGGGAATACGTCCTGTGAGCCCCGCCCGCCTGACCGTGGAGCTGGTCGCCGCCGTGCGCGCGCTGCTGCCGCGCGAGGCCGAGACCGTGCCCCTGCACGAGCCCCACTTCGAGGGCAACGAATGGCGCTACGTCAAGCAATGCCTGGACAGCGGCTGGGTCTCTTCCGCCGGCGCCTTCGTCGACGATTTCGAGACGCGCTTGGCCGAGGTCACAGAGGCGCCCTTCGCAGTCGCCACGGTGAACGGCACGGCGGCCCTGCACCTCTGCCTCCTGGGCGCCGGGGTCGCGTCCGGCGACGAGGTGATCGCGCCCAGCCTGACCTTCGTGGCGACGGCGAACGCGATCGCCTATTGCGGGGCGATCCCGCATTTCGCCGATTGCGAGGAGCGGGGCCTGGGGCTCGATCCAGCGAAGCTGGCGGTGCACCTGGAGGCCATCGGCGAGCCGCGCCAGGACGGTCTCTACAACCGGCACACTGGACGCCGCATCGCCGCGGTGCTGGCGACCCATGTCCTGGGCCATCCGTCGGACCTCGATCCCCTGGTGGCGCTCTGCGATGCCCATGGCCTGCCTTTCGTCGAGGATGCGGCGGAGGCCCTGGGCAGCCGCTACAACGGGCGGCACGTTGGCTGCCACGGCCGGCTCGGCGCGCTCAGTTTCAACGGCAACAAGATCCTGACCACCGGCGGCGGCGGCGCGGTCCTGACCCGCGACGAGGCCCTGGCCCGGCGGCTCAAGCACCTGAGCACCACGGCCCGGCTGCCGCATCCCTGGCACTACGAACATGACGCGGTCGGCTACAACTACCGCCTGCCCAACATTAACGCCGCGCTCGGCTGCGCGCAGCTCGAAGGGCTGCCGCGCGCGCTCCAGGCCAAGCGCCGACTCGCCGAGCGCTACCGCCGCGCGCTGGAGCCGGTCGAGGGGGTCGCCTTCTTCGCCGAGCCGAGCTACGCCGAGAGCAACTACTGGCTCAACACAGTGACGCTCGAGGTCGCGGCCGAAGAGATGCTCGAGACCTGCCTCAAGGCGCTGCACGCCGAAGGCATCCTGGCGCGCCCGGCATGGCAGCCGATGCACCGCCTGCCGATGTACGCCGAGGCGCCGCGCATGGCGCTGGATATGACGGAATCGATGACCGCGCGCCTGATCTGCCTGCCCAGCTCGGTGCCGCTGGTCGACGAGGAGACCGATGCCGCCCGCTGAAACCGCGCGCGACACCCGCCCTTCCGGCAGGGATGCGGTCTATGCCAACCTGCCGCCGGTCGACGAGGCCGTCTTGGCCGAGCGCCTGGCCTTTCTCGAAGAGTCGCAGGCCTGGGACGCCGCCCGGCTGCGGGCGTATCAGCTGAGCGAGCTGCGCCGGGTGCTGACCGCCGCGCGCGACCACGTGCCCTTCTATCGCCGGCGCTTCGCCGAGCTGGGCTTCGAGCCGGAACGGGTCACCGCGCTGGACGACCTGCGGCAGCTGCCGCTGCTGACCAAGGAAGAGGTCAAGTCCGAACAGGACGCCTTCATCGACGAGACCCACGACCCGACCACGCTCGGCTACCTGACCAGCGGCGGCAGCACGGGCGATCCCCTGAAGGTCGTCATGACCAGCCGATTTCGCAGCCTCAACCATGCCAATACGCACTACTACATGCGCGTCGCCGGTTATCGGATCGGCCGGCACCGCAGCGTCCGGCTGCACGGCAATCCGCTGTCGCAGGCGCTGGCGGCGCAGGGCCAGTACTGGCAGCAGGACGGCCGGCGCCTGACCATGTCGATCCATCACCTCACCATGGAGACCTGCGCTGCCTACGTCGCCGCCATCGACCGCCATGTGCCGGACTACATCCACGCCTATCCCTCGGCGCTGACGGTGCTCTGCCGCTGCATGGAGGCGCTCGACCTGCAACTGACGCGGAGGCCGGAGAGCCTGTTCCTGGATTCCGAGACCCTGCATCCCTGGCAACGGGAGCTCTTCGCGCGGGTGCTGGGCGGCCGCGTCTTCGCCGTCTACGGCCATACCGAGGGCTGCAGCGTTGCCATCACCTTCCCCGACTCGCCACTGCTGCAGGTGCTGCCGCAGGTCGGCGTCACCGAGCTGCTGCGGCCCGACGGCACGCCTTGCAGCGAGGACGGCGAGGTGGGCGAGATCGTCGCCACCGGCTTCAACAACGACGCCTTCCCCTTGATCCGCTACCGCACCTTCGACAAGGCGCGCCTGGCGCTGCCGCCTGCGGGGCACCGTCCGGCCTACTTCCCGCTGTTCCACGAGGTCCTCGGACGCACTCAGGACTTCGTGGTCGACCGCGCCGGGAACCGGGTGGCGATCACGCCGCTGCTCTTCGACTACAACGTCGACTGGTCGGAGGTCGACCGCTTCCAGATCCGCCAGGAGCGGCCCGGGGCCCTCGAGCTGCGCATCGTCCGGCTGCCGACGGCGACAGGCGGGGAGGCCGCGCTGGCGGCGCGGGTGGGCGCGGCGCTGCAGGACGCCCTGGGCGAGCGCTTCACGCTGACCGCGGTCGCGGTGCCGGAGATCCGGCCCACGGCGCGCGGCAAGTTCCGCTACATCGACCAGCGCCTTCCCGCGACGTGATCCGGGTCTGCATCGTCACGGCGTCGCGGGCGGAGTACGGCCTGATGCGCCCGGTACTGGCGCAGACGCGCGCGGCCGAGGATCTCGCGCTGCAGCTCGTGGTCACCGGGACCCACCTGGACCCGGCCTATGGGGCGACCTGCAGCGAGATCGAGGCCGACGGATTCGAGATCGATGCGCGCATCCCACTGGAACTCGATCCCGCCGATCCGATTCGCCTCACCGCCGAGGTCGGCGACCTGGGCGGCCGTCTCGCCGAGACCTTCGGCCGGCTCCGTCCGGACCTTTGCCTGGTGATGGGCGACCGCTACGAGCTCATGGGACTCGCAACCGCCTGCGTCCTCAACACTCTGCCGCTCGGCCATGTCTCGGGCGGCAGCGTCACCGAGGGCGCCATCGACGAGCAGATCCGCCACGCCATGACCAAGATCGCCCACCTGCACTTCGTGTCCAACGAAACCTACGCGGCACGCCTGCGCCAGATGGGCGAGGAGCCCTGGCGCATCTGCGTCTCGGGCGAGCCCGGCCTCGACAACCTCGCAACTCTGCCTTTGATGACGCGCGAGGAGCTGGAATCCGAGCTGGGCCTCGACCTCTCCAGGCCGACGGCCCTGGTCTCTTACCATTCGGAGACCCTGGCGGCGGAACAGACCGCGGCCCACTGCGCGCAGCTCATCAGCGCCCTGGAACAAGCCGACCTGCAGTACCTGGCCAGCTACCCCAACGCCGATCCCGGCAGCCCGGCGATCATCGCCGCGCTGGAGGACTTCGCCGCGCGCCAGCCGGACCGGGTGCGGCTCGTCAAGAGTCTCGGCCAGCGCCGCTATCTGAGCGCGCTGCGCGTGCTCGACCTGATGATCGGCAACTCCTCGAGCGGTATCGTCGAGGCGCCCTCCTTCAACCTGCCGGTGGTCAACATCGGCGCACGGCAGGCCGGGCGCATGCGCGCGCCCAACGTGATCGACGTCGCGCATTCCTGTGACGCGATCCTCGGCGGCATTCGCCGGGCGCTCGACTACGACCGGAGCCAGCCCTGCGAGAATCCCTTCGGCGACGGACGGGCGGCGGAGCGCATCACCGGTTTCATCGCCCGCGCCTTCGCCGAGCATGGCCGCGCCGGCATCCTGCGCAAGCGCTTCGTCGACCTGAACCCATGAGCACGGCGGTAGGCTACATCGGCGGCCAGTTCGAGCTGGACCCTCTGCTGTTCGCGCGGCCACAAAGGCTCGATCCCGACAGCTTCTTCCGCCTCACGGCGAATCATCTGCGCGTCGCCGCGGGTCGCACGGCCTTCGAGATCGCGTTGCAGGACCTCGATTTGGGCGAAGCGCCGATCCTGGTCCCGGACTACATCTGTGGCGCGTCGCTCCTGCCGGTGCTCGAGCGGCGGGCCCGACCCTACGATTTCTACCCGGTCGGCGCCTCGCTCGAGATCGACGCGGAGGCGGTGGCGTCGCAAGTCGCGGCGAGCGGCGCCGGGGCGGTGCTCTTGATCAACTATTTCGGTCTGATCGATCAGGAGCCTCTGGCCAGGCGACTGCGTTCCGAATCGCCTGACCTGCGCATCCTGCTCGACGAGGTGCAGGCGCTCTACGACCTGCGTGCGCGACCCGACGCGCTCGATTGGGCCGACTACCGCTTCGTCAGCTTTCGCAAGTTCCTGCCGCTGCCAGACGGCGGCATTCTGCTGTCGCGCCGCTCCCTGCAGGCCGATCTCGGGCCGCCGAACGGCGAGCGCATCGGTGGCCAACTCGTCGCGGCAGTCCTGCGCGACGCCTTCCTGGAGGGTCACTGCGACGGCCTCGACGCCGCCGCGGTGGAGTCGACCTACCTCGAGCTCTTCGCGGCGGCCGATGCGCAGGATCCCGGCGCGGCGGGGATGAGCGCGCTGGCTTCGGCCCTGCTCCAGCGCTTGCCGCTCGCGGACTTCGCGCAGCGCCGGCGCGAGAACTACCGGCACCTCAACGAACGGCTGCATGACGTGGAGGGTGTCGCGCCGCTGTTTCAGGCTCTGCCCGAAACCGCGGTACCGCTGGCTCTGCCGGTCGTCGTCGCCGCCGGTCAGCGCGATGCCCTGCGCGCCTCTCTGCGTGACCGCGGCATCTACTGCCCGGTGCATTGGCCGCTGGGGGGCCGTTTGTTGCAGGAGGCCTCGCCGGACTGCCGCGCGCGCGCCGAGAGTCTGCTGAGCCTGCCGGTCGACCAGCGCTACGGCCCGTCGGAGCTCGACCGCATGCTCGCGGCGATTCGAGATTTCGCGGCATGACCGGTCACATCGCCCCGTGGCAGAGCGGCAAGGTCTTCGTGATCGCCGAGGCCGGGGTCAACCACAACGGCGAGCTGGATTTGGCCAAACGGCTGATCGACATCGCTTCCGAGTCGGGGGCGGATGCGGTCAAGTTCCAGACCTGGAAGCCCGGCGAGCTGACCGGCAAATTCGCGGTCAAGGTCGCCTATCTGGAGGAGACCACGGAGGCCGCAGAATCGCGCGCCGAGCTGTCGCGGCGCCTGGCCCTGCCGTTCGAGGCCTTTCGCGAGCTGCAGGCCTACGCGCGACAGCGCGGCATCCTGTTCCTCTCGACCCCCGACGGTTTCGAGAGCCTCGACTTCCTCGCCGACGAGCTGAATCTCCCGGTGATCAAGGTGGGCTCGACCGAGGTGACGCACCTCCAGTTCCTCCGCGCGGTCGGACGCAAGGGGCGGCCGGTGGTGCTCTCGACCGGCATGAGCACGCTGGCCGAGGTCGAGGACGCCCTGGTCGCGCTCACCACCGAGGCCGTGCCGGAGATCGCGCTCCTGCATTGCACCTCGGAGTACCCGGCGCCCGACGACCAGGTGAACCTGCGCGCCATGACGACTCTGCGGCAGGCCTTCGGGCTGCCGGTCGGGCTCTCCGACCACTCGCTCGGCCCGGAGGCGGCCATCGCCGCCGTGGCGCTCGGCGCCGCGGTGATCGAGAAGCACTTCACACTCGACCGCGGCCTGCCCGGGCCGGACCACCGCGCCTCGCTCGAGCCCGACGAGCTGCGCCGCTTCGTCGCCGCGATCCGAAAGACCGAGACCCTGCTCGGCGACGCGCGCAAGCGGCCGACCGCGGCGGAGCGCGCCAACATGGTCGGCATCCGACGCAGCGTCGTGGCCGCGCGGGCGATCCCCGCCGGCACGGTCCTGGCGGCCGACATGCTGGTCTGCAAGCGGCCGGGCTCCGGCATCGCCCCCAGGCTGCTCGACAGCCTGGTCGGCTTCACGGTCGACCGCGACCTGCAGGAAGACGAGCCGATCCAGTGGGACTACCTGAAGTAGCCCGGCGCAGCGACCTTCTCGGCCCGGGGCCCGAGTGGGACCGCGTGCTGTCGCGACTCGCCGCGACGGGGCTGGAGGACGTCTATTTCGACCACCGCTACCTGGCGCTCTACCTGGGCGAGGACGGCGCGGCGGAGGCCTTCGTGTTCGAGGACGGCCGCGATCTGCTGTTCTTTGCCTACATCCGCCGGCCGGTTCCCGACGCGCCGCAGGGCCGGCGCCTCTACGACTTCGAGACGGCCTACGGCTACGGCGGGCCGCTGGCGACGACGCGCGATGCGGGCTTCCTGGGCGAGGCGTGGTCCCACTTCGCCGAGCACTGTCGGGCGACGGGCCTGGTCGCGGGCTTCGTCAGGTTCCATCCGCTGCTCGACAGCGAGGCCTTCGCCGCTGGCAGCGGCATCGTGGAGGTCGACCGCCGCGAGACCGTCAAGCTCACCCTGTCGCGCGCGCTCGACGAGGTCCGCGGCGAGTTCTCCAGGGACAACCGCGAAAAGCTCCGCAAGGGACTGCGCCGGGGTGTCGTCGTGCGCCGATGCGAGGGCCGCCACGCCCTCCTGACCTTCGCGGCGCTCTACCGCCAGCGCATGGGAGAGCTGGAGGCACAGGAGTCCTACTTCTTCGACGACGCCTACTTCCTGGGAATCGAGGGGCTGGGGCCGGGACGCCATGCCGTCTATCTCGCCGAGTTCGAGGATGAGGCCATCGGCGGCGCCCTGGTGCTGCTGTCGCCCCGCTTCGCACATCTGCACCTCTCCGCCAGCCGGCGCGATCGCTTTGATCTGGCGCCCAACAACATGCTGCGCTGGGGCGTGATCGAGGACCTGGTGGGCAGCTCTCATGAGCTACTGCATTTTGGCGGCGGTCCGACATCGGATCCGGACGACGGCGTGCTCGCCTTCAAGCGCCGCTTCTCGCCTGAGCGCGCCGCGGCGGTCTTCGGCCGCTACGTCGCCGACGAGGCGACCTATGGCGCTTTGCGCGCCGCCTGGGCGGCGCGCCACCCCGACAAGGTCGCCCGCTTCGGCCACTTCGCCCTCTGCTATCGCTATTGAGCCGCGCTCGTGTGGAACGCCGGCTGGGACCAGATCTTTCGCGACAACGAGTGGGGTCGCTATCCGCCCGAGGAGCTGGTGCGCTTCCTCGGACGCAACTTCTTCGCAGCCGAAGATCGCGCCACCGTCCGCATGCTGGAGCTGGGCTGCGGCACCGGCGCCAGCCTTTGGGTGCTGGCCCGTGAGGGCTTCTCCGCCTTCGGCATCGACGGCAGCGCGGTGGCGCTGGAGCGGGCGGCGCGGCGCCTCGCGGCCGAGGGGCTCTCGCCACCGCTGCTGCGCGGCGACATCGTGCAACTC
>JAAUYH010174204.1_pt1 | contig 14191 bp, 14 predicted proteins | sample 7278061 | NCBI WGS metagenome assembly JAAUYH01 (sample SAMN14350203, study PRJNA611818) | marine sediment metagenome | isolation source: surface marine sediment (0.6m) | place: French Polynesia: Moorea | collected 2018-08
CAGCGCGCAGTCGCCATACTCCGCCAGCAATTCATCGGCCCTCGACCGGGCGGCGCGACGCGAGTCCGGGCGCAGCTGGTCGAGGATCTCATCGCGCAAGGCGACGAGTCTCACGTCGCCGCGTTCGGCCGACAGCATGATCCACGCAGCGGCGGTGACGGGGTCTACCTCAACGCCCAGGCCGTGCAGGTGCATCCAGCCGATCATGTGCTGCGAGTACTTGTCTCCGGCCGGGGCCAGTGACTGGAGGAACACGCGCATCGCGTCGTCGTAGCGCCCGTCCTCGAACGCCTCGTCTGCAAAGCGCTGTGTCGGTGCAAGTTGCCTGGCGGTGGGCAGTCCCGGCACCGATGCGGCTACAGCCGTACCAGCGATTGCCACAAACGCGATCCCAAGCAACAACACGGCGGGCCGGCCCCCGAATGACACTGGTCTGTCCATGGCGTCTCTCTGTCCTGGTCGGGTGTTGTCCTGAAAGACCATTGTTATCATCGCCTGCCGGCGGCGGGAATACCGGAAAACCGAAGTCGAACGGCTCAGCCGGGCAGGCAAACCCGGCTGAGCCGTCGCTGTCGATGACCGAACGGTGCGTCGTCGATCAGTAGTCGCTGCTGTAGGCCTTCATGAACGAATAGACCGTCGAGGTGTAACGAGTGGCTTCGTTGTAGCTCGAATACCCGGCCCGGTGCATGCCGACCAGGTAGGCGCCATAGCCGCAGCCGGAGCACGACGGATCGGCATAGTGGTAGAACGCCGAGCCGCTCTGGCCGCCGGTTGTGTCGGCCTGGTGGCGGATGGTCGTGGACAGGGCGTCGTTCTCGCTCGACCACGAAATGTCGCCCCACACCCGGACATTGCACGAGGTGCCCGGGTTGCCGCAGGTGCCGGTCGCCGGGTAGCCGCGCAGGTAGCCGGTGCGTGACTCGATGTCACCGCTGCCGGCGGTGTAGCTGCCGAGCCAGCCGACGGTCGACCCCGGGTTGTCGGAGTTGACGCCGTTCTTCACGGAGTTGCAGCCGACATCGAAATCGAGCACGGCGTAGTCGTAGGTGCTGCTTTCGTAGATGGTGTAGGCAGTGGGAATGGTCACCCAGTAGCAGCCATACCAATCGCCCCAGGGGCTGGGATCAGCGTCCTGGCTGTCGAAGCCGGGCGCCCAGCGATGCGTCGACTCCCAGGTGTTGCGGCCTTCGTCCCAGAACACGTGCGCGACCGACATGGCGGTGGACGGTCCGATGAGCGTGCCCGAGCCCTGCGATCCGTTGATCTGCGAGGTGTTGCCCGTGTTGTCGAACACGATGTGCGTCCGGTGCGGGTAGCTGGTGTTGCTCATCACGTAGCGGTCGTCGGTGCCGTGGACGATCTTGCTGTTGTCCGTGCCGCCGGTCTTGCCCTGTTCCGCCCGGCCCAGGCTCGCGGTGCGTTCGGCGGTGCCCTGCGAGGCTGACTTGCCGCCCAGCGCTGCCTTGAGTGCCTCGCCGGTCTTGTCCGCTCGTTCGAGCGCGCGCAGGCGCTTCACTTCGCGCGCCAGTTCGACCGGCGGCTGTGCTTCGATGAACTGATGGCCGTTGAACAGCGCCAGCCCCCGAAGGTTCTCCGCCAGCTCATCGACGTCGAGGGTGTCGATGTCAGGCGCCCGGTCGGTCGCGGACGGGTTGTCGACCTGTGCGCGACGGTTCTCGACGCGGCCGATCCATTCGAAGGCCTTGCCGCGGAACAGCGCCGTGCGCCGAATGCTGCGGCCGTCTGCGAGCACCTCCACCGGATCGCCGACAAAGCGCAGCGCCGGAGAGAAGATCGTTTCTTCGGGCATTTGCGCGGCGCCAGGGTCCGTGGCGCCAGGGTCCGCGGCGGCGGCAACGCCGGCGGTGGCGACGAGGGTGGTCAGGATGGCCGTTCGAACGAGTCTGTCGAGAGTAGCTGTTGTCGTCGTGGTCATGGGTTCCTCCCTGTGTGCAATCCCTGCACGGTGCGTGGACCGCGCCGATGACGGCGGTCCGGCAGGTGTCGCCCTTCAATAGCGACAACGGGTGTTGAGAACCCTCAGGCGACGGCGCTCTGCGCTGGGGACACTAGGGATAGGTGCGCACGGGCACCGGGTCGGGTAACGGGTGCCGGGCCGTCAGCGTTTCGGTGCGCGACGTGATCAGGCCGGGCGGCCAGACATCGACCGTGCCGGGGCAAAACGATTGCGTCGACAGATCGGCTTTGGCTTCCACGAAACCGATCTGAAGCGACACGGCGGTGGCGAGTGCCTGGCGGGTGGTCTGGTCCACGCGTAGCCCGGACGCCGCCGCAATGGCCTGGCGGATGGGGTCGTCGACGACGGCGGGCAGTGGCACCGAGATGCTGGCATCGAAGTCGGAACGGGGACCAACGCGCACCGCGCGCGGCATGGGCACCTCGGCCATTTCCACGCCCGCCGGTGCTTGCGGCATGGCCAGGCGAAGGACCAGCGTGTCGTCGTCGACATCGACATAGGCGCGCGACACCAACGGCACCGGCTCGCACGCGGGCCCAGGTCGCGGCTGGGCGAATACATAGAGCGCGACATCGCGGTCGTTGCGGATCCCGTAGTGCAGGTCGATGCGGTCGTCGAGAACCTCGACGCGGCTTTCAATGCGCACGCCGGGCACCGCCGGGTCAGCGGGTGCATCGACGGCACCGCAGGCGGCTGTGCCCAGGATTACGGCCAGGCACAGCAGCAGCGTACCTGGCCCGACGGGTCTCACTGCTGTTGCACGCCGGGCACCAGGCGATAGTCGAGCACGGCCAGGGGCGCCCGGAGTTCGGTGCGGTGGACGAAGAGCATCATGTCGTCCGGTTGCAGGGCCGGCGGCCAGTAGCGGTGCACGTGCGGGAACGCGGGCGACACGGGCAGAAAGCGCAGCTTGGTCTCGGGGCGAACGCGGAACGCCGCTACTTCGAACTGGATGGCGTTCGCCTCCACTGGCATGTCGGCGACCACGGCGCCCTGCGGGTCGTCGGCCGCAAGGTCTGCGCGGCGCAGGGGATTTGCCACGCGCACCGGCGTCGGCAGCGTGAACCGCTCCTCGATATCCCCGGCTGTCGGCAGGCGCGACACGAACGGTTCCACCGTCTCGGCCATCGCCAGGCCCTCGGGCACGGGCAGCGGGCGTTTCGACAGACGCAACAGGCCGTCGGCGAAATCGACGTACACAAGGTCGCTGTCGAAGCACAGCGTGTCGTCCAGGTTGAGCCCCTGGATGTGGTTGAAGACACCCGCTTCGGCGCCGCTGATGTTCCTCAGGCGCCACGAGACGGTAATGGCCTGGGCACTGCCGCCGATGGTGCAGTTGAAGTCGAATCCACTGGTGTTCGTCATGGTCAGTAGCCTCCCGGCCGAAGGTCGAGCGGGGTGGGTTCCCCGGCGCGGGGTCCGAGGGTGCCGCGGTGGTTGTCGCGCCGACCGAGACCCAGGTCGTCGCGGATGCCGTTCTCGGTGACCGCGTCGCCGTTGTGGCTGCCGGTGCCGATGGCCGAAGACTCCTCGCGGTCGATCGTGGGTTGGGATGCCGGCGGGCTCGGGTCCGTGCCGGTGTGGTGCGTGCCTTCCGAGTTGTTCAGCGCGTGCACCAGTTCGTGGCCGAGGATCACCTGCGGCGGTTGCGCCAGCATGTTGCCGGATGAGTCGAAGGCGTTGCTGCGGTAATCCGGATTGTACTGGACTACCGAACCGGTGGGGTCGCCAGCACGCGCCCGATCCCAGCTGACTGGCCGGCAGAAGCCGTTGACGCCGGGGTGCTCGGTGATCGTGACGGTTTCACCGGCGGCTTCGAGCCGCGACAACAGCGCGCGTCCGGTCGGCGTGGTCGACAGCAGGTAAAGATCGCGCACGACCTTGTTGTTGAACATGGGCGATCCGCTGAGCTGGATGTTGGCCGGGATGGAGAACGCCGGGTCGTTGATCAGCACGGTCAGGGCGCAGGGCGGCCCGACCATGCCGCCGTGCACGGTCATGTCCAGCATGCGCACCGCCGGCAGACCACCGATCAGCACAGTGGACGCGCCCATGCTGATCGTGTCCGGAGGCCCAGCGCACAGGGCGAAATCGGCGAGCCGTGCCGCCGGCAGATTGCAGATCAGGGTCGTAAAGCTGCCCGGACCGAGGATCGGTCCGCCCACATGCGGCACGATGCCCGTCACCATCGGACACAAGTGCAGGTCGGTCAGTCTCGCAGCTGGCTTGTGCACGGTCCCTCTCGCCTGGTGTTCTCGCCCAGCGTCCTCGCCTGGTGTCCTTCGGGCTGACAGCGCTTGTGCTCGACACTCGAAAGCATAGGGCACCCCACCGGATCTGGCCATGCCGATCTGTCGGCCGATGCCCGCCTCCCTGACCAGCGACATAGGCCCTGCCGCACCCTCAGGCAGAGAGCCTGCCCGCGGGTGATCCGGGCGCCGGCCGGGGCTGGAAGCCGGCCGCGTGAGGGTTTCTGTTCACGACTGTCGCTGCTGACGGTGAGGCGGGTCATGAAAAGGACACCGCCGCCACGTCCGACGCCGGCGGTTACGGCGTTCAGCTTGTTGATTGAAATGCAGTTTCTGCGTTTGGGAGGCGAACGATGAGGCAACCGGAACTGGTCAAGGTGGCGGCGCGGCGCATTACCGACATCCACCGTCGGCTGTGCCTCGAGCCGGCTTCCCAGGGGCTGATCGACGGCGATCCGACGCCTGCCGAATTCCTCGCGTTGCTGCTCGACAAGGGCAACCATCGCGACGCCGTTCGACTGCTGGCACACGCGCTGCCGGGCCGGGAAGCGGTCTGGTGGGCGTGCGTGTGCGTGCGGGAATCGACGGCCCGCATGTTGCCCGGCGACGACATGCGCTTGCTGATGGCGGTGGAAGCCTGGGTCTTCACGCCGTCGGTGGAGAACCGCCGGCGCGTCAGCGGCGCGATGGGCGACGCGGACCTGACCGGCCCGGTGGCGTTCATCGGTGCCGCGGTGGCATCGACGCACCACGATCCGCGCCGTGCCGAGTATCCACGCCACAGCCCCGAACAGCTGCGCGGCATGGCCGTGGCCGGTGCGATCATGCTCGGTGCGCAGTACGTCGAGCCGGCGCGTCGCCAGGACGCCTACACGGACTTCCTGCGTCGCGGTGTCGCCATCGCCCAGGGCGGGTCGGGACACTAGCGGCCCGCAAGGCCTCCCGGATAACTGTCATTGCGAGGCGCGCCGCGCCGCGGCAATCTCGATCAGGTTATTGCGAGGTCGCCAGAAACCGGGCTCCACGACGGCGTCATGAGATTGCCGCGCCCTTCGGGCCCGCAATGACCGTTTCCGTTCGCGGCGCCGCCAGACAAGGTGCTTCAGCAAACTTCCAGTTACAGCAGTTCGTGGACCGCGCGGTAGGCTTCGGCGATGGCGGAATTGGTGTCCGAACTGGCGCCGGCGTCTGAATTGGCGATCGCCATACGGCCGAAGGTCTGCCGACCGATAACCCAGGGCTTGTCCGCCTCGACGGGCCAGTCGGGCTCCCACAGGAAGTACGGATTGTAGGAATAGCCGTGGGGCCAGCGGTTGACCGTGATGGCCTCGATATCGCGGTCCGCATCGAAGCCGCCGCCGGCCAGCGCCGCGTCCATCTGGTCCTTCACGTGATGCTCGAAGGTGGAGAACGGTCTCGACAGCAGCACGCGCCGGCCCTGGCGCCACTGCTCCGGTCCGTCGATGTCGTCGAAATAGGGAACGTTGCACAGGTGCACGATCATCGGCTCGTCCGGGGTCGAACCGAATTCGTACGCCCCGAGCGATACCGGGTAGGCGAGCTCTACCTGCTTGTAGAAGTCGTTGGTGAAATACACGTAGGACACGCCCAGATCGACGAACGACCGCCAGTTCCTGATCAGAACCTTCGTATACGTGAGCGGCACCTTGACGTTGTACGCCAGGCCCTTTTTCTGCTTCTCGGGCAGCTCCGGGACCAGGTACGGGATCGCGCTGTTGTAACAGGCCAGGATGCACGTGTCCGCTCGCACCGTGTGCGGGTTACCCTGGTGCACGAAGGTAACATCGACGGCTCCGTCATCGGCCGTGTGCTGCGCGTTGACCACCGTGCTGTTGAGCCGTATGCGCACGTCTGAGTCCTCGCGGTCGAGCATCGAGTAGTCGACGCGCGCGGTCACCACGTCTTCCATGGTGCTGCCGGGAACGGCGTCCGGCAGCAACGCCCGCACCAGCAGCCGGGCGACAGAGGCGTTGCCATCCGGGAAGTGAAAGATGTAGGGCTCGTCGCCACGGTCGCCGACACGCGGCATCGTGTGGGTGAGACCGGGCAGACCGCCGCCGTCGCCGTATTCGCTCACGATGAGCGCCGGTACGTCCTTCGAACCCAGGCCGTAGAAGCTTCGGAACCACTGGCGGTAGATGCCGAGCACCTGCTCGTCGACCTTTGCGTAGTCGCGCAGGAAGTCGAGATAGCTGGTCTTCGACAGCAGCGCGTATTTCTCGTCATAGCTCATGCCCGCGAGATAGTCTTTCTTTTCCGTGAACACGCGCACCAGGTCGGCTTTCGCGCGATCCGTCATCGGCGTTTGCGCAGCGAACTCGTCCCACGGCAGCGACCCGTAGCCGCGCGCGAGCTTGCGCTGGCCGTAGGTCGGCTCGTCGAACATGATCGAGTGGCTCAGACCGTACTTCGAGTAAAGGTCCTGGTCGAAGTACTTGTAAAAACGCTCGGTCTCGATGCCGATGTCCTTGAGCAGTTGCCGCGACACGGCGGAATAGCCCGACGGCGTGTCGATGGCCTCGGTGCCGCCGTAGCCGATGCGTGTCTGTTCGCCGAACGCAAACTCGTTGCGCTTGGCATGCCCGCCGAAGTCGTCGTGATTGTCGAGCAGAAGAATGCGGGCGCCAGGGTTTGCCTCGCGGTAGAAGAAGGCCGCCGCCAGGCCGCTGATGCCCGCGCCCACGATCACCAGGTCGTAGCGCTCCTGCGGTTTGCCGACGGGCCAGGTCTTGCCGGCAACGCGTGCGTGCATGGTCTCCCATGCGCCGTCGTGGCTTCCACGCAGGCCTGTCAGCGCCGGCGGGTAGTAGTCCGGCCCCAGCGCGAATTCCGACGGCGCGGCGCCGAACAATTCGGTCCAGGGCGACAGCAGCGTTGCGCCGAGCGCGATCTGTGTGCCGTTCAGGAAATCGCGTCGGGTGATCTTGTCGTTCATGGGGTTCCCCTGGCAGATCATCAGGGGCGGGATGTCGCCTCCGGCGAACGAAGGTGCACACGCGCCCGGTGCCGTCCCCGCATCGTACGCGACGGCAGGCCGGTCTGCATTCGCGCGGCGCGCGGGAGTCCCTCGCACGTCACCAGGCGGTGAGCATCTCTCCGGTGACGGCTGTCACGTCGCTGCCACCGACACCCTGGAAGGTGACGGGCAGCGCTTCGAGCGCCATGCCGACGTTGCGCTCGACGGCGAAGTGCAGGTGTGGCCCGGAACTGAATCCCGTGTTGCCGCTGTCGGCGATGTATTCACCCGCCCCGACGCGCTGGCCCGGTCGTACGCGGATCGATTCCCACTTGAGGTGGGCATACACCGCCATGGTGCCGTCGTCGTGCAGGATGCGCACGAGGTTGGCCTTGGGCCCGTCCTTGCGCCGGTCGGTTCCGCCCGTGTACGAGTCGTAGGCAATGGCCAGCACGACGCCGCCGCGCGCGGCGTGCAACGGCGTGCCCACGGGCATGGCGATGTCCACGGCATGCTGGGACCCCTCGCGTGTGTGCGTCGACTGCTCGGGCCAGGCCTGTGACACGCGGTGGGCGGCGCCCGGCGCAAACGGCGCGCGGTACGGCCCCGGCGGCCGGTGCTCGGCTGCCGGGTCGCCGATCATGTAGCGCGCCGTATAGCCCCATCCCGGCGGTTTGGTCGGGTCGCGCGCGATGACCGTGAGCAGGGGTGTGCGGCTGTCCGGCGCCAGCACCATGGCAACGTCGCGCCGCGTGTCCACGGACACGTTGCGTAACCCGGTCAGCGCCAACTCCAGTTCCACCGGCGCATGAAACTGGTTCACGGCATGCAGCACGATTCCCTGGTCGGTGACCTCGCGCTCGAAGACGACGCGGGGTGCCAGCAGCTCGCGGCTCAGTGTCTGTGCCTCCACCTCAGCGCCGTCGGGCTTGCGGTCGGTGAACTGCCACTGGCCCTTCTCGTCCTTGTACTTGTACAGGGTCTGGGCCAACGCACCGGCGGGAAGCGCCAGGAGCAACGACAGTAGAATCAGGCGAGGCATTCGCCGATTCTACCAAGCCGCCCCCGGCCGCTTGCGCGAACGGAGTTCACACTGGCGCCGTTGCGGCGGCGACGCGTCGAGGGGCAAGCGCGTATAGTCATTGCCATGAACGCCAGCTGGTATTTCGACTTCATTTCACCCTTTGCCTACCTGCAGAGCGAAGCGCTGGACCGGCTGCCGCCGGGCACCCGGATCGACTTCAAGCCGGTGCTGTTCGCCGGTCTGCTGAACCATTTCGGACACAAGGGTCCGGCAGAAATCCCGTCGAAGCGCCGGTTCACCTACCGGCAGGTCCTGTGGCTCGCGCGCCGCGACGGGATCGCGCTGAAGCTGCCGCCGGCGCATCCGTTCAATCCGCTGGGCGCCCTGCGGCTGGCCATCGCGATGGGCGGCACCGCCGAAGTCGTGCACGGAATCTTCCGGTTCATCTGGGCAGAGGGACGGCGGCCGGACGATCCCGCGAGCTGGGACGAACTCGTGGCGCGCCTGTGTGCCCGGGACGCCGCGGATCGTGTGTCCGAACCTGCTATCAAAGCTGCCCTGAAGGCGAACACCGACGAGGCGATCAGGCTGGGCGTCTTCGGCGTGCCGACGATCGCGGTCGGCAGCGAGCTGTTCTGGGGCTATGACATGACCGCAATGGCCGCTGACTACCTGCGTGACCCCGACGACTTCGAGGACGACGACATGCGTTGTGCCGGCAGTTTGCCGGAGGGCGTTCAGCGCAGCCCGGGCGGGTCCTGAGCGTCGCGTGCGCCCGGGGTCGAAACCGCGTCGCGCGACTCGCGGGAAACGGACGGGGGAATCTCCGCATCGAACGCATCCAGCCAGGGAATGCTGGCCCAGCTTGCCGTGTGGTCGACGAAGGTCAGCTCGGCGAGCAGTTTGGTCATGCCCATCCGTCTAGCCAAGCGCCCGCTGGGAACGATGTCCATCCGACTGATGCAGGACCATGGAATCCAAACCGGTCTGAGGCCCTTCGCCCGAAACCAGTCCAGTTGGATGCCATCCTCCGATACCTGCGTCTCGAGCACATACTCTTCGTTGCCTACCGTGCCCACACCCATCGCCGTGGTCGCTTCCGGGTCGAACCGCCCGCCCTCGAGGTGCTGCCAGAAGTGGTCCCACACTGCCTGCTCCCGGGCCCGTACACGCACGACACTACGCCCGAAGAGGAACAGCGGCGTCCCGACCACGAGTAGCACGATGATGGCTGCGACGGGCGACCGGGTCTCCCAGTAGAGCCAGCCCGCGCCACCGAGCAGAACCAGCATCAACAGCCTGTATCCCATGTGCTTCGACATTGGTGCCTTAGTTCGATCGCGTCTTGCCGGCGGTTCGCTGGTAGTCGAACAGCTGGAAGTCCTCGTTGCCACCGCTCATCGACGTCGCGCGGGCCAGCGCGTCGAGCGAGGCCGTGTCGCCTTTCAGGTAGGCGGCAAAGAACAGCACCTCCCAGTTGTCGCGGTCTTGCCAGGATCCGGCTTCGAAGATGTGGGGCTGATCGACCAGCTCGACAACGTAGGTGGGGCCCGACAGGCGCTTCATGGCCGGGAGTATGAACGAGGCCGGTGTGACGTCGTCCTTCGATCCGAAAGCACACAGCACGGGAATCGTCACCCGGTCGAGACCCTGGTTCTCCGGGCCGAAGGCAAAGATATCCGTGCCCTCGTGGTCGTTGCCGACCCAGGGAGCGGCGAGTACGCCGGCCGTGATGCGTTCGTCGCTCACGGTCGCCGGGTTGCCCTGGTACGGACCGCCGGCCATCGTCAGGGCGGTGAAGCCGCCGAAGCTGTGGCCGGAAATCCCGATGTTGTCCGTATCGATACGGGCGCCGAACTGATCGCTCGCGAGGATGGCGTCGAGCACGGCCCGGGTCATCAGTGGCCTGAGGTACGAGACATGGTGATTCGGGTCGTCCGGATACACGACGCGCTCGTCGCCGTAGTTGATGACGGCAACGATGTAGCCATGGCGCGCCAGGTTGTGCGCCCGGCCCACGTCGTACAGGCCGTGCGCCGAGGAGCCATGCGCGAGCAGGATCAGCGGATAGCGTTCGGCGGGGTCGGCAAAGCTCGGCGATTCACCGGGGCCCAGCATGTTCTCGAAGGCGCCGTACTGTGCATCGTGGTAGGGAAACCGATAGCTGTTCTTCTTCTGGCCGCCGCTCGATGGAAACGTCAGATACGCCACGACCGGTAGCGACTTGCCGGCGGCGGGTCCGTACATCGTCGGATCGTCGGGTACCGGCACGTCGATGATCCACGCCGCCTCGGGGTGCGCGAGGATGTCGACCAGAGAGCGTGGCTTGTCTGCCTCGTCGCTTCGGCCCAGGAGAATCTCGTGCATGGCCTCGTCGCCGATGTCGGCGAATTCGGGTGCCACCGCCAGGTTCGTCGAAGCGACCGGATACCGGCCCTGGGCGGGTGGTTCCAGCGGATCCGTGACAGGCGGTCTGCCATAGCAGCCGAAAACGCCACTGAAAAACGCGAGCAACACGCCAAGTCGGGATCTGGTCATTTCGCCACCGCCATCGAGGACACCCGCGCAGCGTAAGAGCCTGTGGCCGATGCGTCAAAGCCGGCACGCCCCGCTGGTTGCCGTGACATCTGCAGGGCGCTGAGCATGGTTGTGGACCGAGACACGCCCGGACCGTTGGTGGCGCCGCTGCGGCATGGGGTTACCGATCAGACGCCGTGAACGCGTAGCTGTCCATGGCGATGACGCCGTGTGTGACGCTGTGGTGCAGCCGGCGGGCAGACCAGCGCGCGGTGTCGTCCGCCGCGCCCATTGCGACGAACAGGGGCAGCAGGTGTTCCTCCGTGGGATGGTTGCGGGCGGCGTCCGGTGCCCTCGCGCGGTATTCCAGCAACGCCTCCTGGTCGCCGGCCGCCAGTGTCTCCGCCATCCAGGTCGTGAACCCCGTGACCCAGTCGGGTGGCGGGTCGTGCCGGTCCAGCTCGGTCAGGTTGTGCGACATGGCCCCGGACGCCACCACCAGCACATTGCGCTTCGGCAGGAAGGCCAGCGCGCGGCCGATCGCCGCGTGCTCGTCGGCCCCTGCCTCCGGGGCAACACTGATTTCGACCACCGGGATGTCGGCGGCCGGGTACATCAATCGCAGCGGTACCCACGCGCCGTGATCCAGGCCGCGGCGGTGGTCTTCCCGGGCGGGGCGACCGGCATCCACCAGCGCCGCGGCTACTTCCGCGGCCAGGTCCGGTGCCCCTGGGGCGGGGTAGTGCAGTCGATAGAGCGGCGCGGGAAAGCCGCGGAAGTCGTGGATCGTGGCGGGCTCCGGTGCCGCGGTCACGCCCGGCGTGGGTCGCGTGTAGTGAGCCGACACCACGGCGATGGCATCCGGCCGGGCAATGGAGGCGCCCAGTTCCTCCAGGAACCGTCGTGCGGGCGCGTCGGACAGGAGGATGTCGGGCGCGCCGTGGGAGACGAACAGCGTCGGCAATGCGTTCATGGGACCTGTCCTCGGTGATTGGTTGACAGTGCCGGGCCGGTCGAAGGCGACCGGCCCGGCAGCTTCGGCCGGATTCAGGCTGCGGCCGTGGCGGGGCCGCGCGCGGCGGACCGCTCACTCACGACCTTGCGGACGGACAAGGCCCCGTCGCCGAGGAAGTACTGCACCACCAGCGTCACGGTCAGGAACAGCGGATATTCCCAGCCGCCCCCCTGGTTGCTGAACAACCAGCCCGCGCCCAGGTGCGCCCAGGTTGCGCCGAGGGCCACCGGCACCAGGGCCAGCGCCACCCAGCGCGTCCAGGCGCCGAGGATCAGGGCGATGCCGCCAACGGCTTCCGCCGCGAACACCAGGTATGCCAGCTGGCCGGGCAGGCCGATGGAATCGAAGAACTGCGCCGTGCCGGGCAGCGTGAACACGAACAGCTTGAGGTAGGCGCTGTGCGCGAGAAAGACGATGCCGAGGCTGACGCGTAGCAGCAGTGCGCCGACATCCTGACGAGTGGACTGGGACATGATGATTCTCCGTTGATTGCGGGTTGCGACGGAGAGGATGATAGGAATTGCGCATTCGCAAAGGAATCCGCAAAATACGCATTTTATGTTTGCGAAAATGCAAACCCGCCATGAACTGGGACGACCTGCGCTTCTTCCTTGCCATCGCCGACGCGGGTCACCTGGCCGGCGCCGCGCGCACGCTCGGCGTCAATCATTCGACGGTGTTTCGCCGTCTCAACGCGCTGGAATCGACGCTGGGTGCCCGCCTGTTCGACCGGCTGCCGGACGGCTATGTGCTCACCGACGCGGGCGAGGCCATCCATCGCCACGCCGCGAGCGCCCAGGCGGCTGTGCATGCACTGGAACGTACGGCCCTGGGTGCCGACTACGAGCTGACCGGCCTGGTGCGGCTGACGGCACCGCCGAACCTGGCCATCGACTATGTGGCTCGCGCCTTGCCGGCCTTCGAGGACGCCTATCCGGGCATACGGGTGGAACTGGTGGTGAGCGATTCAGACTTCGACCTGGGCCGGCGCGAAGCCGACATCGCCCTGCGCGCGACCACGCGCCCGCCCGAGCACCTGGTCGGCCGGCGGTTGATGCGCGTGCCGTGGCTGGTGTTCGGCAGCGAGGCCTATGTCGCGCGCCACGGTCGTCCTGCCGACATGACGGACCTCGCCGGGCACCGCTTCGTCAACTGCGACGATCGTTTCCTGCGCCTGGCCGTTTTTCGCTGGATGCGGGAAACGTTCGAGCCGCAGCAATTCGTTCATGCCGCCAACGACCTCACCACCATGGCCGCGATCGCCGTCGCGGGCCTCGGTCTGGCGATACTGCCCTGTGACCAGGTCAGGCCCGACCTCGAACCGCTGTTTCCGGTCGATCCGGCCTTCGCAAGCGATCTGTGGCTGCTGACCCATCCGGACCTCCGGAAGGTCGCCCGCATTCGCGCCACCGTCGATTTCCTCGGCGAGCGGCTGGCCGAGGATGCGCGCCTGACGCAATGGGCGCTGGCCTGAGAAAACCGGTTCCGGCTTGCCGGGATCGGCGGCAGGCAAGTGTCCCCGCCAATTGCTCGACGCCCGGGCTTGCGCCATGCTGATGAGCACCGAGGGTGCGAGGACAACGTGCGCAGCAAGACGACGGCAATCCGCAGCATACGGTTGGTGCTGGCCACGCCGGTAGCTATCGGCTGCCTCTTTGCGCCGGCCGTAACCGCGCAGGAGGTCTGGTCCGGACCGCCCATCACCTTCGTCAAGCCCGACTTCGCCGACTGGACCCAGCCGGAGTTCCAGGACCGCATCACCGACAACGTCTGGCTCACGCGGCAGGACGCCATGGGCGTGTTCAACATCGCCGTCGACGAGTCGTACATGGGTCCGAGCCCGCGGGACACCGAGTGGGCGACCGGGTCGGCGGCGGACTACGCGTCGCTCGATTTCCAGATCTGGGTCGACTGGGCCGAGGCCTTTCCGCCGGGCACGGTGGGTGTCGATGCCGTCGTGCACCTGATCACCGACGATATCTACATCGACATCAAGTTCCTGAGCTGGACCGTGGGCCCGGTGGCCGGCGGCAATGGCGGTGGCGGCGTATCGTGGCAACGCGCCACGCCGGGCTCCGACCTCGACGGGGACGGCCTGCTGGACGAAGCCGACAACTGCACGCTGATCGTCAACCCGGACCAGCGCGACACCGACGAGGACGGCTACGGCAACGCCTGCGACGCCGATCTGAACGACGACTGCCTGGTGAATTTCGGCGACCTGGCCGCGCTGCAGGCCGGCTTCTTCCCGGTGACGGGCGTTGAGGATGCGGATTTCAACGGCGACGGTTTCGTCAACTTCGCCGACCTGGCCGTCATGAAAGCGACCTTCTTCAGCGGCGACGAGCCCGGTCCCGGGCCGAGCGGTCTCACCGACCACTGCGACTGAGCCCGCCATAACGCCCGGCCCGCGTCGGGTTCGCCTGCC
>JAAUYH010002102.1_pt1 | contig 14188 bp, 6 predicted proteins | sample 7278061 | NCBI WGS metagenome assembly JAAUYH01 (sample SAMN14350203, study PRJNA611818) | marine sediment metagenome | isolation source: surface marine sediment (0.6m) | place: French Polynesia: Moorea | collected 2018-08
AGTATATTCCAATATCATTCAGACTAGAATCTACTAAAGCCAAGGTCCAACAGGTCCATTTCGGATCTAATAGACTAATTTGTATCAAAAGACGAGTATTTTCTAACTTGAGAAGTTCTGTTATTATTTCGTTAATTAGATAGATGACTTCGATTAATTGAGGACAAAATTATCTCACTGAATCTGTACATAATTGTCTCCTACAGCTACAGTAAAAAGGGGCTGATATGTACATAACGCTTCATTAGTACATGAAGCGGGGATTATGAGACAAAAACAATGATTAAAATCGAAAGACCAACCAAAATTATAAACGTTATGACATCTACATACCTAATGCCATCACAGAATCAATTTTTCTGAATCGAAAATTTATTTCTTTGGCCGTGCCACGAAGACATAGCCTTTCTGGAATTATTTTCTTCAAAATACTATCTTATAGACACATCTGCCAACTCAGAAGTGACGATGCAGATCTGTCCCTAAAAATTGAAGAGCGAGGAGAAAGAGGAAGTGAAGACGTCGATAACGCACAAAAAATTTTCCATTCCCGTTCGGTGCGAATAACACCAGAAATTTCTAGCTTAATTATTATTAGAGCCGACTGGGTTCGATGCGATAGTACTCCTTTCGATTATTGAGAATTTCCGATTTCGTAACAAAAAAATTGATAATATGAAAGAGAAACAAACGAGGTGAAAAAAGAATGATCTCTGTGTACAACACTGAATTTTTAATTTTATATGTTTAGTCGTAAGCGCGTTAAATCTGGCCTCAATTTTTCAACTTTTTGGAGTCTATAGTCAACTGCGATTGATCTCTGAATGGTCTTGGTTTAGATATGTGCGGTAGTTAATGAATTATCTACTTCCCGCGGACAACCAGGTCTCCAGTCATATGTTTGTTGGTCCATAGGGCAAACTAATTCAATAATTATATATTTTCAGCCAGAAGAAAAGCTGAAATTGATACAGATCATTACAAAATAGTAAGGCAAATCTTGAGATTGTAGATATAGTCATTTCTTTGTTTTTATTTCTACCTGAGTCGGCTTTCTTATTATCTACAATTAATTGTTACTCAATGTAATTTTTGACGACGACATAGTATAGCAAATATATGATTCTTAATGACAAATAACTTATTTGCACTTAAATCAAATGATAATTCTTGCAGAATTAATTCGATCTAACAGTTATATTAAAATTCACTTATCAAAATTCATATGTAGACTCTTTGAAATTGGAAAGAAAGTCAGCTGCGTATCAAGCAATAAATGGCATTGATTTCCCTTTATAATGGAAACAGATAACGAGATACGAATTCGAAAGTAGTAAGCTTTCTTTCTACTGAAGACGTAATCCGACTCTGTCAGAGATCTCAACTTGCCAGTAAATCATTTTACTGACTTTACACATCCTTTTAAATCATATAACACCATTTTTGAGCACAAGATTTTGAATATATCGCTGTGGAGCCAATGCACAACAAGAATGTTTTGGCACAAATCTAACGATTTCTTTAATCTCCTTTTATAAGTTAAAAAATTGTGTCCATAATATTTGTTTACGCAATTTTTGATTATCTGGTTTGCCAATCATAGTTTGATGTTTACTGAACCGAAGCAGCAAGTACCAAAAGATATAAAGTGAAACCTGCTACAATTCACTGAAAGTGTGCAGAGACTATTAGGAGAGATGGTTTATTTATTTTTAAAACATATATTGCATGCGAGGCATCGAAGTTTGGATGTTATTACTAGGTGCTACCGTTTTCTTAAATTAAAAAACAATCTTTCCCTTTGGCTACAACTTCCCTATAACTAAATAATTGAATCATTTGAATTGCCTTCAACATGGCAAAAAATAATTGACAATTGTACTGACGGTTTGTTAAATGCAATGAAACAGGAACAAAGAAATCAAGAAATACAGAGAAAGAAAGTTTCCGAAATTGATGAGGTAAACGCGGTTGTGTAATCCCCAAACGCTACACGTGTAATATGTGTTGGAAACATGATCAGATCGGAAAAGCAAAGCAATGGTTGTGCGAGCCCAATTAATAATCTCGACGCGATTTGTCACCAATTGGAATAATGTCATGATTTGTACAGTTTAGGTTCTTTCCGTACGACCTTCATACCTCGTGGATGGGCGGCTTCCACTCGCCGTACAGCCATCCCGTCAAACGTTAGGTGCTCAGTTCATCTCGGCCACCTCGCTCCTACTGCACCTCTCTGAGCCTCAACTTGCGCTCCCCAATCTACTCGTCTTCACGATGAAGCTGAGACTGGGCGCACTTCTGGCTCGGCGCTTGCATGTCTATGGCACAGCTCTCGCGTTATATGTTGTGTTAAAGACCACCGAAACGCTGTTGAACAAATTCCGCGTGCGGCCTGTACGGAAAGCTGTGGTTTACTCTGTCGTGCATACCTGGTGCGCTCGTCGTCTGCTGGGTCTGGCTAAAGCGCGCGGCGGATTCTGGACCAAGTTTTGTCAGTATATTGCGGCACGAAGCGACGTATTTCCTCCGGAATATCCCGATGTACTTGTTGGCGTACTTGATTCTTGCCCCGCTGACCCTGCACCTGTTGTACGGGAGGTCGTAGAGGGTGAGCTCGGCGGGCGCGCGATTGAAGATGTGTTCGTCGACTTCGACGCTGGGAAACCTATTGCTTCTGCGAGTATTGCGCAAGTACACAAAGCTACGCTGCGTGAAAGCGGCAGGAAGGTTGTGCTGAAAATTCAACATCCTAGCGTACGCGCCTTTCTGTTACAAGATCTAGCGGATCTTGCACGAATTCTCGCCTACCTGGGAGCTATGCAACCTGACTACGACCTGCGCCCTATGATGGAAGCTTGGATTCAAATGGTTCCAAAGGAGTGTGACTTCCGTCATGAAGCGCGAAACATGATTCGTGTTCGAAAGTTATTTAGCGATACACCATCTGAACTTGCTACTATCGCACGCGTACCCGAACCAATCATGGAACTCAGCACCGACCTCCTTCTTGTGATGGAGTATGTCGACGGTAGCAAAATGAGCGATATTGTTGGCAATGTCGAAGACGTTGACAAAGAGCGACTTGTAGAGGAAATCACAAAAGCATTTGCTCTACAACTGCACGTCAGCGGATTCTTCAACGGCGACCAACACTCTGGGAACTTCCTTGTCGATCGCTCCATTCCAGGTGCCATTCCCGTACTACTTGACTTTGGTATTACCGTGTATTTGGACGAGGAAACCCGACTTGGCTTCTCAAAGCTTATCGTCGCAGCTGCTGACAATGACTCGTACGCGTTGTTGCAAGCCTTTGAAGACATGCGAATTGTTCTCAACAGAGCGGATCCTGTTGCTAGCATGGAGCTTATCAAGTTCATGTTCCGAACAACAGTTCCGCGTGACCAAACCGTGGAAGAATGCGAAAGATTCAAACAACGAATGTTGAGACATCGCGAAAACAGCAAAACGAGAACAGTAACAAAAATTCAAAAAGATGAAAGCGTGTACAAGCGTCCTCTAATCGATGCTTATCCCGGTCACATTATCTTCTTCATGCGAAGTCTAGCATTGCTTCGTGGGTTGGCGACTACGCTTGGCGTACGACATGCGTACTTACCGACTCTCCGAAAATACGCCGCTCGTGCGCTCATTCAAGCATGCCCACACCAAGACAGAGCAATAAGCGTGGTTTACCAACGACCGGAAGCGGAATGGAATCTTATGCCGTGGTCGCTTGGGTATTGGCATGGTCGGCATGTACAGTTGAAATTGGACCGATGCCTCGCGCTACTTGCCGAACATGACTTTTTGGTCGGTTGTCAAGTCGCTGTATATTACCAGGATGAATTAATCGTCGACACAGCTGCCGGAACTATGGGCAAGTATAACTCCAGACCGGTGAAACACAACTCTTTATTTAATGTGTTCAACGCAAGTGAAGCTATCGTGGGCGTGCTCTTTGGCCAAATGATGGACGAACACAAAATCAAAACGAGTGACCGAATCGTGGATTATTGGAAGGAGTTCGAAGTCAAAGATAAGGAAACTACAACTGTTCAACATTTATTGACGCATAGCACGGGCATTCATGCGGCCGCTGTGCAAGATATGTCGCTTGTTCGCGTGCACAACGACTTTGACGGGATTGTCGACGAACTAGTACATGCCACCGCGATTGAAAAACCGGGAAGCCGACAAGTTCATCCGTTCTACGACCTCAACTTTGGTTATCTTGCTGCTGGATTCATAAAACAAATCACAGGCGAATCGTACTCGAGAAGATTGGAAAGACTAACTGAACTACTCGGTATTGAAGATGAGTGTTATTGTGGAAATCTACCGCAAGAGATGTGCGCGGACAAACCCACAAACCGCGTTGTAACGCTATCGAACAGTATCATTGGCGATTTACAAGCATTCCAACAACAAAATAACACGCAGAACAACGGTGATACTTTCGGAGCTATGTACGATGGGGATGACAGCCAAGATAAGCGAAAAGAAGCCATTGAGAATCTCATTTCGCACAAAGCATTCGGGGGCACCGCCGGTGGTATAGACAGGAAAGCGCTTGAGAATTTGCCGCAATTCTTCATGGAGCCGTCATTTTTCAATCACCCACTGATGCGAGATGCATGTGTACCCGCGGTAAACGCGCATGTGAGCGCACGTGCGTTAGCGCGCATTTGTGCGGCCCTCTCGAACGACGGGCGCGTGCAAGGTAAACGAGTGTTGCGAAAAGGACGAGTCCGAGAAATGATGGATTCGGCGGCATTGGACGATTCGGTCGCGTATGGCGGTGGAATGCGCGTGTACGATACAGTGAAGGATGGCCGGGTGGTACCGAAAAGCGCCATCGGGGCCACGGGACTCGGTGGCGCGGTCGCGTTCGCCGTGCCCGAGGAACGGTTTGCAATGGCGATTACGGTGAACAAACTGAATTTTGTAAGCGCTGCAGCAGGTGCCGTGGTAATCACGGTGTGTAACACACTTGGTGTGGGTATGCCGAGGGAGTATGCGGAGATGGCGGAACTGGCGGAGAAAACAAGAGCAAGAATGAGTGCGGGAAGAGAAGGGGAAGTGAATGTGTTTGAAAGTATGAAAGAAGCCTTGGCACAACACATGAGCCGCGAAGCGACCAGGCAGACAGGTGCAGCTGCTAATACTAGTAGATGACATTGGATGTTAGTAAACGAAACTAAATGGCAATTATCGACAGTGTGACAATGAGAACGTTAGAAGGTACGAGGAAGAGATAAGCATTGATATGATGCAGCGTTCACGGTGGCGTGGAAAAGTCGAACACTATCGAGAAAAGCCGTGTACGGAATTGTTGCAACAAAAGCAGCGAATATCGAGAAGACGAGAGAAATAGTACTGCAAACGAATTGATGTGTGTGTGTGTAAAGAAAGAGGAAGACGAAATCGATCCAAGACGATTACATTGTGTGTTTGTGTCTAAAAGAACCTCGGGATAGGCCTGGAAGCAGCGCACGTCGAATGAGGAAGACGAAATCGCTCTAGTACGGTCTCGCTTTGGCGTTGTAATTCGGATACTTGGTGAGGTAAACGAGCACGACGACGTTGGATGTTTCGAAGCCATTTAGTGACACCCTCGTGAAATGCTTGGTACCATTCGTAACGTCTGTAGCGATAAGTGGGGAAAGTGGCGAGGGCAGTGTGCAAACTTTCGGCTTTATCTCGTTGCGCTCGTGCAGTCTCCGCACAATTCGACCACAGTTCATGCTTGTAGTCGACGGCCACCAAGTAGTGTGCGGCGGTTTGGCCGTACAGCCGAAGCACCATTGCCTTGTGCTGACTAATTCGGGCTATTACCTCGTCCAAGTCGGCAATATGCTCGGTGAGCAGGTGCCGCAGTGTGTGCAGGTGCGACGCCGAGGATAGCCGTAGCGCCGAGGTGGCGGCGCATATCGACGACGAACTGGCGGAACGACGGCGGCGTCGACGCGCCATCGGGACCGTTATCGTAGTGGGCGTCGTCGTTGCGGTGCCGGAAGTGGCCGCCATTTATGGAGTGAACTTGAAGCGTAGCCCTTGCCGTGCCGTGTACTGTACTGATGCATAAGAGTGAATCGGATCGGTCGGAACAGTGTGCTCCAATCCCACGCCTACAGGTGTTCGCTGAGTTCTCAACCCATTCTGCATATTCTTGTGCTGGTTGCCCTCAGATATTTCCACTCTGGATATTCCATGTTTACACTTTCGATGCCGCCCAATGATTTGCCCTTTAAATCAAGATTCCTAAATCGATGGACGTGAAAAAGCTTGCTGTACTGTACAGCAGAGAAAAAGCAGATGGGGGACATCACCTACAGTAGCCTATCACTGAAAACAACACGAATTCTATCAATACTGTAAATTTACAGTACTTCACAAGGGAGCGCGCAATACAGTCGGTCCTTTTTCATGCGAAAATCGTTGACGACGGCGAAGGTAAACTTGACTATTATTTCAAAAAATAGAGACGTAGATAGATGTTTAGAAAAAATTACTAACGAACCATTATTATCGATTTGTCTTTTCTTTCCTTCCCCACGGCCCAATGACGCCGAGCCACATGAGAACTGAAGGTGCGGTGAAGAAGTCACGTGGTGCACGACCTTGGCGTCCGATTTTCGGCACAACAACAACGAGGTAGTAAACCAGATAAGCCAAGTAAATTGACATCCCCGTATTTCCAAGTGTTGCGAGGATCGATTGGTCTACACCACCAAGAAGTTCGAAAAGTCGCACCGGTGGTTCTGTCCATGAGCGACATGCGCAAGTAGACGAGAAGTTGCAGCTTTGGAACGGGATTTGTACCAACACACCAAGTCCAGCTGATACGCTCGCTACTGGTCGCCAAATACGAAATGCCGCCTCTAGCGCACCGTCTGATTCGTTAATCTCTGCCAACAAGTCGGTCCACCAGTTGAGTGATGCTACAACCACCGTCTGCACTAGCAATCCATCCGCAAACGCAAACGATAGTCCGGCTGCATGTTGAAATACTGCAACTAGTAATAGCGCACTAGCCTGCCAATAACCCGACATTACTCTTGTTAATGCATCGCCTGCAGGTGTGTTTGGTCCTCGCGCGAGTGCCCCGCCGAATATTGCTAATGGTGTGAGAACAAAGAATAGTACCGCGACCCGAAAGTTCAGCCACGATATTAATCTTGCATCTGCAGGAATACACGCGTCTAGTGGTGCGAATAGCGGGCCGAACAGCGCATGTTGAACACTATCCAACACACCGCTACTAATCAACGTCGTTGTTTCTAGCACCGCACATCGAACTGGTGTTCGAGATGGAGCCAAATTTCGTCGAATCCTTCGGGTTGAAAGCAATGGTGTAGATGTAGAGCCACGAAGAAGTGGCGATGTCGCCACAAATGCTCCGGCGCAGCACATAGAAGATCGCAACTCCTGTTGAGGTGTCGCAGTCATCCTCGAGCTCAACTCATCGGTGGTTTAGATTCCCAAAATTTGCGAAATGTACATTTTCTGAATTTTTGGTACTGGTTTCGCTTACAGATATGTCCTGCTTGCTGACAGTTACTTCTTTTCAAGTATTCTAGTTCCGACTTAAAAATTTGCCTTTTTGTCTACTCGAGTACTTACCTCCCGCTCACTCCTAACAGCTGAGCGATCACTGTCTCTAAAATCCACTCAGAAACATCTCTGACGAACAAAATATGGCTGCATCAAGTCCTACACCGCCAGAAGACTACGGACAATCTCCCTTGGATATCGAGTCGGAAGTTCCGGGAGTCATAGTGGAAATCGAAGCTAAGGACGGCCAAACTGTTCGGATTCCGAAATCGGAGCTCGAGTTTGCGGAGAACTTGAAGGATCAACTTGAATGTGAGTCAAAATATTTCCATTGGATAGAGACATTTCTAACGCAGACCTTCACAGATCCCCCCGACTCAGACTCAGTTATTTACATAAAACTCAAGAACATCGACGCTGATGTGCTGTGGAAGATGTCGGATTACTTGGCATTCCTCAAGAAGGTTCATACAACTGAAATGAGTTATGAGGAATGTGTAGAATTTGAAGGCCTGTTTTTAAGTCTGGACAGCGAGAAGCCGCTTATTTTCGCGATGTTGAAGGTAAGTTATTGCCCTTTAGAATTCCGATTGCTGCGGGCTCGATACTAATTGTTCGGTTGACCAGGCTTCTTCTGAGCTCGGTATTGTCGAGTTAGGTAATTATCTTGCCAAGATGATCGCTGATGATATCAAAGGAATGAGTGCAGAACATTTTAAGATTGCTTACGCTATTCCTGAACACACTACGCTTTATTAAACTGCTGTCTTCCTGGGCTGCGGGTGATTCGTTGCTTACTGCAATCCATGACGAAAGAATGCTGTCCTTCAGTTGCTACTCATCTAGATGATCTACCCTTCGTTCCATATATACTTTTTTGTGCCATGAGAATGGGAACATCACAAACTGAGAAACTGAAATAAAAATAATAAAGTTTTTATCAGAACCCTTTCATATGTTGAAGACTGGACTGATATTTAAGATTCTTGATGAAACGCTTGAACGTTGCTTGACGTACAGTTCGGTACAGTAGGGTAGATCATGGAGTTCTTTACTAGATTCCCGCGAGCCATCAGGTCTCAGCAATATTAACGACTTGGAGGATACAATGAAATGTAGCTTCTTTGTTGATACGTTTAGTTCCTTCTCTGTTTGTCCTTGTGTTTGATATGTTCGACAGCTAGAATCCAAATTAGTCTAATTTGATGGCCTAATTTGGGGTATTGATTTCTTTGCCAGGTTTTGAAGACATGTGTATTTCATCGTTTCATTGCAAAACCAAGGAATCAGTCATCGGTGGATCAGAATTCTTGTGTTTCCAATGCTAAAACTCGTGAAGGCGTTGAGCGAACCTTTCGATATTTATGTTGAAGAGCTTTGCCAGGTCACCACTTGCATTCAGCAGTTGTAATCACAGGCTACCGGCAAGGAAGTTGATATCTGATTTCGTACCAAGTTCAGTCTCGTAGAACACAATAAAGAGTGTCTGACTGCCTCCGTTGAGGACAGAGGAACAAGAACATCAGGCACAGGGAGAACTTGTGATAAGAGCACAAACCTGTAACTTGCCTGGAGTTAGCTGCCTACTCAACAATTTAAAGAGCTTGAAAGCTGGACTATGTATTACTGCATAAAAAAGGAAACTCCACCAAGAAAAACTAGCCGGCACAACAACATTCAGTAATCTTGCAGTCTTCTGGATGAGATTACCGTTTTGTAAAATGAGCGGTGGGTATAGGAAGCGAGGAGATGCTGTAGAAGATATTGCTCATAACTGAACAATTTTATTACCAGTTGGTTAGTTTCACTTCTGTCTACAGCTAAGGAGCTAGACACCTCTTGTGTAGAGATTTCAGTAATTTCGCAGTACCTGGAAGGTGTTCGAGATTAATGTCATACTGAACGTCGACTTGGAGACCTTATTAAGGTAATAAAAACCAGGGACGACGGCATGTACGGCCATTAGTTTGCCGCAAAATTCGACACATCAGGACTTTATTGATGGTCCAGGGTGTAAATGTTCAGACACAATATCAAGTCGTTGGTGTCGAACTTCATTTGCATGGTGTGCGCAATAACTCATGGGCACAAAATCGATTGCGTTAGCGAAAAGGCCACCTGAACGAATAGAAGACTAAAATCCTCGTAACAACAGGATTTCTATTTTTCGTCCATCATCATGACCACAGCTTGCGACGTACTCTTCTCTTTTTTGCACTCTCCGGTACAAGCGAACGTTTCACCCCGTGTTTCAACGCCAACTCTTTGCTTGCTGTGTAGCCTTCCAGCAGCGGAAACGTCCTTTTTGGAGCGGGAGTTACAGGGGAGGTCGGCGGATCAACAGGTTTCTCCGTTTGTATCGGAGTAAGTCGTAACAGAACATCTGGGCCCCTTCGAGAATCTCGTTGTTTGCTCATCTCTTTCAAGCTTGACGGATCCACGTTATTCTGCCTTAGACTTTCGTAATGCAACATCGCATCCTCTTCAACCGACCCTATCATAACGAGGCGTTCGACATGAATAGGTGCTTTCGCTCCCAATCGATGCGCGCGACTGATAACTTGCTTTTCAAGTGCGCTATCCCAGAACGGTTCAAGTAAATAAATATGTTCCACAAAACTGAGGTCCAAGCCGACTGAACCATACTTCTTCCCGAGAAGAAGAACGAATGTCTTGTCATTGTTTTTGAATCGCGTTAATTCGAGATCGATGAACTTGTCCACACTTCGGGCACGGCTAATATCTCTGCTATTGGGGTAGAGCTCAGCATAACAATCGCGAAGCTCCGTGTGGCGCTGCAATTCAAGCGCAACACGCATCAAATGTTCATCAAATTGCGAGTAGACAATCACCTTTCTTTGTCTGGTAACCGGTTTGCCATCAATAATATCGTGATTGTACGGAGTTTCAGCTAGCCTGTTGAGTAGGTAATCCATTTTGGCGCTTTTCGAAGAATAGAGGGTCTTCCAAAAGCCCAAGACCACACTTGGCTGCATTTCTATCAACTCGTCCGGTACGAGTTTCGAGTCTAGTGAATACTCCGTTCTGCAATTTTCAACAGGGCATCCGGTTCGATCCTCAAGAATGCATGCATTGCAGACGAGATGAGCACATGGTGTAACAAAAGGAACTTTTGTTCGTACAGAACAACGATTACACTTGGCACCTTCGAGAAATCCTTTTGCAACTGTCGCCAATCGTCCATGGTACATTTTCGAGTCCAGCAGTACACCATATCTTTGCATGTTGGCTTGAAAAGGCTCCGAATCGTCCGTTCCAATATAGCGCAGTGCACCGTGACCGCGATTTCGCATGGCATACAACTTCTCCAGTGTTTGGACTAGATCAGGACGATGAACGTCCATTCGAGAGAATCCGCCTCCAAACACACAAGCTTGCCGTAAGTTACTTACAAGCTCATGACACGGACCTCTGTTCCTTTCATTCAGCAAAGATTCCTTGTGTGTTTCAGAGAACCAATCTGATGTCACAATATTTCGAGTTGCTATCATTACAAGCTCGTTGTAACACTGTGCCGATTCTTTCGGGAATTTCAAGAATACATTGCTCACAGTACACTTGGGAATTGATGAAATCGTACGCTTCTCCGACCGTATCATGATTTCTCGCAAAAGTTTCTTCAGTCGAAGCAAACTTTCTGGTCGGAACATACTATACGGTTTTTGAATTAGTTTCAACCAAGTTTCACTATCCATCCCATAAGTTGGCTCGCGAATGAACACGAGCAGTGGTCGCAAAAACCTCACGTCCGAGTACGGATTAGATGGGGCTGGTGTACCAGTTAAAATCCATCGGCGCTCAGCATTCAGCAAATTACAATTTCGAAACACAGAATCGACTTCCGAACGACCACCCATTTCATGCCCTTCGTCGTACAACACTCGCAAGAAACGGACTTGGTAGAGAGATGGTGTTTCTCTCTTCATTCGCTCGCTCATCCATTGAATGACTGTGAAACTGACAATCACCACATCGTAATCGAGTGCTAACGCTTCTTTGCTGGGTAATTCCGAACATTTTCGGATGACTCCGATGCGAAGACGATTCGACGCGCGGTCCTGTATTTGAGATAACCAGTGCATGACCAAAGGTTTAGGGCATAACAATAACGTGCACCCAGTGAGTAATATCTGGTGCCGTATGACGGTTGGAGCCTGAAGACGAATTTGCGCACTTCTTCGGGTTTCCATCCCAACATTTTCGAGGTCTTCGGTGTTTTCTTGAAGGTAACGCAATCCTGGATGGGTAGATTTAACATTTCGGCTCGACAATATACGGGTGCGACGTACAGGTGTAGAGCGTTTCCTGTTACACAACGTATCGGTTGTAACTTCCTCGTAATATTTCATATTGACAGTTTCTCCAGAAGGAGGCGGGGCCATCGATGACCTTTTCCGCTTCTTGACCACGGGACGGGTGAACTCGTAGGAATGTTCAACTTTTCGTTCGGGAGGTTTTGAACGTTGGTCAAGTGATTTGAGGATGAGCGCAATTGCTGTCACAGTTTTCCCTAATCCGGGCTCATCGGCCAAAATCCCTCCACGGGAAACGGGGACAGTAGGAATGTGGGTGTGTATGTACAATGCACCATCAGAACAATCGGCAAACAACTTGAGTGGGCAAACTGCGAACGGGTACTGGACTAACCATTCGATAGGGCGCAACATGGGCATGAGTTGTCGCTTACGTCGCACACCCTCCATTCGCCGCATTCGATCTAGTGCGGCACATTGATGGGGATACAGCTGTACTTTTAGACCCGGGACAAAGTATTGGGTAGCCGCCCGAAATAACCGAGAAGTGGCATGCAAGTTATGCACATCAGAAACCGATAGTTTTTCGATAATCCGTAATTGGATATCGTGGGGGAGGCGCGAAAGTTGGTCATTGCGGCCGATTCGTGAGTTAATATGCATAGAGACGTTAGTTTCCCTCACCGCATCATTCGCTTCCGCAGCGGAACAATCGGAGAAAACGTTATCGAGATGAAAATCTTGGCATTTCTTAGCCACCTGCGGCCCACAACTATCGTTGCAGCACGTGAAGCCGCATCTTGAAACATTAGTGCAGGTTAGTACATCTCCACAGCAATCAACCTGACGAAAGTAATGTGACAATACTTGAAGAGACGCTTCAGAAGCTTCCAAAACGCATTTCGGTACATCTTTCAGGTCGTCCTCGAGGGAGATGGTTGCAATTACAAGTTGAGAGTCGGATGCGACAGGTTTTAACTGAACTGATATTCCATGTGTTCTAGACAAGGTATGCAGGTGTACGGTGGCCTGCGATGGAGAACATTCAGGAGGAAGGGGATGGCCCTGTGCATTTAACCAAGAAGAAAGTGAGATAGCGTTCTTACTCGGCGCTGCCTCAGTATATCGAAGTGGAGAGCATAGGTCAAATGTGACCGAGAATAAAACAATGCGGTTGTTCATGTGCTCGCGTTGGAGAGAGTGGGCCGTGATTTGGTGGAACAACGCACAATGTGTTCTAATTGACAAATCCTGACAGGATGAAAGGATCGGAGGGTACAAACGTATTACAAATTCGAAATTTCTAGTTACGATTCGTAACCGAAAAGTTAGACATTGGCTGAATCGATGCGCGTACTGTAAGAACTCAAAATAGATTTCTGTCAACCTGTCTTCCATAGTTCTCTTTTCTTTCTATCAGTCAATAAACTGTTCTAGTTTGGGATCTGTGGCCGCATATTTGAAGAAAAAACTGATGCGGTACTGTTCGCTACGAAAATTAGAGAAGGGAGATAGATTTTATGTTCCATTGAAGTATATTTGCTGATTGTGCTGAGCAACTCGGGTCTTTAATCAGAAGTTGCAGAAAGTTACTATTGATTTCGAAGACTTGCTGCTTGCGTAAAATTAATATAGTTAGTGATCGTTGTGCCTCTTCCCTACCTCATCGGTTTGTTATCTTATCTATGATCCTGATTTTAATTTATGGTTTCTGCATTCCAAAAAACAACAATTGGAAGTATCGTAGATCTGATTACATTTCCAGTTCTAATAACGCTCAATTTATTGAAATTGACTATAGACATTTTGTGCATGCACTAGTAGAATAAAATATGAATAAAATAGATTCAAAAACTTGTCTTCGAAAATTATTATTCTTGCATACTGTATGCGCGATAGAGTACTATTAGATACTGGAATAATACTAAAATTCAGCTGGAACATGTTCAAAAGATCAAAGCTGGAATTAAATTTGAATAGATGAGTTCAGCAGCTCAAGCAGAATTACAATAGCTGAAGAAGTATGTGTAACAATGAATAGGACTTTTAAACGTTTTTATGAAGCATCTTTTTCGAAATTTGAATTAAGAAAAAGGTAGATTCGAAATTGTATTATTTGAAAAATCATGATAGCAGTTGTATTAAAAAAACTATGCCAACAACTTCGATATTTCAACGTCTTCCTTTTATAAAGTTTAAATCCTACTGTAGTTCGACACAGTAACGGAACTTTAGGACTACGATTTCGATATTTCTGTAAGTATTCGAACCTTTAAATTTTCGAAGATACAGAAATCAAAGTGAGAACCCTTCCTTTCTGTAATCGAGGTGCTGGATCTACGTATCATTCTGAAAAT
>JAAUYH010002725.1_pt1 | contig 14187 bp, 15 predicted proteins | sample 7278061 | NCBI WGS metagenome assembly JAAUYH01 (sample SAMN14350203, study PRJNA611818) | marine sediment metagenome | isolation source: surface marine sediment (0.6m) | place: French Polynesia: Moorea | collected 2018-08
AGCCGGTCTGCTAGCGACGGTACCGGCTCGAGTGGCGCCTCCAGGGCGGACAGTGCCGGAGGCCAGCACAGGATCGCCGCAGCGTCGTGTTGGAGCACATTCACCACCGGATCGTCGCCGTCGATGCGAACGGACTCCAGCATCCGATTGTCGAGACTCGCGAGATCGGCGCCCGGTGCAGTTCGGGTGGCACTGGTGTCGGTCCGACGCACGGCGATGGCGCCGGCCGTCCGGGGAGCCAGACCCCCTTCGACCAGCCTCCGGCCGGCCTCGGCCACCTCGGCGACGAGCTCCCGGGCCGATGGAGCGGCGTAGAGGTACTCGTCGCGGACCTTGCTGGTCCGGCGCGGCTGCATCTGAAGAGCCCGGTCGACCGAACCCTTCATCCATCGACTGACGATGCCGTCCGAGGGGGTCATCCCAGATCGCGGTCCTGTAGACGTCGCAGCTGACGGATCATCGAATCGTCATCGAGCTCGACGTCGGCGTAGCTGAGCGTCTGGCCCATCTCGACGTCCTTGGTGACCACACCCCCGGGAGCGAGACCGAGCGGCAGATGATCTGCGGCACGGGCGTCGGATGCACTCTCGATCATGCCGTAGACGGTGAAGCCTCCGAGCGCGTCGATGGTCTCTCCCGCCTTCAGGTCTCGTTTCGCGACGGCCACGGTCTCCGCCGTCGGCGGGCGATCGGTGGCCACGGTCGTCTCACCCTTGAGGACGGCCCGAGCGATGGAGATCGGGGTCTCGAGCGAGGTGAGGTGATACGGCCGGTACAGCGCCCAGTAGGGGCCATCGCCCATGGACAGGTACTTGAGGTCCTTGGCCAGCTTCGGGTGGTCCGTGGTGAACACCACGAAGACTCCCGGAGCGATTCCGCGCCCGTACTCGACCACGCCGATCGATTCGAGGATGCCGCCCTCCGCCTTTGGTCGATAGACATCGGCGATCGTCTTCGGCGTGACCTCGGGCCCGTGCATGCCAGGCACGTCCGGAACGAACCCGATCGCGTTGGCCAGCGACGTCATCTCGACCATGGTCTTCGTTCCGTCGACGAACGACGCAAGCATCTTCGGGTTCATGTCTTCTGCGGCCGCCCGTTCGGCGACCGTGTCGGGGTTGCCGCTGCGATCGAGCGGGTTGTTCTTCCCCTTGCCTGCACAGACCACGTCGAACCCGAGGCTGGTGGCGAAGTCATACAGTTCCATGGTCGTGCCCGGCTCGTCTCCGGCGGTCAGCGTGTAGACCACGCCGGCGGCGTTGGCCATGCGTCGCAGCAGGTAGCCAACGGTGGCATCGGTCTCGACGTTCATCTGGAGCACGTGCCGCCTGGCGAGGATCGCCTCGTAGGCCACGTGGGCACCCACCTCGGGGATCCCGGTTGCCTCGACGGTGATGTCGACGGCTTCGGTCCAGGTGACCGCCGGGTTCGTCGACGCGACCCGACGGCCGGCATCGAGCGCCGTGAGGGCGGTGTCGGGATCGTCGGTGTCGACGATCTCGCCGGCGGGCACTCCCCCGCCTTCCAGGACTTCTCGTGCCCGTCCGGGTCGGATGTCGGCGACGGCGGTTGCACGCATGCCGTACATCTGCTCCATCTGGGCGACGAGACCTTCGCCCATCTGGCCCGCCCCGACCAGACCGACGCCGATCGAACGTCCCTCGGCCTCGAGCTTCTTCAGTTCAGGCAGCAGCATGGTTCACCCCTTGATCCGAATGAGCGTTCCCGGCTCGATCGCCGGCGGCGTGCCCTCGGTCACGCTGACCTCTCCGGGGAGTTCGGTCTCGGCGAGCCCGTTGAACTTGACCACGAGATGACCGAGGTTGCGAAGGTTGTCGTTCGCCACGTCCCCGACTCCGGTGACGGTGAACTCGACTCCGCCGATCTCGAGGGTGTCGCCGAGCACGACATCCTCCTCGTTGGGTGTGTGTTCGTGCAGGATTGCAAAGTCGTGCAACTCCTCCGGTGCGTTCGTACCGAAGAACACGAGAATCCCCTCGGCGGCGAACTCCACCGCCATCGGCCCGACCGATGTCACGGTTGTCTGGTACTTGAGCGTCATGAGAAGAGCGTTGGAGGGCCCTGGACGGGCCCTCCAACGTGTGTCATTCGTCCACCACGGTGATGTCGTTGACTCCGACGCCGGAGACGAAGTTCTCCTCGGTGATGAATCGCATCAACGGGCCTGCAGGGCTCGCGCCGTGGATGTCCACGGTTGGAACCCCTTTCATCGGATAGACCCCGATGCGAGCAGTTCCGCCGCAGTCGATGACCGCAACGGCGATCTCGTGGAAGTCCGCCTTCGACTTGAACCCGTCGAACGCCCTTCCACCGGTGAGATCGGCGATCCGCTGTGCGACCGGATGGATGCCACCACCGGTGACCGAGTAGATGAGGTCTTTGCCGGTCTCGGGCTTGACGTCGAGACCATTACCCCATCCCTTCGCACCCGGGCTGATGTGCACCTTGCGATACGTGCCCGGCTCGACCGGTTCCACCGGCTCCGCGGCTTCGACAGCCTCGGTTACCTCTTCGGCTGCATCGGACACGGCCTCTTGGACGGTCTCGGAGACGGATTCGACCACGTCGCTCGCATTCTCCGCGACCTCCTTGGCCGCATCGCCTCCATTCTTCTTGAATCGATCGAACAGCGCCATCGCCGCCCTCACCTACCTTTCTAGCTGTACAGCCCGAAGCTGAACAACCACCCGATCACCACGGCCGTCGGGCCTGTGACCATGCGGCTGAACAGCACAGCGGGCACACCGACCTCCACAGTTTCGGGCTCGGCATCGCCAAGTGCCAAACCCACAGGGATGAAGTCACAACCCACCTGGGGGTTGATCGCCCACAGGGCCGGCAGGGCGAGGGCCGGATCGAGGTCTCCCGCTCCGATCTCCGTACCCAAGAGTACGCCGATGATCTGGGCGATCACCGCACCCGGGCCGAGCAGCGGTGACAGCACCGGCAGGCCGATGATCACGGCCAGCAGAAGCAGACCGGGCAGGCTGGAAGCCAGGCCCGAGAGCCCGTCGGCCAACCATTCACCGACACCGGTCTCGAGGATGAGCCCGATGACAAACGAGATGAAGGCGATGAACGGCAGGACGTTCCGAAGCACCATTTCGATGGCATCGCGCCCTGCTTGATAGAGGACACCGACGACGTTGCCGACGGCTTTTCCGAGTCGAGTGATGAAAGCGTTCATACGTCCTCCCTCAGGCCGCTGCCGGCGCGTTCTCGTGCTGGGTCGCCCACAGCCTTCTGGTGAACCATTCTGTGACCAGTCCGCGGATGTAGATCACGATGAACCCGGTGATCAGGTAGCGGACTGCGAGCTCGGACTCGTTGAGCCCCAATTCGACGATTCCGGCCAGAATGCCGCCCCAGACGAAGAACTCGCCCGGGTTGACATGCGGGAAGATGCCCAGCGGCGGGTGCACGAACGACACCGCAGAGTCGTAGAACCCCGGCTTGTAGATCTCCGGGAGGAACGACCCGTTGGTGTAGGCCATCGGGTTCGTGAGCACGAACACCGAGATCACCGGCCACACCAGGTATCGGATCGGGGTGTAGGCGAAGCCTTCGCGGCCTGCCCATTCCCCGAACTTGTTGACCCGCTCGGGGCCGATCAACGCAATGAGTGCGTTGACGGCGGTGAGCAGGACGATCAGCAGCGGGACGATGCCCACCACCAGTCCGTTGAAGGTCTCAGCACCGCGCTGGAACCAACTGATGAATTCTGTGGCCGCATCGGCCAACCAATCGAACATGTCTCTCCTGTCGTAGACAACACTTCCGCCGCCCCCTCAGCGACGGTCCCTCCCCCAGGTGAGGCTCAGGTCATCCCACCTCCTCGGAGTCGCGCTCCATGGCGGCCGCCCGAATCGGGTCGACCTTCTTCCGAAGGAAGCCGGCGGCATGGTCGATCGCCGCCCAGGTCTTGCTCGGAATACCTTCGGGGGGCTCGCCCTGGCCGACCTCCCACAGGTCGAGGCCTTCCACACCTCCAACCGGTTTGGCGTTGGCGAGCACGGTGAAGCCGGACAGCGCTTCGGCTGCGACCACCTTGCCCTCGTCGTCGATGACGACTGCGACGTACACCTTGCGCCTGTACATGTTTCCGGCCACGCCGATGGCCATCAGCGAGCCTTGACGGCGGAGCTGCGCAGTTCGCTTGTTGAAGCGCTGCATCTGCTGGTTCGAGAGGAAGATCTGAACCGACCAGACGAGGAACAGCGCAACGACGATGATGATGGTGGTTGGTTCGAACATCAGGTGACTCCAGTGAGGTCGTTGGGTGCGTGGTTGAGTGCGAGAATCGCTTCTGCCGCGACCGCGTCGGTCACGACGACATCGAGATAGCCGCCCCTGAGCGCTGCCAGGATCGCAGCTGCCTTGGCGGCCCCACCGGCGACACCGACCACGGTCTCGACTTCGGACAGTTGCTCGGGGCGGAGGGCCACCACCTTGCGGTTCTGCGGGATGTCGAGCACGGCGCCGTTCTCGTCCAACAGGTAGCCCATCAGGTCGCCCACGACGCCGTCACGTCGCAGTTGCTCGAGCTCGCCGTCGTCGAAGTACCCGGCCCGGCGCAAACCCGAGAGGCTCGAGTCGATGCTCCCGATTCCCGTGACCGCGACCTCCGCCGAGCGGGCCATGGCCAGCGTTGCCGAGATCGTTCGATCGGTCATCAACGACTGGGCGGTACCTTCACGATCCACGAACAGGGGCGCCGACAGCGCTCGGAAGTCGCCGTTGAGGCGGGTTGCCATCCGCCGGGCCAGGTCTGAGCCGTCGATCGCGGGATCACCATCCCCGACCGACCCCATCGCCTGGAGCACCATCACGCCGTCGAGCTGGATCTCGGGCATCGCCTTGGTGACGTGGTACAACGCAGCTCCCCACCCAACGGTCACACGCATCTGCGAATGCAGCCGGCGCTCGAGAGCCCTGGAGGCGAGCCGACCGAGCCGTCGCATCATGCCGTCGTACTCGAGTTCGTGGGTGCCTGCGAGCACGCGGGCATGCTCGAGCCCGAAGGTGGTCTGCAGCTCTCGTTCGAGGAGCGAGTCACGTCGGAGCGGGTAGCGGACCCGGAACTGGACCAGACCCTCGTTGCGGGCCTCGCGGAGCAGCCGAGACACCATCGACCTCGATTTGCCGATCTTCCGACCGATCTGGATCTGGTCGAGGTCGTCCTCGTAGTACCAGGCAGCGATCTGCCCGAGGTATTCCAGCCGCTCTTCGCTGGTCACCGTCGCTCCTCCATCGAGTCACCGGGGTCGTGACTCGAGGCGAAGCTACGTGGGTGTTTCGCGGCCTGCAACCGATTGTTTCACATTTGTGAAAATGACATGCACGGAATTTCCCAAGCCCGGGGTTACCGCAATCAGCGCGCTTCGAGCGCCTTGGCGTATCGGACCTCGTAGAGATCGGTGGAGATGATCCGCTCGAGCTGGCGGCCGCCGTCCGGACTCCACCCGGCCGCTTCGTAGAAGGCTCGGGCCCGGGCGTTGTCCTCCAGCACCCAGAGCATCGCCGAATCGAAGCCTAGATCGACCATGGCGTCCTCGGCGGCCAGAATCAGCGCCCGCCCGTAGCCATGATCCCAGCGCTCGGGATCGAGGTAGATGGCATACAGCTCGGCGACCTCGCCGGCATCGAGGTGTTCGTCGCGGGTGGGCCCCACGTCCACGAAACCGGCGACCCCACCGTCGTCGACCACGAGTGTCGCCGAGTTGCTGCGATCCATGGCCTCGATACGGCGTCCTCGCCAGCTCTCGAACTGGGAGACTTCGAGCTGATCGAGGTCCGAGGGTGGCAGGAGGTCTCGATAGGCCACCTTCCAGCTCGCCACGTGGACTTCGGCGATCTGGCGCGCGTCGGCGACTTCTGCGTGTCGGATTTCCATAGCTGTGACCGTAGTGACGACAACGAGATGTGCAGCCATGTTTGACAATTGATCGGTGATCGCCGATCATTCGGTCATGACGGATCAAAATCGTCCGGCCGGGCCGCCGATCCCCCGCCAACGCGAGATCGACGCAGATCAGGTCCGCATCCTGCTGGAGCCGACGCGACTTCGGATCGTCGACCTGCTCAACGACGGCCCCGCCACCGTCAAGCAACTCGCAGTAGCCCTCGACCGTCCCCCGAGCTCGATCGCCCACCACTGCGATCAGCTGCTCGACGCCGGCCTCATCCAGGTCGTGGGTACTCGCAAGGTCCGGGCAATCGAAGAGCGTTTCTACGGACGGACCGCCCACACCTTCCTGATGGGGTCGCTCGCCCAGGACCCCGGCATCGAACACTCCCTGCTCGCAGCGGCCGCGCGGGATGCGGCGGAACACGCCGTCGACCCCGACGCCGCTCCGATCACCGGCGTGCAGGCCTATCGACTCCGACGTATCCCCGACGAGCTCGCTGCGGAGTTCCAGCGTCGCCTCAAGGAACTCGCCCTCGAGTTCGGGTCGGCCACAGCCGGTGGGACGACGCGGTACGGGCTCGTCTTGGGGATCTTCGCCACCGACCATCCCGCCGTGACGGAGGAATCCGAATGAAGCTGGGTGCCAACTACTGGAAGCTGTGGACCGCCTCGGTCACGTCGAATCTGGGAGATGGCATCTCCATCGTCGCATACCCCTGGCTGGCATCGGCGGTGACCAGGGACCCGATCCAGATCGCCGGGATCGCAGTGGCGACCCGGCTGCCGTGGCTGATCTTCACGCTTCCAGCCGGGGTGATCACCGATCGGCTCGATCGGCGGAAGCTCATCGTTTCCATGGACATCGCCCGGATGTTCATCACGGTGGGAGTCGCAGTCTCGGTGCTCGCCCTCGGGGGAGACCTCGTGGCACCGGACGACCCGTCGGTCGCCGCAACCGGCACACCCGAGCACGGATTGGCACTCTTGACGGTGCTGTACCTCTCTGCGTTGCTCTTCGGCTTCGCAGAAGTGCTCCGCGACAACGCTGCTCAGACGATCCTGCCTTCGATCGTGGAAGCCGACCAGCTCGAGACGGCAAACGGTCGTATGTGGGGAGCCGAGGTGGTCATGAATTCCTTCATCGGGCCCCCACTCGGCGGCGTGCTCATCGCGATCGGATTCTCGATTCCATTCTTCGTCGATGCCGGCACCTTCGCGGTCGCCGCTGCGCTGATCGCCGCCATCGGCGGACTCCGCATGCGATCCGAGCGACCGCCCCCGGAACGGAGGGGCTTTCGAGTCGAACTGAGGGAGGGTGTGCGCTGGCTGTGGAACCATCGACTACTCAAGCGGATGGGCATCATCCTCGGGATCATGAACGGGACCTTCTCGGCCGCCATGGCGGTCTACGTGCTGTTCGTTCAGGAGATCCTGGGGCTGGACGCTTCGAGTTTCGGGCTCCTGCTCACGGGAGGGGCGATCGGCGGTGTGATCGGCAGCGTCGCCGCCGCGCGGGTGTCGAGGTCGATCGGCCCCGGTGCATCGCTGTTCTCCGTGCTGTTGGTGGGCGCCACCACACTCGGGATCACCGGCACCACGTCATCTGCGCCGGTGGTGTGGGCGATGTTCGTTGTGTTCAGCTTCGCTGCGGTGCTGTGGAACGTGATCACCGTGTCTCTCCGGCAGACGATCATCCCGGACTCGCTGCTCGGGAGGGTCAACAGCGTCTATCGGTTCTTGGCGTGGGGCATGATGCCGATCGGCTCGATTCTGGGCGGGATCGCCGTCACCATCACCGAGACGGTCTCGAACCGACCGCTCGGACTCCGGATGCCGTTCCTGATCGGCGCCGCCATCCACGTCGGCCTGTACCTCTACGCCCGTCCGGTTCTCAACACGGCCAACATCGAAGCCGCCAAGGCCGAGGCTGCTGCTCGACAGGCGGAGCCTTCGGAGCAGTAGCGGCCCTGGCCCCCCTGACCAGGACCGCTCTGCTCGCTCCCCCCTGACCTAGTTCGTGCGCAACGACTCCTCGATGTTCATGTTCGGCACATGGGGAACGTGTTGGAGATTCCCCTCGCCGCCGATCTGGTAGCACGTGTAGTCGAAGATCCACGGGTCCCGCGCAACACACTCGATCCGATTGGCGGTGGCGTTCTTGAAGAAGCCGAGCGAGAACCCGGGCTCGACGTACTGCCGGACCGCGCCGGGGTCCGAAGAGGGCAGGACATAGTTGCCGTAGACGTCGGTGAAGAACTCCCCGGTACCCAGTGCGGTGCCGGCACCGAACAGGAAGTTCGACTTCCAGGTCGCCATGCCGAGCGTTCGACGGGTGCCGTTCTCACGCGCAGGATCCCGCACTCCGACGGCGTCGCAGGTCATGTTCAGACAGTGGGACATGGGATTGCGGATGTCGAAGCTGTGGTCGAACTGGGCCAGCCCGAGGTTGCGGGTCTGCTGGGTGTCCGATCGCGAGTCCCACTGCTCGTAGTTGTTGCTGTCCGCACCGACATTGATGCTCCGCTTGCGATCGCTGACCTGCTCGGCCAGCGTTTGCATCGAGTATCCACAGATGGTCGGCTGGAGGACGCCGCCACCGGCGTCACCGGTTGCCTTGGCGACGCCGTAGTCCGCCTTGAAGCCCACGGACATCTTCTCGTTGCCGGCGTTGTCGTACACCTGCACGTAGAGCGTGTGATGCCGCGCACACACACGTCGTTGGGATGCCGTGCCGGCGTGGACGATGAACCGCACCCAGTACTGACCGCTGTCGTCGGGGAAGATGAACGCCTTGAACCCGACGTCCGGTTCGTCCTGCGGCACGTGGGCCGCCACATATCCGTAGGGCACGAGCGGGGTTCCAGGAATACGTGCAGGATCCGACCCGTGTTCGTGGCCGAACGAGCACCAGTAGACCGGATCGATCTGCGGGTGCCACGTGTTGTAGGTCTGCCCGTCGGGGCCGGTGGTCGTGAAGCGACCATGGACCCAGTCGGGGCATGGCTGGTTCGGGAGCGGAATGGGGTAGCCGCTCGGCACCGGGGGCTGCGGGCTCGGCGTGCCGTCGGCCTCGGCGACCAACACCAGGTACATCTCGCGCCATCTGTCGGTCGCCTCGACGGAGCCAAGCGCGACCGGGCCGGCGGGGAAGCTCTTCTCGTAGACAGGGTAGAACTTGCCGTCGATTCCGACGCTGCCACCCTGCTGCCACGACGCCAGCCAGGACGGGAGCGGCAGGTCACCGCGCCACACGACGGCGACTCGGGCGGAGCGGTTGAGCTCGAAGTTCATCCAGACGTTGTCGGGATACAGGTTCTTGTACTTCCAGTTCGTCGAGGGGGAGAGTGCATCCCACCCGGCGTAGGCGCCGGCCGAATCGACGGTGTCGACGTCGTCGTCCGGCTCGACATCGAGTCCGGGGAGGAAGCTGCGCGGCCAGTAGCGCATGTCGTTGACCGAGATGCGGACGCCGTCGTCGCGGCGGTCGAGAACGTGATACCGCGAGACGAGCGCCTCGTCGTCGGTGGTCGGAAAGCCGACCGGGACCGGGCTGATCGGCTCGAGACCGAGCCCTCTGGCGAGGAACGAGGCCATCTGGGCCCGGGTGACGGCACCCCACGGGCAATACAGCCCGTTCCCGCACCCGTTCGAGATACCCACGGATGCGATCGCCTCGATGTTCGGCTCGTGCGCCATGCCGTCGTCGTCGCCGAATGTGTTGCCCGTTCCGGGGGCGAGCTCGAGAGCCCGGGCGAGGAACGTGGCCATCTCGGCGCGAGAGACCGCGGCATCTGGGCAGTACGCCCCGTTGCCGCATCCGTTGGTGATTCCTGCGGCGCCGAGCTTCTCGATGTCGGCCTGGTGCGGATGCCCGGAGATGTCACCGAAGGTGGTCCCGTCACCCGCGGTGAGACCGAGCGCCCGAACGAGGAACGAGGCCATCTGGGCGCGGGTGACCGGCGCGTCCGGGCAGTAGGCGCCGTCGCCGCATCCGTTGGTGATCGAGGCGGCGGCGATCGCCTCGATGTTGGATTCGTGCGGGCTGCCGTCGTCGTCCCAGAAGGACCCGAAGGCCTCAGCGGTCGAATCGCTGAGCGTGACGACCGTGAACACCATGGTCAGTGCCAGCATCACCGTCAGACCGCTCGTGCGGCTGCGCAATCTCGCCATGTGGGACATCCCCTCCCTCGTCCCCCAGTCCGCTCCCGCCGAGCAACCTAGCAAAGTGACTAGCAGATTTCTACACGTTCTGACTAGTCAGTCACCCGGCCGATCGCTCGCCCGAGAATGGACTGCCCCGAGAAAGACGAGGGGGGATTCGGAACACAGAAGACCCATCACAACTCCACGCACCGCGCGAACGTGGCTGAGTTGGAGTCTTCCGGTTCAGACAGCGGGGCCGCTCGACCTCGCCTTGCGGACCGCCTCGAGTGCATCGTCGAGGTTCGCAAGCCATGCCGATTCGTTCGCTCCGACCAAACGCACACACCAGGCGAGTGCCTCGCTGCGGGACCGGGCGACCCCGGCGTCGATGAGTGTGTCGAGCACACGGCGCTCGTCCATGCGGAGCCTCGTCATCGCCGGAGCTGCGAGCGTGGCGAAGAGGTACTCGTCGCCGTCGCAGGCGACACCCCAGGAGACCTTCTTCTCGAAGGTCCGCTCGGCCTCCCTGGCGATCTCGATCCGGTGCTTTCTGGTTCGTTTGCGAAACCCATCGACCTTCGACTCGACGGCGGCCGCCCTGACCGCGTCGGAGTCGTCGTCCTCGAACGCCGGTGGGGCGAGATCCCCGATCAGGAGGATCTCGTCTCGGTCGATCCTGAACTGCGGCCGACCCTCGAACCACTCGTTGGGGAGACGGCCGACGAACCAGCCGACGATCGCCTCGTTTTCTTCGGTGCGCTCCGACACGTCAACTCCTTTGGTCGGTGAGCTGACTTACATGATTACACCATTACGGCTGCTTGTCAACTGGCGTCCTGCGTGGGTGGCTCCTCGTCGGCCTCGGCGTCCGAACCTGCGTCCGCATCACGGCCACCGACCAGCACCCAGACCGCCAGCAGCGAGAGGGCTGCGGCGCCCATACCCAGGCCGAGCCAGCCCCATTGCGTCGTGTCATCGTCCTCCTCGGCGACTCCCACCAGCGGGGCCACCATGCCGAGGGTGGCTCGATCGACCCCGAGGTCGGTCAATCGCAGGGGGTCCGACTGTCTCGGCTCCTCGCCCAGTACCTCGAACACCACCACCAGGTCGATCTGACGGCTCTCGAGCACTGCACCGAACTCACCCCCGCCGCGGTCGGCGAGCGAAACCGTCTCCTGCTGGCCCCCGGGCTCGATGACGTGAGCGACGACCGACCCGGCTCCCTCGACCATCACCTCGAGCTCGACCCGGATCCGATCCGTGCCGATCTGCTCGGCGGACGCAGTCGCATCACCGAAGCCGTCGCCGGCGGGCACGAGGAACAGGAGGGCAGCTGCGAGCCAGATCATGAGAGGAGACTATCGCTGTCGCCGGCATCAGAGATCAACCCAACCGCCGGCGGAGATGGGTGCGCTACCCTCATCGATTCCCGACAACGAGAGCAATGCCCACACCAAGAACCCTCTTCGAGAAGGTCTACGACGAGCACATCGTCCGTTCGGCGCCCGGCGAGCCGGATCTCCTCTACATCGACCTACACCTCGTCCACGAGGTCACCTCACCGCAGGCCTTCGACGCCCTCCGCCTGTCCGGACGGAGCGTGCGACGGCCGGACCTGACGGTCTCCACCATCGATCATGGCGTGCCGACCGCCGACCGCCACCTCGGCATCCGCGATGCCATGTCCAAACGCCAGATCGACGCGCTCGTGTCCAACTGTGAGCAGTTCGGGATCACGCTGTTCGGACTCGACGATCCACGCCAGGGCATCGTCCATGTGATCGGCCCGGAGAACGGCATCACCCAGCCGGGCATGACCATCGTGTGCGGCGACAGCCACACCGCCACCCACGGAGCGTTCGGTGCCCTGGCGTTCGGGATCGGAACCTCGGAGGTCGAACACGTTCTGGCAACCCAGACGCTCCCCCAGAGTCGGCCACTCTCGATGGGCATCGAAGTCGACGGCGAGCTGCCGGATGGCGTGACTGCGAAAGACATCATCCTCGGCATCATCGCTCGAATCGGCACCGGCGGCGCCACCGGTCACGTCATCGAATACCACGGCTCGGCGATCGAAGCCCTTTCGATGGAAGGCCGAATGACGATCTGCAACATGTCGATCGAAGGCGGGGCCCGGGCCGGCATGATCGCTCCGGATGACACGACCTTCTCGTACCTGGAGGGTCGGCCGTACGCCCCGTCGGGCTCCGACTGGGACAACGCCCTCGAGCACTGGCGGACACTGACAACCGACCCGGGCGCCGCGTACGACGAGGAGCTCTACATCCCCGCCACGGACCTCGAGCCTTACGTGTCGTGGGGCACCAACCCCGGTCAGACCGTACCGATCTCGGCGTCGGTCCCCGACCCCGACGCGATGGAGGACCCGATCGAGCGGGAGTCGGCGATCCGGGCGCTCGAGTACATGGACATCGCCCCCGGCACACCGATCACCGAGCTCCCACTGGATCGCATCTTCCTCGGATCGTGCACCAACGCCCGCATCGAGGACCTCCGGGCGGCGGCCGCGATCGTCGAAGGCAAGAAGGTCGCAGCCAACATCACGTCGGCCATGGTCGTACCCGGCTCCGGGCTCGTGAAGCTCCAGGCCGAGGAGGAAGGGCTCGACCGGGTGTTCAAGGAGGCGGGCTTCGAGTGGCGCGACGCCGGCTGTTCGATGTGCCTCGGAATGAACCCCGATATCTTGCTGCCCGGTGAACGCTGCGCCTCGACCTCGAATCGCAACTTCGAGGGGCGGCAGGGGAAGGGCGGCAGGACGCACCTCGTCTCACCACAGATGGCGGCGGCGGCCGCCGTCGAGGGGCACTTCGTCGACGTGAGGAGATACCGATGAAGCCGGTGACGATCATCACCGGGTCGATGGCTCCGCTCCCTCGGGCCAACGTCGACACCGACCAGATCATGCCGAAACAGTGGCTGAAGCGGGTGGAACGGACCGGGTACGGCCAATACGTCTTCGACGACTGGCGGCGCGACGAGGAGAACTTCGTGCTCGAACGCCCCGAGTACCGGGACGCCAGGGTCCTCGTGACCGGCCCGAACTTCGGCTCCGGCTCGTCACGAGAGCACGCCCCGTGGGGGCTGCAGGATTGGGGCTTCGAGGCGGTCATCGCCCCCTCGTTCGCCGACATCTTCTTCAACAACTGCACCAAGATCGGCCTTGTCCCGGTGGTGCTGTCGGAGAAGGAGGTGCAGTGGCTGACCGAACTCGCAACTGCCGAGCCGGATGCGGAGATCACCATCGACGTCGCTTCGAGAGCGGTCACCTACGGCACCGAGTTCGAAGCCGACTTCCCCCTGGACGAGTTCACGCAGTATCGGCTGCTCAACGGACTCGACGACATCGGGATCACCCTTCAGTACGCCGAGGCCATCGATGCGTTCGAGGCAGGTCGTCCGAGCTTCAAGCCGGTGCTGTAGTCGTTCCACGTCGTACGTTTCACGTTTCGAGTCAAAGGTCCCAGGTCTCAGGTCTCAGGTCTCATCTCGCGGATGCTCCGTGGTCGTCGGGAACTGAAGTCTGATCGTGTGCGTCTCAGACCCGAGACAGGAGGGGTTGAGTGAGAGTTGTCGGACGGGTGATGGCAATTGTGGTGCTTGCGCTCGCCTCGTCGTCGTGCGCGGTCGTGCGGGTCGAAGGACCGGACGAGAATCGCCCGGAACGCTTCGACTTCGTGGCGGTCCCGGCGGGCCGACAGGAGGCGGTTGCCGCATTTCGATCGATGGTGGGACCACGTCCCGGTGCTGCCGGAAGACGACAGCATGACGGTCTTTCCTGGGGGCTCACTGGAAGGTGCCTGACCGATCGGTCCGCATCCCCAGCCCCCACTGGAGGGTCCAGCACTTCCGGAGCATTGGCTGCGCTGGCCGTTGGCGTCGATCATCTGAAACTCGGCGAACACGACCGGTCCGGCCGAGGTGTCGATCTTGCCGAGCGGCACCACGGTTGTCTCGTCGATCCTCTCGGGTCCGGGTCCCACCATCGATCGAAATGCGGCAACCGCCTCCTGTCGGCCCGCCGGGACCGCCACGATGTCGAAGCTTTCCGGGCGATTCTCGTCCGGTCCTTCGACCCGCACGACCGCGCACGACGA
>JAAUYH010191538.1_pt1 | contig 14183 bp, 13 predicted proteins | sample 7278061 | NCBI WGS metagenome assembly JAAUYH01 (sample SAMN14350203, study PRJNA611818) | marine sediment metagenome | isolation source: surface marine sediment (0.6m) | place: French Polynesia: Moorea | collected 2018-08
GAAGAAATCACTATTTCTTAAGTGGATAGACAAAAATAAATTAACGACTAGGGAATAGGGAATAAATCTAATCTCTCATCTCTTATTACTTATTACTTATTTTATCCCGGTGGCCATTTCATCTGGCGATCGCCTAAAATATGAAAATGCAGATGATCGACAGTTTGTCCTCCATCATGACCATTATTCATAACGACACGATAGCCATTAGTTAAGCCAGCTTCAACTGCTACTTTTTGTACTGTGAGCAATAAATGACCGAGTAGGCTTTGATCTTCAGGAGTTGCTTCAGAAAGTCGGCGAATGGGTTTTTTGGGAATGACCAAAATATGAGTTGGTGCTTGGGGAGTAATATCTTTAAAGGCTAAAGCAAGATCGTCTTCATAGACGATATCTGCGGGGATTTCTCGACGGATGATTTTGCCAAAAATAGTATCGCTCATCTTGAAATTATAACTAAGCTAGCAATTGCTAATTATAGGATAGTTATGTTCTTACGGTTTCTTCTGAACTACTGCTTACTATATATTAGACTTGTTGCATAATAAAATTTACAACGGCTGAAAAGCTTACCAGATAAGAGTTGTAGCGATTTCGGTCGGGAAATCGCTAGATGCCTTGATTGACAAGGGTTCTACCCGTTTTTTGGACTTAATTCGCAACAAGTCTATTTTTGGTCGGCAATTGTATCGGGGATAGAACAAAAGCACATGGTAGAGTTAATCGAACTTAACTTTTGCACTTTTCTCAATTCGGGGAAACGGTATATTAGGATGCGTTAGTCCAGTAGCGGTGTTTTTTCACCCAGGTTGGGACGGGTTACCTAATTTTCAAGATACAAGGAGATTGTCTGGCTCGGCTTTTCCGTTTTCAAGGATATGAAGTGGAAGTTCACTACTATATCAATGACATGGGAAAACAGATTGCTTTGCTAGTTATGCAGTGTCGAGATAGAGAAAATTTAGATTTCGATGAGATCCTAGATATTTATGTTGCGGCTAATCAGAAAGCAAAAGAGGAGCCAGAATTTGAACAAGCAGCATTAGAACTTTTAAGAAAGTTTGAAGCAGGAGATTCTGACACGATTGAACAATTTCACCGTATTACTAATATTTCTATTGATGGACAATTAGGACTTCTCAGTCGTCTAGGAATTTATTATGATTCGTTTGATCGTGAATCAGATTATGTACATGATCCTTTACTTGATGAGATAATTCAAAACCTAGACAGTAAGGAAGTCTTATTCTGTGATGAATATGGACGTCAGGTTGCCGACTTGCGGAAACTGGGATTCGAGCGAGATGAAGGTAGATATTTTGTACTTAGAAGAGCTAATCAAAGCTCACTTTATGGATATCGTGATATTGCATATAATCTCTACAAGATTAATCGAGCTGCTGATAGAAATATTGTTGTACTAGGAGAAGATCATAAGCTTTACTATAAACAATTGAGCACAATACTTAATTTTGTAGGTCAAAATCCGCCAGAAGTCGTTCATTATTCCTACGTCTTATTAAAAGATGGCAAAATGTCTACCAGACAGGGAAATGTCGTACTGTTAAGCGACTTTATAGATGAAGCTACAGAACGGGCTCAAAAGGCAGCCAACGAAGCTTGGGATTCTTTGCCAGAAGAGGAACAAAAATCTATTGCGGTTAAGGTAGGAGTCGGTGCAGTCAAGTTCAGCATACTCAAAATTAACCCAGTGAAAAATGTTACTTTTGATTGGGAATCTGCACTTTCTTTTGTAGGAGACTCAGGGGCTTACTTGCAGTATACTTGCGCTAGGATAATGTCTATTTGTCGTAAGTATGGCAAGAAATCGATGAGGTGACGGCAAACGATTTTGCTGTCAGCGATACTGAATGGGATCTTTTGCTAAAACTTTTATATTTGGAAGATGCTGTCAGGAAAGCTCTTGATGAATCTAACCCCTCGATCGTAGCTAACTATGCCTTAGATGTGGCTAAAAAGTTCAACACTTTTTATCATGAATGTTCAGTCTTACAAGCTCCCAGCCAAGAAATTGTGACCTTAAGACTAAACTTTTGTCTGGCGACACATCGAGTTATCAAAACTTCCTTATTTTTGCTGGGAATAGAAGTCCCTGAGAGAATGTAAGAAGTCCTCTAGTATTAGTTGCCACTCCCGAAATACTTTTGGTAAATCTGAATACAGGTCTTACATGGTGCAATATAAACGTTATCCGCAGTGGCTACGACTAATTGGGCATCTGATATTCCTTGACCCCAAGCATCATCAGGATGGGGGACAACACTAATTTCTCTTATCTCACCTTTATTTTCCAACATTTTGGTAATAATCTTTTTTTCCGCGCATCCCTTATTGTATGCGACTTCATCTGCAATTTCATCGCTAACATATTTACATATCTGATAACGTCCAAGAATCCTTCTGAGAATTGGATCGAGATTCAAATGTGCTTTCTTTACTGCCAGTTGAATATCTGGTGACATACCAAAATACAATTCATCATTCGCTATATTAGACGTTGCGACTGCAATCACACCTATTGTATCTATTCCCAGATTTGTGAGCTCTATAGATATTTTCTTTGCTTTATCGTATAATGTTGTCTCTGGTCCAGGAAAACCGCCATAGAATTCCTTAGTAAGTTCTAGTGCTCTTTCCTTTCGCTCTTCTTGCAGTTTTAAATCAAGTTCTAAATCATCTTTCTGAGGTTCGTATTGTTCCTTTAACCATTTTTGCCATTTTTCTTTCGCTTTTTCCTCTAGCGCTTTCTGCTTTTGCCATTCTTTTTGCGCTTTTTTCTCTGGAGCTTTTTTCTTTAGCTCGTAGCTCGCAGCCCCTATAATTCCTGAACCCCTGAGAATTACTGGAGCATGATTAACGTAATGTTGTTGCGCTGGTTCTAAACTTGCCTGAGCAGTCATACTAGGAAGTTTCATCGTATTTCTCCTTGCTATCATCTTTAATAAAAGACGATTCCTTAGTACAATTTGTGAATTTTCTCTGTAAAATAAAATCTTTGGTCAAAATATCTATTTTTGAGATGCGTTTGCCCTAACTGTAATATTACTTTATTGACTAGCTTAAATACCTGGGAATAATAATGTTGCGATCGCTTGTGCTCAGAGAGGGGATTCCGCTGAACGACAGCTTACTATATATTGGATGGGAATGATTGAAATGCTTTAGCTAAAAATCCCATTTTTCCCAGATTTAATGAACGGAGAATTACCGCGACTACTGCGACAGGTCAGAATTTTAGATCCAACTAATCAAAGCGATCGCATTGCTGATGTTTTAATTATCAACCAGAAAATTGCCTCTATAGACTCAAATCTTACTGATTTTCCGCCAAATACCCAAATTATCGATGGGCAAAAATTAGTTCTCGGTACGGGATTAGTTGATCTTTACAGTCATAGTGGAGAACCAGGAAACGAAACAAGGGAAACATTACAGACTCTGGCTGCTAGTGCTGCTGCTGGGGGGTTTACGCAAATTGCGGTTCTTCCTGATACTATGCCGCGAATCGATAATTCTCAGATTTTAAATGCTCTACAGCAAAAAACTCAATATCTAGGAAATGATAAGTTTCCCCAAATGCACTTTTGGTCAGCAATTTCCTCTGGACGAGAACAGAAGCAAATGACAGAGTTAGCCGAACTTAGTCCCCATACTATTGGGTTTAGCGATCGCTTTGCCCTGGCAGATTTGCCTTTTCTCAAACAAGCTTTAGAATATCTGCAACCGTTACAAAAGCCTGTGGCGATCGATGTATCCTCCAATGAATTAACAGGTCAAGGAGTGATTAGAGAAGGGGTGAATTCGGTTCATTATGGTTTGGTGGGGAATCCTGATTATAGCGAATCTTCAGCGATCGCAGCCATTTTAGAGATCGTTGCATCTATTCAGACTCCAGTTCATTTGATGAGAGTCTCCACGGCTAGAGGAGTCGAACTAATAGCAGAAGCCAAACAAAGAGGAGTCCCCATTACCGCTAGTACAACTTGGATGCATTTATTATTTAGTACGGCAGATCTTGCTAGTTACGATCCCAACTTACGACTAGAACCTCCTTTAGGCAATCCCCACGACCTCCAAATACTTCAAGAAGGAGTTCAAGCAGGAATTATTGACGCGATCGCGATCGATCATCAAGGATATACCTATGAAGAAAAAACCGTAGCTTTTAGTGAAGCACCGACCGGCGCGATCGGTTTGCAGTTAGCGTTACCGATATTGTGGCAAAAGTTTGTTGCTACTCAAAAATGGTCGGCGCTGCAATTATGGCAGGCTCTTAGTACAAATCCGCAACTTTGTTTACAGCAAACCCCTAATAGTCTTGCGCTCAACACTAGAGAATTTATTTTATTTGAGCCAGAGAAAATTTGGACTGTAAATCATCAAAATATTTATTCTTTGAGTATCAATACTCCCTGGTGGGGTCAACAAATTCGAGGAAAAACCATTAGCAGTTTGTCATGACTCGCGCGCTTGCACTTGCTTGTCCCGTCAGGCGGGATAATAAGGATCAATAAAAATCATCAGGGTCGCTCGTCAATTCGTAAATGATGGATTGAGATAAGACAAGGAAGATAAGGGAGAAAGCTTAACAATTAAAAAAAAACATTGATTTTGACAATCAATCTGGGAACTATAGGTATGTAAAGCTTGAAGAGAAAGTCCCCGAATGCCTTATCAGGAGCTAGAAACTTCTCGTATCGAGAGAAATAAGTTTATAGAACAAATAGATGTTCTCTTACAAAAAAATCAACAACTCAAACAAGAACTGCAACAAGTTCAAGAAACAGAAGAACGTTTTCGCCAAATAGCGGAGAATGTTCGAGAAGTCTTTTTCATGATATCTGCTGAAACCGACGAGATACTCTATATTAGTCCTGCTTACGAACAAGTTTGGGGACGAAGTTGTGAAAGTCTTTATGAAGATCCTCAATCCTGGTTATTTGCGATTCATCCAGAAGATTCTTTTAAAGCACTCGCTACTCTAGAAACCCAATTTCGCACCGGCGATGAATTTCAGGAAGAGTACCGCATTGTTCGACCAGATGGTTCGATTCGATGGGTGTCCGTAAACGCTTTCCCGATTCGAGATGACTCAGGAAAAGTTAGTCGTTTTGTCGGGATTGCTGAAGATATTACTCAACGCAAATTAGCTAAATTAGCAATGCGTAAAAGTGAAGAACAATTTCGTCTGACCTTTGAAATGGCACCTATTGGCATGGCAATCACTGCTCTCAATGGTAAATTCAAAAGAGTTAATCAAGCTTTATGTGAAGCCCTAGGTTATGAGGAACAAGAATTATTAAAACTTAGCTTTACCGATATTACCTATGCCGAAGACTTAGAGCTGCATAAGTCTCAACAGCAAGCACTACTTGAAAATAAAGGATCTGACTTCCAAATTGAAACTCGCTATATTTCTCGCGATCTGCGTATTGTTGATGCAATCCTCAAAGTAGTAATCGTTCGAGATTCTAAGGGTCAAGCATTACATTTCAACAACCAGATTGTTGATATTACCGAACGTAAGCAGATGGAGCAACAATTACTCCATGATGCTTTACATGATTCTCTCACTGGTTTGCCCAATCGTGCTTTGTTTCTGGATCGTCTTGACCATGAACTAAAAAGAGCGAAAACTAATCAAGATTATATCTTTGCGGTCTTGTTTCTTGATTTAGACCGTTTTAAAGTAGTTAACGATAGTGCAGGTCATTTAGTCGGAGATCAATTATTAGTAGAAATTGCTCGACGACTAGAAAAATCAGTCAACTTTACAGATACTGTTGCTCGATTGGGAGGAGATGAATTCACCATCCTCCTCGAAAATATTCATAATATTAACAACGCGATTGCAGTTGCCGAAAAAATCGATCAAGCTCTCAGAATTCCTTTCAGTTTACAAGGTTACGAATTATTTACTTCTGCCAGCATTGGTATTGCTTTGTCTTCCCAAGGATATAACAAACCAGACGAAATCATGAGAGATGCCGATCTGACTATGTATAGTGCTAAGGAACAAGGCAGAGCAAGATACGAAATATTTAATAGTGCTTTACATGAGCGAGCAATTACCCGTTTGCAATTGGAAACGGATATGCGCCGCGGTATCGAAAGAGAAGAATTTGTAGTATATTATCAACCTATTTCTTGTTTAGAAACTGGCAAACTTGCAGGTTTTGAGGCTCTAGCAAGATGGAAACATCCCACAAAAGGAATCGTTTCTCCAGGAGAATTCATTCCTGTTGCAGAAGAAACAGGTGCGATTATTCCTTTGGGGACTTGGATCCTGAAACAAGCTTGTCAACAAATGCAATTATGGCATGAAAAATATCCTCAAACATCTTCACTGCAAATTAGTGTTAATCTTTCGGGGAAACAATTAAGAGAGCAATCATTACTCGAAAAAATTGACAGCATTCTCCAAGAGACAGCTTTACCAGGTAAGTATCTCAAACTAGAAATTACAGAAAGTAGTTTGATTGAAAATATAGAAGTGGCAACTCAAACCTTATTAGACATTAAAAGTAGAGATATTAAGTTGAGTATGGATGATTTTGGGACAGGTTACTCTTCTTTATCCTATTTACATCGTTTTCCTGTAGATATCTTAAAAATAGACCGCTCTTTTGTTCAGGACATCCAAATTAATAAAGGTAATTATGCTATTGTTAAAGCGATTGTTACTCTAGCTCATGTGTTAAATATGGAAGTGATTGCCGAAGGTATTGAAGATACCTATCAGTTAGACCAATTGAAATTACTGAACTGCGAATATGGACAAGGTTATTATTTTGCTAAACCTTTAAATAAGCAACAAGCAGAAGAGCTGATTGCTAATTCGTCTCAATGGTAAGTTATTAATTGATAATTACAAGACACTCCTGAATTCTGAATTCTCAGCTAAATTAATTCGATTTGAGAATCGTCTCCAATCATAAAACGCAAAGCTTTGGGTCGTTGCGGTGCCGGCTGTAATTTGGCCCTTTCGCCGATTAAGCTATCAACAATTCGTTGCTGAATATTAGTAACCGTTGCGGCTTTGAGAATAACACTATGTTCGATATCAGCATCAATTAGGTTCACTTCGTCAGCAATACTACTATAGGGGCCAATAAAACAGTTCTCAATATAACAATTATCACCGATAGTTACAGGGCCACGAATGGTACTGTTAATAATCTTTGAACCTAAACCCACATGAACCCGGCCGCTAATTTTACTAGCAGGATCAACTTCTCCTTCAATATTAGAATTTAAGCAACTGTCTAAAATAATTTGGTTGGCTGCGAGTAAGTCATCTTTTTTCCCTGTATCTAGCCACCATCCCAATAATTTAAAAGATTCAACCTTTTTTTGTTGATCGATCAGATATTGAATCGCATCGGTAATTTCTAACTCTCCCCTTGCAGAAGGCTGAATATTCGCGATCGCATTATGTATAGTAGGAGAAAATATATAAACCCCTACTAGTGCCAAATTAGAAGGTGGATTTTTGGGTTTTTCGATCAACTGTAAAACTTTACCCTGTTCATCAACTTTCGCTACCCCAAAAGCATTAGGATTTTCTACTTCACAGAGCAAAGTTAAAGCATCAAGATGTTTGGAGTAGAATTTATCTAGGAATAAATCTAACTGACTTTCGACTAAGTTATCTCCCAAATACATAACAAAAGGAGAATCTTCAAGGAAAGATTGGGCAATTTTCACAGCATGAGCAAGTCCTAGAGGTTCTTCTTGCAAAATATAACTTATTTTTGCCCCAAAATTACTACCATCGCCAGTTTTGCTTTTTACTTCTCCTCCTGTTTCTGGACTAATAATAATTCCAATATCAGTAATTGCTGCTGCAACAATAGATTCGATCCCGTACCAAAGAATCGGTTTATTGGCAACAGGAACTAGTTGTTTTGCTCCAGTATAAGTTAACGGTCGTAAACGAGTTCCTTTTCCCCCAGAGAGAATTAATGCTTTCATTATGGTTAATTGAAAATTAAAAATTGATCACTGTTTACTGTTGCCTGAGAGACGCGATATGTCCCTGTCGGAATCTTGGTCTGTTTTCCCAGTATATTTGCGATCAGGCGAAGCCTGACGCTGCTCGATCACATTATCGAATCATCAAATCCACTAGGTGTTCTTATCTGATCTTCAACTACTCGTAATTTAGATCTTGCTTAATCTAAGCTCAATATAGTTTTGTCAAAATTACCATATCCTTGGCAACCATATTACCCAAACATTACACAATATGATATAATTGTCACAATTTTTTCTAATTCTTATTTGTTCCATAAGTTTTCATTGGCCATAAACTTCCAGAAAATTGGGAATATCACCTTCTTTATTATTAGTAAGATGTTTGCCGTTAAATACATAATCAGGAAAAATATAAACCAAATTTGCAGAGATTATTTAGACTATTTATTCTCGAATTTTTGGGGCCCAAGCATTAATCGCTATTGCCAATAAAGTTTCAGAGTTGTGAGTAATTCTGAGCTTAGTTGTCCTGTACTTTTAATTAGCAGTATTTTTTAATTGTAGATTGTAAATGGCACGAAAATTAATACGGTATCTAGATATAAATAATTGCAAATTATGTAATGAGCATCTAATTATACAAATAAAAACTAAAGAATATAAAATACAGGTAGTCAGAAAAAAATAAGAATGTTATAACCTGAAAAAAATAATTCATCGTAGCAGATATTAATTGAAATAGGCTACTAATAAAAACAGTAAATTTTTTGAGTATAATGCAAAGTAAAAGAGCCTTAATTACAGGTATAACAGGTCAAGACGGTTCTTATTTGAGTGAATTTTTATTAGAAAAAGGCTATGAAGTTCATGGTGTTATTCGCCGAACCTCCACCTTTAATACAGATCGCCTAGAACATATTTATGAAGATCCTCATAGTTCAACTGCGAGATTGTTTTTGCATTATGGAGATCTTACTGATGGTACAACTCTACGGAGAATTCTCGAAGAAGTTCAACCCGGAGAAATTTATAATTTGGGCGCTCAATCCCATGTGCGAGTCAGTTTCGATTCCCCAGAATATACTGTGGATGCCGTAGGAATAGGAACATTACGTCTTTTAGAAGCAATCCGTGATTATCAAAAGCGGACTGCCATAGAAGTAAAATTCTACCAGGCTGGTTCTTCAGAAATGTTTGGCAAAGTACAAGAAGTCCCTCAAAAAGAAACTACTCCTTTCTATCCTCGAAGTCCCTATGCATGTGCCAAAGTCTATTCTCACTGGCAAACTATTAATTACCGTGAATCATATAACCTCTTTGCCTGTAATGGCATTTTATTTAACCACGAATCACCTCGCCGTGGAGAAACCTTTGTGACTCGCAAAATAACCAGAGCGATTGCCAGAATTGTTGCCAAACAACAAAACAAACTCTATCTTGGTAATCTCGACGCGAAAAGAGACTGGGGTTATGCCAAAGACTATGTCAGAGCAATGTGGCTAATGTTACAACAAGATACTCCTGATGATTATGTAGTGGCCACCGGTGAAACTCACTCAATTCGCGAATTCTTAGATATTGCTTTTAGTTATGTCAATCTCGATTGGCACGACTATGTAGTGTTCGATCCCCGCTATTTACGTCCCACTGAAGTTGATTTACTAATTGGAGATCCTTCTAAAGCCACAACAAAATTGGGTTGGCAACCTTCGGTTGATTTTCCAGGGTTAGTCAAATTGATGGTAGATTCTGATTTGTCAGCTTTAGGCTTAAATTCTCAGAAGAGGAAAGATTCGACAATTTTAGAGCCAACCTCTGTTCGCCCAGCTTTTGCGGTAGCAGTTGATTGAGATCCTCAACAAAGGCTTTAAGCTGTAAGTTATGAGCTATTAGCTTTTAGTTATCGATTCATCTGGATAATTAAAAGCCTAGAGCTTAGAGCTTAAAGCCATTTCACATTAGAGTTTAAAGATAATGATTAGTTTAAGCAATAAAAGAATTCTGGTCACTGGTGGTGCTGGCTTTCTGGGAAAACAAGTCATAGAGCAACTTACTCTGGCAGGGGCTGATCCCCATAAAATTACCATACCGCGATCACGAACTTGCGATTTACGCCGTCTAGATAACTGTTACCAGGCGGTTGGGCAACAGGATATTGTGATTCATTTAGCAGCTCATGTCGGAGGCATTGGACTAAATCGAGAAAAACCCGCCGAGTTATTCTACGACAACTTGATTATGGGAGCACAGTTGATTCATGCTGCCTATGAAGCAGGAGTCGAAAAATTTGTTTGTCTCGGGTCGATTTGTGCCTATCCCAAATTTACCCCTATCCCTTTCCAAGAAGAGCATCTGTGGGATGGTTATCCCGAAGAAACTAATGCCCCCTATGGCATCGCGAAGAAGGCTTTGTTGGTACAACTTCAGTCCTATCGTCAGCAATATGGTTTTAACGGGATTTATCTGTTACCAGTAAATTTATATGGTCCAGAAGATAATTTTGATCCTAGAAGTTCTCATGTGATTCCGGCGTTAATCCGTAAAATTCACGAAGCTCAACAAACAGGTGCGAAAACTTTGCCCGTTTGGGGGGATGGGAGTCCGACTCGCGAGTTTCTCTACTCTACTGATGCAGCGCGAGGGATTGTCATGGCTACTCAGATTTATAATGAACCTGAACCAATTAATTTGGGAACACATCAGGAAATTGCGATTCGGGATTTAGTGACATTAATTTGTGATGTAATGGAATTTAAAGGAGAAATCATCTGGGAAACTAATGAACCTAATGGTCAACCTCGTCGCTGTTTAGATACAACTCAAGCTAAGGAGAAATTTGGCTTTATCGCGCAAACTGATTTGCGTCAGGGATTAAAAGAAACTATTGATTGGTATTGCCAGCAGTGAGCCTGAAGAATGAAGGATGAGAAGCGAGGAACAGGGGGAAATTAAAGATCATATCCTCGAATGAGCGTGGGCTATGCTGAGGTTTTGCTCTATTGAGTGCAAGCCCCATTCGAGGACAAGCCTCAGCTTATAGAATCACGCTGTTGGGAAAAACCCGACCGGTGTCGCACCGCAATCCCTAATCCCTCATAAATTCCCTAATAAATAGGAAGTAATTTGTTATGATATTTGTCTTTCCCCATTGGTTTTAAAGATAAATGCCAGATCCCCTAGAAACTAGAGAAGAACAAATTGAAGCTATTGAAGCTAATGCTGAGAGAATAATTGCGATCGCAAAAAAGGGTTATAAAGATTTTGCAGAAAAAGGAACAGTGGTAATTTTGAAACAGTTGGCCAATAATTCCTCTAATTTGGAAGATTGGCAAATTGTTTATAAACCGATGAGCTTGTTACCTAATGTCGTAAGTGATTGGAAAGAAGCTGGTTTGCAAGATTTGATCATTAAGTATAATCCTGAGGTTTCTGTAATTTGTACTTTTTTATACCCGAATGGTGCCCATACTAGTTATCATTTTTCTGCGGATTAGTTTCTCATAACAGAGCATACTATTGGCAAAGGCAAGAGTGCTGGGACTCTAGAGAACTAAATGATCGCTGAATTTTTCTGAAATAAAAATAAAGAATTGATTTTACAGTGTTAGTTTCCTCTATAAATAATGGAATAATATAAGTAAATATACTAGGGGAACAAATACTCATGATTACTAGCAAATTCGATTATCCTGCATTACTATCAGCCAGGGAACTAGAAATATTAGAATTGGTCGTCAACGGTTTGAGCAATCATAAAATAGCCGAACAGCTAGAAATCAGCAAGAGAACGGTAGATAACCATATTAGTAACATCTTGAAAAAAACCAATGTTGATAATCGTGTTGAGCTGGTGCGTTGGGCATTACACTGGGGGAAAGTCTGTCTCAATGATGTTAACTGTTGTCCATTACCTAACCCAGATGAGGAGTAAAAATCAACAGTTTCTCATTGATAATGATAAGTTACTCAAATGCGTCTTAGTTTAACTTGTTCTATCGGTTTCTTGGCGATCGCATTATCTAGTTGTAGTGAATCAGGCTATATTACACCACCAACCCATAATTTGGGGGCCACTCTTAATACCACAGCAGCTGAAACAGAACCTCATTTTTCCCATGATGGTCGTTATTTGGTGTTTACTAGCGATCGCGATTCCCAACGTAATATCCTAATCTATGATGTCCCCAATCGTCTTCTTTTAGATCTTCCAGGATTAAACCAACCGCAAACTATGCAATCTCAAGGCGATATTAGTGCGGATGGGCGCTATATTGTATATGTTTCAGAACAATTAGGTAAACCAGATATTTTTATTTACGACCGCTTGGAAAGAACCAGCCAAAATATTACTAAAAATATCTTAGGAGAAGTCCGCAACCCCACGATTAGCGGAAATAGTCGTTATGTTACTTTTGAAAGTAATCGTTCAGGACAATGGGATATCGAAATTTTTGACCGAGGTTTGGGTACTCAATTATCTCTACCTTTGGAGCAAGAATAAGGATTGTGGTTGCGCTCATGGGGTCAGACTCCCCCTTCGCCACTAGGCGCTTACCCTGCTTTGACAAAGAATTAGTAGTACTTAGACACTCGTTATAAACTCAGGAACAAAATTCATGTTTTCGAGCATTTTACGGATTTCACTTTCATAAATTGGATTCATCACAATTATAGTATCTGGTTGATAGTCTAGTAAGAATTCAGGAGCAACGATTTTTTGTCCAGTTCCGGCGATATATTTTCCCTGTTTGTTAGGATTAATATCTACTACATATTCGATTTGCTTTTGATCATTGATAATATTCAAAAAACTAACTCCTTTTGAACCTGCTCCCCATAAAACTATACGCCGATTTTTGTTAGCAATTTTTTCTAATTGTTTCTTCCAAAAGATGATTTTTTGGGAAAAATTAGTTTGAAAATTAGCAACGTCACTTTTAAGTTGTTGCACTTTTTCAGTTTGGTATTGTCCTATTTCTGTGCTAATTTTATCAGGAGAAGCTTCTAAAGAAAGGAACTGACCTCGGTATTGATCAATGATTTTATCAACTCGGAAACCGCAACTTTTAAAAGCATAAGATAAGGAAGTAGGACTAAAATAACAACAGTGTTCATAAATAATATCCCAGATTGCTAGATTGCCAATAATATCTGAAGTATTCGGAACCTCAAAGAAAATCTTGGTCTCAATGTGATTGTCGATAGTACGTCTCAGAGTTTTTAGCAAAGTTGTGGGATTCTGAATATGCTCTAATGTGTGTCGGCAAACGATCAAATCTCCCTGATAATTTGCGTAATGTTCCGAGTAGTAATCTTGAATAAATTCAACCTGATGATTAAATTTTTCATGCTCTGGTCGATGAACATAAGTCGGATCAAAGCCTATACCAGAATTTTTACCCAGTTCACACAGTAATAATAAGAAGTCTCCTTTGCCACAGCCAATTTCAATAATTGTCTTGTGTTGAAGATCGTGTTGCTTAATTAATTGCGTTGCTAAAGATTGGGCATAATCTTGAAAGCGCGGAGAAAAATCTAGAGAGCATTCGTAAGCTTCTGTGTATTCGAGTTTAGCTGGGTCAAAAGCAACATTTTCAATAAATCCACAATTTTGGCAAAAAGCCAAATTTATATCTCCCTTAGGACAATTTTGAGCTTCTTGTCTATCTTTCCAAAGAAGATTGGAGAAAACTGGCATCTTGGGCAACTGAAAAAAAACTTCTAGGTGTGGAGATGAACAGACAAAGCAAGATTTTTCTAATAGTTGATTCACTAATATAAGCTCCAAATAAAAAATTGAAACAAGGAAAGGCTTATTGGGCTAGAATTAGCGGAGCTAATAGGTTGAGGCGATGGGAGATATTATTCTCTGCACCTCCCAATTAAATGGAAAAAGCGATTAAAGATAAGTTAGATTGAGACAGTTAGATTTAGCCCACCTTTCGTGCGTCAATATGTAGTATTTCAAAATTACCATATGAAAAAAGTAATTAAAGATAAGTGATATTAAGATAGTTATATTCAGATTATTTGTCGTGCGTCGAAATGTAGTATGTCAAGATTAGCATATTGAAGATATTTGGCGATCACTCAAAAAACAAAAAATTATACCGAATTAAATAATGTTTGCGACACATACAATTTAGGTAGGGGTTTGGCACTGCCAAACCCCTACATTATCTGTC
>JAAUYH010255145.1_pt1 | contig 14183 bp, 14 predicted proteins | sample 7278061 | NCBI WGS metagenome assembly JAAUYH01 (sample SAMN14350203, study PRJNA611818) | marine sediment metagenome | isolation source: surface marine sediment (0.6m) | place: French Polynesia: Moorea | collected 2018-08
AACACTAGAATAAAATGTCTTATCTTTACTCTTTTTTTCTCGGACTTGGTATTCACCTAGTCCTAACCACCCCTTGGCTTCCCGATAGAAAACTTCTACCCAGTTTCTTTCTGAATAAGTCTCAACTATCCATTGCTCCGTCCTTACTCGGAGGTTTCCTCCGAGCGGGCGGTGCGCTTTTTTTCCTTCGGGTAATGAATCCCCATGCTGATATAATTCTATGTCTAAAGGTAAGCTTTTTTTTCCATCATATAGATGATACGAAATCCGATTATCAAAGTATACTTTTGGGTAATAGTTTTAAATTAGACTTAAAACTTTCTGCCTCCTGCCTCCTGCCTCCTGCCTTCACTTAAGTTTTAAGTGTTGTATCTAAACAGGATTTCGTATGAGTTGTTACCACAACATTGCCATTATCTGTTTTGTGAGGTAGTGCGTTGGGCGGGTTCCCCGACTTGAAGCAACTACCGAACCCGAAGGGCCAATTTCTCCCATATACTGTCGTCCCACTCCTGCGGTAAAGTTGCCACTTTTCCTATGTCCAGAGTCATCCACAATTAGACTAAATCCTCGATTTATTCTGGTTTGGTTGCATTTGTTCATTACTTCTAACCGACGCTCATTGATCTTGTCTGCTGACCAAGTTGCTTCCGTTATAAAATGGTGTAATTTGTGATATGTGACCTCTACTGCATCTCTCGCCATTTGAGACACATTTTTTCGCTCACTTTCTCCCAATAATCCCCCTAAATAAGGTCTGAACTCCCTTTTTTGAGCTTTGGTTCTTAATAAATCATCAAACTTTTTACACCATCTATCGAAGCAGGGAGGCATGGCTGCGGGAGTAGTTTCTTTCATGACAGCGAGCGCCCATCCCCGTTTACATTTTGAAATATTTAAGGGAATGCCTACGGTAGCTTTTGAAGCAGATTTGGCGATCGATACTTTGCCTAACCTTAATTCTCGTAGATTCGAGGAAATTTCTATGTATTTTGGTGGCGTACAAGCTGCTTTGTGGAGTCCTAGAGATGGTTTATTAGCAGCAGCCGATCCTCGTCGTGCAGGAGGAGTAGCTTATGGAAGATAAAGTAAAGTCGCAACCTATAGGCTCTCACTCTTGGAAGCATCAAATAAAATATCTTTTGAGACAATATTGAAATTGGGTTCAAGCCAAACTAGAGCAATCTGTTGTACTTTTCTGTGTTGTAAAGTAACTAGAGAAAAACTACGCTCTTTACCTTCTTTGCCTTTTCTGATACGAGGCACACAAGCAGAATTTAAATAAATAGTGTCTTCTGGGCTAATATTAATAATTTTTCGTAAACGATCTTTTCTGTGGCGCAAATTATGGTGCATATGTCCGAACGTAACTAGGGGAATAGATTTACCCAAAGTATAAACTTTGTCGATCGCCTCAGCAAAATCAGGATCGCCATGATCTCCGCCAATGGGTTGCCAATCTTTACCACAAGTATCTTCTGGTCGATCGCCTAATCCTGTAGGACCATTATGACCGATAAAAATAATAGTATCGTATGCTGTTTCTTGGGCTGATGCTAAAATTTGAGCGGTAGACTCAGCAAAATTATTAATTTTATAGCGATCGCGATAGAAATCTCTGTTTTTCCACTCTATTCCTCCCCAACTAAAAGGGCGACTACCAACTACTGATAAATTAAATTGTGGAAAATCCAGCTTACTATAACCTACATGAGATTCCCCTAATAAATCTAGCTGTTGTTGTACTCTGTCTTCTTTTGTGCGATCGTAAGGTGCTTGTTTTTGCCCCCAGACAGAAGCGGTATACCAGGCATCATGATTACCTAAAATAGCTGCTTTGGGAATATCTAGAGATGCTACTTGACGAACAACCTCTACAGATTCATTACCAAAATCACCTACAAACAATACTAGATCAACGCCAAGATGTTTCAAAGCTAATTCATCTTCTGTTTCCCATTGATCGTGAACATCTCCCACTACAGCAATTTTGATCGTGTCTGGTTCATTAATCATTATTTACTAGTTACTTACTGTTTCACAATTATCCCCCTAAACAATTTAACAAGTCATTATTAATTATTCTCCTTGCTGTAAGTTGTGGCGAATTTAAACTGCATGTTATTCAATCAAGAGTCAAGTCGTCAAACCCTCACCGTGTCTCCCTATCTCCGCGTCCCAATGTCAATTATCTGTAGCCAACTTCAATCGAAATGATATATTTTCAAGGCAGTTCTTATTTTTGATTATTAGTTAAACAAAACAATGCAAGTATTTGAACTACAAAAATTTGGTCTTGATGGTTTGATTGGGAGCGATCGAGCTATTCCTATTCCTGGTTATGGCGAAGTATTAGTCAAATTAAAAGCTGTATCCCTTAACTATCGAGATTTACTCATCATCAAAGGATTGTATAATCCTAATCTCCCTCTACCCATTATCCCTCTTTCTGATGGTGTGGGGGAAGTAGTAAAAGTAGGAGAAAACGTAACTAAAGTACAAACAGGCGATCGCGTAGCTAGTATTTTTATGCAAGACTGGTTATCTGGTCATTTAAGTAAAAAAGCTGCTAAATCTGCTCTGTGTGGAGAAATAAACGGAGTTTTAGCAGAATATGTTATTTTTCCTGAAGATAGCATAGTTTCCGTTCCCCAACATTTAACCGATGCAGAAGCAGCTACCCTCCCTTGTGCTGGAGTTACTGCCTGGAATGCCCTTATAGAAGGAGGTTTAAAGCCAGGGGATACAGTACTTATTTTAGGAACTGGAGGAGTATCTTTATTTTCTCTTCAATTTGCTCAAATAGTCGGTGCGAGAGTGATTGCTACTTCTAGCAGTGAGGAAAAATTAGTCAGGGTAAAAGAATTAGGTGCATTTGCTGGAATTAACTATCAAACCAATCCCCATTGGGAAAAAGAAGTATTATCACTCACGGAAGGAGTAGGTGTCGATTATATTGTGGAAGTAGGTGGTGCTGGAACTTTAGCTAAATCTCTTAAGGCTGTGCGCTTTGGCGGTAATATAAGTTTAATTGGAGTGCTAGCCGGAACTCAAGCACAAGTAAATCCCTTATTAGCCGTAATGAAAGGGGTTTCTATTCGAGGCATTTACGTGGGTTCAAAAACTATGTTTACCGCCATGAATAAAGCGATCGCTCATAATCAAATTCACCCCATAGTCGATCGTACCTTTCCTATCACAGAAATTGTATCTGCTCTAAAATATCTAGAAAGTGGTTCTCATTTTGGCAAAATTAGCCTCATCTTTTAAGCAATCAAATGGTCAGGGATAAAAATTTAATAAGTAGTATTTGTACAGAAAACCCTACCAAAGTTGAAAGCTTTACCAGGTTCTCAGAAATTAGAGTAATTACTATCAGAAAATACCAGTTTATCATTTGTTTGTATAAAAAATATTACATATCTGGAGTGCCAATCATACCAGTCACAAAAATAAAAAGAGGTACAATTACATAAAAGAAAATCTACCACAAACAGTAAGCTCAAAACTCGTAGTATTGATATCCTGGCTCTTTAAGAGGCTATCTATCGGAATATCGACTGCTACTTATTCTTTATAATCTTTATTTATTTCCCATCGTGAAGAAAAAGCTTTAAACCATTTGATAGCGAATAAGTTACTGAATATTGCTTGCCAATAGATTAGGTAGAAAGAATTAGAATCGGCAATCTTAGCAAGAGTGAAATCTATATAAGTAAAAAAATGCCAAGTAACTCAAATTCAAAACATAAAGTGGAAAATTCGGAAACCAACAGCAAAATCAATACTATTCCCACAGATTATTGGCAAGAAGGGGAAGTATTTATTGGTCGAAAGGATAAGTACCAGATTATTAAAAATATTGGTAGTGGAGGCTGCGGAGTTGCTTATCTAGCTCAAGGTCAATGGTCACAAAAATTATTTGTAGTTAAAACGATTAACGATAATGTTAATGGTTCGAGAACATTAAAACATGAAGTATTAACTAACGAATTTGCTAACTTAGCTGGTCTCGAACATCCGCATATAGTGAAAGTAGAAGGCTATGAAAGAATTGGAGATTCTTGGTGTTTATTTTTAGAACATATTGAAGGACAAGATCTACAAGAATATGTCCAAGAAAAAGGGCCTTTTTCAGAAGAGGAAGCTTTAAAATACATCAAGCAAATAGGTTCGGCATTAAATTATCTTCATAATGAAGAAGGTAAAATTTATCAAAGGATCATTCATCATGATGTAAAGCCCTCGAATATCATGGTTTGTGTCAATTCTACTCAGGCAATTTTAATTGATTTTGGAGCAGCCAGATTTTATCGAGATGAGGTGTTGGGTGTGAATCAACAATTTTATACCCCTGGTTATACTCCACTAGAACCATGGGATATCCCTGCTACTGATGTTTATGCTTTAGCAGCAACACTTTATTTTTTACTCACGGGAAAACACCCAACATCTTCACAAGAAAGATATCAAGGAAAAGAATTACATCCTCCTCAGCAATATAATTCTCAAATTAGCAATCAAATAAATGATGCCATTCTCAAAGGTATGGAAATGGAATCGGGAGATCGTCCTCATTCTGTCTCAGAATGGCTGGAATTATTGAAAGAGATAGAACAGTCTCCATCTTTTAAAGGTTATAAATATACTACAGATTCAAGATATTCATTCACAACCAATGCTAATGAGCAACTAAATACTTATTATTTTGTTCTAGATAAAAATAATCAACCAGTCGAACTTGGCAATGGTAATTATGGTGTAGTTTATCTTATTCATAAAGGAGGTAATAGTAAATATCCTAATAAATATGCCTTTAAAATACTTTACAAATACGATAATTCCGAACTTAATGAAGTTATCGAAGAACGTTTTGAGTCAGAAATCAGGTCTTCCAATGAGATTATAGACGAATTGGAAAACTTTAATGTTAGACAGATTCCTGGTATTGTGATGACAATAGACGGGACAACAGAATTTCTCGACTCAGAAGCTTACAAAACATTTACACACTTAAATTCCATTGAAAGATTGTCTAACTATGCTCTTGTTATGGAGTTGTATGATAAGACTCTTGAAGAACTTTTAGAGGATGGAATTGGTAAATATGCAATTCAATCTTCTAAGCTTATTCACCACCACAATCTAGAACAAAGAATATTTACATCTAAAGCAAAAGCTAAGCAGTATATTAGGCAACAAGTTCAAGACAAAAAAGAGCAAAAAAATCTTGAAAGTAAAATTTACGAACTAAATGGGTACGATCTTCTCAGTAGTCTTAATTTTGCGGAACGTATAGCTACTATATTGCCCTATTTAGAAAATATTACACAGGGTCTTAGATATCTACACAAAGCTGGCTATCTTCATCTCGATTTAAAGCCAGCAAATATTTTTAATAGAGAACTCGATAGTACACTGCAAAGTGCAATTGGCGATCTAGGATTTCTCCAAAAAAATCATTTAAAACCACAATCGTTGCTAGGTAAATATAATAGATTACCTCTAGGTACATTACATTATCGATCGCCAGAACAAAAATATTTTTTTGATGTCGCCAACGTAGAGATTCAGTATGATCCTGAAATAAAACTGATTGTAAGAGATCCTATTTTTAGAGAGACAATTATTGAAAAAGATGATTATGTAATTTTTGGTAAGTATAATGATAAATCCTATGCGATCGAGCGAATCAATATAGAATCAGAAAAAAATGCTCCAGTTTATATATATCTTAAAACCGATGAACATGATAAATTGTATTTAAAACCATGCAAAAGAAATCAAGCAAAATTTTATAAAATTCAAGGAAAAAGAACAGATTTATTTGGGATAGGTGCTATTGCCTTTAACTTAATCACTTGTGGTGAATCTCCAGAGCGTTTTTATGAAAGTATTAGAAAATATGATACTCAACATTCAACTGTTGCCGAACTAATTGGCAAGTATGAAAGTGTCTATAGTTTTGAATCGAGTGAACCAGGATTAACCAAAATATTTGAACCTTTTCAAGATAAAAACTCATCAGAATACGTACCCAGACAAATTGTTGAGTTAATTTTAAAATGTATGTTGTATAAAGCAGAAGACACTTTTTATAATGCGAGTAAGTCAACTAATAAAGAACCCACAGCTATTTTATTAGAGCAACTTAAAAATCTACACAATCCTTGAAATAATAAAAATAATATGGCAAAAGAATTTGGTTATAAAATTGACAACAATCCCTTAATGAAAGGTGATATTCCAGGGGATTATCCACCAAAAGAACCAAAAAAATTTATCGATTATCTTGAAGAATTATTTACTTACTCTACAACTCAATATCACATACGTCTTGCCAAAGGATTCTGGTATTTTTTTAATTTGACTAAGCTTGTTGAAGAACATTTGAAAAAACCTTCTAATTTCTATTTTGCGGAAATACATCCTAAAAAAATTATTTTCAGAAAGATAGGAGCTTATCAAGAACCAACAGAACTAGATACAGATTTTGTTATATACAACGAGCAAGTAAACTATCGTAATGATTTGAGAAATGATTTGGTTTTCACCAAGATCATGATGCACAATTATCAAGGAAATCCTTATATACCTAGTTCTTTTTCTAGTATGCGTCGAGAAATCATCTTAAATAAATTTACAGAATTAGATGATTTGACAGAACAAGGTAAATATAAATATAAATACTCTTTTTTTGATAAACATGAAAGTGTTGTCCATAAAAATGACTGGATTATCATTAAACAAATCAATCAAAGCCGAAATTTTCTCTTTCAAGTAGATAGTGTAAATCCTAAGAATAAAATTGTTGAATTAAAATATGTGCCTATAGCTTCAAATAATCCAGAAGAATTCGCTTTTGATTACAACAATAGTAACTTACTAAATAAATGTATTTATTATAAAAATATAGATCCTTGTATTTACTATTTTCATATGTTGGGGATTTATCTCTACAATATATTTTTTCTGGGAGTGAATGAAAAAAACAACTTTGAATTAGTTCAACGAGTTTTTGACAAAATCAATATCGAACAGTATTTTACTATCTTAAATGAAGAAGAAGTTAAAATTAGTTTTTCATCGCTTCAAGATATTAAAGTCAAAAACAATCAAATTCCTACCCAGTCAGTTAAGTTACAACAAATCCAAAAACTTTTAGCTCATATGTATCTTAAATTGACTTTTGTCAATGCAAAAGATTCTTACTATTCTAGTTATGAAAATGATATTGATAGGATTCTTTCGGTCAAAAAAGATGTTTCTGTTCTCGAAGAAAAAATTGCCGATCTTTTAGGTATTAAACTTTCTGGCAAACTTGAATCTTATATGTCAGATGAAGATTTAGAACAATACTCTGATAAATTGACTTTTCTTAATGAAGGAAAAGAAAAATTTTTTATACCATTCCATGAATTAGTGTTTGATTTTGTGGCAATAAATGACGTTTTTTATGGCGACAAGCAGCCAGAAATATGGAAGCGAAAAATCACTATTATTCAAGCTATAGCTGTATCCTCTGTAGTTGTATTCTTTGCTTTCTTAATTGGTTTGTTGGTTGGGAGTAGCAATAACAGTATCAAAAACTCAGACCCACAATCGCATTTAATGAGACAACTTTTATATCAAATCAGCGAAAATAAAAGGCTTGTATCATGAGACACAAGGTAAAGATGTCAATCTCATTTCTTTTTTAATTCTGTTGAACTCATGTTAAATAGGAGCGATTGGCGAATCGTTGCTATTTTTCTTGTAAATTAAAATAGCAACAATATACAAAATTACTATGACTTCTTCTTCCATTGGTGTAGCTGTAGTTGGTACAGGTTTTGGACAAAAAATACATATTCCAGGGTTCCAACATCATCCTCGTACAGAAGTAGTAGCTGTATACAATCCTGATTTGGGTAAAGCTAAAGCGATCGCAGACTCTAATAATATTCTTTATGCTTATAATAAGTTGGATAAAATTCTGGCTAACCCTCAAGTAGATGCAGTAAGTATCTCTACACCACCGTTTTTGCACTACGAAATGGCAAAGGAAGTACTAGAAGCAGGAAAACATTTACTGCTAGAAAAACCGATGGCAATGAATGCGGGACAAGTCAAGAAACTATATCATCTAGCTACTCAAAAAAATCTAATTGCGATCGCCGATTTTGAATTTCGTTTTGTACCTGCTTGGCAACTATTAGCAGAATACTTACAACAAGGATATGTTGGGAAAAAAAGATTAATTAAAATAGACTGGATTGTTACTAGTCGGGCTAATCCAGAAAGACCTTGGAATTGGTATGCTCGTAAAGATATGGGAGGCGGTGCTTTAGGTGCAGTCGGGTCTCATGCTTTCGACTATATCAGTTGGCTATTTGGTTCGGTAAAAAGATTATGCGGTTATCTTAGTTGTGCTATTCCTCAACGTCCAGACCCTCAAGCGGGAGGCACACTAAAACCAGTGGATGCTGATGATACTTGTTTAATCATGCTAGAACTTGCTGATGGTACACCCTGTCAATTATCTATTAGTTCTGTTACCTATGCTGGTAGAGGACACTGGCTAGAAATCTATGGAGATAACGGTACATTAGTTCTTGGTAGTGATAATCTCAAAGATTATGTTCATGGGTTTAAGTTATTAGCAGCCCCCGCAGGCAAACCCTTAACTGAAATGCAAATTCCCAAACGTCTAGCTTTTCCTCAAGTATTTACCGATGGTAGATTAGCCCCCTTTATCCGCGTGATCGATCGCTTTGTCGAAGCTATTGATGCTAGGAAATCTTTAATTCCCTCTTTGCAGGAAGGAGTTTATTCTCAGTTATTAATGGATTTAACTCATCAATCTAATGAATCTAAAGGTTGGGTTGATGTTCCAGATTTAAATACCTATTTATCACGATAAAACTATTTTATAATGCTGAAATTGTAATAGCACCCCACGATGCTGGATTAACTAATACTATTTTTTCAAATCAAATCCTCTGCTATCTTCACCATGTAATTTAAATGAAGATAAGTTTACTTATTTATTTGCTCTACACTTGACTTTTTTTTCAAAAACAGTAACAATAGATACAGAAAAGAAAACGTTCATCTCCATTAAGAGACGGAAGTAGGGAAACTCCCGAAGGAACGCGCCTCATAATCGCAATACACTATTGGAGGCGAAAATCATGAGACTTAAATATCGTGGTATTAGTTACGAATATAATCCACAAATAGCTGAAGTATCTGAAGAAAAAGTCGGAGGTAAATATCGCGGAATAAATTGGCGATTACATCACTGCAAACAAACTCTTCTTCTCCATCAACCTATTCACGTCAACCTAACCTATCGTGGTATAGCTCTTTCTTAAAACAAGAATTAGCTGACCATCAGGTGATATCTATGGTTATGTCCTATTACAAGAAAGTTAGTTTAGTCTGAGCTTTAGCTAAATACATTAACTCTAAATATAGAAAAGAAAACGTTCATCTCCATTAGGAGACGGAAGTAGGGAAATTCCCGAAGGAACGTGCCTCGTAATCTCAATACACTATTGGAGGCGAAAATCATGAAACTTAACTATCGCGGTGTCAGCTACGAATACAACCCCCCAGTAATTGAAACATCTGAAGCCAAAGTAGGTGGTAAATATCGTGGATTAGATTGGCGGTTCCGTAATATTAAGCAAAATATTACTTTACAACCCCCTGTTAACTTAACTTATCGAGGTGTAGCTTATTCTAATCGTCCAACAGTAAGTCAAGAAAAAGCACCTGTAAGTATTCGGGAACAAGCTCGCTGGCTGATGATTACTAAGGAAAAAGCGACTAACAATCGAGTAGCATCAATGTTGCGCCGTTCTGCTCAGGAAGTGGGTTTAGTCTAAACTTTGTGGTGGCATTGTTTGAGAAAGTGTTTGTAAAATAAACATTAAACTCTTGTTAGATGATTAACGTATTACGAGATCGACTTTTAGGCTTTTAGATACCCGCTTCTAGCTATCTCCCCTGCACCTCCGCTCCCCTGCTCTCCTGCTTTCCCAGCCTTAATCTTTTGTTTACAAACAGTTTTAGTCTCTTAGACAAGCCATCAAATAAATACTAAAGGTTTATCTTTTAAAGGCTCAAAAGCTTCTGCATCAAAACGATATAAACTAGCTGGACGACCTGCACCACGACATACTTTTTCTCCTGTATCTGATAAAAAACCGAGCTTTAATAGCTTAGATCTAAAATTGGAATAATCAGAAAAGTTTTCTCCTAAAACAGTACAATAAAGCTGATAAACTTCATTTAAAGTAAACTCATCTGGCAAAACTTCAAAAGCGATCGGGCTATACTCTAATTTATTTTTTAAACGATGATAACCATAGTTCAAAATTTGATTATGATCGAAAGCTAAATTAGGTACTTTTTTAACTGGATGCCAAGCAATGTTGTTTGTTGGTCTAGCAATTAAAGCTGATTCTTCGTAGCGAACTAGAGCGAAATAACTAACAGATAAATAGCGTACACCGAAACTTTCTGGTGCTTCTCTAGGATCTCTTCCTGGTTCTCCAAAAGTATACAGTTGTTCCAGATACAAATTATTAACTGCTATTTTTTCCGCTAAAATTCGATGAGCAGCTTCTTTAAGAGGTTCTCCTTGACGTACTAGAGTTCCTGGCAAACTCCATTGAGCGATAAAAGGTTCATCTTTTCTTTTTAATAATAAAACTAATAGGCGATTATGCTTTGTATCAACAGAAAAAATAACATTGTCAACTCCCACTTTAAAGTCTGCTAATTTTTTTTTAACTAAATAAGATTGATCCCTGGACTCAATGTTAATTTCTGAATTTGTTTTCATAACTTAGGATAAAATTTAAATTAGTAGCTATTAAGTAGTTGCTCTAAATGGTTTTGTTAACAATTAATAACTATAGCAATTATCAGGAAATTAAGGTACGGTATTGCTAGGATTTAGTGAGAGACTATGAATATAAATTTTGTTGAGCAATATAGTCTTTTACTGCTGGGGTTAATACCTGTTTATCTCCCTGAAGACGATAAGCTGTCGAAGAAACTTGACCAACATTAAGAGTAGCGATCGCATATTCTCCTCCTAGTTGACTTAAAGAATCTAAATCTATTGTGCTAAGAGAGTATCCTGCACGCGGAATAATTAACACTGTTACTTCTTGCAATAGTTCTTCAATACGATACCATTTCTGCATCTGTTTAATTAAATCTGAACCAATTACTAAAGTAAACTCTGTCTGATCTCCCCAGATTTTTTTGGCTTTATTCACAGTAATCAAACTACGGCGATCGCTTAATTGTTCATCTAGGCTAATATTGTTTGAGGTTGAATCGATCTCCTCTATAGCTAACCTAAGCATTTCCATACGATGCTTTAGGGGTGTCTGGTGTTGTTTAAAGGGATTGTCTGATGCCCAAACGAGTACGCGATCGTAATGTTTTGATAACCAGCGTAAAATAGTTTGATGTCCAGCAGTAGGAGGATCGGCACTCGTGCCAAAAAGGGCTATTTTGGTCATTGATGAATTACGAAGTTACTAAAAAATTGTCAAGGATTAACAAATTTCTTACCTAACTAATTGTAATAGTTAGGGCTATTATTAAAATCATTTTAAAAAAATCCAAGAAAGTTAGTCAAAATAAATAAAGACATCAAACAAAATTAAATAATTGTTTCAGAATTTGTTTTGATTCTCATTTATAGAGAGATAATCTAAAAACATAGATACATCTATAGCAATCTGAAATTATTCGTAAAGACTAATCAACAACCAATAACTAATGATTAATAACAAGACACAGGAGTTTTAACAACTCAAATAGGATTGCTATGTTGATTATTTATAACTGAATACTAAATAAAATTGTAGGAGATTGACTGATGATAATCGGCAAAACTTTGAAAAATCTAGTTCAGTATATTACTGAGGGCTTTGCTCGTATTTTTAGTCCTACTGATGATGAATATCCAGCTACTGGGATACAACCTTTTGAGGGAGAAGAATATAAGCCCAATTCTCTTCTAGATTAACTATTATTGAGGATATATTTGCATACAAAATGCGCGATCGATTTTAGTCTTTATTAATGTCGATAGCGCATTTTACTCTATTTGGTAATTAGCCAGCATTAATACAGAAGCTGACCATAAAAATTGACCTGGGAAATTATAGTTCCAGTCCAGCAACGTCTACCATGCACAACCGCTCTGTTAGGGAGTTTAATCCCTTGTGGACGATAACAAGTAGAGGAAGCGATAGAAACTCTACTCCGTTCTAGTCTGAATAGATATACTGTCTACACATCTGACACCGCTCTCCTTCGATGCGTAGAAAAAGGAACACAGCGATAGAACTTCCTTTCAGTACTTTATAATCATATGTTCAAGATAACACTTTTGATCCCCAAAAAAGATTAAATAACAATAAAAAAATTGATAAAAATGTTACCAAAAATATGTTAATTATTATTAATTAAGATCGATCTAATTAAGGGCTAAAAATTTCCTCTTAAATTATTGCATCGTAAAAGCGATCGACTTCGTTGCCAGACTTTGCTCGATCCCAATAGTGGTAACTACCTACGTTAATTGTGAAGTGTTGTCTTAGAGATACCATAAAGCTAATAGCTAATAGCTATTAGCTTTCCCAAGATTATCTTCTTAAACTTGAGTTTTTCAGTAAGCCCTATTTATTTTCCCAATCTGGGCAATTATCGTCAGTCCAACCATAGGGGTGCATTCCACAAACAAGTAGATTCCCATTGTATACTCGACCATGATAATGCTTGCAACCAATACAAGCTGGGTTTTTATCTAGATTAGGTTTTTCTTTGTAAATACCACTAAAATCTAGTTCTTCTGAGAAATAATCTAAATTGTCTAGATAATCAAGATCGTCAAAGATTATTACTTCTGTTTCAATGCTTACATCAATTACTGTCTCAAAAAAATCTTCTATAAATCTATCTATATCAGAAAAAAATGAATCTTGTAATTGTTCAGCAAAATCCTCAATTGTTTCTTCTATCTCATCAGTAAATAACTCTACTACTGCACCAATATCGTCAATTACATTTTCGACATCTGATGCAGTTTTTTCTAGTATTTTCCACCAGTTTTGTTGCCAGTCATCCATAATTTTAGTTGATCTTTTAAAATCTTCTGTTTGCTCTCGAAGAAGCCAATTAAATTAATTATTATTCTCGTTTTAAACGACGTAATTCTTCTTGTAAAGATTGTACTTGCTCTTTCAAATTGTCGATATTATTGGGCTTTGCTTGAGTCTCTTGCCCAGATGCATCTTCGTCTTCAGAGACTATTTCTATCCGACGAGGTTGGTTTGACTGAGAATTTTTAGCTGCTTGAACATTTTCTTGTTGAGCTTGGTGAACTAATTCATCTACAAACTTACGAGCTTCTTCAGTGCTAATCTCTCCTCTCTCAATCATTTCATCTGCCAGCTTTTGGGCTTGAGTTCTCAGTTCATTGATAGTAGTACCTGCTTTTTCTTGTGCATAAGAAGCGAAACCTACTCCCATATAAAAAGCTTTTTTGACAATATCATCGAAACCAGCCATGATAAACTTCCTTTTATAACTTAAAACGAGCCTCTTACTTATAGGATAAAAGGCAAACAACCAAACTGACTAGCAACTTAAGTTAATCTACTCTCTCTTATGAACAAGTAACCTTTTCTCTTCATTTTGCCACTATTAAGTAGAGTCTTTCAGTGGGGTAGATGTGGCAGAGCAAAGTGATAAAGAATTAATTTTTTTAGCACTACAGGGAAATACAACTGCCTTCGGTCAGCTTGTGTTACCTTATCAACCAATGGCTCAACAAATTGCCAGCAGAATGATTGGTAATGAAGATTTGGCACAAGAGCTTGTCCAGGATGCTATGTTACAAGCTTATCTTTCTTTGCCTAAACTTCGCGAGCCAAATTGCTTCAAAAGTTGGTTATATGGCATTGTTCTCAATGTTTGCCGTAATGATTTGCGTCGTCGTAAGGTATTTCTATTTTCCTTGGAAACAATTAGAGAAGATTTGGGGACTGAACCATTATCAATAGATGTAAGTTCCCCCGATCCTCAGCAAGTTGCGGAACAGAAAGAACTTTATGCTGCATTACTAAAAGCTATTGATACGCTATCTCACAGAAATCGCCTAGCAACTA
>JAAUYH010041882.1_pt1 | contig 14181 bp, 11 predicted proteins | sample 7278061 | NCBI WGS metagenome assembly JAAUYH01 (sample SAMN14350203, study PRJNA611818) | marine sediment metagenome | isolation source: surface marine sediment (0.6m) | place: French Polynesia: Moorea | collected 2018-08
AGTTCCAGTTTTAATCGTCCAACATATGCCGCCAGTTTTTACAAAACGTTTAGCCGAAAGACTGACGGCTAAATGTCACATTCGAGTTGATGAAGCAAAAAATGGGGAACTGCTCGAACCAGGAAGGGTTTGGATCGCACCGGGAGACTATCATTTGCTCGTCGAGCGCGACGGGACTCAAGTCAGACTTCGCACTAATCAAGCTCCGCAAGAAAATTCTTGTCGTCCTTCGGTTGACGTTCTGTTTCGCTCCGTTGCCAGTATTTACCAAAGTTCCGTTTTGGCGATCGTACTTACCGGTATGGGTCAAGATGGACTTGATGGCTGCGAATCGATCCGTAAAGTTGGGGGTCATATTTTAGTTCAAGATGAAGCTAGTAGCGTGATTTGGGGAATGCCCGGAATCGTTGCTAATGCAGGCCTTGCCGATCGCATTTTACCTCTCGATCGCATCGCAAGGGAGATTCTTCGATTAGTTCAAAATCGGTAAATTATAAAAGTCAATTTCTCACTTAACCCTCGATGTCCATCAACGATGCTGATTTTCGCTATATTCGCCAACTGGTTAAAAATCGTACCTCTGTAACCCTAGCAGAAGATAAAGCCTATCTCGTCGAATCTCGTTTAGCTGCTTTAGCCAAGAAAACTGGGGCTAGTTCTGTGAGTTATTTGCTGCGACAATTGCGATCGCAACCTTTTAATCGCCTTCACCTCGAAGCGATCGAATCAATGATGATTACAGAAAGTTGTTTTTTTCGCGATCGCCATCCCTTCACAACGCTGCAAAATTTTATCATTCCCGAATTAATTAATAAACGTCAAACTCAAAAAAGGCTCAATATTTGGTGTGCTGGTTGTTCGAGTGGTCAAGAGCCTTACAGCATAGCAATCTTGTTGCGAGAATATTTTCCTCAACTGACATCTTGGCAAGTCTCATTAATTGCTAGCGATGTTTCTCAGACAATTCTCGAGCGAGCGCGTCAAGGTTGTTACAATCACTATGAAATTACTAGAGGATTGAGTCCCGATTTACGAGCAAAATACTTGCAACGTCGGGATAAATATTGGCAAATTAAAAGCGAAATTCGTCAGATGGTTGAATTTATTCAGTTTAATTTAACGGACAAATGGCCGCCAATGTCATCCTTAGATATTATTTTTTTGCGTAATGTTTTAATTTATTTTGAGGTCGATACTAAAAAAGTAATTCTGGCTAAAGTCCGAGAGTGGTTAAAGCCCGACGGTTATCTTTTTCTCGGCGCGGGTGAAACGACGATCGAGATCGATCGCGCTTTTAAACCAGTTCAGTTTAACAAAACTACCTGCTATCAACTAATATATTCCTAAGAGATTGAGAAAATAAAAAGATAAAAACAGCGATAAGATCTTTTTTTTTGATTTATTAAATGGAAGAAATTCAGACAACAATAACTAAATTTTCTTTACTAGATAACGTTCCGATTGGTTTATGCTTGCTGAGGAGTGATTTTATCGTGCTGTTTTGGAATCAATGTTTGGAAAATTGGACATCGATACCGAGAAGCGAAATTTTGGGGACAAATATTTGCGATCGCTACACTCAACTCAATCAATCTAAATATCAATTTCGTTTTCAGCAAGTATTTCGATCGGGATTTCCGGCTGTTTTTTCACCCCAATTACACCAGTCTCTAATTCCTTCTTTTTTACCTAACGGTCAAGAAAGAATTCAACAGATTACAGTCAATGCAATTCCTGATGATGATGGCGATGGTTTCTATGCCCTAATAGCCCTTCAGGATATCACAGAGCTTACCAGTCGCCTCAAAAAATACCAGCAGGAATTGACAGCACGTCAAAAAATTCAAAAAGAATTAGAGCGATCTAATGCCGAGTTAGAACAGTTTGCTTATCTAGCTTCCCACGACTTACAAGAACCTCTCCGCATGGTTATTAGTTTTACCCAACTCTTAGCCCAACGCTATCGAGGTAAACTAGATGATGATGCCGATCGCATTATTGATTTTGCGGTAGATGGGGCTAAACGGATGGAGTCGCTGATCCGGGATCTGCTGACTTATTCGCGGGTGACGACCAAAGCAAAACCATTTGAATCGGTTAGTTGCGAAGAAATTTTAAAGTTAAGCATCAATAATCTTCAAATTACAATTGCAGAAACTAACACTGCGATCGAGATCCATCCTTTACCAAATGTATTGGGCGATCGCTCTCAATTAATCCAAGTTTTTCAAAATCTCCTCACTAATGCAATTAAATACCGCAGCGCAAGACCTCCAAAAATTGAAGTCGGGGCAGAAATTGCCAAAAATTGCTGGATTTTCTACGTTAAAGATAATGGCATTGGCATTGATTCTCGGCATTTCGATCGCATTTTTGCTATCTTTCAACGTCTACATACTAGAGCAGAATATCCCGGTACTGGTATTGGTTTAGCAATTTGTCAAAAGATCGTCAATCGTCATGGTGGTAAAATTTGGGTCGAATCGGAATTAGGTCAAGGAACTATATTTTACTTTACGATTCCAGTCAACCAAAAGTGAATTTTTCTAATCGAATCTTGTTCCACCAAAATTAAATTGTAGTTGGTTTGGTTGGAGGTAGCTGGACGAATTTAAGCCAAAAGTTTTCTAGAGCTTCGATCTGATCGCAGAATTCATTAAAATCAGCCGGTTTAATTAGGTAACAATTAGCAAAAAGGCTGTAACTTTTAAGAATGTCGGTTTCTGAACTTGAAGAGGTCAAGATTATTGTCGGAATCATTTGCAAATCGGGAGATGATTTAATTTCTTTTAAGACCTCAAAACCATGTTTTAAAGGTAAGTTTAAATCTAATAAAATTAAATCGGGACGAGGTGCATCCCGATACTCTCTTTCCTGCTGCAAAAATGCCATCACAGCTTCTCCATTCAAAACATTATGAACTTTATAAGATATTTGACTTTTGGCTAGAGCAGCACCGATTAAATAAGCATCTCCAGGATTATCTTCTGCTAAAAGAATATTTATAGGTTGATTGCGATTGCGAACCATATTGTACAGTCTAAACTAGATAATATTGTATTAACCAAACAAATATGAACCAGTTTTAAATTAGCTTTGTCAGACAATTTCCCTTCTGAAAAACTCCCCCTATTATAGTAGTAGAAATCAATCAGGACTGACAGTGTCAGAGTTGAACGATGGAAGTATGGATCGATCGACAATTTTTGAATATAACTCAGACATTAATTCAGAACTCAGTCTCAAACTCATAAACTTCAAAAGAACTTCTCAGTCACAATCTAAGACAATACTGGATCACAATAGTAATTGTAAATGAAAGCGAGAACAAGCAAGTAGGATTAATTTTCACGGCAATAGCAGATCGGAACAAAATCTTATCTCAATTAAGACCAACTTTTTTATATCTAAACTGAGGGGGATAAGAATAATCCGGAGAAAGATTAAAGTTTGCCGATTGTAAGCGATAAAGAAAAAGTTTTTACTAGCTCGATCTCTTTCTAAAATTTAATAGGAAAAGAGCTATCTTAAAGATGAATTTGACAATTAACAAATCGATCGCAATTCCAACTTTAGATAAAATAATCGATCGCAATCCTGTTTTAGTTAAATCCGATACTCCAGTAATCGATGCGATCGCTTTAATGTCTTCGGGGAAAAGTAAAAACTTGCCTTTAAAAAATAAAAGAAGTAGTTATGTTTTGGCGATTGCAGGAGGTAAAATAGCTGGCATTTTTACCGAAAGCGATATGGTTCAACTAATTGCATCGGGAATTAACTTAGTTGATAAAAAAATTTCTGAAGTAATGACTGCAAAGATTGTTACTCTCAAACAATCTCGAGAACGCAGTATTTCAAGTGCGATAGCAATAGCAGTAATGCGCGAAAATAAGATTCGACATTTACCTATAGTCGATAATTGCGATCGATTAATTGGCATCATTACCCACAAAAATATCAGTTCAATTATGAGTCCTGGTTCTTCAGTTAAAATACGTCGCGTATCGGATGTCATGAATCCCAAAGTTATCACATCTTCTGGAGATGCATCGCTTTTTGATATTGCTAAATTGATGAGCGATCGCCAAGTTAGCGACATAATAATCGTAACCAAGAAAACTCTCAACAAACAAGAACCTCCTTTAATAATTCCAATCGGAATTGTTAGTGAAACGGATTTAGTTCGGTTGCGAGCTTTAGAATTTGATTTTGCTCAAACTAAAGTTGAAACTGTCATGAATAAATCCTTATTTCCGGTGTATCCTTGTGATTCTCTTTGGCAAGTTCATTTATTAATGCGCTCTCAAAAATCGCGAAGAGTCGTGGTTATAGAAAAGTCTGGTGAATTAACAGGAATTGTGACTCAAAGCAGCATTTTAGAAGTATTCAATACCTTAGAAATGTCTCAAATCATCACCATTTTAGAACAACAAAAATTGCTAACAAGTTCAGAATCCCAAGAGCAAAATTCGGCCACGCAGATTGAGGATTTAGGTAATTTTGAAGCGATCGCTAATAGTATCGCTCAAGATTTTGACAAAATTATCGTGCCAATTTTAGAATCAGCTCGTATCTTAGCTTTGAAATTTCCCTATCTAGATCGATCGACTCAACAATTACTTAAAAAAATAGTTACTAATTCAGAATTAGGTATTGGTTTAGTAGAAGAAATTTTTTCTTATTCGAGTCAATTGGATTCTGGATTAATACCTTTAAGAATCGATCGCATCTTATCTAAAGTTGTGCGGGAAGCTCGATCGAATTTTCCCCAATCTATCGAAATATTTTTGGATTTGCCGTCAAATGATACCATACCCAATATATTAGGTAATACCGCTCAATTAGAAGCAGCATTAATGCATTTGTGTCTTAATTCTCGCAATGCTATGCCCGATGGCGGAATTTTAAGAATCTGTCTCGATCTAGAATTAGTTGCAGATTCTGCTGATAGTTTAGCAAAAGTACCATCAAAACTTTATTTAGTCGTAACAGTCTGGGATCGAGGAAAGGGAATGTCTTTAGATCTAAAAAAACATATTTTTGATATTTTTTCCAATCCTAAAAAATACGATATCCCTCATAAAAGTGGACTTGTCAAGGTAATTGAGGCTGTCAAAAATCATCGCGGTTTTATTAAAATTGATAGTGAAATTGGGAAAGGAACTTTATTTAAAATATATTTACCGGCTTTGTCATAAAAACCATCAATTTATCTGCCCGTTCAATAAAATTTTCAGACAATTTAAAATCCATTTGTTAATAACTGTTTTCTCATCTCTTGTATTACCTGAGTTAAAATTAAGCACTAGCTGCTAGCAAATTTTCTCAATTCTTAGAATCTCTGAATCCCTACTGTATCTGACCAAACAAATCAACCAGAATCGCCATTTAAGCGATTTTGCCTTAACCTAAAAATGACAGGTTAGATCGATTAATTTAGAAAGAGATCCAGTCAAAAAAAATAAAACAAAAAAAATTTAGTCAATCTGATTTCACGCAAGAGTTAAAGGTTTCCAAACAATGAATGGATTAAAAAATGATGAATCGATAGGAATGGCGACTTTAGATAAAATAGTAGACCGCAATCCCTTAATAGTTAAACCTAATACTCCAGTCCAAGATGCGATCGAATTAATGTCTGGAGTCAGAAATAAGAAAAAATCTTTAGATAATTATAATTATGCTTCTGAAAATCTAGTTACAAAAAAAAGCAGTTATGTTTTGATCGTGGAAGAAGGTGAAGTAGTTGGAATTTTTACAGAAACAGATGTAGTTAAATTAATTGGAAATCGCACTGATTTATCTGACAAAAAAATTTCTCAATTCATGTCATCTAATGTGATTCTTCTCAAACAGTACCAAGAAAGAAACGTTTCGATCGCCCTCACCATCATGCGAGATCGTAAGATTCGTCATTTACCAGTAGTTGGTAGTTGGGGACAGTTAATTGGAATTATAACCTACGAAAATATTCGTTTAGCTCTCACCCCAGGCTGTTTGTTAAAAATGCGTAGTGTCTCTGACGTGATGGAAACTAATCCAGTATATTCAGATGATAATCTCTCCTTAGTCCAAGTAGCTAACCTGATGCAAGACAGTGGAGTTAGCTACGTCATAATCAAAGAAAAATCATCTACCTCTGAAAGCAAGAGCAAATCCGTTTCAGATCCAGGTTTAACTATTGCGATCGGAATTATCACCGAACGAGATTTAGTCAAATTTAACGTCTTGGAATTAGACTTTCAAACTACTCAAGCCAAAGATGTCATGAGTCAGCCTTTATCGCCAGTCAATCCTGAAGATTCCTTGTGGCAAGCTCATCGTATCATGCTCGATATGGGAGTGCGAAGATTAGTAGTTACCAACAAAACTGGCGAATTAATTGGCATTCTCAATCAAGGCAATATTTTGCAAGTTTTCGATCCGCTAGAAATGTCGAGAGTTGTTACCGTATTGCGACAGCAAGTCGAAACAAGAACCCAAGAATTAGAGCAAAACAATCAAAAATTACAACAAGCATACGAACAATTAAAACAACAAGAACAAGAAAACAAATTGACCTTAAAATCTCAAGAAAATTTTCAATCTTATATCGACAATCTACTTCAAGAATTTAATAAAATTAACACCGAAATTTTAGAAACAGTTAGGGTATTAAACTTCAAATACCCTAGTGCCGATCGCGAAATCAAATTATTATTGAAAGGCTTAGAATGCAATTCAGATCGAAGCATGGAGTTAGTAGAACAGGTTGTTTCTCTGATTAGCCAACCAAAAGTTAAAATTGAAAAGAAGAAAAAAGCCAATCCTTCTTCCTTCTCATAAAAAAAAGCTATTTTTTCAAATCAACTAAATTTGAGAATAGCGATGAGATTCGATCGCATCAAAAGTTCCGTTATAGAGGAAATTTTTGACCATATCCTGCTGATAAAATTCGTGAGGAAAACCTAATGCGATCGCGCTTGCTTCATTTAACTCTTTAATATGTTCCGAATCCAAACTAAAATTAACGCAATCGAGATTATCTTGAAGGTGAGTTAATTTTCTCGCGCCAATAATCGGAATAACTCCTTGTCTTGCGAGCCAGTTGAGAGCAACTTTAGCCGAAGTCTGACCCGCTGCCTCAGCTATTCTATCCACTGTTTTAGCAATATTAATGTTGCGCTCGCTCTTATCTACAAAACCCGACATCATTTCATTATCGAGCCTTCTTTCTTCTGTAATACTTGCTTTACCCTTAGTATATTTTCCCGTCAGCCAGCCACTAGCAAGAGGCGACCAGGCTGTTATGCCAATATCCAAACTGCGAGCCATCGGCAATAAATCCCGTTCTGGAGTTCTTTCTATTAAGCTATACTCGATTTGCAGTCCGATAAAACTAGTCCAACCTCTTAGCTCGGCGATCGTATTGCAGCGAGAAACTATCCAAGCAGGAGCATCGGATATGCCAATATACAAAACTTTTCCGGCTTTTACTAAGTCATCAAAAGCCCGCATTACTTCTTCTTCAGGGGTCATAAAGTCCCAAGCGTGCAGCCAAAGTAAATCGATATAGTCGGTATTCAATCGCCTTAAACTGGCCTCTACAGACTGCACCATGTTTTTGCGATGATTCCCACCACCATTAGGATTATTAGTTCCGAAACCATTGCTATATTTTGTTGCTAAGACAACGGCTTCCCTTTCTGATGCCATAAACTCACCGAGAAATTTCTCGCTAGTACCGTTCGTATAAATATTGGCAGTATCGATAAAATTTCCCCCTGCTTCTCGAAAAGCTTGATAGATTTTTTGGCTTTCGGCCTTAGAAGATCCCCAACCCCAATCTTCGCCAAAAGTCATCGTACCTAAACAGATTTCGGATACTCTAAGTCCGCTTTTTCCCAATAGTTTGTATTTCATCGATTATTTTAATTTTCTTGTATTTTTTTTCTAGCACGATCGCAAGATCTTGATGTTGAATTTTATTAAACAACTATCAGGCTTTTGAAATACTTATCTTTCTTGTCAAGAATTGAGATTTAAGAGAACATAGTTAATCGCCAAGTAATTCTTCTGCCTCCTGCCTCCTGCCTCCTGCCTCCTGCCTCTTGCCTCTTGCCTCTTGCCTCTTGCCTCCTGCCTCTTGCCTCTTGCCTCTTGCCTCCTGCCTCCTGCCTCCTGCCTGTTGCCTGTTGCCTGTTGCCTGATTGCCTCTTACCTTTTGCCTGTTGCCTGTTGCCTGATTGCCTCTTACCTGTTGCCTGTTGCCTGTTGCCTGATTGCCTCTTGCGAACGAATACAGCAAATAACCATATCAACTTTTGCCTGCTAAAATGACCTCAAACCAAATCTACAAATATCCTCCTTTAATTCCCGGCACTCTGATCCAACGTTACAAAAGATTTTTAGCCGATATAAAATTAGATAGCGGCGAAACTATTACGGCTCATTGTGCCAATACAGGCCCGATGACAAGGGTATCGACTCCCGGAAGTCGAGTTATGGTTTCCAAAAGCGACAACCCCAAACGCAAGCTAGCTTACACTTGGGAAACAATCCAAGTTAACGATACAGTGCCGACATGGGTAGGAGTCAACACAGCTTTACCTAATAAAGTGATTGAAATCGCTTTACAACAAAAAATATTTCCTCAACTAGCAACCGAATACGATCTAATTAAAAGAGAAGTTCCTTACGGCAAAGATAAAAAAAGCCGGATCGATTTTTTATTGACTAGCAACAAATCTAAACCTCCTATTTATTTAGAAGTAAAAAGCGTTACTTTAGCTCGAGATACTTTAGCTTTATTTCCCGATACTGTAACTACTAGAGGACAAAAACATTTACGGGAATTAATGGCTATTTTGCCGGAAAATAATGCTATGATGCTGTATTTTATTAATCGCGGTGACTGTTGTTCTTTTGCTCCAGCAGATAGGATCGATGCGACCTATGGACAACTGATGCGTGAAGCGGTCAAACTAGGAGTAAGACTATTAGCTTGTCGTTTTCAGATTACGACTGTTGGAATTAGTTATTTAGGTTTAGCGGAAATAATAACCCATCAACCTTGATTTAGTCAGTAATTTCGATCGCATTAATGCGTTAATTTTAGCACTTTAAAAATCATTGAAGCGCGATCGCTCTTAGTAGTTCAATTTGGGATTGTATTTATCGAAAAGTTATGGGATTTTCATTAGATTTATTAGATGAAGTTGTTGTCGATTTAGAACAGCACGAACAATCAAGACGAATAAAAAAATTGTTTTTTTGTATTTCTCAAGAGCGTTGGGAAAACGATCCAAATGTTCTGGCTCAATTTCCTTTAAAAGATTTAATTCGAGAAACCATTGACGCTAACGATCTAGAACAAATCAGTCTGGCTTTAAATGAAATAGTTGATAGCCTCAATCGTCAAGAAGTTTATGCCGCGATCGCCAACGATATTATCGATACTTTAAGTAAATTATCTGCCGATGAAGAAGAAGCAACCCAAATATTAGTTCAACCGAAAAAAAAAATTATTACTAAACAAATAATCCCCGGTATTTATTTAAACAAAATAGTAGAACATATTACCAATCACGAGCAATCTCAGCGCATTAAAAAATTAATCTATTCTGCTACTATAAATTGCTGGGAAAGCAATCCAAGGGCGATCGAAAACTCCGATCTTAAAAGTTTAATTTTACAATTAAGGCAAAATTATCGTAATTTAGAAGACCTCAGACAAACTCTTTATGGTTTAGTGGAAACTTTAAACAGACAAGAATTATATTCTTTATTAGCAGACTTAATTATCAATCAATTAGAAATTACTTACGAACAAGTCAATAATAATTCAGAAGAAGAAACTTATCTGATGACTCAAATGTTCGATAGCAAGGAGATTGAAACCGCAAGACAAGCAGTTGCAACTCCTGTGATGTCTTCAGGGTATTTCGCCGCAGAACAAGGAGAAAGCTCGAACCAGCAAGAAGAATTAACCGTTAACGCTCGAGAAAATCATTATCCAGAAATCGAACCAGAACAAAATTATGATTTTTTTGAATTGCGACTAAAAATAATTCAATATACCAACCCACTTAGAGCTAAAAATATTATTTACTCAACGGTTTTCAATCAAAAAATTGAAGATCGAGAACAGTGTCTCTCAATTTTAAAAAACTATACTTTAGATGAATTACTCTCCCGACTATTTTACAAGTATAAAAATCTCGAAGAAATTGAAAATAATTTATCTATAACTGCTCGAGAAACTTTAGAGCCAGACGTAAATTTACAAGCAGTAAATGCCATAATCGAATCAATAAGACCTATCTATTAAAAAAAATATGAAAGCTCAGGAAATAATCGATAAATATTTCGCAGGAGAAACAGATTTTAGCGAAAAAAATTTAGTCGCTGTGAATTTAATTGGTGCCGATTTGATCGGCATAAACTTCGATCGCGCTAATCTTCGCAGAAGTAACTTTATGTTAGCTTACCTGAATCGAGCAATTTTCAAAGAAGCTAATTTAAGCGGGGCTAATTTAAGCGGTGCTAATTTAAGCGGTGCTAATTTAAACGGTGCTAATTTGCAAAACTCTAATTTACACGGCGTTATCTTGCAAAAAGCCAATCTTTGCGAAGTAAATATGAGTTTAACTAGTCTGTTGGATGCTAATCTAGTTGCCGCAGATATGAGAGGAGTAGATCTATCCGGTGCAGACTTAACTGGTGCTTGTTTGCGCGGTGCTAATTTACGACAAGAAAAAAGAAATTACATCGCTCAACTTAGAGGTGCGATCGCCCCTAAAGTTGATTTTCAGGGTGCTAACCTTAGTGGTGCAGATCTATCTAAAATTAACCTCAGAGGTGCTAACCTCAAAAATGCTAATCTCAGAGAGGTAAATTTAGAATATGCCGATCTCAGCGAAGCTAACCTTCAAGGTGCTTTGCTATCTAAAGTTAATTTGACGGGTGCAAATTTGGCTGGAGCTAATTTAAAAGGGGTTAAAATGCCTAACGCTCGCTTAACAGAAGCAGATTTGAGCGGAGTTAACTTAGAAGGTGCGACGATGAATAAAGTAAAGTGCGATCGCGCTATTCTCTATGAAGCCAATCTCAAAGATGTTATCATGAGCGGTGCCGATCTCTCTCGGGCCAACCTTTCTCGGGCAAATTTTGCCAATGCAGAATTAATCGCTGTTTACTTTGCAAGAGCCAATCTCAGAAGTGCTGATTTCAGCGAAGCGAATTTAACTAATGCTGAATTAATCAGTGCAAATATCATTGGGGTCAACTGGAAAGGTGCTATGATGCCAGACGGCTCGATTCATTGGTAGAATTTGATACCGAGCTAACTAACCCGCCTTGAGTAACTGTATAATACAAGAGCTTTAAATTTTTACTGTGGCAACTAAATAAACTTTTTTCAAAATTAGACCAAAAATAAGCTTAAATTATGACTTCATCGATCAAAGTTGGCGAAAAAGCTCCAGATTTTTCTCTGCCCTCTCAAAGTGGCGAAACCGTTAAACTCAGCGATTTTTTAGGAAAAAAAGTTGTCGTACTCTATTTTTATCCTAAAGATGATACTCCTGGTTGTACTAAAGAATCTTGTGCTTTTAGAGATAGTTATGAAGTTTTTCAGGAAAATGGCGCGGAAGTAATCGGAATCAGCTCTGATTCTACCAATTCTCACCAGCAGTTTGCCAATAAATACAATCTTCCTTTTACTCTCTTGAGCGATACTAAAAACGAAGTTCGCAATCTTTTTGGCGTTCCTCCTACTTTATTCATTCTTCCAGGCCGGGTTACTTATGTAATAGATAAAGAAGGAACTGTCAAACACATTTTCGATTCTCAATTGAATTTTCAAGGCCACGTCGATGAAGCTCTCAAAATTGTTAGCTCCTTAGCATAAATCGATCGCAAGTTTCCCATCTCTACGGTAAAGATTTAGCCGATCTAATGAGAAGATCCCAAAAATTCAGGTCTTGTCACTAGAAATTAACTTTTATTCAGAACAATTGAGACTGACATTAACAATAACGGATTGGACTTCTCTTTAAACAGCAACTTTATTAAAGAGAAGTTTTTTTGATTAAATAATTAATTTAACTTGTTATTTAAATTCAAAACTTCGTCCAACCTACTATATATTGAATTTGTTCGCGATCGACTTAATTGAATTAAAATTTAAAGTCTAATTTTGCTGGTAGCGCGCCTTGCTAAAAAATTAAATCAACCAAAATTTAAAAAATAGTTGAGAAAACTGTAAATAAATCGACTATAATTGTATATTGTTATGGATATGGAGAGGTGGCTGAGCGGTTGAAAGCGGCTCCCTGCTAAGGAGTTATAGGGGTTAAACCCTATCGGGGGTTCGAATCCCCCCCTCTCCGTTTAAATTATTGTTACTTACAAGCGATCGAAATTAAGCTACGATTGGGAATCGCTACAAACTTAAGAAGAGATAACGACCAAAATGAATGGCATCAAACCCTTAAGAACATTTATCCCAATCTTACCGATTCTTCTTACCCTTGCTTGCGCGCCCCAAGCTCCTAACGATCAAAAAGATCCCCCACTATCAGGAAACCAAAAAGAACTTAAATTGGGGACTTTATTGCCCAGCACGGGTGACTTGGCTTCGATCGGGCAAAATATGCCCAAAGCAGTACAGTTAGCCGTAGATACGGTTAATGCTTGCGGTGGAGTCAACGAACTCAACGTCATTACGATCGATGAAGATAGTCAAACCGATCCTAATGCGGGAATTTCGGCGATGACAAAACTAGCCGAAGTCGATAAAGTAGCCGGAGTAGTTGGTGCTTTTGCTAGCAGCGTTTCAACTGCAGCAGTTGACGTGGCAGTTCGCAATGAAATTATGATGGTTTCTCCGGGTAGCACTAGCCCTGTCTTCACTAGAGATGCCAAAGACGGTAAATTTAAGGGCTATTGGGCCCGTACCGCACCCCCCGATACCTATCAAGCTGGAGCCTTAGCTGCATTAGCAGGAAAAAGAGGCTTTAAAAAGGTTAACACCATAGTGATTAATAACGACTACGGTGTTGGTTTTGAAGAAGCATTTATCGAAAGTTTTAAAAAAATAGGCGGTGAAATTACCCCAGGTTCTAAACCCGTACGTTACGATCCAAAAGCGGCAACCCTCGATAGCGAAGCAAAAGCAGCTTTTGCAGGTAATCCAGATGCGATCGCAGCAATTTTGTACGTCGAGACTGGAAGCGTTTTTATTCGCTCTGCTTTCGAGCAAGGTTTAACTAAGAATGTTACTTTCCTGTTGACCGATGGGGTTTATTCCCCAGATTTTGTCAGACAAGTCGGTAAAAGTGGCGGTAAATCGATTATTGCTGGAGCTTTAGGTACCGTACCTGGAGCAGACGGCGAAGGTTTGGCAAATCTGACAACTTTATGGAAAGATAAAACAGGCGAAGATATAGGTGCTTACGTTCCCCAAAGTTGGGATGCGGCAGTATTATTGATGTTAGCAGCAGAAGCGGCAGATGCCAATACTGGTGAAGGTATTAAAAGTAAAATTCGCGAAGTAGCTAATGCTCCTGGTACAGAAGTTAGCGATCCTTGCGAGGCGATCGAATTACTTCGCAATGGGGAAGAGATTAACTATCAAGGTGCTAGCGGTAATGTCGATATCGACGAAAATGGCGATATAGTTGGTAGTTATGATGTTTGGACGGTTAAAGAAGATGGCACTTTAGAAGTAATCGATAAAGTTACTCCAGTTCAATAAGTTAAATAAAATTTAGCTCCGTTTTTTTATAGCGGGGCTTTTATTGAGTTTTATGTCGCTCAATTAACTATGAAATTCTGTTTTTGATTTTTTTGTAAAAAATCTCGCAAATAATTTATTTGAGTTTATTCTTAAATAAAAGACTCTATAGAATTGCCTAAAATTTTTAATTCATGACTAGAAGTAGAGAGCCAGAAGAAAAAGAGTTTAGGGGAGTTAATGGTTTTATTTATGTTGTCGGAATTTTTATCGGTGCAATAGCTGCACTTTTAACAGCATTAGCTCAAATGGGTTCGTTTTCCCCAGGATCGTCAAAACAAGTTTCAACAGCTCCAGGAAATACAACATTAGAATTGCCACAAAAAAATATCTTTCAAAAAAAAGAAAGGGTTAAAACTGTACAAGTTGGCGATTTGACTGCAACTCTTCAAGGATGTCAAAGA
>JAAUYH010017511.1_pt1 | contig 14180 bp, 11 predicted proteins | sample 7278061 | NCBI WGS metagenome assembly JAAUYH01 (sample SAMN14350203, study PRJNA611818) | marine sediment metagenome | isolation source: surface marine sediment (0.6m) | place: French Polynesia: Moorea | collected 2018-08
CTAACTCTCTAAGTGCTCAAAGGTGTCTCCCCGCAGTTTATGACTTACGCCTGCGTTAGTCCACCACATTCGTCTACGGGATACGATATTATTTGCTGTAAAGAAGAAAACCGATGGTACTTCAAGAAACCATCTTAATCATCGACTGCATCGATTGAGCTCAATCTCGAATAATAACACGTTTAAATTATGTTTCAAATAATCAATAATGTGGTCAATCTGTGTTTTCAACAAGCTACTTGACTATGTGAAGAAGAACAGAATGCGAGAGTAATTCTGTAAAGTAAATTTAAAGAGATTTGCAAAAGAGAAACGCCGCTTTTCGACTATGCTTCGCACTTATTACATAACTTTAATGTTCAAAAATACTTATACTGAATTCTAGATAATTCTCGATAGTTAATCTTAGCCGGCTATATGTGATTCTGACTAGATAAAGGTCGAATAAAACACAAGTGCCAACCATTATTTATTTATTGTAGATTAACAAAATTTGACAGGACTGCTTCCATGCGTAGTGGCAAGTCGAAGTGTTGTTTTTATGTTCATAGTAGGGTACTTAACCAATGCCCCCCAAAAATAAGGTTTTTAATTCACTATAGTAGAGAATAATGAAATATGAATCATTTGCACAAGAATAATCATGGGATAAGTCATTTTCTGAAACGGGAATAAGAGTGCGTGAATTTTTCATGATTTGTAGAATATTGTCAATAACACTAGAATTTCGAAATACATCACAACTACACATTTCGAATACAAGTTTGAAAGCTGTTCAAGTGAACAATGCTACATTATTGTCTGGTTACTCTAACCTGAACTAAATAGATATGTGTAATATTTAAATATATTTGAAGAGAACATACCTCTTGTAGGGTCTGGTATTGGTGTAGGACAGTACTTGGGCACCTTCTGAACTAGGTTGATAATCTTTTTATGTATTGCATATTAGTAAAATGAAGTGGAATAATCAAGAAGGAATGTTTCGTCATGTGCGCTGATAACATATAGGCGAAAACAAAATTTACTTCGAACTCGAGTTAGGGAAGGTTGTTCACGTACTACACTAGTGCCAATGTAGGGTGGGTTAATCAATCGATTTTAACGCTCAAACGAAATAATCAACCCTCCTCAATGGAAACCAACTGGCTAATCAACTAACCGCCTAATTGTTAATTATTCTTATGATGCATTCGTATCTTGGAATCAAATAACTAAATTTCTCGTTTTTGGAGTCAAGAACTGACCAAATTTCATTAAATTACCCCACCCTAGTACCAAAAATTGATACAATCATTGAAATTTGAAATTATTTCAACCACAAACATAACATTAAGTATTACAAGTGGATCGCACTTCATCTCAGAAACAAGTTAAACACCACTTTCATTGTCTACCGGTGTTTGCAACGGAGAGGACTTCACAACGAGTCTTTCTACTTCTTTAAGGGTTTGTCCCTACCTTATTGTCTTTATGGACTGAGATAAAATACTAGAAAAGAAAAGATTAATTTACCTTCCTTAGTCAACAAAGCACTCTATGCAAAGTAACCCTATACGTTTCTGTGAAGCTGTGCGTAGATAAGACTTCGGGATCGAGCTGTTTCCGCCAACAGCAAACAAGCAGAGCATATCTTCATCAATAAGAATCCAAAACTGGAATCGCCAGCTGCATCTAAAACGAAATGCCTCTGGAATGTGTGACTTCATTTTCGACGCCGCAAAACGCTTTGTTGTTTTACTACGCTTCATTGATTACAGTTGCTGTGTTATCCGTTTCGAATCTCGTTTTGCATATCAAGCTACGAAAAGAAGCTGGTGAAGCAGGTGAGCCATTGGTTCATAGAATCACAGTGAAGTATCGCCTTCTCTCTACTCGATTGCGTGAAATTCTAGGAATAGCTCGCTCATGGAGAGTATTACAAGAAATAAGTGGCGTATGCTGCACTCGAAACATGGAATTTCAGTTATTAGAATTTTCCTTAAAGAGGAGTCGTAGATTCATTCGGAGAAGGTCAGATCGAAGTGTAAGGAGTTGCATTGTAGAATAGATCAAAGAGAAAGTGAATAAAGAGAAGTATTGAATAAGCATCATCGGTTGTCGCACGAGCTTTGCGGAAAAAAGAGAAGTATTCAAGAAACATAAACCTATCCAGATCTTTACGGAATATAGTCGTAATTGTAATCTAAATCTTGTTCGTTGTCGCTAACGCCATCCGGAATCGTTGGATCTACGACAGCGTTTCGTTCTCTAGTTTCGATATCACGCATTACTAGATTAGCAATCACTAATCGAAGAGCAGAGCGATAGTCCTCGGGCATGCTCTCACTAGAAAGCCTCGGATCGTTCGAGCTAGAATCTTGAATCTGAGACATACGCCGTTGGTGGGGTGACTCGGCGGTTATAGAAGTGCGACGTCGAGGATCTCGAATATTGTAAGACGGAGGGCGTTGAACATCGTGAGAGTCATTTAAGTGAAAGTCGTTGTATGCTGGGTCATTTCTTCTCCACGGTGGAATAATAAGGGTCGCAGGCGAAGAATCTTCATGGAAGTACATCGGATTTTGGCGAATAGGAATATGTGTTTCATCTGGTTGCCCTCTATTCGGATAAAAGAGAGCTAAAGGATGGTACGATCCAGTGTGACGCGTTCTGTCTGCATCACTTTCGGCTTCGCTAGACTCTGGTGTATTATATATTGGTCGTGTCCAAGTAGCAAACGGATTCGGCGGATTAGTACGCCTATTGAACCGAGGGATAGGTCGTCCCATTCAGCTGTGTTACCGCATTGGTCAATTAGCCGGGAGTAGACCTTGGCACCTCGAGCTCTTTGGTTTAACTGGCCAAAATAGCTAGCACAAGTTCCATTTAACGAATTTCAGTTCCCGCCCGCTTAGTAACTTCCTGATTCATAAATCATCCTTTTAACGACTGTTTAATTTACTATTCTCTATTCGACAGAGGATCCTGGAAAAATGCATTCGGCAGTATTCTCCAGATTCATCGCGGAGATTTGAATATACTTGCCTCAGCTGTTTAACAATTATTAGCAAAACTTTTATTAATAATGTCCGATTTTTCAAAACTTGTTGCAGTAGGAAATAGCAAATAATTTCTTACTCAAACATAATTCGGTTCTCCTTCTCACTCACTTTTATGATGCCTGAGATGACGAGTAAGCATACCGAGCTAAGTAACAAGCCGTAAAGATATTTCTGATATAGATCGAGTAAGCGATTTCGGCTTGCTCACTTAGTTCAAACGTCAAGCTGCACTCCGACAATGAAATTCAAATTTCTGAACTACGTCCAATCTACATGTCGAACGAAAAATGACTTGCGTCTTCTGTTAGTTCTTTGCAATCAATTCGTGGCGTGTGTTGAGGACATCTGGTGCAGCATTCCAATCAATTCAATTCGCCGAAACAGATCTGACGAACATGAACTCATGTTCGCCTACATTGCATTATGATCTCGATGGTTTCATTTTGAAATTATGTCTTCGATAGTCCGGTGTCAAAATCTATGAGTTGTGATTGCCAGAATCGTATGTTGCAGTTGACTGGGGCGATCGATAAATAAACTATTAACAAGTTAATATCTTTCCATTGCCGGAGGCGTACATTTTGTGGCACTAGAAAAGTTTGTTCGCGGCACAATCACAGCACCCTGTCTGGTCTCTTTCAGCCCGCCTTTTGTAGATAAATCCAACACCACCTCGCGGTCGAAGTCCAATAACCGGTGTGTCATCTTGGAGCTGTGGAGTCCTGTTGTCCGTGTCCCGTTTTTCATATTGAGGGTTAAGCAGTGGTTCAATTTTCGAAAGAGTAGTGCGAAGGAGTCGATAATGGAGGACATCTCCATAAACAGAGGGAGCATTGGCCTCGACTGCCAGTTTCCGTACTCTCCTGAACAGCACCGCGTTACTGATTGCCAGAATAAGAATTGTAATCAGTGGAGTGACGTAAAACAGTACTGCCCATATGTTCATTGTGGCCACCTCCCTGGAACCAATACGTTCGAACGCAGGCTGCTCTCCTGTTTCGGAAAGTAACGCCAATTTGTCCATCATCATTCGATACACAATCACCTTCATAATGTTATTCGCAGTGACCTGCGTGAAGTAAGTTTTCTTTCGAAACCAGCCCGTCCTTCGCGACCACATGTTGAGCATTCCCGGAAGTTGCATGATTTCATACAGCGCTAGCATCTTCCGATAATTGTGTGTCGCATCATCGAGGTTTACGTCCGATAAGGTCAGGCTCATCATGAGCCCGGACGGCAAAATTTTGTACAACGCGGGTGCAGATGGATCCGCTTGCTTGCCCTTTCCCTTCTTGATAACCCAATCCGTTACATTCAGCGTAACAGATGTTTCTGTTCGTTGCACAGTATCAAGACATAGTAATCGTTTGTCGAATCGTAGTTCGACGCAAGTGAGATTCCCACTCGTGAAATACCGTGAATTATTCGAACGCTTGCTAGTTGCAAACGGGGAAGAGACAAATACGGGCACCGGCTTTCTCGGTACGGGGACGTTGTACACAAGCAGCCCGAATTTCGTGCGCATGCCGAATAATTCGAACTTCAACATGTCTCGATTGCTGGCCTCGGAAAAGCCACCCACCGCAAATCCGGACAAGGTCGCAACCCGCTTTGAGTAAGCCTCACAGCATACGCGTAAAAGCGGTATTCCAGGACGTCGCTGCTGCAGAACAGAACGAACGTCCACAGAACCGTCGTATACTAAATCGAAATGCGCATGTCGTTCTTTCAGATAGCTCTTGCAATGTCCTCTGAAGTAGCGCTTTTTAAACCGTTTGTACGAGCGCGTGTAGGACAGTTTCCGAGCTTTTTTACACCACTTCAATCCTTCGCTTGCTGTCGCATTAAGCAGCATACGAGGATATGGAGTGCTGCGTAGACTTGTGTCCACTTCGTGTTGAAAACAACTGAGAAACGCAGCAGGTACCACGGGTACGAAGTTCGAAACGTTAAGACTGCACACTCCTCTCAATTCATTGCGCTGCAAGATATTGATGCGGGCAACATAGTTACCGCTTTTAGCTCGATCGATTTGTGCGGAATCGAAACCAAACTCACCCGCCAGCGCGAGCGCATTGTAAACAAGAGTGCCTAGTAGAATGAGCAATCGATAACGGCTTGAGCCCCAATACACCGTGTTTGGTCCGAACGAGCAAATGCGAGTACTGTGAGGGCAAATAGTCTCACCGCGCAGAATTTGGCGAGCGGCGAATCGCGAAACGAGAGAGTCGATGAAGAATTCCACAAGCGGGTACATGATTATGCTGGACAAGAAGAACTTGATGGCATTGTTTTGGGAGGTCGTGAAAGGCGTCTCCCACTCGAGCTGCATGATGCCATTAGTCGCCTACTCACCTTGAACACATGGGCTCGTAATGAATCTGGAGTGATGTAACTCAATAAAATAAGAATCTATATATGCGTTGCTCACAATTGTGAGTAGGGCGCTGAGTCCTAGGCGGTTTTCTGTCTACGCGTACGATATTATGTAAATTGATAGGTTGACAATTGATTTCTATTGGTAAAGCTAGAAGCTGATGCCGTGCAAAAAGCGCACAGAAACGCAATAAATCAACGCACAGCTATTCTAATGCCTGTCTGTACAATCCTCTACCAGAAAGAAAGAGGACAAGGGTATTCACCGTATCCTAGTCTATTGGCTGCTTTACTACAATATTGAGTACCGTACACTGTTTTTGTCGAAGGTGCGGGTGCCGTTCAAGGGTTTGTACAGCAAAGCAAACTGCCATACTTAGATCAATGCATTGATTTGCATGCATTGCTGCACTGCAGCTGCAGTGTTAGAATTACTAGTAGACATTTGAGATAGACAGCAATTGACCATTGTTTACTAGACAGTAAGATTGGACTGGGAACTGGTTCAAAATGCTTACGATACTCGCCACGTTGTAAGCAGTTTAGCCAACGTAACATACACATTAACTGCCAATTAGATTAGAGAATAGAGCCTGGACCAGCTGCATAGAACCAGAGGCACTCTATTGTGTTTTGGAACGTGTGAACGGCCAGCCTTCTGCCCTCCAGAAACAGCTGAACTTTTGCCTCCTTCAACCCAGGTCCTTCATTCATGGTCACAATGGATGCAGGCGAGCTACATGACGCTGCTGTACCTGTGGTCGGACCTGAGTTGGAACCAAGTCTCAAGGGTCTGGGTATGTTGCTACAGTAATGCTTTGAAGATTATATTTGAGGAGGGTCCGCCTTTCCTCCCAGATGCGTTATATGTTCACGCACCGCGGCAGATTATCACGTACTGTATCTGGACAATGGGGACTAATAGATGTTTCATATAGTGCCGCTTCTGCACTGCTTGCAGGGGATGCTGCTGAAATTGCGAAACATGGCGAGCGCCTACATTTCTGGGACATCTTTGATGTGAGCAATAGAGCGATGTAGCTTTGGTTAGGGTTGGCGGTTCAAGATGCAGAATAATTAATCATATCTCAGAGAAACGGCTGTTTGATGTCCAACATGCACTCCAGGGAACTGCTGCAGCATTCATGAGTTGAGTTCATTAGAACGGATTGACAAGGAGCTAGTCTGTTACCTGCAGAACATAATCAATTTGTCAGAGCAGCAAAACGTTCAGATATCGGATCGATAACCATCTAAAAACAGAGCGTTCAGAGCATTATAGGAGGGTTGACCAGCAAAGAGTCGAAGCTACCGTACGATCTCAACGGGTTTAGGAAATTATTTGTGCTGCGCATTCATGCACGAGGAATTATCTATGCCTTTTGAATGACTCTTTTCTAAGACGTTACCCAATTGGCAAGACCGTAATGCATCCATCGGCATCGCCAATGGTACATTATGAATTTGCTTTACGCAAGATACTTTATTCGTTATTCATTGGGAAAGCGGAAAATAAAAATAAATTCGATTTCATTGAGTTTGAGATAGGAATAATTGAGTCGGAACTTAATATTTGACTTGAACGGAATATTTTAAAGAACCGCAAACTTAACTGAAATATGTTTTTAAAATTAAATTGCAATATCGTTACTCACGTTCAGAATCAACTATTCCAGCACTTGGGTTTTTTGCAAATCATTGCATCCAACATAACGCAGTTGAGATCTTTCACGAACGAAACATCTACATTCACAGATAGAAACAACTGCGTTCCAGAATTGGAAGTCAAAGTACGCTTTCAAAGCAACACTTGTTTTACAGTGACCTATCCACAATATTCCTGTGATGTCCAGGACGAATCTATCCAAACAAGAATAAATGAGAATAGAATACTCTCTGCCTATAAATTTTTATTCTCAGAATAATTGAAATAAGTTGAAAAGAAATATATACAGTATTGCTCATTATCTCCGATTAGAGAATCTTGAATTGTCCTCGATTCCTAATTAAGATGTAGAGATAGGTGCCTTCCTGGACCCGAAAAAAATTCAACCTTCAAAAAGAAGTTGTAAATTATGCTTGTTTTCGTCCTTATTAATTTGGCATCGCTTTCCCCAGATTTCGATTTTCGCCTAATGATAAGAGATACGAGTCACTTTTAGCAGGGCAGCAGATAGATGACTTTCGTGATTCTCGATGTATTGAACAGATTTTTTCGGGAATAGTAGTAAAGTTCTACATTAATGGATTGAATGATCCATCATCATACTTCAAAGAAATGTTTAAGACGATAAAACCTAACAAAGAGAGAAAGGACAGTTGCTGACAACGCTTGTTGTGTTGGTTTTCATCCTGTATGATTTCGTTTTCAAAGGTCTACTTGTGTTATGTCTCATCATACTTCCACTCAGCATTCAGTCCCAATCGAAATGTGCCTTGAGGAACGTAATACAGTAACGAGCAGATTTCCTGAGTGAATAGAGGTGTAATATAACCAATCTCGGAAGCTAGGCAAATACTTTGCACTAATGATACCGCCACGATTCGTGTAGTAAAGTGGTGTAGCGATTTAAGCATCGCGTACCCTTTGACTGAGCTTAATTTTCTTTGCACGGTAACGATTATGTACGAGATCGATTGCGAATATAATTAGTAGCGAATTACATTGAACTATTATTCGACCATTAATAACTAAATGGATATTTTTGAAATATCTGTATATTGATGCGGCGAAACAACTATCAAACAGTTTTTGAGATTGACTAACGTATCTCATGAAACTGTACTAAAACATCTGACTGATGAGTATACCTTTTGTTCGACTCCTCTTAACCCGGGAAGAATATTTGAAGCAAGTACTGGGTAATTTTAGACTAAAAACCCAGGCTCAATAAATTCACTTTTTAAAGCAAAATATTTAAATGGATAGGAGAGAACTTCATGTTTGTTCGAAATTGGAAACGACATGTACCTCATTACTGCCGTATAAGATTTAAAAAAACTCGTTCATGACTTTCGAAGAGCAGAAAGACAGATTCGTTCCTTGCAACATTTGAACGATTGATGAACAGTATAGGCGGACTAAATAAATTTCATTGAGTTGCATGAATTGCTCTAAATACTTCCAAAAACTGATTCAGTTCCAAAAATATGACAAATTTCGTTCGGGGGCTTCCTTAATGTTCATTTTGCTGAAAGGCAGTTCATGCCGGAGTCCATTCTTTCAGTGATCCTGTAAGTGCTTGAAATCTCCGAAAGTTTGGATTGAAATCTATTGATGTGATTGAAAGGATAATTAACAGCAAAGCTGACAGAAATTAATCATTCAATCAAATATTTCCTGGATATAATTGTAAAGAATAAATTTTACAATATATACAAATAAGATATTTTTAATAGGATGTGTGCATTAAAAAGCAGAACAATTGCTTAGAACAACGTTGAATCAAAAAAGTGGCAGCATGTATTAAACCCACCATATCTTCATCCATGTCTAGATACTATCAGTGATATGCGATGTAGAATCAAACGAAAGAGTGAATTCAAAGAATATCAATGGGTACTTCAAATGACTTGGTTTGGTTTGAGAAAATCAATATTCATGGTAGAACAGGATTAGGAGTACTGCTTTATCGAGAAATAAATATTCAATGTTTACTGCCGATCTTATGTAGTCACTGCTGCAGAATCATATCTACAGAGCAATCAAGGCACTTTCCGGCATTTATAGACTTATTTATGTCTGCTTTCAGGGCTACACAAAGGAGCTTATCTATTTTTTGAGAGAAGATGTTGTGGAATAAACAAAATTTTTTGATTCACAACTTGCATATGTATTTACGCACATAAATGCGTCTATTTTCTTGAAGCAACAGAAGAACCATCAAATTTTTCTATCAATTGCATGAAAGTTAGTAATTTACGTATCGCACCGTTTTGTGCGATGAAAAATAGTTGGACAAGGCACAAGAATTTGTGATAATTAATAGAATTTGACCTTGAAGTCTAGGTCCTTCTCGTTATATAGAGCTTCTACTGTCAATCTCAATTATTTACATCAACGAAGCATGTTAAAGGGATTAGTAATCAAATCATGAACATTGTATCATGTCTAAAATGTAGTAAATCCAAAAGACATTTTGTATGCAGTATCGTTATCATAAACAGGCGATGAACTGTAGCTGTGATGTCATTTGCGTGCAATACCAGCTGCACGTTTGCTCAAAATGGTATACTGCTCAATTATTGGGCAGAAAATTCAGTTGTACAGCCTACACTTGAAACGAAGTAGTGGAATGCGTTAGAAAAAATTTCAGCTGATCCGATTACAGCGATCAAATGATCAATAGAGCAGCTTTAAATTTATTCCATATCAGCTCGATTCACCGTTTACTGATGCTGTTTACACGAGAGAATTTCCAATATTCGAAGAGAAGTCAGCGTAGCAGAATCAGGGGCTATGAGTTTCTATGCCAGTGCCCTTTTCAGTCATCAAAATTAGCTACATCGCTTGAGTTTCTATGCCACATTAGTTTAATTTACCGACGGCATCATATGGTTTCACTAAATCAATATATCATTTTGAATGGATGATATCCGTAAAAATGACATACATAGCGTTTAAATTAAACGAAATTACATTATACGTGCGAAAATTAGTCTATTTACATCCGTAATTGCAAAAAATCGAAGAAATGGATGTAATTTTGAAAGTAAATGAGGACAGAATCAACAATATTTGAATCAAATAGATGAAACGAAAATCAAGGAGGTATGTTTTCTGTTTCTATCGAGAGACTACATCGAGAAAGACATGATTACGATTGCCATATCCTTACACAACCCTAGCCTCATTTCTACAAATATTTTGCTGTTCAAAACTCTTTTGGTTCACGAATTACTTAGACACGAGTTCTACTCTTTTTGCTAAAGAACTTATTGGTTTCGAAACAAAAGACGCAAATTAGATCTGAAACAAGCAAAATACCGCTAAATCCAAAATTTTCCATTAATGCTCTTTGTATAGCAAAATGCGGGAAGCGTATTGATTGGGAGTTATTTATGTATACGTTTGTCCTTATAGAAATAGAAAATAGATCTGCGAAACCAGAGATTGTAGAAAATGAAGAGGTACTTCACGATGTATTCGGTGGTTTTGAGACCTTCCAATCGAATGAAATTGATTTCCAAGTGAATTTTACATCTCCAATCTGAATTCATTTCGTACAGCATAATACAGTGCGCGATCAAATATTTGTTAAGCATATTTTCAAAATCTGATGTTTCAATCCATTTTCGAATGGAATGCAGATGATTTCTAATCCTCAGGTATTTCGTCAGCCCGGTGACCGACGGTTCATGAATCGGAAGGGATGATTGTACTAAATTTCGTGGTTGAGAACACTAGTTTATTCTTTTCCAATTAGATTTTAGAGCCATTTAGTTCTTTTGTTTCGGTCACGGTAACATTCGCTTGCTTGCTTAAAGTTTTGAGTTTTCATTGGTTCTTCCAATAAACTTTACCTGGCTACTCATTTCTCAGCAGAGGATCATGAGGAACGTATCTTGCTTTATTTCCAGCTTCAAGTGGGGAAAATCTGTTTGTTCCTCTGATTTTGCAAACATTCTCCAATTTATTAGAATTTATTAGAATAAGATGATGAGAAACATCGATCAATTCTATTTTTATTTCACTCACTTCTTCTCTTTTGAAGATTTCAAAGATTGCGAGAAACATGCTCATACCACATGAGTCGCTTCAATGCAGGCCTAGTTCCCGGAAGTATTATCATGTCGATGCATATTTTTCAAATCGCATACCTCTAATTCTTAACCGCCGCGATTCACACAATGTAATATATATGGCCTCAAAATCGATTGAAATTTTAGAAGATTCATAATTCTTTCGAAATTGCAAATCCTATGCCATATTTTTGTGTTGTCTATGCGGTTAAGAGATAGTTAACTGTAAGTTCAGCATTTCTCAAAGAACCGTAGCTCATCGATTAAAATGGTACAGCCGCAGTGTACCGAGCCTAGTAAAAGGATGTGAAGACAGAATTGTTGGAGGAGATAAAATCAAGCATTTCAAATTATCCACTTCGTGAAAATGTCTGCTGATACTTGGATAGCGATATTCTAGCACACCTTCCACGCTTAAAATTCGCGTTATTTTGCTCCTCATTATTTGATAATGGCAGCGAGATGAGAACGGGGTCCTTTCAGAACGACAACGTCTATTATTGCCATAGAATTGAGTGCTAAGAATCAGGTAGACATCAGGATGAAAAAATAAACAAATGTTTGATGTAAGGAGGACGATAACTCACAGACGGAGTAAGTACAAAGTTCAAAGGTGCTCATAGCAGTCAGCAAGCGGAACTTGCGCGTCGCTCTGCGGTCAGTTCTTTTACGAGAGACGAAAAATAAATCTTTCTATTCTGCTCTATAATAATAAAACACCTGCGATCTCCAACATATCCTGCCTGTGATTAATAGCACTTGAGCTTAGAGCTTTGCATGAGCGATCCATACTTCAACAAAATGGCTCATGTCTCTCATCAATGAGTTACAGTTGAATCGCTGCGTGTGCTGTGTATATCTTTCTAGACAAACTCACAGTCAATTTGACAAGACGATCCTGGGGAACACCAACACCTAGTCACTCATACTCACCCATTCTTGCGTTAACTTGATGACAGGTGCACAGTGAGATTACCGTATCGCCGGCGCAGCACCAAATCCATGACGCAAGAAGCGGCGCTTGTCACTATGACCTACTGCTGTCGAGTCAGCAAATCGGTACATCGTATAAAAGTAGAGCAATATTACGACGAGATTCAATATCACTTTCAGTCTGGGAAGAGTATACTATATGGTTATAAGAGTTTATTAATTCCACAATCACAGCGCTGTTTCTGCTCTGGTGAACCCGTCTTTCTGTAGAGGAATCCAACACCTCGCCTTGGTCGAAGTCCAATAACTGGGGTGATATCGTAGAGGGGTAGAATCGTTTCATCTTTGTTGAGTTCTCCGTGTTGAGAGGTTAAAAGAGGTTGAATTTTCGCTAGAGTAGTAGAAAGGAGTCGATAATGAAGGACATCTCTATAAGCAGAAGGAGCATTGGCTTTGACCGCAAGTTGCTGGTTGTTCCCGAGCAGAAATGCATTGGTGATTGCCAGAATCGGGATGGTAAGAGAAAGTGTAACATAAAACAGTACCGCCAAGGCGTTCATAGCAGCCACCTCTTTGGAACTGATACGCTCGAACGCTTGTTCGTCTCCTTTCTCGGAAAGTAGCGCCACTTTGTTCATTTTCATTCGATACACAATCACCTTCATAATGATGTTCGCGGTAACCGGTGTAAAATTGTATTCCGACGAAACCTTTCAGATCTTGGCGACCATGTGTTCTGCATCCCTGGAAGTTGCATTATTTCGTAGAGTGCCAACATCTTCCGATAATTTTCCACCGCCACATCCTCCTATCTTAAGCCAAATAAGTTTAAATCCATCGTCATCCCGGACGGGAGAACATTGCACAATGTGCGACTAAATGGATTCGCAGCTTTCTCTTTCCCACTCTTTATACCCCAATCTGTTAGATTCAACATGACAGAGGTTTCTGTACGTCGCACTGGATCAAGACATAGTAGGCTCTTGTCGAATCGTAGTTCAAGACAAGCTAGATTCCCGCTGGTAAAATACCGAGTGTTATTAGCATGCTCTCCCTCTGCGAATGAGGAAGAGACTGCTACAGTCAACGGCTTTTTCGGTAGACACTTACATTGTATAGCAGTAGAGCAAATTTAGCTCGCATGGCAAACAAATCGAACTTCTGCATGTCTCGATTGTTGGACCTGGAAATCCCTCCTACCGCAAAACCAGACAAGCTCGTGTCTTGCTTCGAGCCTGCCTCACAGCCAAAGCGAAAAAACGATGTACCGGATTTTCGCTCGAGTAAAACGAAACGCATGCCCACATAAACGTTGAATATTAAATCGAAGTGCCTACCCCGCTCTTTCATGTAGCTCTCGCAATGGTGCGCGAATTCAGGTTCCTTGAAAATTCTGTACGAGCGCGTGTAGGACAGGTTCCACGCTTTCTTGCACCATTCCAATTTTTTGCTGAATGTGGAATTTCACAGCGTAGGAGGATATGGAGTGCCGCGGATCAGTTGGTATCTCGTTTTGAAAACAACCGAGAAACCCAGCAGGTACCAACGGTACGAATTTCGAGAAGTTGAGATTATTTTCTGGTTTCAATCCATTCTGATACGAAATATGTACGCGCGCAGCGAAGGTACCGCTTCTATATCGGTCGATTCTTATGGAATCAAAACCGTACTCACCAGCAAGTGCGAGGGCATTATAGATGAAAGTGCCGAGCAGGATGAGTAGTCGATAGCGGCTAGAGCCCCAATAGACGGTATTTAGTGCAAACGACCCAATGCGAGTACTATGCGGACAAATAGTCTCGCCGTGCAAAATTTGGCGTGCAGCAACTCGAGAAACGAGAGAGTCGATGAAGAATTCCACAAGTGGATACATGCTTATGCTGGACAAGAAGAACTTGATGGAATTGTTTTGGGAGGTTGAGGAAGGCGTTTCCCACTTGACCTGCATCAAATCATTAGACATTATTCACCTGTTTGTCTAACCCTAGAGGTAGTTGTGAACCCAGAATGATATAATGTATTCTACAAAAACAAGAATTGATAGATGTATCTACTCGCTATTAGTTGATGACACGGAGTTTAACA